>Ga0114969_10000735_pt1 | contig 28443 bp, 27 predicted proteins | sample M_130807_MF_Meta_FD_87316 | JGI IMG/M metagenome (GOLD analysis project Ga0114969, IMG submission 87316) | Freshwater microbial communities from Lake Montjoie, Canada to study carbon cycling - M_130807_MF_MetaG | ecosystem: Environmental > Aquatic > Freshwater > Lake | place: Lake Montjoie...
GTGGTGAATAATGTCAAACAAACACATAAAAATAAACAAAAAATATATATTATTTTTGATTTTTTGATTTTTGATTTGGATGGGACAAGATGGGCAAGATAGGTAAATCGTAAAGTATTTTTGGGGGGATGGGGATTAGTCCGGGTCCGATTAGTTTGCGTTCTGGGTATCTTGTCTATCTTAGTCCGTTGAGGGGGCGTTGGACTTCCGTCCGCCAATCTCACCCTTCGGCCACCGCACCACGATAACCGACAACATCACGGGGTGCTTGATATCCAGTGTATGCGTGAGGTGAGGGAGGAACGTGTTGCGTCCGTTGTCGCCAAACCGCTCCTTCAGCATCTTGAAGTAGTCCGCATCGTCGTTGAACAAATCCGTGAAACGCTCCCGGTCGGCATCCGTCGGAAATCCGCTCGTGAGGCGATAGAGCCAAGGAATTATGCTGACGCACAACGACTCGTCCTTACCGTCCCGCTTCACAAACTCCGCCAGACTGGCGGGAATACGCTTGACGACAACTTGCTTGAAGTGCCGTATCATCTCGTTGCCGTCTCGCACCCGTGTCGGCACTGCCACGTCCTCGCACTGCTTGGCGTAGTAGTTCCGCACGATGGTCGCAAACGGGTCTGCGTCCTCCGCAATGTCCTCACGCATAGCCTTATGGACGGTTTCACCCATCGTGCGGAAATCGCCGTCCATACTGCTATCCTTGAAGAACTCCCTCATCTCGTCCTTGCTCGCCGCCATTGAAACATCCATCTTGTGTGTGCTGCTCTTCGTCGTCATCGTCCTATCATCCGGTTTTGGGGGAAAATACCCCGTCAAGTTTTTTCCCCCCTCTCCACAGCGATTCGCTGTGTATTGGAGACCCCCCCTACAGCGATTCGCTGTGATATGATGGGATAAAATTTGACGACCCCTTTTTCCTCTCTATGGGGTCATAACCCCCCGATGTCCTCCCCCTTTGACGATATTGAACTACCGACCGTTGAGGAAGTGGATGCCGCCACCAAGACTGGAGCAACATTGCCTCTGCGTAGAATCGTCCCCACCAAAACGGATGTGAAAGAGTCTAAAGATTCTTCTCCCATTATATCCAGAGGGATGAGTCAAGACCCAGAACCATTCGTCCGCATCACTCGTGGGTTGGAGGGTAGCGATAAGCACTTTGAGCGTGTGCCGCTATCGGAGGTTGGCGGATATCTGCGTCGCCACACCAACTGCTACGAGCGAACGAATCCCACTGAGGATGATGCGTCGTCCGTGCTGAATCGCATCTACATTGACTTGGACGGCAAAGCATCGCCCGATATGTCTGAGATGGACTTCAATGAGTTGGTGGATAACGTTGCTACGGCGTTGCGTCTCAACATTGAGGATGATGTGTGCGTGATGGATTCATCGCAGTATCAACTTCAAGGGTTTGATAAGGGCGTGCCGACGATGACCAACAAGTTGTCGTTCCGCATTCACTGGACGAAGCGACACGGCACTAAGCGAGCAATCGGTAAGTTCGTGGAGGGATTCATTCCGACCCTCCGTGAGATGCTGAACGAGTTCTGTCAGTTGAACGATGATGCGACCTTCCCACACCTCAACGTGGATATGTCCGTCTATAAGGGCAACCGCAAGATGCGGATGCTCGGCAGTTCAAAGGACTTCCCCAGTAAGCACTTGACCGAGAAGCGTCCGCTCAAGATTACGAGCGACGGTCATACCTTCAAGGACACACTCATCACTCTCATTCCATCCGATTCAGTATTGCTGGAGTTTGTGGAGTCTGCTCCGCCGGCAGTCGTCGTCGTGCCAGACAAGGCAGAGGTGGAGAACTCCATTGACGGCGAGGACGGCGATGACGGCGAGTTGCTTACCGATGTCATCTCCAAGTTGTCGCCGTCCCGTGTGGATAACTACAATGACTGGGTGCGTCTCGGCATCATCATCTTCAACGAGGGTCTCGGCTTTGACGTATGGTTCAACGCATCCAAACGCTCCAAGCACTTTCAAGCGGGGACGCACGCCTATGCGATGGAACGATGGATGACCTTCAAGAAGGGCAACATCTCCCAAGCGACGTTGTGGAAGTGGTTGAGAGAGGACAACCCTACCGCATTCACCGAACTGAGTAAGTTGCGGAATGACTTCTGGACGCTCCTCAAGTGTCCGAATCACGCCGAAGTCGCTCGGTATTTCTACAACCTCAAACCCGATGCGTATCTCTTCAACGAAGACCTCAAGTGGTATCAACTATCACCTATGGGAACGTGGAAGCATTACGAGCGGTCTCCATCCGGACTGCTCAACGACATATGGGCGACATTCAAGATGGTCGTCAAGGAGCATTGGGAGCAAATCCCTCCGCCGCCTCACGACGACGAATCAATCAAACGCAAGGTCAAGGCACTCGGAGAGTTCGCACGCACCATCGGAACCAAGTCGTTCCTTGACGGTGTGGTGGGACTCTTGCCGACCAACTACAACGACGACGACCTCAAGAAGAAGATGGATGAGTCAAGGCATCTATTCGCCTTTGAGAACAAGGTGGTGGATTTGGACGCACGACCCATCGTCGTGCGAGACATCTTGCCGACCGACTATGTATGCCTCCACGCTGGATACAAGTTCCCACGCACATCCGACCCCGATGTTCGTAAGGGCATCCACGACTTCCTTATGACCATCTGGGAGAACCGTGAAGACGTGGAGTATGTAATGCGGACTCTTGCCGTTCAACTACACGGCACCAAGAAGTTTGAAGAGTTCTACGTCTGGACGGGACGTGGCGGTAATGGCAAGGGCGTGTTGTCCGAAATCATCAAGCGAGCATTCGGCAACTACTTTCATCCCATCCCGCACGAGATGATTACCAAACGCAACGAACGCAAGGACGCTCCCAATCCGCCTCTCGCCCAGTCAAAGGGCAAGAGAGTCGTCCAAGCACAAGAACCCGAGATTGACGACAAGTTTCAACCCGGTGTCATCAAGGAACTGACGGGTGGCGATGAAGTGTCGTGCCGTCTCCTCTACGGCAACACCATCCAGTTCCGACCGCAGTTCGGTCTGTTCGTCCAATGTAATGGCCTCCCCAAGTTTGCCAAGATTGACGGCGGTGTCAAGCGACGCACCCGCATCATCAACTTCCCCTTCCAGTTCGTGGAGACACCTACTGAGGAGCATCACCGCCCCATCAACAACGAACTCAAGGACAAAATATCCAAGTCTGCTGAGTGGCGTGATGAGTTCATTCTGATGCTGCTGGATGCGTTCCCGAGTATCGGCAGTTCTCTCAAGATGTCCAAGAACGTCGTGCTGGCGACGAAGGACTACCTCACGGACAACGATGCCCTTGCGTCGTGGTTGCCCGCCTACTACGACATCACCGTCAGCAAGACCGACAAGAGATATTGGCTCCCGGCATTAGAACTCATCGCACAATTTAACAATGACAATCCCGATGTCAAGGATATGACTGCCGCCAAGTTCAAGACGCTAATGGAGATGAATGGCGTTCCTCAAGAGCGTGCCAGCAACAACTTCAAGACCAAAGAATACGACATCTACACGAAGGAATGGCGTGATGTCAATCGCAAGGCCGGCAGTTATTATATTGGCATCCAACGGAAGAATGAGGATGAGTAATACTGCCCCGCCTTCAAGTTTTCAAGATAGACAAGATAGGTAAATCGTAAAGTCCTCCTAAGAGGCATCCATTTTGGGTAGGTCTGAATACTTTACGTTTTGCCTATCTTACCTATCTTATTTTCTCATTGAAGAATAGATATGTCCAAACGCCCCGCTGGTAGAGATGAAGAGCCGGCAAATACAAGACGACGATTGGAGGACGATGAAGGATACTCTGAAGAGTCGTCTGATTCTTCCATAGCCGACTCAATCACGAATCAATGGGAGCAGATACGAGACCTCGGCGGAGCTGACGGAAGGACATTTACATCGGACAAATATGCCGGTGTGTTATATACGTTTATTGCTAAACCGGAAGATGGACTTTACAGAATCGTAGTATCAATGAATGGTCAAACGCTACGAGCAGCAGTATCACTAAAACGAGCCAAAATTGGAAATATAGTAGGTGATTTAGACACTCTGATTGGACCTCAGATGGCAGCGGACGCACCACCACCACCATTAGCATCACCAATGCCATCACCTCCACGTAGTCCTATGAGTGTTGGGAGTGTATCTCCGCCACCCGTCCCTTTCGGCATTCCCTATGAGTTTCAAGGAGAACAAAAAGATTTTGCGGTTAATGTTCCTCTACACAGACAAGATTATGGCTATGGAAAACCTCGCCATAAGAGTAGAATGCCCTACAAACTCCGTAAAGCACCGGGACGACCCTTATATTGGGTAATCGGCGAAGATGGGAAGCACAAATCAAAAGACCCGCTCCCGAAGGAACGGGCAGAAGCACAGATGCGGGCATTATATGCGGCAGAAAACAAGAGTGGGAAAGGCAACGATACACTATCAGCAATGGCGAGAGTAGCCATAGCCAATAACCGTCATAAGAAGGAAGATGCTTACTATCAGAGTTTGGGGGCACTCCCCAAAGCTCCCCTCACAGAAGCAGATATTGAAAGAGACATAAAGAAAGCAGAAGGTGAGATGAAAGAGAAGGCGACTAAAATTCCTCGTGGGTTGTATCCCAATGCGTTGCTCTTTCCATCGCCACTCTCTGGCACTTTTACGATGCCTCCAGTTGAACCGCCTACATCCACTCGTCCTCGTCGCCGCCCACAGACTCGCAAATACCTCGCACCCACTGACTTACCGCCGATAATGGCACAAGATTACGGCTACGGAAAACCACGCAAACTGAAAGGCGGTGGTCCAAAGACAAAAGCACAACGAGATGCGATAAAGGCAGCAGACGCAGAAAAAGCAAGGGTCGCAAGGGCAAAAATAGCAGAAGTCCAAGCGGCAGAAGCCCCAGCAGTCGTAGCAAGAACGATAAGAGCAGCCGTGGTGGATTTTGTGCGGAAATACGGAGAGCCCGAAGAATCAAGCACTCAACGTAAAGTTGGGATGTTCCATACGGGTATCGCAAACCAACACGGAACACGAGTCCGTGCTGCTCTTGCTCCCGCCATACGCTACAATCCCACTGTAAGGCACGGCGATGATGCTCGTGAAGTGGTGGGAAGACCGAGAGTAGCACCCGAACCAGAAGGAGCAAGGGGGACATACGCAGCAAGGGGTCGTGGTAGGTCATCGTCCTCGTCATCGTCCGATAGTGATGTCTCCATCCCCAAGAATGAGTTCGTCAAGGAACACAAGAAACTTGCCCGTGTATTGCGGAAGGGCAGTCGGGCATCGCAGAAAAGCGAGGCAAATGACCAGATGCGAGAACTCCACAAGGTTCTCAAGGGTGCCGGTATTTTTGACTCTATCCTAAAAAAAGGTAAAGAGGCTTTCCGTTCCGTGAAAGAGAAACTCGGTCTTACAATTCGGAATGACTATCCACCCAAAGTGCGGAAACTCCTCGCAGTCAAGGGAGATTTACCAGTCGTGAGCATTGTTGCTCGTAGAGACCCAATCCAGTCAATGCTCAACACCGTCCTCAACATTGCGTCGTTCGGTCAGTGGGACAAGTCCCGTAAAGCAGCGGCCTACGATAATTTATTCCATCTCGGTCTGGAGGTCTCACTCAAACCAGACAACGCATCCCCCGCCGTCCAGAGACTCATCATTGAAAAGAACGCCGTCATCAATATATCCGTTCCATCGGCACCTACTGACAACACGGAAGTCTGCCCCATCGTTCTCCAAGAACCCACCACCATCAACAAACTCTTGGAGGGAGCAAAGAAGGTGCTTGCCAACGATATGTTCTCCTACGACGCATTCAAGAATAACTGCCAAGACTTCATTATGGCGATACTAACTGGTAATGGTCTGGCAACACCCGAATCAACTGCGTTCGTCAAGCAACCCATTGAGAAAGTTGCCTCCGAATTACCGTCCATAACAAAGACGATAGCAAAGGGTGCTACAGATTTGGGTGCGGTTGTGGATAGATTCACACAAGGTGCGGGACGGGCAAACTTCCATCTTCTGCGTGGAGGTGATGTTGGCGATGCCCCCCAGAACGACCGTGATTTACTTACGACGGTCTATAATGCCAAACCCGTTGATGAACAAGCCATCGCCAAACAATCTGCCGAATCCATCGGTAAGACCCTTCAGACTGCCCAGAAAGGCGTTGCCAACACTCCTCAGCAATACGCCAAACGTAAGAAGGCAATGGAACTCCTCAATGCCAATCGGGTGTCATCGGGAATGCCCGCACTCGTCGTTCCCACCTATGAGGACTATGCCGCCGACTTCAAGAACAAGGAGGGTGCCCGTATGAGCGGTGTGGATACGATGAATAAGAACATTGTGGCCGAAGCTCCCAAACTCATTGAGGGACACGTTGAGAATGCCAAAGACCCAGAGATGTATAGTCCATTGAACCCCGACGCAACGCTCGTGAAACCCGGCGTGAAGAAGCAATTGATGCGACGTAGCGAGATTCAGAACCTCATTATGGAATACAATCGCAAGTGGGGCGAACGCAACCCCGCCGGTCAGTTCTTCAAGCAACTCAACCAAGCGTTGATTGCGATTGGAGATGCCGGTGTGTCATCGGGTATCGTTGATAAGTTCCCCTTTCTGGGACCAATGCTCTCAGAGGCATACAAGAATTTCGCCCCACCGGGTTCAAAGTTTGCGACGGGTGCGGGTAAAAAAAAACGAGAAATTTTGCGACGCAACTCGCAGAGGCGGGAATGACACCGTCGTTCTACCTTAAAGAGGCACAAAGACGAGGGAAAAAGTTCGGCTACAAAGGATTAGAGTTTAGCGACGACACGACGCACAAACTTCAGATAAGAGACCCAAAGGGGCGTTTGCGTCGTTTCGGTAGAGTTGGGTATGGAGATTTCTTGATATGGAGTCATATTGAAAAGGCTCAAAAAGCACCGAAGGGGACTGCGGACGCAAAACGGAGGACATTCCAAGTTTCCCATCAGAAGATTCGGGGAGATTGGAAGTCGGACGATTATTCCCCGAACAATCTTGCGTTGCGGGTGTTGTGGTAAGTGCTGAGTTCAACATTACGATACTATTCTGTTTCGGAAACTCCGGAAGAGAATAATATTTCTGAAATGTGGCGATGTGTTCCATTAGTTTAGTTTAGGATTAGATTTTTAGACGTAGAGGATTTCCCACGTATAGACACCGCCCGCTTCAGCAGCAAATGAAAAATGGTCTCCCGCAACAATAGAACCAGCAACCACGTGTGCTGCGACACCGCCCGCCCCAGCGGCACTCGCACCCGTCAAAGTGAGACGGACGAGTGAATTGGCGGTAAGACGGGAAAGAGGGGTTGTCGGGACTTGGACTGGATAACCCGGAACAGTGCCGTCATATGGCGGAGGGACTACGGCAGCATTACCAGCACCCCCGACTTGGACACCGCCCGGCACACCGATGGCATAACCGTAATCAACGCCCAAAACATAACTGAGCGGCTTACACTGAGTTGCGGGCTGAGAGAGAATCGTAGGAATCCCCACACTGCCGTTAGCCGATACACCAAATGCGTGAGCAAGAGCACCGTTAGTGATAGGAATCGGAGCGGGTGCCGGATTTGATTGACAAACAACGACAAGATTCTGCGAAGGTGTGCCTTGAACCGCAATTGACCAAGGCTGAGAACCCACTACATTCGGGACTTGCTCAAGGCCAATCTGAGCAGCACTCAACGAAGCCGCCGAGACGTTCGTAATCGCCGAAATCGCACCAGACGACTGAAGAGCATCACAAACAAGCGTCTGAGCACTGCTCGCAATCAGAGGACTCGTCGTATCGGTGGGCAACTGCTGGGCTACAACTTTGCTCGCCATCTTATAACTTTGTCTGCGATTTTATTTTCGGATTACATAAGTCGGGCACTCATTCCTCCTCGCTTCCCCGAACCGACACTCGGGCGACCGGCACCCCCGCCGGCACCCATATGGACACCGCCATCCTTGCTACCGAAATGCTCCATCGCCGCCTTGCCCAGAGAACCTATCGTGGAAGCGTGCTTGCCGAGAAACGCTGGAAGACGCTTCATCGCCGTAGCAAGACTGCCCAAGAGACCACCACCCACATACCGCTTGAGTTCAGACCGGGTGCCGCCCATCGGGGCGAGCGGGGCAGAGATGATGTCTTGCTCGGAGAGGACACCCTTGATGATGCGGGACGAACCACGAATGGACTCAAAGAAGCCCGAGTTCGCCGTGATGACGAACAACTGCGGGGATACAACGTCCGTCTGCGACGTGTTCTTGACCGTGATGTTGAACTGGAAGGTGAAGTTGCCGACCAACGACGGGGCTTGACCCGTCTGGAGTGTAATGTCTTGCGAAGGCTTGAGGACGAGCAGACCGCCCACGAGAGCGGAACGACCCGTCGCCAGACCGCCTTGCGGGTTGCCCCCAACATCGCCAATCTGGAAGGCACCGCCCATATGTGCCGAACCCACCCACGTGTTGAAGTCCATATCCAGACCGTTATGGACAGACATAGAATACAACTGCTCAGCCGTCTGCGACGACAGAAGACCCGAGAAGTTGTCAAAATTCACCGTAAGGGGCGAACCGGCACCATCGGCACTCGTGGCGAGGGGCAGATACCAATCTGCCTCGTTGGGCTGATACGTCGGGGGTTTGACATAGATGATGAAGAGGTCTGGAATCTGGGGGAGCGTAATCGTCTGGCTCTGGAGCTGCTGAATCCCACCCGCCGGGACTGTGAGACCTTGACTGGACGTGATGTAGCGGGGGAACTCCATATACGGAACAACCGACTTGGGCGGCAGAGGGACATCCAGCGACGGCGTGAGGAACTGGACATTCACACGAGAGGTCTGGAAGGGCGAAGAGACAAGAGAGTTGTATGCGAGACCGGAGAATGTCGCACCATAGGCACTCGTCGTGCGAAGGATACGGGCACCCGTCTGGAAACCCGGTGTCTGAAGATTCATAATCAACTGGATGTTGTTAATGCCGAAGAGCCCCGTGTCCCACTCGTGGCAGTCCGAGAACGTGAAGGGTGAAAGGATGAGTTTCTCCGTAGAACCCCAGCGGATGTAGTAAGGGAGGGCGGCCGTGAGGGAAGAAACAAGTGTCCAAGTGGCTGCTACGCCGGGAACATCCGCCGCAGCAGAACCCGTTGAAAGCCACGACGACCCCGCATACTGGACGAGGGAACCAGACGCATACACTTGGGCTGCCCACAGAGCGGGGGCGACGGGCATACCCTTCCGGGACGCATAGGCGGCACCCGCAAAGGCGGGCGTGGAAACCGGGACGGCACCCGGCGACCAAGTATCACCAAGAGGAGCACCCGTCGTGTTCGTAAAGACGAGGTTATACCACGCACCGTTGCCGATGTTGTCGTAGTCCGTCGCCGTGTCATATCCGCCCAGCGGGTTATTCACCGCACCCGCACACGAGTCATACGAGCGATACTTATCAAGCATCGTCGGGCACGTCCGCTGAAGGCGATTCGCCTTAGAGTCCGTCAGACGCATCACCTCACGCATCACGTCTTGCGAGTTGATGACCGTTGTCGTGTCGTTAATCGTCGCCGTGAGCGTGGAGCAGAGAGAATTGAGCGGGAACGAGCAAAGGGCGAAATCACGGCCGGGGCAGACCATCGGAGCACCCTCCGCACGGACAACGGCGATGGCGGCATTGAACTGGTTAAAGACCGTAGATGACCACTCCATACCCCTATCCACGAACACGTTCTCCGAAGGCACATAGATGTTGTAGGTGTGCTGGGCGGCAGTGGCGGAGATGGCGGAGAAGGGGGCATTCGTCAGAGAGAGGGCACCCTTCTCAACGGCATATCTCGGGCGGGACTGAACAATGCGGGAGTCAAACACGGCGAGCTTCTCAATATCTGCCGACATCTTATAACTTTGTCTGCGATTTTATTTTTCAACGATACTCCGTTTTTCTGGGCGACGTTTTCTTGCGAAACATAACCTTGAGGCTGACAGACGACAGATTGAACATATAGATGGGATTGAGGGAGTTGTCCAACCGGTTCTTCCAATAGACTTGGATGTCAATGCTCCGAAGTTCCGTGTTCGTCTGGAAGTCCGAAAGGCGGTATTCGGCCGTTGGACTATACAGAAGGAACTTACGGTAAGCGTCTGCTCCCGCAACTCCAGCACCCGTATCCACACAGATATCCGTGATGATAGGCTGGAACGCCGCTTGGACGGTTGCCGTAGAGTTGCCAAGATTGCCCGCACCGAGAATGTTCGGGGCACTCACATCTTCTGTCTGGACTCCCAGAAGGGTTGAAGTGAAGACGAGCGAGGAGATGGGCGACCAGAGAGAATCCACCGACGACTGGTCTTGCGTCGCCAACCAATAGACTCGGTTCAACATATTCGGCACCATCGGAGTTCCGTCCGGGTTCAGTGGATTGTATCCATTCGGAGGAACACCGCTCACATACGGAGCAACTCGGAAGTCCGCAATATTCTGGAATGCCTTGTTCGTGATGAGGATTTCGTTCGTGTATCCGTCGGGCAACGAGGGAATGTTGAAGTAGAGATTGTTGATGTTGGAGATGAGACCAAACATATTGGCGTTGAAGAAGAGGCGGGCACGGGGCGGAGTGGGGAGACCCACAATCGGCAACGCCGGGAGTGTAGGAGTGAAGGTCGTCAGACGAGTGCCGAAGACGGCACTATCGCAATAGATTGTGAAGACGTTCGTGGCCTCGTCCAGATAGAGGACGGGCGGGTATCCCGCAAAATTACAGAAGTCGCCAAAGGTGGGATACGGGAAGGTATATCCTATTAGGGCGGTGCTGGCAGAGAAGGCGGCATAGAGAGCCTTGTAAGTGTCTTGATAGGCACACGTGGAGGGGGCACCGGGACCGGAGGCCAACTGTGTCGGGTCAAACATCGTCTGATTCCATAAATCCACAAAGTGGGCATAGGTATAGACCCAGTAGTAGCGGGTTGAAAGGTCTTGCGGTTGGCCGAGGTCTGCTGAAACGCCAGCCCAGAAGGGACTGGTGTTCGGAGAGACACCTACTGGTGGTGCCAATGACCAGACGGGTGATGTAAGACTCGGGGTCTGATTTGGTGCGACGGCTGCTACTGCTAACCACACTAAAGAGTTGAAACTTACGGCAGAACCCGGCGGATACGAGAGTTGGTAGTTGTATGCGGGCTGATTCCGGACTTGATAAAACAACGTTCCAAGACTCACAATATCGTCTAATGTGTATTGGCGGGTCGCATCCCAGACTCCGAGAAAGTTGGCATTCGCAACCGTGCGGGGCGTGGGAGCAAGGATGGGATTCTGCGTCTCCGTCTGATAGTTGATGTAGCGGGATAGAGGATTTACCGAAATATTTACCGTCTGGATTGCTGAGGAGAACTGCTGACTGAACGGCACCGCCATTGAATAGACCGTGAGATTGACATCCGTCTGACCCGTGCCGTTCTGAATCTGGGGGATGAAAAGGGGCAAGTCTCGGTTCGCACCGTTCATCGTGAAACGAATGATGGAGAAGTGATAGTCCTCCGTATTACTGATGATGGGAGCTTGACGAGTCTCGTTAAACCGTATCTGGGGGTCAATGACGACTTGACCATTGATAAAGTTGTCCGTCTCGTTGTTAATAATGTCGCAGTTGTAATAGACGTAATCGGGACTCGCATCATCGCCTATTTTCTCTACACTACTTGTGAAAGTTGCCATCCTATCCTATACTGATGTCAGATATTTTTTAATGCTCCTCACTTCCGTAGTTTGTCGTAGGTCAGTTTGACGACGAATTCATCCGGCGACATCCCACTCTTCTTTATCATTTTGGTGTATTGGTTCAGTGAGAGTTTGTCATACAAACACCGGACGACGGCGTGGCGACCACACGTAGTTATATTGGTGTTATCCTCTTGGAACGGAGTGATATTGTAGTATATGGGACGAGCCGCTTTCCGTAATAGTTGAGTAAGGTAAGGTTGCCGTTCATCCATCTGTCTGAGTAGGGCGGGGTCTGCTCCCTTCTTCTGAGCATCGGGGACTTCCCCATACGGGTCAAAGAACTCAATGCCCTTTTTACTTTTGAGTAGGCAACACCAGTGTCCGCTCGTCGGCGAAGAGGTCAAGAAGAGCAATATACACCGTCCTCTATCATCAAACGCTTCGTCAATACTATCCATATCGGCAAGTTCTGGATAGGTAATAAGACTGACACCACTTCCCAGAAGTTTGCGAATATCTGTATCGGAGAGCGGGTAAGCCTCTGCTCGTTCTAACTTCTCTTCCATCCTCTAATATACTAATAGATTAGAGAATGTCGTCATCACCATTCAATAGAGGAGGAGGAAAAAAGAAAAAGGAAACCGTCAAGGGCATCCCGAACCCGAATGAGGTAGAGTTGGCAAAGTTCAAACCGCAGAAACCGATGCTCTCCAGAGGGGCGGGGCGGATGCTCGTGGAGGCGGTCTGCGGTCAGCAAGACCTATTCTGGATTGAACGCTGGTTGGAAAGTCTCGCAAGGACTCGGTCGTTTCCTCCGTCGTGCTATGGAGAGGATGCTTACTCGCAGTTGGCATCCCTTCTGACTCCCGCAGATTTCTTGAAGGTAATGGAAGACCTCCGCACCGAGTTCCGCAAGATACATCCCACTGCCCCGACGGAAGGAGAGGAATTGTCGTTTCTGCTGGACGCAAGAGCCAATGACCCTCAGTGTCTGCTTAAAGAAGATGAAGACGATTGAGGGGGTCCGAATATAATAGGGTGAATAAGATAGACACTTCTGAAATAAGATAGACAAGATAGCTAAAACGTAAAGTCTCTGGGGTTGGGGAAAAAGGGGGGGTCAAGGGGATACTTTACGATTTGCCTATCTTACCTATCTTACTCAAGAGTCTAAAGAATACTCTCCCATTATATATTAGAAATGAACTGTCTCCGTTGTAAAGTCGCAGTGCCAATCAAGTCCGATTACCAGTGCTCGGATTGTCTCGTTTCCCTCTGTCGCCGATGCGATGATTCTACCGATTTCCTTCGTTGGTGGGAAGACGCTAAAGGCAAAGATGTGTATCTCTGCCTTGAGTGTATAAAGAAACGTGAAGCGTTGGCGTTCAGTGATAAACATCCGGATATTATAACCTTTGTGTAGATGGTTGTTTGGTTATGCCTTATCTTCTTTTGCCTTCTCCTCATCGGGTTGTGCCTTTACCTCTGGAACTGACACGACAAATGCCTCCTTCTTTGTATCCGCAACGGGAGGAGGAGTGTCGCCCATCACTTCCACCTCCACACCCATTGACGCAGTTTTACCGCAACATTCGGACTTGATGCGATGATTACAAATCATCTGGATTGCTTTGTAGGCAATCCCGACGGCAAGGATGAGGACGGTGGATGCTCCACCCGCCTTCATAGCATCCGCAAAGGTAAAGTCCATTCTACATTCCCACGATAATTTATTTGTCCCGTAGGTCATTATCGTGCTTAGGGTTTCCGTCAATGTAGCTCCAGACCCTCGCAGCCGCCCATTGGGGTGCCGATAGTTTATACTTGTAGGACACATCCACATTCTTCACAAACGACCCCTTCATTCTCACGCTTTTATTATTGTTGCCCCACGCCCCCAGACCCCTTTTATAGACCTCAAACAGTGTAGCGGTGGGGATTTTAGTAATCTTGGAGAGTGTTGGGACACTATAACTCTTGTTCGGGTCTAACCCATATGTCTCACAAACTCGTTCCTTACGGGTCTTCATCTACTTATAGTCGGCATTTTTTCCAATGCTTTGAAGGTTAGGACGATATCATCGCCTCTGAAATGTATAGATTGGAAAGAAGACTTGAACCATCTCGGGAACGTCATAGTTATTGTATTACCGACACGGTGATACAATATGTTTGACATCCATCCCATCATCATTCTATAGAGATAGAACATTATTACTTTAGGACAACGCCGGCATTTAGTTCAGAACATAGCGGACACCACTCGTCTGTGTGTAAGGATTGTTCCCCGTTGTGTATCCCATAGATAATACACGCAAGAGAGGACCAGCAGTCCAACCCGCTGCGGTTCCACTAATACCATTCACATTCATAGCAAGAATAGGTTGAGAAGCGTATGCTGATGGTTGAGGAGAAATAGCCGTCCAGAACGCAGTATTCGGCACACCAGTAGCAGATACGGGAAGTTGATTTGTAGAGTTCTGAACCGCCGTGTAGAAGATGCCGTTTGGAGTTCCACCAAAGCCCGAATACACGCAAGTTTGACCCGTTAAAAAAGCAGTAGCACTCGTCCAAGATATAAAGTTCGTTGATGCGTCTGGGTTGAAAGCAATCACGCAGTTTTGAAGAGGAATGTGATGAATGTCCGTGTAGAGGTCATAAGGGTCTCGCAGACCCCAATCTTGTATATCGGGTTGCCCTACACCCGTCTGATTTGTAATGCGTGGAGCATCATACGCATACAATAGATAAGTGTATCCAGCGTAGAGATTTGTTCCGCTCTGACCGCTATTTATTCCAGCACTATTAGAATACGCCCACCGAGTATTGAAAAATCCACTCGTCGGGGGATTAGTATCATCAAACGAATAGAGATTGAGTGCTATAATACCCGGCGTATAAATATTCGTATTGACTGCTGGTTGAACGAGAGCCCACACGCTTTGTATCCGCTCTTGTGCTGGATTTGAACTATACTTTTTGTAAGGCAGTGGTGCGGCTGGACTACTAAATCGTGGATTATACATATACCAGTTGAACCCAGCATTACCTACTGGCTTCGTGTATAACCAACAAGCCGTCCCCTCTGGGGTTGTAGATGATGTTGGAGCGGTCGCATCTGGAACAATCGCCGTCGGTGGTGTCAAGTCATTATTCGCCGCCAACGCTGTCGTATCCGATGTGTGTGGAAGTGCTGGGATAATACCGAGTTTATTCTGAATGCCTTCAAAAACTAACGCCGAAGACCAAAGCAATAACCCACTTGAGTCAATGGAAAGGACTTGCCCGTTTGTTCCGTCCAATCCGCCAGCATCTTGGATATATTTGGGAACCACCGTTCCATTCACGACCATCGTGCGGGGATTCAAAATCTCTCCAACAACAACATCCGAAGTGAAGTTCGTTGTGAGTAAAAGACTGCTATATGACTGAGCGGTAAGTTTCCCCGTGTTGCTTGAGACGCTTGACGCAGACCCTACCGCAACCGACCCTCCACCGCCCGAAAGGAGGATGTCGTCTCCGACGAGCGACAACGTCTGCGGGACTATGGGAATACCAGTTATCGTGAGTTCAATATTATTACCTACGGTGGCATACGAACCACCGACACACGATTGCGTAATAGCACCCGTCAGACCACTAAGAGAATCAACACCAGCACCACCCGGCGGGGGAAGAACTGTCCAAAAACCGGGACTGAGGGGAGGGATTTGGTCTATGTTGTTGGCAATACAGATGTAGTTAATACCACTGTTGCTATACGACACGATGTCATTCACGACATAGTAAGCAAAATCACTCCATACGGCATAACTCATCTCTACCTATCGGGGAGATTATTTACTGATTGAGGATACGGGCGTGATGGAGGGATAGCAACCATTGGGGATAATGTTTATAGACACACACCCATCGTCCCATCTTCTTCAAATCCCGGCAGTCATCCTTTGTCATTCCAATGTGGGTTTTGAGGAGATACGAGAGGGCGTGGAAGGAGGTGGCCATAGGATAGACGACAATGTGCGTGGCCTCGTTGAGCAATAGACGTGTCTTCTTGTAGTTAGTAAGATAATGTGAGAGGCATAACATAGTTGTATTAGTATGGCGACCCATAGTGGCGAGGTCATCTATTAACTTATGGACAACCTTTTCGTGGTCGCCCGTGAAAGTATCGTAGTCGTCAAAGATGACGCAACAATCCTTGAACTCCTCCAAATCGGGATAGTCGTCAATGAGCGTCTCAATGTTGATGCGTTTGGGTTTGGGGGTCATAGAGTCCAGTGTGGAGTCTTCGCCGAGCTTAGAAATCAGATAGACCTCACGGCTGGGATGGAGTTGTTTGTAGAGTTCGGCAATGCCTTTGGCAATGTAGGATTTACCCGACCCGGAGGCACCGGCAATGTAAAAGACCTCACGCTTCTTGGGGTCTGGACTGGGGACAATCTGGAACTGCGAATCGTCCTCCAAGTTGATGCTGGAGTCTTTTGCCTCGTCGGAGAGGATGCGGTCATACAACGCCCTTCCTAAGGCGGTCTCTCCCACCAACTGTTCTGCCGCCAATCCCTTCTTCCTTGCGTCGGACAATCGGTTCAGCAATTGGACACGTTCAGCGGGTTTGATGTCTCGGAGTTCTGTGGCATATTTAGCAGCGGGGATTTCCTTCTTCTTGCCCTTACTCCCCTTGTAGTCATCATCGTGAAGATAGAGAACTTTACCGTCCTCGTCGCCACCCTTGACCAGTGCGATGGGTTTAGCACCCTTGACCTTGTCAAACGAGAGGGAGGGCATTATAGTCTGGGCGGAGAAATTTTCAGAAAGTGAGAAACACTAATCGGAAAGTGTATAATAGGATAACATAAGTTTCACCCTTTTGCCTTCGCATTGCGGTTGAGGATTACCATCAACTGGGAGTATATTCCCTCCAAACGGGAGAACAATCGCTTACGGTCGGATATCTTTACGGCGGCATTCAAATCCCCGATAATGTCGTGTTCGGCCTTGATGAAATCTGGGAGGGCGTAGATGTTGCCGAGACGACCCTTGAGCTGGTCTATCTTGAAACGGAGACGTTCCAACGGCACATTGGCGTGGTCTTCCAGCAATGCCATAATGACACCAATGTCTGAAGCAATCTGGTAGAGACGACCCAAATCCGAGTTGAGGATGGGGATGAGACGCTTGATGACGGATTTGTTGTTGGTAAGTTTCGCAAGGGCAAATTTCCGTTTGAGAACCTTGAAATAGTTGCCTTCCTTCTCTTGGAGCAATATGTCGTTCTTCAACCCATCGGCAACATCCTCAACGCTACCATTGAGAATCTTGCCGTCATAATGAAACTCATAGATGACGGAGAAGTCAGTGTAGCGGTAATTCTGCGTCAGACCGATAACATCCAACTTTGCCCGTCCTCTGGTCTTGAATGCGTCCTCTAATGTGATGACGGATTTATCCCGCAAGACTTTGCGACCGGCAAGGACTTCGGCGGGAGTCCATCGGAGAATGTGGTATTTGAGGACATCGGTCGCCTTGAGGAGGTCTATGGGCGAATGAATCTTGGCAACGAGTGTCCTTGCTTCCTTCGCTTCGGCGGGAGTAATGACTTTTCCGGTTTCCAGTTCGTCAATCTTCTTCTGAGCGGCAGTGGAATTTAATCCGACAATCTTACCTTTACTGACCTTTGCTCCATTTAGAATGTCCCATTCAGCAACTCCGCCCAGTTTAATGTCGCCGATATAGACATTTTTCATTCCCCGCAAATCCTTCATTATTTCCTTGAATCGGGAGGCAAGTTGTGCGGGAGACATACCCTTCACGATTTCATATCCGTCATAATCACCGGCATATTGCTGGGAACGGATTGCCATTGACCCCATCACCATTGTATTCTTGCCCTTCTGAAACGACATAGCGTCAAGAATTTCCAATGCGTCTGATGGGTAATTATCTGGATACTGTTTTTCTGCCACGTCTGCCATCTACACTATCCAGAGAAAATTTGATTAAGATGGGTAAGATAGGTAAAACGTAAAGTCCTTGACCCTTCCCCCATTTGAACCCCCTATAGAATACTTTACGATTTGGCTATCTTGTCTATCTTATGCGAGCCAGAGTCCCTTGCCCTTCATCTGACGGACGAGTGCTGCTTTACGGTTCTTTGTTCCCGCCGCCCGAATATTGACGAGTCCCTTTGCCTCCAACGCACTGATGACGGATTCAATCGTCTGTGCCGCTCCCCGTTCATTCGCTCGTGGAAGAGCACCCGAATAATTTCGTAGTCCGAGTGCCGTCATTACGGGTTTGGATGCCGTATTTGGTTCAATGTATTTTGCCCGGCGCATCTTTGCCGACGGAGTCGTGGATACTGAAGACGCAGATTCCTCCGTTTCCGATGACGAAACAGTAGGAGCACGAGATGATGACACAGTAGGAGCACGACGGGGAGACGCTCGGGGTTCAATGTTGAATCCTTGTGTGTCCTCATCATATCTCCCACGCACTGCGGGTGGGGATGCGAGTGCGAGTGTGGGTGCTGGCACTGCCGATGTGGCCATTTTCGCCATTACGGAACCCAGTCGTGGTGCGGGTGCCTCTGCCTCTTCATCTTCCGCCTCTGGCGGTTCGCCGTAGTAGGAGGGGAATATACCGAGCGTTCCACGAGGGCCTCTCTGTTCGCCATACGCATCACGTCCATCCTCATCAAAGTCATCTCTATCGCCACGTTCAACACCCGTCTCCCGCCGGTGCTGGTTATCTTCACGAGGGGCGGCAGACTCGTCAAATTCATCGTCATCATTGTCATCCCCGCCCATATCACCCGAACGGTATGTCTGACTCTCTTGAGGATTCATCTGACCGCTACGGAACTGCGACTCAAGGTTCGCACGGGTAGAGTTGCTCTTGAGCATCTTGCTGAAACCCAAATCGGCGACGAGTGCTTTGGAAAGGGCGACACGCTCACGAGGTAGAAGATTGCGTCCGTCAATCATCTTCTGGAGGTATTCCCGCAACTTGGTGAAGAGGATTTGGAGGGAGAGGGCATTCTCCCGTGCCTCTACCCGTTCATTGGGCGAATCCACATCTGGGTCAAGGACACCACTCAGAAGAGAGAGAATCTGGTCAATCTTGCCCATAAGGTCTTCCTCAAAGTCTGGCGGAGCAGTGGGGGCGAGACGGAAGATGATGAGCAACGCACGGGTCGCATCCGAGACGGTGAAACGAGTAAGTGCCTCACCTCCCGCATCTCCGCCCATACACGCATTGATGATGGACTCCAGAAGCAAGTTGAGTTCAATGCCCGTGCTTCCATTAACTTGGTCGGTGTTGATGGCGTTGGTCTGTGATTCGGACTGAACGTCTCCACTGGGGGGAGCCATAGAACCCGGAACGATGCCTTGCGATTGTTGCTGGATAGCATCCAGTTCGCCGATGCGTTTTGTGAGTAGGGAGGCGACGTAGTTGCGACCGGCGGGAGTTCGCACCACACCACCGGAATATTCACCCGCACCTCCGAGACCGCTCGTAATGTAATAGGGAGAACCCATCTGGTCTCGGCGACCAGAGGTCGTTGTCAAAGCACCCATTGAAGGATTGGCAAACTTACGCTGACTGAGAACCGCCTTTGGTTGTTCGCCCCGTCCGTGAGGCGTGGAGGCATAACGAACACGACCCCGTTGGGTGGCGATGACTTTCGCCTTTGCCATATAATCCGCATCCTTCTTGCGTTGCTGATGAACTTGGGACTGGAGGTCATTTCCCTCCCATAAGGAAAAGGGGCGGAACGAACCCATCTCCAGATATGCCGGGCGAGTGCGAGGTGCTCGTCCGAGTGCGACGACGGATTCATATGCGGAGGGGAATCCGAGATTCAGAGAGTCGGATGCCATTTTCTGTGTAGCGACGGCACCGATGGAGTCAAACCCTTCGGCGGCATTCCGACGAGCAGCAACAATGGTCTCATACGGATGAACGCTCATTCTATATTATGGTGGCATAAAATAAAATGCGAGTTTCATACAAAGTCTTATATCAGAAGGTCTAATACGCCATCCCACCCTTGTAGAGGCCGTGTTCCTTGACATACTTGGACGCTTCAATCATCTTCATTCCCTTCTCCGCCATAACTTGCTTGACGACTTCGGCACGCTTACGACGACCATCGTTCGCACCGGCGGGTGCCCGCTTCTTGCGTCCCGCACCGACGTGCCTCGCCCCGTCCATCATAGTCCCATCGGGCATCATATGCTGAATCTTCGCACCACCCTCCAGAAACTGGCGGTGGGACGATTCGGGGTAATAGAGACCCGCCATTGCGGCATCCTCCCGTTCCCGTCCTTGACCCTCGTAGGAACCCGTATCCGAGTTGGAGGCGACACCGGCACTCATCCCACCACAGAAGTCATCCGCATACTTTCCACCGTGAAGTTCGTGGAGATATTTGCGGAGGGTCTGGCCGAGTGCGTGTGCCTCTCCCTTACCACCACCACGAAACTGGGACAGACCCATAGACGGGGTTGCCCCCATACCGGACAACGGTGCCCTCCCGATGGGATTCGTCCTCTCTGCTTCCTCCTCCATCGCACGCTCATCTCCACGCATTTTGGCGGCTTGGCGGGCGGACATCTTCTTATATTAAGGGGTTAGATATTAAATCGGCGAATATAATCTAACCCTCTAATAGATATGGAGTCGTATTTGGAACGACATCTGGAAGAACTTAGGGGCGGTAGAGGTCAAGCGAGTGGATTTATTATGCGAATGATGGCGGAGAATAAGTTAAAGCACAAGGGGGAATATGGAAACCCCACGCATCCTCTTGACCCCAGCTCTGCGATGAAGGCACCCAGAGCGTTTGATTACAAGAAGTTGGCGAACGCCGACCAACGGGGGAGGAACACATCAAAGTATGGTGCGTCGCCATTCATCGTGAAGCATTTCTCAAAGGCACAACGGACTCCGTATGTGTCTCGGGCACAACGATTGGCACAAGGCGATACGGAGGCGGATGTTCCGGGAGAGACCGATGAACAGAAGGAGGCACGCCTTCGGACGACGGCGGAGAAGTTGCTGGAGAAGGCGAGGGAACTGGCGGGTCTCCGGGAAACAAAGACAAAGGCGGCAACCAAGATTCAAGGTCTCCAGAAGTCTATGAAGATAAAGAAGTTTGTTCAAGGACTCAAGACGGCGAGGGAGGCAAAGGCGGCGGCAAAGGCGAAGAAACTTGCCGACGAGGCGGAGGCGGAGAAGGCACGGAAAGCGGAGGCACGACGGAAACGGGAGGAAGAGGAGCGGATACGCAATCCCCCGAAACCTTACCAGTATCCGAAGGGTCATCCGACGAACTTTTTGGGCGAACCCCTCAGTTATTCTGAAATCGCCAGAGCGGAGGAGAGGGCGAAGGAGGCGAAGCGTTTAGAAAAGGAACGGAGGAAGAGCGGTAAGATGACCGATGACCAACTCGCCTATAAGAAATTTATGAAGATGATGGGTCGGGCTTAAGTGAGGGATGTCAGCAGATTGACGGGGATGAAGATTACGCCAGACGCATTGTTGGAGGTGTCTGGGCGATAACTGCGATGGTAATCGTTGTTCCGCTCAAAGTTGGCAAAGACATCGGCATCATACTTGATGTAGTAGAGTCCGTCCAGATAGGAATAGCAGAAGTAATATTTCTTGTTGGGGTCGGAGCAAAAAGCGACTTTGTTCTGTCCAATGATGGCGGTAGGATATGCGTCGTGCTTGATGCGTCGGGTCTTGAGTTCCACGTAGATGGTATTGTCCGTTGAAGTCCAATCCATTACTGAATAGGTGCTGGTTTTTTCTAAGGTGGTGCCGAGAAAGTTCTGAATCCATCGGATGTTTTGCGTCTCGGAGGCAAGGCCAAAGGTAAGGTCATTACGGAGGGTCGGGGCATCACCGGGCATTCTTTTATATTCTCGGGAAATATAAAAGGATGGACTTTTTTACGCATCATATCTACCGACGACGATATTTTTCTACCATCTGGTCTAAGATTGTTCTCACAAGTTTCGGCGGGATGGCGTAGCGTTTGTTGAGGGGAAGGTTCGCCGTATTGACAAGGGACTTTATTTTACATTTGGTCTCGGGGTCTTTGAGATGGAGATTGACATTGTTGAAGAAGTCGGTGGGTTTGCGACGTTCGGGGTCGTTGTAGAGGCAATAGAGGGTTGTCTCACGAAAGGGAACTTTCTGAATCTTTTCGTCGTATCGCATCATCGCACGGGGATTCTCAATGACGAAGAGCATCTTGGGATTGAGTTTCTCAAAGAAGTGGATGATGTCCAGAGTGCGATGGAGGATGGCGGTGCCTTGTCTCGCACGGGCGGAATAGGGCGTTGCCGTCTTGGTGTTGCGTTCCTTGAGACGGTAGGCGAGAGTGCTGAATGTATTACACGGCGGACTTGCCCAGAGCAAATCGGGGACGAAACCCGTCTCCTTATGGAACGCCTTGTAATCCCAGTTCAGAATGTCCGCAGTAATGTCTGGAAGGTATTTTCCATCAACATCAACGGACATTACGGTCATACCCATCCGTTTGGCAACTTTTCCGATGCTTCCCGTTCCTTTGAAGAGTTCCAGAAGTTTGAGTCCGGAACGGCCATTGCCGGCGAGTGGTTCAGTCCCCTCGTATGAGGGAGGGTAGTCATCTGGGTCTTGCTGAATATTATCTAATAGTTGTTCATACTCAACCCAATCTGGATTTATAAACGTCTCAACGCTATCTCTATAGATACCATAATAATCTCTGGTGGCTGCTTCTGGGTCTGAATACTCGTTGTAGAATTCATCATCAAAATCTGGATTATCTTCTTTCATACTGAGAAATTTCTCCATTTCATTCGGCGAGAGGTTATCGGCACGCCATTGGATTTTCTCTTCGTATGTTGGAGCAGTATCGGCAAATTTCAACGCTTCAATAAAATCATCGGGGTCATACAACTGCTCCGTGATATACTTCGGCCCTTCTGGTTTAGGAGGCTTATACACCCGTGTCGGTTTGACTGCCCTCCCACCTTTCATTCTATTCTATCAACAGAAAATTGAACAAGATAGGTAAGATAGGTAAAACGTAAAGTATCCCAACCCCCCCAGACCCACCCCCCTATAGGAGGACTTTACGATTTGGCTATCTTGTCTATCTTAGTCCAAAATTGACGACCGTCCGGATATAAACGACCTAAACAAAACTCTCCCTTAATAGTTAGAGATGAAGGAATCGTATCGTCGCTACTACGAGAAGAACCGTGAGACGATAATTGCTCGGCAGCGTGAGCGATACATTGAGTGGAAGGCGAAGCGGGATGAGGAGTTGGCGAAAGACCCCAAACTCTGGGATGTGGAGCGTGAGAAGGCACGGGAGAAATACCACAAGCGGGTTGCGAGCAAGGTCAAGAAGTTGATTGACGGGTGGTTGGCGGATTCACGGACATCCGACACATTCAAGGCATTCCTTCAGACGACGCTCAAGGACGACAAATATAAGACATTCACGCCCAAGACGATGGAGCAACTCTATGCGGTTGCCAGTCCGGTTTCTGCTCTCATCTCGGAGTAGAATGGAACCGCCATTACCATCACCTAAAGCACCTCCCCCGAAGAAACCCCGCAAGAAGGCGGGCGAACCCAAGATGAGCGGTATCCGCATCATTCCGGGTCCCATCATATTAACCTTCAAATAAAATCAGACTATAAGATAGAATAAGATGTCTGACCATCAGCACGCAATGGATATGCTCCACCGTATTCGTGGAGGATTGTTGAGGAAGGGATTACACCAGCACATCCCTCACATCACTTCAATGATGGATTATGTTGGGGGTGGTGGTGATTTGGAAGGGGGTGGCGTTCTGGACACCATCAAGGAATATGGCAGTAAGTTTCTGGATTTTATTACGGGGGCGGAGAGGAAGCGTAAGGAGGCGGCGGAAATAAAAGAGGGGCAAGAACAGTTGGGGAGAGAGTTTAGGGAGAATCGGAAGCGGCAAGAGGAAGCTGGTAAAATAATGGATGCGGAACGAGCAAAGGAGGCGGAAAGGCAGAAGGAGGCAGATGCCTATGCTCTGGCAAATCCAAAGGCACCACCGAAAACGATACGTCCGAAGGAAAGGGCCGACGTTAAACTGCTGAAATCGTTGGGAAGGAATATAATTGAAGCGACTGGACTTGGTCGCCCGAAGCCTCGCACCGGTGGTGCGAGGATAAAACCGGGCAAAAGGGTGATTTATGAAGAGCATTATTACCCCAAAGCAAGGAAGGCAAAAGCAAAGCCATTGGATGAAGCAGTAGAGAGTCTTGTTCAGCGGGTAGGCTACCGAAATGAGCGAGTTAAACGTTTTGATTCGGATGTATTGTCTGGAATCCGTAAGATGGATGAAATCCGTAGATTGGCAAGGGATGTTGTTGCGTCGGATAAGCCAGACATTAATTACTTAGCAGATGTTGCTCTGGAGGGAGTAGATAATGTTGCTTACCTATCTGAGGTAGCCCGAAAGGAACAGATAAAGCGAGGGTTTCTATCAGAGGTGAGGGCAATCTATAAATCTCAACCAGATGTTTGGAAGGAGCATAATAAAGACGAAATTGACGAACTCATTGCCGAAGCATTCTTCCCTTCGGATGAAATCCCGACAGTGGATGGCGTGGAGGGTGAGGGTCGCCCCCGTCGCCCCAACGCCCGAGCTGCGATTGTGAAGAAGGTGATGGGCGAAAAGGGTCTCTCAATGATTGAGGCATCCAAGTATGTCAAGGCACACGGACTTTACTGATGCGTTTTGGGAAACAAGTTATTTCCGGCGTTAAGAATATAATGCCCGAACTAACCCTTGAAGACCTCACGAAGGCGTTTGATGAAGTGAAGCAGTTGGTGCTACAAGCAAAGTTTGCCAAAGGGTCTCTGGAGGCGGCCGAGAGTCCCGAAGACAAAAAGGCAATAGAGTTGGTCTATAATGATTTTCTCTGGAAGATACAGAGGCGAGTCGGACAACTCCATTTCTTTGTTTGTGGCTTTGAGGGATTCCCGACGATTGCCAACTTCATTGAGGAGGCAAGTCAGCAATCTCCAGCCGAATAGTGTCTATAGACGGAGCATCCGATTCCCTCAAATATTTCTTCTGCTCCGAGACGGAATGTCCCATTCCCGTTGCCGTGTCAATCATATCCTTGACATCATACTTTGACGACAAATAGATGTGGCGAAGCATAGAACTGCCAATCTTCTTGTTGAAGACCTTGTTGAGGATGCGGGTGATACTATTCCCGGCGGTCAAGGGCGTTCCATCGGGGAGCACAAGAAACTTATATTCAGTTGCTTTGGACTTATTGCCCTTAGCAAGTGGATGATGTTTGAGATAGATTTGGAGGGCATCACCCAACGGTGCGTCGGCAGTGTTGGGGATAGACTGATGCTGAACTCCGTAAGTCTTGAAGGTCTTGTATTTGTTAAAGACGAACTCCTTCGGCGATTTGCTTTCCACGACAAGGTAGTTCTTGTCGGTCGGCAACTTGTCAAAGGGCAACTTCTTGGAAGGATGGACAACCCACATATCCAGATAGTCTTGATTACGGCGGGGTTGAATATCTGCGTAAAGAGATAGGACGATATAATGGAGCAACTGCGTCGCTTGTTCGGGAGTGATGGTTTTATTGCCGGCAAACTCAAGGACTTCCTTGCGGAGTTGGACTTTTTTTTCATTGACTTCGCTCCACTCAATCCAGTTTTCTGCCTCCTTCTCAGTCTTCTTGCTTGTGTCAGTGTCAGTCTTTTTCATATCTGCGACTTTATCCATCATCTTCTCGTAATAGTGAGCATACACCTTCTTGTATGTTGGTTTCTCTCGGAAAAGCGACAAGACCGAGACGACGGTGGCGAGTAGTGCCTTCTTGGTGTTGTCGGCATACCCGTCCAGCACCTTCTGAATGCCGTCATAGTCCTTGAGGAATGTGAGCGTCTTGTATGCCTTCTTGCCGTTGAGGTAATACAGCGATTTGATGTAGGCGGATGCCGTCGTCTCGGCAACTTTCTTCTCGGCGACGAGTTGCTTGTGGAGGTTGAGCATAAACTCGGTGGTCTTCATTGATGCGGCCATCTATATTCCGGGTAAAGAAAAGAAATCAACCTTAATTCCGCACGGTAAGATAGACAAGATAGGTGAATCGTAAAGTCCTTCGGGGGAATCAAAAATGGTTTGATTTTAAATACTTTACAATTTGGATATCTTGTCTATCTTACTCGGTATCGTCGCCGTCAATCTGCTTGCGGAACTCTGCCATCTTCTCGCATTCCGCAACGAGTGCGGGTGATGGTGCGGGTGCGGGCGGTGGTGGTGCTACCGGAGCAACCTTCTTCTTGAGTGCTCCCATCCCCACCATACGGGCGGGAAGCACCTTCGTGAAATTACACTTGTCGCAGCATTTCGCCTTGTAGTCTTCACGGTCGCAAAGCGGATAGGGGTTGTTGCCGAATCCGTAGAAGTTGCGTCGGCATAGAGAGCATTTGAAAGTCTGGAGGGGCATCGTGTCTGGTCTTATCTATCCCTCTCCCCGAAAAAGGGGTGTCAAATTTTATCCAATCATATACACAGCGAATCGCTGTGGGAGGGGGGTAAAAAACTTGACTCGTCAAAAACGGATTATTCTGGGGTAGGGATGACCGAGACGATGAAGATGAACCGCAAGCACGACTACCGCCACACGCTGGCGTATGGCATAGCAACACTGAGCAAGGCAATCACGGAGAAGTATGGTCTGGAGAAGAACGTGCTATACCGTTATCTGATGACGGGCGAGGAGAAGGGCGACGACTGTGCTGAACGCATTGAGCGTTGGTGTAATAGCCGATGGGACAATGAGACGGTGCTGGAGAGTCGCCCGATGAAGGGGATGCCGCCGGGTCAATGCTATGACGTGTGTAAGGCAGTGTGGCAGATGACGGGCGATAGACCCGTGATAGTGTATGAGTTGCTTATCTATGGCAACGTGTTCTCGTTCGCACTTCACGGTGCGAATATGGACAAGCACGGTAAGGTGTATGATGCGATTGATTGGGCGGAGGGTTCTATACGGCGTAGAGACCGTCTGTGCTGGGTTATGTTAAATCCAGCACAGTCGGCGAAGTGGTTGTTGCGTGAGATGGATGACCCCGAGAAGCACCGTCTCACTGACGAGACGTATCCGCACCAGTATGCGGTCATCGCACCCGACGAGAAGACGATATACGGCGTGAAGCATTACCAGACGCACATAATGACGAAGGACTACAAGTCGCTCAGATACGACATTGAGTTGATACCATAAACAAAAATACAACACTACATTACATTAAACATTAATGTCTCTTTGTTTTTTACTCATCGCCGGACAACTTGTGCTTACGACGGCACACACTACACTCCCACTTGCCGTGAGACTCGGACACATCCTTCGCCGCCCAGTGTGCCTTGACTTGGGCGAGGCACGGCTTACAATAGAAGTGTCCGCAGTTCGTGATGTCCAGTTCGCCATCCGGAATCATATCGGCACAGATGGGGCAGTCCCACTTTTTCTTGAGGGCATCGGACATCTCCTTGAACGTTGCCTTGATGTGTTCGGGGACGGTGGTGTCGGTCAGTGTGGTGTTGATGATGTTGTATTGGACGACCGCACCGTGATGGTCGGTGTTGGTCGCTTCGTAGTATTTTGCCCACGCAAAGGCGACCCGCTTACGGGTGGCGGCGAGTTGTGCTTGAAGGGAAGGAATGGTCGGTGCGGCTGCTGGCATCTTGCTAAGTATAATAAGGGAGGAAGTCTTTAGGTGTTCAGATAGGAAGAAAGAATGAAGTCTTACATCCGTTTTGGTCGGGAATGACCTCTCAATTTTTACCAGAACCCATATACAGCGAATCGCTGTGGGGGCGGGGGGATAAAAATTGACGGGTCAAAACTCTCCAAAACGGATTGTGGGACACGAGATAAGACCGTATTCCAAACAACTTTCCTTTCAAGCAACTTTCCTTTCAGAATGATGGCACGACTTTGGAGCGATAAGAAGATAGACGAGGTGATGAAGGCACGGCGTAGCGGTCTCTATACGTCGGAGGACACACTGGATGAACTGGAGTATTGTATTCGCACACCGCAAGCGGGCGACATTGCTCTGACGCTCCAGCACCATTCGGGGCGGTTCGGATACCTCAACAAGGAGGAATTGACGGGACAGATGCGTATCTGGAAGACTATGGGATGCGAGAGTCTGGAGAGCAACATCTTTGAGAGGGAGGTTGCGGGGAAGAAGGTATGGACGTTCGTGATTCAACCGAAGAAGGGTGCCGAATGCCCATTCAGTCCTCTGGCGATGTGTCTCGGCATTATGGTGAGCGGATACACATACATTGTGGTGAATCGGAACAACGCAGTGGCGGTGTGTCGGTATCTCTCGGGCAAGAAGCCTATCGTCAAGTCCAACGCTCCCTCAACGGACTAAGATAGACAAGATACCCAGAACGCAAACTAATCCGGAGACCCTAAACAAAACCCCAAACAAAAATACTTTACGATTTACCTATCTTGCCCATCTTGTCCCATCCAAATCAAAAATCAAAAAATCAAAAATAATATATATTTTTTGTTTATTTTTATGTGTTTGTTTGACATTATTCACCAC
>Ga0114969_10000736_pt1 | contig 28416 bp, 37 predicted proteins | sample M_130807_MF_Meta_FD_87316 | JGI IMG/M metagenome (GOLD analysis project Ga0114969, IMG submission 87316) | Freshwater microbial communities from Lake Montjoie, Canada to study carbon cycling - M_130807_MF_MetaG | ecosystem: Environmental > Aquatic > Freshwater > Lake | place: Lake Montjoie...
CAAAGCAATTCAAGCATTTAATGAATTTGTCGCAAATGATAACACCACACAACAAGTTATGTTAACAGTGCGTGATGGGTTAACTTTAATTAGAAAAAAATAATGGGAAAATTCCTTCATAATTATGACAGTTGGATGAATACTAATTGGTTTGATATTGAATCAATCATGCCAATTTTCAATACCTTTTCTATGAAATTTGAAATGAGATGTACCAATATATTTACTAAGAGATTGATCATGAGACCCGCTAGCATAACTTTTATGTTACTATGTATGGCTTTATGGATGCCGCAACTTTTAAAAGCGCAAAAATTACCCGCCAAAACCACTACCCTAATTTATATTGATCAATACAAAGATATAGCTGTAGCAGAAATGAAACGCACTGGCATACCAGCTTCCATTACACTTGCACAGGGTATCATTGAATCCAATAGTGGAGAAAGTAATTTAGCTGCCAATTTTAATAATCATTTTGGCATTAAATGTAAATCGGATTGGAAAGGGGAAACTACCAACCAAGATGATGATACCAAGCAAGAATGTTTTAGAGTATACCCCAGTGCCATTTATTCTTATATTGATCATTCAAATTTTATTAAAACTCGGCCTAATTACGCATCTCTTTTTGAATTGGATCCGGTAGATGATTCAGCATGGGCTTATGGATTAAAAAAAGCAGGCTATGCAACTGCAAGCGATTATCCCAAAAAGCTTTTGAAAGTGATTGATGATTATGAATTGTCCCAGTATAATTTCCCAGAACTAGCCAATGAAAAAGATAGTGCAGTCACTGAAGCTCCTGCAACTCATTTAATACAATACGATACCACTAAACCCTCTTTAAATAAAATATCTGGTATTGAAACTGTAAGCCCTTCCCTTAAAAGTGCCCCTATTCCAGTGAATAGTTTGACTACTATAACACTAAATACGAAAGATACTTCGTTAAAAACAAACAGTTCCACAAAACCTTCTTCATCTTCAACAACTATATCTTCAACAACTTCATCTTCAACATCAGATGCTTCTTCGCAATTAGCGTCTTCTTCCAGTTCCATATCAGAATCTAAAGTCAAAGAAAAAACTGAGGTAACAAGCCCTGCCAACTCAAATGCTCCCATTGCGGCGAATAGTTTAACTACACCACTAAATACAAAAAAAGAAGAAAGCAATAATAACAATTCGTACCCTAATAAACCTTTTAAAATAAACCAAGTACTTGTTATATGGGCTACAAAAGGAGCTTCTTTTTTGCAAATTGCTAAAGAACATAATATCCCCTTGTACAAAATTTTTAAATACAACGATATTGCCGAATCTGATTTAGTGAATCAAAGCCAGCTTGTTTTTTTAGCTGCAAAAAAGAAAGAGGGATCCACTACTTTTCATGTGGTACAAAAAGATGAAACCTGGCATTCTATTAGTCAAATCGAAGGAATCCAATTATCATTCTTGAAATCTTATAATTCAAAAATAACCGAAGACAAATTAAAAATAGGAACTCAACTATTACTCATTGAACCAAAGGAATCCAAAAATAAAATTGTGCTCAATAAAAAATAAAAAATATGGAAACGATAACCATTTTAGATAAACAATTTGTACCCTACTTATCCGCCGAAGACATTCAAGAAAAAGTAGCAACATTAGCAAAGCAATTCAATGAAGAATATGCGAATAAAAAACCTTTGTTTTTATCTATCTTAAATGGTTCCTTTTTATTTACTGCCGATTTATTTAAAAAATTAACAATTGACGCCGAAGTGTGTTTTGTAAAGTTAGCCTCTTATAAAGGCGTGAGTTCTACTGGGAATGTTATTACTGCTATTGGATTAGACACCAATTTAAAAGACCGCCACGTCATCATTTTGGAAGACATTATTGATACCGGCAAAACCTTGCATCACTTCTTACCTCAGCTTCAATCCTTACAGGTCGCTTCTTTAAAAATTGCGGTACTATTAAATAAAACAGAAGCATTAGCCTATCCTGTGAAAGTGGACTACGCTTGCTTTGACATACCTAACAAATTTGTAGTAGGTTATGGTTTAGACTACGATGGATTTGGTCGTAACTATGATGCCATTTACCAGTTAAAGTAAAAAGCTATTGATTATTTAAAAGCTTCTTTTACACGATCGTAAAAGCTCTTCTCCCCTTTGACTGGCTTAGGTTTGAAGTTTTCACTTTCTTGCATCTTTTCCAAGGCTATCTTTTCTTCTTCCGTCACATGTTGCGGTGTCCAAACATTCACATGAATGAGTTGATCTCCTTTGCCATACCCTTGCACTTCAGGAAAGCCTTTGCCCTTTAATCTGAATATTTTTCCGCTTTGTGTTCCTGTTGGAATCTTAATTTTTGCTCTACCATCAATCGTTGGCACTTCTACATTGGTTCCAAAGATAGCATCTGGAATAGTGATATATAAATCGTACGCCACATTTAAACCATCACGGTGTAATGATTCATGCGCTTCTTCTTCAATCATAATAATTAAATCACCTGAACTTCCTCCTCTTTCACCTGCATTCCCTTTACCAGACATGCTTAATTGCATACCATCCTGAACGCCTGCAGGAATATCTATCGAAATGGTTTCTTCCCCATACATACGGCCTTCCCCTTTACATCCTCCACATTTTGCAGTCACTGTATTCCCTTCGCCGTTACAAGTAGGACAAGTATTCACAGTTTGCATTTGTCCTAAAAATGTATTGGTCACGCGTCTCACTTGTCCCGTACCATTACAAGTACCACAAGTTTGAACACTGTTTTTATCTTTTGCTCCATTACCACCACAAGTGGTACATAAAACATGCTTCTTCACCTTTACTTGCTTGTTTACTCCCTTCGCTATTTCCTCAAAACTCAATTTTAATTTGATACGAAGATTACTTCCTCTTTGCCCTGTTGGTCTTGAGGATCTTGAACGACCACCGCCTCCGCCGCCAAAGAAACTTCCAAAATCTTCATCCCCAAAAATATCTCCAAACTGACTGAAGATATCATTCATATTCATTCCACCTCCGCTAAAACCACCTCCGCCGCTTGTTCCTGGACCAAAAGCTTGATGACCAAATCGATCATACTTTGCTTTTTTATCCGTATCACTTAATATTTCATAAGCTTCCGCCGCTTCTTTAAATTTTTCTTCTGCTTGTTTATCACCAGGATTACGATCTGGATGAAATTGCATAGCCACCTTGCGATACGCCTTTTTAATTTCATCAGCAGATGCTGACTTACTCACACCCAGTATTTCGTAAAAATCTCTTTTTGACATATTGCTTTTTTTATTTGCCTACAACCACTTTTGCAAAACGAATTATTTTATCATTGAGTAAATATCCTTTAGAGATTTCATCCATTACCTTTCCTTTTAAATTATCATTAGGGGCAGGCACTTCTGTAATGGCTTCGTGTTTTTCTACATCAAAATCCTGATGAATACTTTCCATGGCAACCACTCCTTTTGCTTGCAAAGTAGAACGCACTTTATTAAATACTAATTGAATCCCTTCTTTTTGTAAAGCAATATCATCACTTGTATTTAATTGTTTTTCTGCGCGATCACAATCATCTAACACATCCAATAAAGAAACAATTACTTCCTTGCTAGCAGTTTGTATTAAATCAATTCTTTCTTTCGCAGTACGACGTCTGAAATTTTCAAATTCAGCCATCAAACGAAGGTATTTATCCTTTTGATCTACCAAGTCTGCTTTAAGGGTGTCTAACTCGCTTACTGGGGCAGTTTCAGGCTCCGTTGCTGGGGCATTTTGCTCCTCCGTAGGTACTTCGGTTGTAAGGGGTTCTTTCTCTTCCATAGTTTTATATTGTTACAAATATCTTCCAAAAATATTGCCAAAGCCTTAAATGAGCAAAATTGACATAAAAAGGACTTAAAAATGAACAAGTTGTCACTTATTCTGTGCCTATATTTGTGTCATGACAAAGGTGTATTTAAACAAAAGAATCGCCCCTAGGATCGCTCAGGGACATCCTTGGATATATGGCAATGAAATTGACCGAATTGCAGGACCTGTGGAACCCGGCGATATAGTGGAAGTGTACTATTTTGATGGCCAGTTAGCCGGCCGAGGATATATCAACCCCGGGTCCCAAATCACCATTCGATTATTGACACGCAAAAGAGAAGAAATTGACGCCGCCTTTTTTCATACTAAAATAGCCGAAGCTTGGCGTTACCGTCAACAGTTAGGATATGTAGAAAATTGCAGATTGGTATTTGGCGAAGCGGATGGATTGCCTGCATTAATCATTGATAAGTTTAATGACTATTTCGTTTTACAAACTTTATCCTTAGGAATAGAAAAATGGAAGAAAGAAATTATAGCAGCCATTCAAACTCTATTTTCTCCCAAAGGAATTTATGAAAGAAATGATGTGCCAGTAAGAGAATTGGAAGGACTTGCGCAACAACAAGGTTTTTTATCGGACCCCTTTCCTACTGAAATTGTGATTCAAGAAAATGGATTACAATTTTATGTTAACATTGAAACGGGACAAAAAACTGGTTATTTTTTAGACCAACAAGATAATCGAAGAGCCATTCAAAAAATTGTACATGGCGCTGATGTGATGGGTGCCTTTACTTATACGGGGACTTTTGAAATTCATGCAGCACATTATGGTGCAAAGTCGGTATTAGGAATTGATATTTCAGAACAAGCAGTTTTACAAGCCAATAAAAATGCTGCACTCAATAAATTAGATCATATTGTACATTTTGAAACCATGAATGCTTTTGATGTTTTAAAAACATGGGGGAAGGAAGGTAAAAAGTTTGACGTAGTCATGCTAGATCCTCCGGCCTTTACAAAAAGCAGAAGTAATATTGAAAAAGCAATAACAGGATATAAAGAGATCAATTTGCGAGGAATGAAAATGATTCGCAATGGTGGATTTCTAGTGACTTCGAGTTGCACTAACCTAGTAAGTCCTGAATTATTTTTAGATACTATTGATATGGCAGCCAAAGACGCTAAAAAAAGAATTCGTCAAGTGACGTATCAATCGCAATCCAGCGACCACCCTATTATTTGGGGTATGGAAAACACCCACTACTTAAAATTTTTGATCGTAGAAGTTTGCGACAGATAGAAGCTTCGATAAATAGCTACTCCACAAAAAAGGCGTCCCGTCCCGATAAATCGGGACGGGACGCCTTTAAAATTTAATTTAAAAAATCAACACGCCCCAAATTCACTCTTTTGGAGTGAATTTAAAATTATTAGAGAAGTTCTTGTAAAATTTAAACTCTTTAAAATTTTAACAAGCCAATTCACTCGATTAGAGTGAATTAAAAATTATTAGAGTAGGTCTGGTGATTTTTTTAAATTTAGTTTAAAAAATCAACACGACCGCACGTTTCAATTCAATGTATTCAAAGTAGTTTGAATCGCTTCGAAGTTGGGTAAATCCCCTGGTGTTGGACAAACTTCAGCGTATTGTACCACGCCTTCCTTGTCTACTACAAACGCAGAACGCTTGCTTACTCCTTGCATTTCAAATGCAGGAAACACATCATACAAAACTCCAAAAGCAGAAGTCGCTGCTTTATTGAAATCACTTAATAAAGAGAAATTTAATTTTTGCTCTTCTTTGAATTTACCTAAAGTAAATAAAGAATCTACAGAAATACCTAATACAGTTGCATTAGAATTATTATAGATAGCAATGTTATCTCTGATATTGCATAATTCAGCAGTACAAACGCCTGTGAAAGCAAGAGGGAAAAATAATACTACTACATTTTGACCTTTAAAATCTGCTAAGGATACAGGTTTTTTGTCTGTATCAAACAATGTGAAATTTGGTGCCGCTTGTCCAATAGAAATGCTCATTTTTTATGTTTTATGATTAATAATTAATTCAAAAGTAAACCCGAATATCGACTTTTATTTTACAACCGGAACTTTAGTGATAATTTTTTCCCTTTTCGAAACTGACTCCACTGAATCCATCAATTCTTGAAATAAAAGGGGACGCATCTCATAATACTCTAAAGTGGCATAAAAATCCTTAACCGAAACTTTATTTAAATCGAATACCTTTTTATAAAGGTCAATATTGGTTTTGTTCAATCTCCAAGTACTATCTAAAACCGCTTTTCGTACATAATAATCGTCCGCTTTCATTAATTGCCAAACGACTATTTTGAACTTTTCAAATTCAATAAGATTTTTAGGAGTAGAGCGGGTTGTCCCACAGGAGGCTAAACAAAATAATAATATGATGATGGTAATTCTCATTCTAAGACTTCCTTGTATTTATTAATATTCGCAACATCTATGGTAGACAAAGTAGCTAAAAGTTGCTTTTTCATGGCTTTATCTGAAGGATTAAAAATACCAATAATTTCAGTCACTTTGCCTTGCATTAAAATGGGCACTGCCATCATATTAGGACTTCCCTCATAGAGCTCTTGAAATCCCATTAATGCATTTAAAATTTGAGGCCTTGCTTCCAATGGCTTTTCTGCCATTTGGTCCAAGCCTTGTCTATAATAAGTAAATAAAATTTCGTGAATTTTATCAGAACCATTTTGAGTCAGGTTATCAATTAAAATATATCGATTCCGTTGCCCATCATAGGATTTCCAACCAATAATTCCCGAACCCTCTGGAGCATTATTTACAATATTGAAAGCTTTACTAAAATAAGCCTTCCCTCCTTTAGGCGAAAAAGTATCATAGTCTAACCCTAATATCACATAAATATAATACGCCATGGTCGCCGTTAAATTGGCCTGTAAAGCATCTGTCCCTTGTACTCTATTTTCATTAAATTCAATGGGCTGTGATAACTGATATTTAAAAGTAAAATTTGCATCCTGCATATTTAATAAAGGTGTGGTATAGTTGCTATTAAAGACAGGTCTATTGGAGACCACGCTCAACTTAGCTTCATACACCCCCGTGGACACGATGGATTCAATACTAATAAAGAAATTACAATCAATCTTTTCTTCGTTGGAAAATTCGTCAGTGGTCCATTTTCTTTGATTGATAAAATCCTTTAATTGACTTTGTAATTGAATAAAGGTTTTAGGATCTACTTGATTTTCTACTTTCTTGGTTTGCAAAGTCACTGTCGCATTCAACTCTTGAGAAAATGAGGTATGGCTTACTAATAAAGCAAAACAAATAATATAGAAAGCTTTTGGTGTCATATGGGATACCTCTAATTGGATAGGTCTAAAATACAAAAACGTCCCAATAGTTTTGACATTTCGGGACGTTTTAATATTATTCGACCTAAAGTTTATCGGAATAAATCGTTCTCTTCGTTTTTACGATAATAAATTTTATCATCAATAAATTCAGCTGTTGCTAATATTGCTGGATTTGGCATACGCTCATATGCTTTTGAGATTTCAATTTGCTCTTTGTTCTCATGAATTTCTTCCAAGCTATCTGTATGACTTGCAAATTCTTCTAATTTAGAATGCAACTCTTCTCTAATAGAGATGTTGATTTGATTCGCTCTACGAGAGATAATAGAAATTGATTCGTATAAATTACCAGTCTTAGCTTTTAAAGCTTTTAAACTTTTTGTTTCTACTACAGAGGGAACATTCGCGCCCATGTGTCTTCTTAATTTGCTCATTTTATATTTTTTAAGAAATTATCAGTTTGTTGTTTCATTTTTTTTGCTTCTGGCAATAAAGGACTATCGCTAAATCGGTCTACAAAATCATTATATTCCTCTACTACTTTATCGAATCTTTCCTTTTGTTTATCTACAAAACTATTTTCAGCAAATTTGTAATACGATTTAATCGTTAACAATTTATACTGATCAGCGTTTTTAGAATCAGGGTATCCATCAGATAATAATCCATAAGATATAGCTGCAGAACGGTATAAAGCTAAGTCGAAATACAAAGTGGCGGTCTTATAATCTTTCAATTCCAATTTAGAACGACAAGCATCAATAGTTTCCGTAGCATCTTTCACTCTTTTGCTAGCAGGATGCGCATCAATAAATGCTTGCATTAATTGAATGGTACGATTGGTCGTTGTTTGGTCTAACTCCGCTTTAGGAGAACGTCTAAAATAAGTATATGCTCTTAAATATTCAACTTCTTCAGTTCTGGTGCTGCTTGGAAAATATTCAATGAATGTTTTGAATAAGTTTTCGGCATTTTCATAATCTTTATCTAGGTAATACGAGTTCGCAAATTTTAAATACAATTCCTCATATCTTGGAGTTCCTTTTACAAAAGGCATAACAGATTCAAAGAGCTGTTGAGCGTTTATATACTTTTTTTCATCAAAGTACTTCTCCGCCATTTTAACTTTAAAATCAGTATCCTTGTTCTTTAAAATTTTTTGAAATTTTGAAGTACAAGAAGAGAGACCCAAAATAAGGCAAAAAATGACGATTATTCTATTCATACAGGGAGGCAAAATTAACTAATATTCAGCAATTTATGACTAAAAATAATCCAAAGGAAGGCGGGGACGTTAAGATTAACATAAAAAACCCCGCTTAGCAGCGCTAAACGGGGCAATATCAATCACTTAGGATAGGTTAAATTACCCTTTGTTTGCGTTTTCGTCATCCATTTTCGCCTTGATTTCAGCTAAAGCGCCTAAGTCACCTAAAGTGGATTTTTCTACCTTACCTTGGATAGTTTTCACCGCCTTTTTAGTTTTCTCAGTTTCTACTTTTGCTTCTTTCTTAGCTACTTCTTTTTCTTCATGGATTGCTTGTTCCCAAATTCTTGCGTGGCTGACTACAATTCTTTTTTCATTACGATCAAATTCGATCACCATGAATTTTGCAGTTTCTTCCGCTTGAACTTGCTTACCATCTTCTTTTGCAAGGTGACGGTTAGGAGCAAATCCTTCTAAGCCATGAGGCATTTGAACGATAGCACCTTTATCATCCTTGCGAACGATAGTACCATCATGAATAGATCCGATTGCAAAAGTTTCTTCTAATGCATTCCAAGGATCTTCTTCCAATTGCTTATGACCTAATTGTAATTTTCTATTTTCTTTATCAATGTTCAAGATGATGATGTCGATAGACTCTCCTACTTTAACATACTCAGATGGGTGATTGAAACGCTTCAACCAACTTAAATCGCTGATGTGAATCATTCCACCAATTCCAGATTCTAATTCAACAAACACGCCGTAAGGAGTGATGTTTTTAACTAGACCTTTATGTTTGCTATTTTCAGGGAATTTATGATCGATTGCACTCCAAGGATCTTCAGTCATTTGTTTAATGCTTAAGCTCATCTTACGTGCATCTTTATCTAAAGTCACCACTTTTGCTTCATGCTCATCTCCTAATTTGAAGAATTCTTTTGCATTGATTGGAGTGTTTGCCCATGTGATTTCAGAAACGTGTACTAAACCTTCAACACCTGGTTGAATTTCTAAGAACGCACCGTAATCTTCAATGTTCACCACTTTACCTTTCACTACACTACCTTCTGATAAATCAGCTGGTAATACATCCCATGGATGTGGAGTTAATTGTTTTAAACCTAAGCTGATACGTTTTTTGTCATCATCAAAGTCTAATACAACCACTTGAATTTTTTGATCTAATTTAACCACTTCACTTGGGTGAGAGATTCTTCCCCATGAAATATCAGTGATATATAATAAACCATCTAATCCACCTAAATCCATAAAGGCTCCAAAATCAGTGATGTTTTTAACCACCCCTTCTAATACTTGACCTTTCTCTAATTTACTCATGATTTGTGCACGTTGTGCTTCAATATCACTTTCAATTAATGCTTTATGAGATACTACGGCGTTTTTAATAGTTTCGTTAATCTTAACTACTTTAAACTCCATTGTTTTTCCTACGAATTGATCGTAATCAGTAACAGGCTTCACATCAATTTGAGAACCTGGTAAGAAAGTTTCCATACCAAATACATCAACGATTAATCCACCTTTTGTTTTACTAGTTACTAAACCGGTAACAATTTCACCCGTCTTATGTACTTCCATAATTCTTTCCCAAGCACGATAGATACGAGCAGACTTACGGCTTAAGTGAAGATTACCATCACGGTCTTCTTTTTCTACTACCATTACTTCTACAGTGTCTCCCGTTTTAACACCATTGGTGTCACGGAATTCATTTAATGATACAAGACCATCACTTTTAAATCCGATGTTTACAACCACATCAGTTTTAGTTAAAGCAACGACTAAACCATTCATGATTTCTCCGTCAGAAATTTGTACGAAAGTGTCATCATACACTTTGTCATACTTTACTCTTTCAGCTTCAGCATAATGACTCACGTTACGTTTGTCAACGCTCCAATCGAAATCGTCATGTGCAGTAATAACTGCTTCAGGTGCTTTTGGTGTCGCAGTAGCTTCAACAGCGGTAGCGCCGTCGAATTCCTGAGCGTCTGCGTTTAGGTTTTTAATAAATAATTTCATATAAAACCGGCGTTTTTAAACCGGACGGCAAAGGTAGGAAAAAATAGTAAAAATGGAACCAAAATGACCCCGAAATATAAAGAATTCGGAATCCTAAAATATTGATTATCAATAAGGTTATTGCGAGATAGGCGATAAGGTGATAGCAGGTTCTTAAAAGAGAGGATTAGGCGATCTAATTGGTCGCCCCAATATGTTGGGCAGCCAGCCATCCTGAGGTCCAAGCATGCTGGAAATTAAAGCCTCCGGTGACACCATCTACATCCATCATTTCACCTGCAAAATGTAACTGTACTACCATTTTACTTTCCATGGTAAGAGAATCAATATCTTTCAAATCTACTCCCCCACAAGTCACAAACTCTTCTTTAAAAGTTGTCTTGCCTTTAATATTTAAAGTAGTGCGAGTAAGATGTTGTATGAGTTGTTGTTGAGATGTGTTTTTTAAATCGGCCCATTTTGTTTTTAAATCAATCTGAGAAGCTTGTAAAAAATAATGCCATAATCGTTGTGGTAAATCAAACGGATTTTTAGAACCCATTTCACGTTTGCCATAATCCTGTCTAAAATTTAACCATTCCATTTTTAAAGTTTGCTCATTGTATTCGGGTGTCCAATTAATTAAAATAGCACCTTCATAATTTGCTTCTGCCATTTCTCTTGCACACCATGCCGAAAGTTTAATGGCAGCCGGACCACTTATACCCCAATGTGTGATTAACAATGGACCGCGTTCCATCCATTTCGTTCCTTTCCATTGTATGGTTGCATTTTCTACTGCCACCCCCATAAGTGTAGTGATATTTTTTTCAACCACATTAAATGTAAACAAAGAAGGAACAGGATCTATAATAGTATGGCCCATTTGAAGTAACCAAGGAAAAGTATTTGATTTTAACATGCCTCCTGTAGCCATACATACTGCATCTGCTTGCATGGTTTGTCCATTGCCTAAAGTAATTTCAAAAATGGTATTTATTTTTTTTACCTCCGACACTTCATGATTCATGCACACCTGAATTTTATATTGATTCACTTTTTGCATCAAACATTGAATAATCGTTTCGGAATCATTGGTCATCGGAAACATGCGACCATCCTTTTCGGTATGTAGTTTCACGCCATTTTTAGCAAACCATTCGATGGTTTGTTGCGTCGCAAATTGGTAGAATGATTTTTTTAAAAAACGTTGGCCTCTGGGATATTTTTGTAATAATTTTTCTACGTCAGGACAAGCATGCGTTACATTGCATCGTCCACCCCCACTCACTTTTACTTTAGATAAAATTTTAGAAGACTTTTCTAATATACGAATATCCCAATCAGGATGTTGTTCGGCAATTTGTATCGCGCAAAAAAATCCAGCAGCGCCTCCTCCAATAATCACTACTTTTTTGCTTGCCATGTTTTGTAATTAAGACTAGTAATAAGAACTATTCAAATTAATATTCGCTTTTTCGGCAGCTTCTATAATCGAAAAATCGGATAAAATAAATGCTTCATTTTTTTTCACACAAACATCATGTTCAAAATGTACCGACATTTTTCCGTCCTGTGTTTTCACCGTCCAGCCATCTTCCTCCGTGAACACTTTATGCGTTCCCAAATTAATCATTGGCTCAATAGCTAACACTAAATTTTCTTTCATCTTTAAACCTGTTCCTCTTTTCCCATAGTTAGGCACTTGCGGATCTTCATGCAATGATTTACCTAAACCATGTCCCACTAATTCACGCACCACGCCATAGCCATGGGCTTTTTCGGTATGTTCTTGAATGGCATAACTAATATCACCTACTCTGTTATTTACGATCGCTTTTTCTATTCCCTTATATAATGATTCCTTGGTGACTTTAACCAATTGTAAAACATCAGCTGGCACTTCACCTAACATAAAAGTATAAGCATGATCACCATGCCAACCGTTTAGAATAACTCCTAAGTCGATAGAAACAATATCCCCGTCTTTTAATGGAGTTTTATTAGGAAAACCATGCACCACCACATCATTTACTGATGCACAAATATGATGAGGATAGCCGTGATAATGATAGAAAGAAAGAGTGGCTTTATGATCCTTTACATATTGCATACAATATTGATCAATATCCATAGTAGTCATGCCTGGCTTAAGTATACTAGCTACTTGTGCCAAAGTATTACTCACCAATAAGGCAGCTTGCTGCATGTGTAAAACCTCTTCCTCTGTTTTGATATGAATCATAATTGTGCGAATATCTTATAACTAAACAAACCTGCCTTTTCAGACAGGTTTGCAAATATAATTATTTTAAAAGTATCTGATTTATTATAACCCTGAAGAGTTAGCTAAAGGATTTCTTCCTTGAATACGACCAGTATTCATTAATCCATCATATTGACGCATTAATAAATAAGTTTCGATTTGCTGTAAAGTATCCAATACTACACCCACCATAATTAATAATGAGGTTCCTCCAAAGAAAGTACTAAAGCTTTGAGTCACTCCTAATTTTTGAGCAAAACCAGGTAAAATACCCACTAATGCTAAAAAGATAGCACCAGGTAAAGTAATTCTATCCATCACTGCTCCAATATAATCAGTGGTAGGTTGACCAGGTTTAACACCAGGTACAAAGCCATTATTACGCTTAAGATCTTCAGAAATTTGCTTAGGATTAAAGATTAACGCAGTGTATAAGAATGTAAATCCAATAACCATAACAGAATAGATAAGCATATACCATCCATTACTATGGTCGTTGAAAATTCGAACAATCCCTTGTGCAGAATCTAAATTAGTGAAAGAAACCAAAGTAGGTAAGAACATAATTGCTTGCGCAAAAATGATAGGCATCACACCGGCACTATTTACTTTAACAGGTAAAAACTGACGAGCACCTCCTACTTGAGCACCACCAATCACTTGCTTAGCATAGGTTACAGGAATTTTACGAACCCCTTGAACTAATATGATAAGACCCATGATGATAGTCACCAATATAGCAATCTCAATTAAGAATATTAATAAACCTCCGCCTCCTTTTTGGCTCTTAGAACCAAACTCCATAATCAATGATTGAGGTAAACGACCTAAGATACCTACCATGATAATGATAGATGTACCATTTCCTAAACCTTTATCTTGAATTTTTTCACCTAACCACATTACAAATAAAGTACCTGCAGTTAAAGTGATCACAGTAGAGAACCAGAAAAATGGTTTGTAAGCTGGAATTAATGCATCAGCATAACCAGGACTATTTAAATAAGCAACATACGCACCTGCTTGGAAAGTAGTTACGATCACTGTTAAATAACGAGTCCATTGATTGATTTTATTACGACCGCTTTCTCCTTCCTTTTGAACTTTTTGTAATTGAGGCACTAAAATAGTCATCAACTGCATAAAGATAGAAGCAGAAATATAAGGCATGATACCTAATGCTAATACTGAAGCTTGAGAAAATGCACCACCCGCAAACATATCAAAAATACCCAATAACCCTTTGTCACCTCCTGCTTTTTGAGCAGCTTCGATTGCTAAGGGATTGATACCAGGTAAAGTGATTTGAGCACCAATACGATAAGTTAATACAAGCAATAGAGTCACTAAGATTTTATTCTTTAGTTCATCAATCGCCCAAATATGTTTAAATGTATCTAATAATTTTTTCATCGTTGTTTAATTATTTTCCAAAGGAACTTTTAAAATTATGAGTGATTTGTTAAAAATGCCTCTCACAATATACATAAAATTATTAGATTATTTCAATGGTACCGCCTGCTGCAACAATAGCATCTTGTGCTTTTTTGCTAGCTGCGTTTACTCTGAAATTAATTTTTGTTTTAAGTTCCCCGTTAGCTAATACCTTCACTAAGTCGGTACGGCTAATCAAACTATTCATGTATAAATTTTCTGGAGTAATTTCTGTAAAACCGTATTTCTCGATCAACTGATCTAATTGACCTAAGTTGAACACTTTATATTCTATACGATTGATGTTTTTGAATCCACGCTTTGGAATTCTACGTTGAATGGGCATTTGACCCCCTTCATGAGCCATCTTGCTTTTGTAACCAGCACGACTTTGACCCCCTTTGTTACCTTTGGTAGAAGTACCACCTTTACCAGATGCTTCTCCACGACCAATTCTAATTCCTTTGTGTACTGAACCTTCAGCAGGTTTTAAATTGTGTAATTTCATTTTTGTGATTTTGTACTTTCGGGGTATCACCCCTCGCTTTTAATAATAAGAAAGAGCGCTGATTAGGCGATTTCTTCCACTTTAACTAAGTGTAATACTTTATTAACCATACCCAAAATTTGAGGAGTGGCTTCCACTTCTTTAGAAGCGTTTATTTTTTTCAAACCTAAAGCAATCAAAGTTTGTTTTTGGCGCTCTGATCTGTCAATACCGCTTTTTACTTGAGTAATTTTAATCTTTTTCATCATTGAGTTATTTATGATTATTCCTAAGGGTAATTCGGTTGAATTATCCGTTGAATACCTTTGATAATTTAATGTTTCTAGTTTTAGCTACTTGAATTGGTTCACGTAATAAACCTAAAGCTTTGATAGTTGCTTTAACCACGTTATGTGGGTTCGCAGAACCTAAACTTTTTGCTAATACGTCAGTGATACCTGCGCTCTCTAATACAGCACGCATGCTACCACCCGCAATTACACCCGCTCCGTGTGCAGCTGGCTTTATTAATACTTTAGCAGCACCGTCTTTTGCTAATTGATCGTGAGGAATAGTGCCATGCATAACAGGAACTTTCACCAAATTCTTTTTTGCATCTTCGATGCCTTTTGTGATAGCTTCTTGCACTTCTTTAGCCTTACCTAAACCTTGACCTACAACGCCATTTTCGTTACCTACTACTACTAAAGCAGAGAAACTAAAAGTACGACCACCTTTTGTTGTTTTAACTACGCGGTTGATAGAAACTACTTTTTCTTTTAGTTCTACATCACCCGCTGCTTTAACCTTATTTACATTTACTTTAGACATGATTTTCTATTAGTATTTTTATCAAAATTAAAATTGAAGTCCACCTTCTCTAGCACCATCAGCAACTGCTTTAATACGTCCGTGGTATAAATTACCACCTCTATCAAAAACACAAGTTGTAATAGAAAGCGCTGCTGCTTTTTTTGCTACTGATTGACCTGCTAATTTAGCTTTATCAATTTTGGCTACTTTTTGTGCAACGATATCAGCTTCTCTTGAAGAAGATGCAGCTAATGTTACACCATTTACATCGTCAATTAATTGACAGTAAATGTCAGCGTTGCTTCTGAAAACAGACAAACGAGGCTTTGCTGCAGTACCCGTTACTTTTTTACGAATTCTGTATCTGATCTTTTGTCTTTGAAGTAATTTACTCATACTGTTTATTTTTTAGGAGATCGATGCTGCCGAACTCCCTGTTAATTTAAATTTTATTTACCTGCTGCTTTACCTGCTTTTCTTCTTACGATTTCGTCAGAATACTTAACCCCTTTTCCTTTGTATGGTTCTGGTTTACGTAATCCTCTGATTTTTGCAGCCACTTGACCAATTAATTGTTTGTCACTACCTTCTAAGAAAATTTTAGGATTTTGTCCTTTTTCTGTAGTAGTAGTTACTTTTAATTCTTTAGGAACTTCAAAAATAATATTGTGAGAATATCCTAAAGCAAGGTCTAATATATTACCAGTGTTAGCGGCTTTAAAACCTACCCCCACTAATTCTAAATCTTTTTTATACCCATCAGTCACACCCTTTACTAAGTTGCTCACTAATGAACGATATAAACCGTGCATAGCTTTGTGACGAATTTGTTCTGTTGGACGTTTTACAATCACTTCTTCTGCAGTTATTTCTACTACAATATCGCGATCAATTTCTTGAGATAATTCTCCTTTAGGTCCTTTTACAGTTACTACTGCATCTTTTACCGTTACGGTTACCCCTTTTGGGATACTTACTGGTTTATTTCCTATACGTGACATAGTCGATTGTTTTATTTTTTGTTACTTATTTAGATGATTTCAGCCCCGACTAAAGGCTTAAGGCAAACTAAATAATCAAATAGTTATGGTTATGAAATTGCACACAATACTTCACCACCTACGTTGTTCGCTTTAGCTTGCTTATCTGTTAATACTCCTTTTGAAGTACTTAAGATGGCAATACCTAAACCATTGCTTACTCTTTTAATTTCAGCTGGTTTTGCGTACTGACGTAAACCTGGACGGCTGATACGATCTAAAGAACGTATAGCAGGTTGTTTGGTATCTGGATCGTATTTTAACGCGATTTTAATTAAACCTTGTTTGCTATCATCTTCAAATTTGTACTTCAAGATATATCCTTGATCATACAAGATTTCAGTGATGCGCTTTTTTAAGTTGGACGCAGGTATTTCAACGATACGGTGTTGTGCCATTTGGGCATTACGTATTCTTGTTAAGTAGTCTGCTATTGGATCTGTTACCATATTAGTATTTTAAATCAGTTCTAAATTTTGTTTGTTTCAGTATTCAAATGAATGAACTTAAATCAATATTACTTTTGTTAAAGTATTACCAGCTTGCTTTTTTAACACCTGGTATTAAACCATTCAAAGCCATATCGCGGAACATAATCCTTGACACTCCGAAGTAACGGATATATCCTTTTGGACGGCCTGTTAATTGACAACGATTTTTCAAACGTACAGGTGATGCATTTTTAGGTAATTTATCTAAACCTGCGTAATCACCAGCAGCTTTTAAAGCGGCGCGTTTTTCAGCATAATGTTTTACCATTGCTTCACGCTTTTTTTGTCTGGCTTTGATGGATGCTTTTGCCATAATTCTATTTTAATTAGTTGTTATCTTTTTTAATGTTTTTAAACGGCATACCTAACTCTTTTAATAATTCGTATGCTTCTTCGTTTGAATTTGCAGAGGTAACGAAAGTGATATCTAAACCAGTAATTTTATTTACTTTATCGATATCGATTTCCGGGAAAATGATTTGCTCAGTAACACCTAATGTGTAGTTACCGCGACCATCAAATGCCTTATCGCTGATACCTTTGAAATCACGTACGCGTGGTAAAGCCACAGATACTAAACGATCTAAAAATTCAAACATTTTTACACCTCTTAAAGTTACGCGAGCACCAATGGGCATACCCTTACGTAATTTGAAGTTAGAAATGTCTTTCTTAGATAATGTTGGGACTGCTTTTTGACCAGTGATAGTAGTTAACTCATCGATAGCGATGTCCACTAATTTCTTGTCATTTACGGCACCATTTACACCACGGTTGATGCAAATTTTTTCCAACTTAGGAGTTTGCATTACAGACTTGTAACCAAACTTTTTAGATAAAGCAGGTATCACTTCATTCGTGTACTTATCTGCTAATCTTGGAGTGTATTTTACTGTACTCATTATTTTATAACCTCCCCTGATTTTTTAGAAATTCTTACTAATTTACCTTCTTCTCTTGAACGCTTAATTTTAGTAGCGGCACTTGTTTTAGCGTCCCATAACATTACATTACTAATGCTGATAGAAGCTTCCACTTTTACAATACCACCTTTTGTATTAGACGCTGAAGGCTTTGTATGTTTAGTGGCAATGGCTACGCCTTCTACCACAACACGACCTTTGTCAACGATTACTTCCAACACCTTACGAGGTTTTTTCAAGTCCTTGTCATCACCAGCAATCACCACAACGGTATCGCCTTTCTTGATGTTGAATTTGGGTTTGAATCTGTTATTCATAACTATTTATATTTTTATAACACCTCTGGTGCTAATGAAACAATTTTCATGTATCCTTTATCACGCAATTCACGAGCTACTGGTCCAAAAATACGAGTACCTCTTGGCTCATCTGAATTGTTTAATAATACCACTGCGTTATCATCAAAACGGATATAAGATCCGTCTTTTCTGCGCAATTTGTTTTTTGTACGAACAATAACTGCTTTAGAAACGGTACCTTTTTTAATACCGCCGGCAGGGATTGCATCTTTTACAGTAACAACAATTTTGTCACCGATTTTTGCATAATCTTGCCCGCTATTTCCTAATACTTTGATACAAAGTACTTCTTTGGCGCCGCTATTATCAGCTACATTGAGCCTACTTTCTTGCTGAATCATTTTATTTTAGCTTTAAGCTTTTTCCTTCCTTGTTACAGGTCGGGTGAATACTGTTTATTACTATTGTGGGTTTAGTTTATTTCGCTTTTTCAACGACTTCTACTAATCTCCAACGTTTTGTTTTACTTAATGGACGTGTTTCCATGATTTTAACAACGTCACCAATTCCGCATTCTTGTTTTTCATCATGCGCATGGAACTTAGTTGTTTTTTTCACGAACTTTCCATAGATCGGGTGCTTTACTTTTCTTTCCACAGCAACGGTAATGGTTTTATCCATTTTGTCGCTAGTGACAACACCGATTCTCATTTTACGTAAATTTCTTTCTACCATTGTTTATCAATTTTTGGTTAGCTTATCTGATGTTTAAATTAGATACCTAACTCTTTTTTCTTTAATTCCGTTTTTAAACGGGCAATGTCTTTTCTAAGTCCACGAATACTCATTGGATTCTCTAATGGAGAAATAGCATGAGCGAACTCAAGTTTTTTAAGTCTTAATTGATCTTCGTCGATGCGAGCTTTTAAGTCTACAACGCTTGAATCTTTTAAGCCTTTATTGAAATCGTATTTTTTGTTTGCCATAGCAAAATCTTTTATTTGTTTACTCTTAAATTAATTACAAGTCTCTTCTTGTTACGAATTTAGTTCTGATGGGTAATTTTTGAGCGGCTAATCCCATCGCTTCTTTCGCTACCTCTGGAGTAACACCATCTATTTCGAAGATGATACGTCCTGGTTCTACCACAGCAGCCCAGAATTCAGGGTTACCTTTACCTTTACCCATTCTCACCTCTGCAGGCTTACGAGTAATAATTTTATCTGGGAAAACACGAATCCAAACATTACCTTCTCTTTTCATTGCACGTGTCATGGCTTGACGAGCAGATTCTAATTGTCTGTTGGTTAACCAAATGGGATCTAATGATTTTAATGCAAAAGAACCAAATGCAATAGAAGTTCCACGCTTCGCTACTTCGCGAATACGTCCTTTCTGTTGTTTTCTATGTTTACTTCTTTTTGGCTGTAACATATTGTTATTGTTAATCTCTTATTTAAATAGTTGTCTTATGAAATCCGTTATTATCTTTTTCTAGCACCGCCGCCTCCACCACCTGGACGACGATCATTTCCACGATCAAATCCACGGTCGTCACGACGATCTCCGCGATCTGCTCTTTCACCACCTTCTTTACCACCTACGAAATTTGGATTTAATTCACGCTTTCCTAAAACTTCCCCTTTACAAATCCAAACCTTGATACCAATTTTACCGTATACTGTTAAAGCAAATACGTTTGCATAATCGATATCCATTCTGAAAGTATGTAATGGAACTCTTCCTTGTTTGATTTCTTCGCTACGTGCAATTTCCGCTCCACCAATACGACCGCCTACTTTCACTTTGATTCCTTCTGCACCCATTCTTAAGGTAGAAGCAATCGCCATTTTAATAGCACGCTTGTAATTGATACGGTTTTCAATTTGACGTGCAATAGTATCAGCAACAATAGTTGCATCTAATTCTGGACGACGAATTTCTAGGATGTTGATTTGAACATCATCCTTGCCGGTTAATTTTTTTAATTCTTCTTTGATACGGTCTACTTCTCCACCACCTTTTCCGATGATGATACCTGGCTTAGAGGTATGAATAGTAATGATCAACTTACCTAATGTACGTTCGATAACAATACGAGCGATACCGCCTTTATTGATACGCGCCATTAAATATTTACGGATTTTTTGGTCTTCGATTAACTTAGTTGCGTAATCTTTTTTATTACCATACCAGTTACTTTCCCATCCGCGGATGATGCCTAACCTGTTACCAATTGGATTTGCTTTCTGACCCATAGTGATGGTTGTATATTAATTTTTTAAATCTGATTTTGTGTCTACGATCAACGTTACGTGATTGCTACGCTTACGAACTCTGTAACCACGTCCTTGTGGAGCTGGGCGCATACGTTTTAAAGTACGACCACCGTCAACAAAAACAGTTTTTACGACTAAGTTGCTATCAGCTGCACTTGCACCGCTGTTTTTTTGTTCCCAGTTATTGATGGCACTCTTCAACAACTTAGCCAAAGGAACCGCATTGTGTTGAGGATGGAATTCCAAAATTGCCAATGCTTTTTCCACTTCCATTCCACGGATAACGTCTGCAATCAAACGCATCTTGCGAGGGCCTGTGGGGTAATTGTTTAGTTTAGCTACTGCTTCCATTTCTTAATGTGTTTATTACTACTTGTTTATTTCTTAGTTCCAGCGTGTCCTCTGAAGTTTCTTGTTGGAGAAAATTCACCCAATTTGTGTCCTACCATAAATTCGGTAACATACACAGGGATAAATTTATTTCCATTATGAACTGCGAAAGTGTGTCCTACAAATTCTGGAGAAATCGTACTACGACGACTCCAAGTTTTGATTACTGCTTTCTTAGTTTTGCCTCCATTCATACCCTCTACTTTTACTTCAAGGTTATGATCTATATAAGGACCTTTTTTAATCGAACGACCCATAGTTATGAGTTAAATTGTGTAATTAATTATTTTGTCAATTTTTTACCATCGCGGCGTTGGATAATTAACTTATCGCTACCCTTTCCTCTTGTTCTAGTTTTTTCTCCTTTAGCATACTTACCAGTTCTGCTTCTTGGATGACCACCAGACGCTCTACCTTCACCACCACCCATCGGGTGATCTACCGGGTTCATCGCAACACCTCTTACGCGTGGACGAACACCTTTCCAACGATTTCTACCTGCTTTACCAGCTGTTTCTAAGTTATGGTCGCTATTAGAAACCACACCTACAGTAGCATAACAGTTAATCAATAATTTTCTTAATTCACCAGAAGGCATTTTTAATACAGCGTAGTTTTCTTCCTTATTCGCTAATTGAGCGGAAGTACCAGCACTTCTTACCAATTTACCCCCTTGACCAGGTTGCATTTCGATATTGTGAACGTTGGTACCTAAAGGCATGCTCTTCATAGGTAAAGCGTTTCCAATTTCTGGAACAGCGTTTTCCCCAGAACATACGGTAGCTCCTACTTGTAATCCTTGTGGGCAAATGATATATCTTTTTTCGCCATCAGTATATTGTACTAAAGCGATAAATGCGGTACGGTTTGGATCGTATTCAATAGATACCACTTTGGCATCCATTTCTTTTTTGTTTCTTTTGAAATCGATAATACGATAATGTTGTCTGTGACCACCACCCTTATAACGCATTGCACGACGACCTTGGAAGTTACGTCCTGCAGTTTTCTTTTGGGGTTCTAACAAACTCTTTTCAGGTTGGTTAGTGGTGATTTCAGCATAGGCGTTCCCAATTCTCCAACGGGTTCCTGCTGTAATCGGTTTGTACTTTCTTAATGCCATTTTGTTTTTTTTACTTTTTTAAAGTCGCGAAATTTTCAGCTTCGCCAGCTATAATGATTGTTATTAAATGCTTGCGTATAGGTCAATGGTTTCACCTTCCGCAACAGTTACTAATGCTTTTTTATATCCAGATTTAACACCAGAGATAATTCCAGCTTTAGTAGAACGAGTTTTATTTTTACCAGGAACTACTAATGTGTTCACTTCTAAAACGTTTACGCCGTAGAATTGCTCAATAGCAGTTTTGATTTCTAATTTGTTAGCTCTGCGATTTACTTTGAATACATATCTTCTCAATTTTTCTTGTTGAGCATTTGCTTTCTCAGTAAGGATCGGCTTGATTAATATTTCTGTTAATTTCATGATTGTCAGTTTTTAAAAAGAACTACGCAACAGCTTCTTCTTCGTTAAAAATTTTAGCAGCGCTTTCAGTGATTACTAATACATCCGCATTCATAATGTCGTAGGTATTAATATCAGCTAATAAAGTACTTGCTACGTTAGGAATATTACGTGTACTTAAATAAACATTGTCATTGTATTCTGGCAAAATCACTAATGCTTTTTTGTTCTCTAAGTTTAATTGACTCATAATAGTAGCTATTTCCTTTGTTTTAGGAGATGCTAATAAAATGTCTTCCAATACTAAGATTGCGTTGTCAATTGCTTTGTGAGATAATGCAGAAATTTTTGCAAGATCTTTTACTTTACGATTTAATTTGAAATCATAAGCGTGTGGCTTTGGTCCAAAAATAGTACCACCACCTTTATATAAAGGGTTACGGATATTACCCTTACGAGCTCCACCAGTACCTTTTTGTTTGTGTAATTTACGGCTAGCCCCTTGTACTTCAGCACGAGTTTTAACCTTGTGCGTACCAGAACGGCGAGCGGCTAAATATTGTTTAACGGCCAAGTAAATAACGTGGTCGTTGGGAGTTGCTCCAAAAATTTCTGCAGGTAATTCAACCTTTCTTCCAGTTTTGGCGCCTTTTATATTTAATACTTCTAATTGCATGATTGTCGATTAAGTGGTGATTACTTTTGAATTAAAACAATTGAACCATTGTTACCAGGTACAGAACCACTGATTAATATATAATTTTTTTCAGGGAATAACTTTAATACTTTCAAGCCCTTTGTTTTAACGCGATCAGTACCCATACGGCCAGCCATACGCATACCTTTGAATACTCTTGCAGGATAAGAAGATCCTCCAATAGAACCTGGTGCACGAGAACGATCATGTTGACCATGCGTTGCTTCACCCACCCCGCTAAATCCATGACGTTTAACAACACCTTGGAATCCTTTACCTTTTGTAGTACCTACAACTTCAACATCATCTCCTTCTTCAAAGATGTCAAGGGTTACTGATTCACCCAATGCTTTTTCAAGAGAGTAGTTGCGGAATTCTTTTACAAAACGTTTTGGAGCAGTCTGTGCTTTCGCGTAGTGATTGATTTCAGACTTTGTAGAATGTTTTTCTTTTTTGTCGCCTAATGCTAATTGCACGGCGCTGTAGCCATCTGTCTCTGGTGTCTTAACCTGAGTCACAGTGCAAGGACCAGCTTCGATAATGGTACAAGCGATTTGCTTTCCATCTTGGCCGAAGATGCTAGTCATGCCAATTTTTTTTCCAATAATACCTTTCATCTGTTTTGCGGTTTATGCCCCGCGTTTGGTTCTGAGGACATCCGATGATGATGCTACTATTTTAAAGTAGCTCGGATTCAATCCCTGTTTGCTGCCGACCTTTTCCTGAGTTTCCCCGATATTTGAAATCGGGAAGGGGAAGTACCGGAAGTAAACAAACCTCGAAGGGCCTGTTTATATTTTACTTATATTCAACCAGCGCTCCTTTTTCAACTGACGCATAATGTTCAGGATTGGGAGATGGTATTTATAAATACTTTTATGCTTTGATCTCCACTTCAACACCTGATGGTAAGTCTAACTTACTTAAGGCGTCCACTGTTTTAGAAGAAGAAGTATAGATGTCCAATAAACGCTTGTGCGTTGCTAATTGGAACTGCTCACGACTTTTCTTGTTAGCGTGCGGAGAACGTAACACAGTAAAGATGCGTTTGTGTGTAGGTAAAGGGATAGGTCCAGTTACTACGGCACCTGTGCTGCGTACAGTTTTTACGATTTTTTCAGCAGACTTATCTACTAAGTTGTGATCGTAAGATTGTAATTTTATTCTAATTCTTTGAGACATAGCTTACATACCCAAATTATCTTGGGGTTGCAAAGGTAAGGCGTTAATACATAACATTCAAGAAATAGGTTGCTTTTTTTCAAATATTTTCAAAAAACTTTGAAACCAGCCCTCCTACGCAATAATTAACTGTAAATCAATCCTTTATTTCCCCCCTGACCCCCTAAAACGTCAAAAGGGCCCAAAGGCCCTTTTGATATTGTAAAATAGTCGTAAAACTATTCGTCGTCTTTGATTTTTCCTTTGTTTTTTGCCATTACTTCCTCCGCAATATTATTTGGAGCTGGGTTGTAGTGACTAAATTCCATAGTGGAAGTCGCACGACCAGAACTTAAAGAACGTAATTGAGTCACATAACCAAACATCTCGCTCAAAGGAACTTTAGCTTTGATAACTTGTAAGTTACCACGGCTATCCATACCTTCTAACATACCGCGACGACGGTTTAAGTCACCTGTTACATCTCCCATGTATTGATCTGGAGTGACTACTTCTACTTTCATGATGGGCTCTAACAATGTTGGTTTTGCTTTTTTACCTGCATTTCTGAAACCAGCTTTAGCACATAATTCAAAAGACATTGCATCAGAATCCACATCATGGTAACTACCATCATATACTCTGATCTTCATATTGTTTACAGGATAACCAGCTAACACCCCTGTTGTCATTGCAGATTCAAAACCTTTTGAAATAGCAGGTACAAATTCCTTAGGAATAGATCCACCAAATAAATCATTTTGGAATTGATATGCCTTTTTATCAGGATTTGCAGCTAACCATTCTGCATCAGCAGGTCCAATAGAGAATTGGATATCGGCAAACTTACCACGACCACCCGATTGTTTTTTCAACACTTCACGGTGTTCGAAAGTAATACCAAATGCTTCTTTGTAAGCTACCTGAGGATTACCTTGGTTGATTTCCACTTTGAATTCGCGACGCATACGATCAACGATAATTTCTAAGTGTAATTCACCCATACCAGATAAGATAGTTTGACCTGTATCTTCATCTGTTCTTACTCTTAAAGTAGGATCTTCCTCTACTAACTTAGCAATCGCCATACCCATTTTATCAACGTCAGCTTGAGTTTTAGGCTCTACTGCTACAGAGATAACGGGTTCTGGAATAAACATATTTTCAAGAACGATTAAGTGATTCTCATCACATAATGTATCTCCTGTTTTAATTTCTTTAAATCCAACTGCTGCTGCGATATCACCTGCTTCGATAAAATCGATTGGGTTTTGTTTGTTCGCAAACATTTTCATGATACGAGAAATACGTTCGTTTTTACCACTACGTACATTTCTTACATAAGACCCTGCATCTAAGTGACCAGAATAACATCTGAAGAACGCTAAACGTCCCACGAATGGATCGGTCATAATTTTAAATGCCAATGCAGCAAATGGTTCTTTTGCATTTGGTTTACGATATACTTTTTCTCCTGTATCAGGATCTGTTCCTTCTGTATCATCTACATCTACTGGAGAAGGCAAATAACGACATACCGCATCAAGTGCAGTTTGTACTCCTTTATTTTTGAAAGAAGATCCGCACATCATTGGAACGATACTTAAATCGATACAAGCTTTACGAATGGCTTCATGCACTTCATCTTCAGAAATGGTATCTGGATTTTCAAAGAATTTCTCCATTAATTTATCATCGTATTCAGCAACGGCTTCAATTAATTGAGCTCTCCAATAATCCACATCTTCTTTCATATCAGCTGGAATAGGATTTTCTACATAAGTCATCCCTTCTGTAGCGTCATCCCAAATAATTGCTTTCATTCTAATTAAGTCCACTACACCAGTAAAGTTATCTTCAGCACCAATAGGTAATTGTAATGGAACCGCTTTCGCGCCTAACATTTCTCTTACTTGTGTTACGACCATTAAAAAGTCAGCACCCGCACGATCCATTTTATTTACGAATCCAATACGAGGAACTTTATAACGATTTGCTTGACGCCAAACTGTTTCTGATTGTGGCTCTACACCATCTACTGCAGAAAACAATGCGATCAAACCATCCAATACACGCATAGAACGTTCTACCTCAACGGTAAAATCCACGTGACCTGGAGTATCAATAATGTTGAAATAATAATCTTTTGTATTCGCATCTTTTTTACCCAAAGTGGTAGGGAATTGCCATTGACAACTTACCGCTGCAGAAGTAATAGTGATACCTCTTTCTTTTTCTTGTTCCATCCAGTCAGTAGTCGCAGCACCATCATGTACTTCACCAATTTTGTGAATCATACCAGTATAACGTAAGATACGTTCCGTGGTAGTTGTTTTACCGGCATCAATGTGCGCAGCAATACCAAAGTTTCTTTGTAGTTTTAAATCCGCCATATTAGGGTTGTTTATTTTTTAAATACACCGAAAAATTACTTCCTAAAAAGCATATTTTTCCGAGGCGCAAAGTTAATGATATTAGTAATTGAAAGCCTCATTCTCGAAATATTTTTCAACAAACTATTAGACATTTCTTCCGGGGCATAAAAAACCCCAGCCGAAGCTAGGGTTTCTTATGTAGTTATATTGGACCGTGTCCCGTAGGACGGGACGGGCTTACACTTTAAAGTGAGAGAAAGCCTTGTTGGCTTCAGCCATACGGTGTGTATCTTCTTTTTTCTTGAATGCACCACCTTCGCCTTTTGTAGCTGCGATGATTTCATTCGCTAATTTGTCAGCCATTGTTTTACCATTACGCTCACGGCTAAAACGTACTAACCATTTCATGCTTAAAGAAATTTTACGATCAGCACGAACTTCAGCAGGGATTTGGAAAGTAGCACCACCAATACGACGGCTACGAACTTCTACAGCTGGAGTTACATTCACCACTGCTTTCTTCCACATTTCATATCCATCTTCGCCAGTGAATTTGCTCACTTTGTCTAATGCATCATAAAATATTTTGTAAGCTGTAGTTTTTTTACCGTCCAACATGATGTTGTTAATAAAACGAGTCACTGAAACATCGCTGAAACGAGGATCTGGTGCTAATGGAATCTTTTTAGGTTGTGCTTTACGCATGTCTAAGTATAATTAGTTGTTAGTTGTTATTTCTTTGCTTTTTCCTTTTTTGTACCGTATTTAGAACGAGACTGCTTACGATCTTTCACCCCTGCAGTATCCAAACTACCACGAACAATATGGTAACGTACCCCTGGCAAATCCTTAACACGACCACCACGGATTAAAACGATACTGTGCTCTTGTAAGTTGTGACCTTCACCTGGGATATAGGCAATAACTTCAATCTTATTAGTCAAACGCACTTTCGCTACTTTACGTAACGCTGAGTTTGGCTTTTTAGGAGTAGTAGTATATACTCTGGTACAAACTCCACGACGCTGAGGACATGCGTCCAAAGCTCTTGATTTACTTTTAGCCCTGATGATCTCACGGCCTTTTCTCACTAATTGTTGAATAGTAGGCATTAATTATGCTGTTTTGTTCACTTTCTGTTTATAAAAAATTCGGACGGCAAAGGTAATGCGTGCAGATGAATTACCAAAATGTTTATTCGCTATTTTTAAAAAAATAAAACAAATCCCGCAAATGAGGCCTTTATTTGACCTAATTGCGGGATAATTATATTGATAATCAGTTACTTAACTAAATTTTCACCAACCAACCATGGGTATCAGGTACATTCCCCATTCGAATATCATTCAATTGTTTTTTAAGTGCGGGTGCCACTTTTAGTGCATTCATATCAAAATCCATGATATAATCTTCATGCGCTAATCTGGAAATATAAGAAACCACAGCAGCCGTCCCTACCCCAAATACTTCTTGGAATAATCCTTTTTTATGCGCTTCAATAATTTCTGCTATAGATAAATTTCTTTCTTCTACTTCATACCCCATCTCTCTTAATAAAATGATAGATGAATTTCTGGTCACTCCTTTTAACACCGTTCCTCTTTCTAAACTGGGTGTAATTACTTTTCCATCTATGACAAACATCACATTCATCATACCTACTTCTTCTACAAATTTATGTTCAAATGCATCTGTCCATAAAACTTGATCATACCCTTTTTGTTGTGCTAACACCACTGGATATAAACTTGCGCCGTAATTTCCGCCATTCTTCGCAAACCCAACGCCACCAGGTGTTGCACGCGTATATTTTTGTTCGATTAAAATTTTCATCGGAGCAGAAAAATAAGCACCACTAGG
>Ga0114969_10000737_pt1 | contig 28361 bp, 48 predicted proteins | sample M_130807_MF_Meta_FD_87316 | JGI IMG/M metagenome (GOLD analysis project Ga0114969, IMG submission 87316) | Freshwater microbial communities from Lake Montjoie, Canada to study carbon cycling - M_130807_MF_MetaG | ecosystem: Environmental > Aquatic > Freshwater > Lake | place: Lake Montjoie...
ATGTTGGCTAAAGATTGGAATGATGAAAAGCACAAAGTGAAATTTCCAATCTATTCACAACCAAAGCTTGACGGTATTCGTTGTATCGTTAAAGAGGACGGAATGTTTACCCGTAATGGTAAACCAATCTTATCAGCACCACATATCTTTGAAGGGCTTAAACCCCTATTTGAAGCAAATCCTGAACTTATCTTTGATGGCGAATTGTATTGTGATAAGTTGGCTAATGATTTCAACAAAATCGTTTCATTGGTAAAGAAAAGCAAACCAACGGCTGACGAACTTAAAGAAAGTGCAGACGTTATTGAGTATCACATTTACGATTTACCAAGTCACAAAATGCATTTTTTTAGCAGACAGAATCAGTTGGCAATTATGGAAAAGCATGATAAGGTATTCCGTAATACTAAATGTAAGGTTGTGGATACCAGAGTAGCATTGGATGAAACGATGTTAATGGCTATGTACGAAATGTATATGGAGCAGGGTTATGAAGGGCAGATGTTGAGAGTGAACGATGTGTACGAAAACAAACGCAGTAAGTTCCTATTGAAACACAAATCATTCCAGGACGCTGAATACGAAATCATTGATATATGCGAGGGTGAGGGTAATAGGGCTGGTACGTGTGGATATATGGTATTCCAAACGGAAGATGGACAAACTTTCAAATCCAATGTAAAGGGTACGTTTGAAGAAACGGCTGAGATACTAAAATCGCGTAAGAAGTTAATCGGTAAATCAGCAACTGTAAAGTATTTCAATCTTACACCAGCAGGCATACCCCGTTTCCCCTATGTGATTAATATCAATCGTGAGGAATACGAATAAGGGCGAGGGGCTGGGGAGTCCGGTCGTTAAAGAGGAAAATTTCTTGATAGTTTAAATAAATCATTATTTCGGTACTATTAGTACCACAAACCAAATAAAAATAAACCAGTTATGGAAAAAGAATTTATACCTTACGAAGAGGCATTAGAGTTAAAAGAATTAGGATTTGATGAACCTTGTTTTGGTTATTACAATGTCAGCAACCAAGAACTAATAGAAGACTTATCAAATAATAGAACAGGAAATGATGATTCAAGATGGGCATCAGCACCACTATACCAACAAGCATTTCGATGGTTTAGAGAGAACTATATATTAGATTCAATAGTTCAACCAACGTATTCAACAAAATACCAATACAGAATATTTAATGTAGAAACTAAATCTAAAGTACAGGTATATGGAGATTATATGGGTAAAGAATTTAACACATATGAAGAAGCAGAACTTGCTTGTCTTAAAAAACTAATTGAACTAGTTAAAAATAAATAAGATGAGTAAACAGACAGCAGTAGAATGGCTACTTCAACGATTTGAAGATGGTGATATGTACAATGTAGAAGATGCTCAATTTATCAAACACCAAGCACTTGCAATGGAGAAAGAGCAGATAGTTGATGCTTGGATAGCAACCGATAATGAACTACAAAGATTAGCAGCAGAAAAGTACTACAATGAAATCTATGGAAAATAAAATAGACCAGCTAAAAATATTTATTGACTTGCTAACAGACAATTATGTTTTAACTCGTTTAGAAGACAACAAACAAATCACTGCATCAGTGATTAAATTTATAGAGTGGAATGAAGATAGAACAGCGAAATCATTTCATGATGAACCAGCAGTAGGAAGATCTATTATTGTTGATCCAATAAATGGTTTAATTTATAACTGGATGACTACAGCTATTACAGAAATCATTAGTGAAACAAGTTTTAAAACAGAAAACAGTACTTACACATTACATAAATTATGAAAATATGGCACATAAGTGACAGCCACACTTATCATGACCTACTAAAGGTACCTGATGATATTGATATGGTTATTCACTCAGGTGATTGTTCAAACTCAAGAGATCCATACAACAATGAACCTGAAGTAAGAGAATTTATTGATTGGTACTCATCACTTCCTATCAAACATAAAGTATTTGTAGCTGGAAATCATGACACAAGTATTGAGAAGAGATTAGTTAGACCTTTTGACTTTACAAGTAAAGACATTGTGTACTTAGAAAATACAAGTGTGTGCATTGAAGGATTAAACATATGGGGCACACCTTATACTCCTACTTTTGGAGTGGGTTGGGCATATAATAGGTCAAGAGATAAGATGGACAAGTTGTGGAAGTCCATTCCTGAAAACACAGACATAGTTGTATCACATGGTCCTCCTAAAGGTGTACTAGATTTAAGTTACAATAGAGAAAATGCTCTTGAGTTTTGTGGGTGTGCTTCAATGAAGAAAAACATGATGATGTTAGAACCTAAACTAGTACTATTTGGTCACATTCATAATTGTGAAAGTATTATTAATGCAGGTACAATGCAATTAAGTGGATACAAGACCATTTACTCAAATGGTTCAGTTGTGACTGATAGGAAATTTGGTAAGGTAACTTCACATGGAAATATATTTGAAATATGACACCAAAAGAAATTAAAATGGACATAACAAAATGCAAAGGCACTGATTGTTCTTTAAAAGAAAGTTGTCATAGATATACAGCAAAACCAAATGATTACCAATATTGGTTTACAGAATCTCCTATAAAAGACAATAAATGTGATATGTATTGGGGAGAAAATACAGAATCTATTTGGAAACAACTAAAAGACATATTAAAATGAAACAAACATCCATAGATTGGTTAGTAGATCAATTAATACCTAAAGACCAACATGAAGGAATACTAGATATTGTTGAAGAAGCCAAAGAAATGAACAAAGAAGAGATTTTAAATATAATTAAATTTCTTAGGACTCAAGATAAGATTGGTAAATCAGTGAATCATTTATATGAACAATATTGTTACACCCAACGCTAAAAAAGTAATGATGAACAAAGAATTAGAAGTAAAGTATAATGATTTGCTTAAAGAATTTGAGCAATACAAAAGAGAAAGTGTTAAATGGAGCATAGAAGACTTTACAGAGTATGACCATGATAAATACACAATAACTCCAGAACAAGCACAAGAAGCATTAGAACGTATGATATATAAGCATGATGCCTCTATTGGTATTACATGGGACACGATTGAATATTATCTATCAAAGCATGGAACATTAAAATAATTTAATTAAAAATTAGTAGTATAGTGTTGGTGTAGTGTTCAGGGGAGGTTGTTTTAGGATAATCTCCCCTTTTTTTAGTAGTCATATGCAATATAAAACATAATTTAAACTATATAAAAATGGTGATAACCCTTAATAAAACTATACCTATATTTATCAGATATATACAAGAAAAATTTACTAAAAAACATCTAGATTTAAATACTATAAAGGATAACTATATTCTTAGAGTAATTAGTCTAAAAACTAGAGAAACAAGAGATATTAAATTTGAAACTATGACTGAGATATCTATGTATGGTTATGAAAACAGACATGATGCAAATAATTTATATTTTCTAGTTAAAAAAGATGGCATAACTCAAAAAGAACACATTATTAAATTAAACTCAAATGATTAACGCTAATCTTATAAAAAAAAATTCATCTGAAACTATTTCTTTATGGAGACTTAGTAAATTTTTGTTTTATTCTATATGCATACATCAAGATGATAATGATGCTGTAGAAATCCTCAAAGATTGTAATGATATACATAAAACTAATTGCATTTTTATTATTAGTGATAAAATTTGCACAAGAGTGTATGCTTCTAATCATTTAGGAGAAGTGTTGTCTATGGAACCAATAGTTAGTGTTTATCCACGTGAATTTTGGTTATGGAAAAATCATAAAGAAATAATTCAACTCTTATTTAATTCAGAATCAATAAAATATAATCAGGACTCATGTGAATATGATAACTGGCACCCAAATGAAGCATTATGAGCAAAACAAAAGAATTTTACCACGAGGAAATAAATGAAGGTATGCAATATCCTACAATTTTAGAACCTCATATATTTAATTATAGTGTATACTTCAACTATAATGGAACCTCTTATTCTTTCTTCACTGATACTATTGAACGTATAGAAGAATTAGCTAAAGAACTTATTCCAGAATTTATAGGATTGGATTATGGTCCAGATTTAAAAGAATATGTTTTTAGATGTAAAGATTGGGAACTCCCCATTTATTACTATAGAAATACTAATGCTAGATATTAATGAATACTTATTTACTACTTAGTTATATGACTATGTCATTTATAATAGTCATAGTTAATCAATCTACTCCAAGAAATAAAATTTGGAGAGATTGTTTGATTTGGATTGCTGCACCAATAACTGCTCCTTTATTTATACTATTTATGTTAACCAACAAAACCAACAAATAAAATGAAAACAATCACTGCTACTAACAGAGGGATTATTATTAACTACGAAGACACTAAAAAATCTTCTTTTATTTCTTATGAACCATTGGTTCAACAAACAACCAACACTCAAAAAATCAATAAACCAAGATTTTATGAGATGAATGATCTTCAAAAAAGCATGTACCGTAGATTACTTTATGGACTCACTGCTTACAGTCAAGAAGAAATTTTAACTATGAGCCCATCAGTGATTTTTAATATTAATAAGGATCATCACAGGGCTAAAGAATTGTTAAATATTTTAAAATATGACTTAGTATATGGACATTATAACAAATTTTTATCTGTAATTTTTCCTAAAATAAACTTTTCTTATTACAAAGATGGGCAAGATGTTAGTTTACCAACACTAAAAGAATTAAAAATTAGTACATTAGATGTTGTAGATTGCTGGGTTAAAGGAAAATTATTACCTTTAAACTTCTATAATTTAAACTTATCAATTTTAAAAATCTAATTATGTTTAAAGATTTAAGTAACACAGAACTTTCATTAATTTATTATCAATTTAAAGAACATTTAGATACAATAGATAATGAATTAAAATCAAGAGTTAGATGTAAAGCATTAGAAATAACTATTCAGGACATGGATGTTAGACCTTTTGTAATGATACCAATAAGTGATGATGAAGTGGCTGCTATTTATAGTAGCCACTATTATCAAACAATACAATCAGTGGTAGATAAGCTTCACCCTGTTGTTGTATTAATAGAAGAAGCTGAACCCACTATAAAAACCAAATTAGATGAATAAAAATTCAGTGTTAGAAAAAATTAATAAAGTATTAGAAAAACATACAGAAGATACTACTACTGTAGTGCTCTTAGCAATTGAGTTTAATGAAGAAGGATTACCTGTTTGTAGATTAAATAAAATTCAAGGTAGTGGATGCAACGTTATGGCTGGCTTACAAGTTCTTCAAAGAACACTTACTAAAGAAATTGAAACATGGCATGAAAAAATTGAAATGATCACTGAAATAAGTGAAAAAATGGATAACTTATTTTCTAAAATTGGGGTTGATGGACTAGATGATCCTCAAATAGATAAAATAATTAATTCTACAAAAGATGAAGAAATTAAAAAATCTTTAAAAGAAGCAATTGCAAGATTAAAAAATCAATTTGGAAAATAATATGGGAATGGATGTTACAGGGAGAGATCCCGTTATTAGATCAGAAGAACCAGTTTTAATTGACTGGAAAAATGCTACAGAAACAGAAAAACTAGCATACAATAAAGAAAAAAATGAATGGTATACAACAAATCCTGGAGTTTACTTTAGGGCAAATTTGTGGTCATGGAGACCACTTGCAGAAATTATTAAAAAAACTAATGAAATCTATGATTTAGGTATTGATGAACAGATTTTGACAAAAATTCATGAAAATTCAGGTTATGGTTTAAAAACTCAAGAAGAATGTACTGCATTAGCAGATGCAATGACTAAGTTTATTGAATCTGAATTTAAAGATTGGGAATGTGTAGGTGCAAACTATGGAATGTATACTAGAAAAGAAATAACTGAAGATGGTTCTATAATAGAACAAACTATTTTTTCTGGTGATAAACTAAAAGAAGTTGAAGAAAAAATAGCTATTCATTTAGGTGATAAGTTATTTATTAAAGATGGTAAGTTTGAAGTAGATGATATAATATATAAAACTGCACATGCAACATGGATGGCTCACATTACAGAATGGATTACATTTCTTAGAGAATGTGGTGGATTTAGGGTATTTTAATTAATCATAAACGGGAACTTGAGCTTTAACTAGCAAAAATAGTTCCCGTTTTATACAACATATATTATGCACTTAATTATGCTTACAACAAGTGATGGAAAAAAGGTGTTTATTAATCCTAAAAACATTGTATCCATGTTTCAACCAACTAACACTAAAACAACTAGTGTAAATTACAAACACGGAGGTTTGTTTATTGTAAACGAAACTCCAGAACAAATTACCAAACTAATTCAAGAATTAAATCAGCGATAGTATTAAAAAATATTGCTAGTTAAAAAACAATTTAAAAAAAATGTATTTAATTAAAACTGCGTTAGAAGGAACTACCTTCTCTATTAAATTAGTTACCAATCAGCCAAATAAACCTCCTGTTGATGTTGACATAGATAATCATATCTTCAAAGGTGATCCTAAAATTTTGACAAAATTTCCTATTGGAACTGTGTTTGCAGTGAGTGATATTAGCTGGGGTGTTATTGAATCTACAGTGATAGGCGCAGTGCGTCCTATGTTTTATGAAAATAATATATATGTTGCAAGTCTAGCCACTGATAATACTCCCACTAATGCAGATGTAGAGTATTTAATGGATTGGATGATTGCAGATCCTAATTACAAATGTGAGGTAGCTAAAGATTATGCTCTTTTATTTGTACAACATGGATATAAGATAGATATTGAAAGTAAATGCAATGCCTACAAAAGTGATGAAACAGGTACATTACGTGAACAAATTATTAGACAATATCCATGTCCATCTGAATCTGAAATTGGATTTCATATTGAACCAGAAATATGGTATTTGCTTATTAGAAATGTAATCAAAAGAGAAAATGTTTTATTGATTGGTGCAACAGGAACTGGTAAAACTGAATTAGTGAGCCATATTGCTAAAGCAATGGATAAGAGTCTTTGTATACAAGATATGGGTACAGTGCAAGATGCTCAGTCAGCTTTACTAGGTGTTCACAGATTAAATAAAGAAGGACATTCTGATTTTGATTATGCTCCTTTTGTTGGTCATATTCAAAGAGAAGGTATTGTGCTTTTAGATGAATTATCGCGTGCGCCACAATCAGCTGCAAACATCTTATTCCCATGCTTAGATAGTAGACGTTATCTTCCTGTAGACATTGCAGGTGGTGAAGGTGTTAGATCTATCCCAGTGCATGAGAAATGTATGTTCTTTGCTACAGCAAATATAGGTTCTGAGTATTCAGGTACTACACAAATAGACAGAGCATTACTAGATCGTTTCTTCCCTATTGAATTAACCTATCCATCTGAAGTTGCAGAAACTAAGATTCTTCAGATTAGAACTGGAGTTGATGAAAAGACAGCTAAAGCAATTGTTAGAGTATCTAAAACTATCCGTGAACAATTTAAAGAGCAAGAATTGAGTAATGTAGTGTCTGTAAGACATACCTTATTGGCTGCTAGTTTGATCAAAGATGGTTTTGATATTCTTGGAGCTCTTACTAGTGTAATCATGCCATTGTTTGATGATTCAAATGGTGTGTCTGAACGCACTAAAGTTAAATCTATTATTGCAGCTAACTAATGACACAACTGCATGAAACTTTAATGGGAAGAAAACTTATTGAGCAAGTATTTCCAGATATTGCTGAAAATCTTGGTAAAATTGCAGTAGCAATACACCAACAAACATCTTTATCAAAACAAAATACTATTGAAGTATCTATTTGTTATTATAAAGATGAAACTGGCAAAAAAGTATATGATATTGAGCATATGCAAAATGAATTTAATCAAAAATTAAAAGAACTATAGTAATGATACAATTTTTAACAGATGATGCTGAGATTATAACTCAGTTTGGTGACAGCATTAATCTTGTTATAGGTAACTGTAAGGTCAGGATCATGCACAATGATTCTGGCTTTACTGTTGACTACTACACAGATGATCACGATGAACCATTTAAAGAAGACCAGATATGGTTTGATGAATTAAAAAAATAATAATATGGCATATTTTAGAGATTGGTTTGGTAGAAGTGAAGAACATGATTATACCAAATATGACAGTACCAAAAGATCTATTAACTGGGATCGTGGTTTGGACAATTATTCTGATTACTTTTTTGGTTCTACTAAATCAGTGGAACTAGAAGAAACTGCAAGTCTTTTAAAAACTATGAGTAAAGTATTAGGAGTTAAATCTAGTGAGTTTTCAACAAAACAAAGTGCACATACAATACATATTCCTACAGATTTACTTAAAGATAAAAGTTTAAGTAAGGATATATTTTTAGGAAGTGCTTTGGGAAATATTGCAACTAATGTTTATCAAACTTCTATAGAAAGAATTATAGATGGTAATGCAGATAAAGTAGCAAAACTCAATGATTTTGTCTATAAAGTTTTAAATTCAGAAAGAATTAATAATTTAATGGGCGAAGATACTCCTGGTTATTTAAAATTTGTACAAAAATACAAAAAACATAAATTTCTATCTAGAGTAGCTCCAGACAATGATAAAAAAGATCAAAAGTTAATGGATTTATTTGATAGAATTATACGTTACCCAGAAAAAATTGAAGAGTCTGAAATTGAAGAATTTAAAGAACCTATTGAAAAAATCAAAAAAATTATAGAAAAATCTGGTGGTATTCCTCCTGATCAAAAAGAATGCATAAATCTTAGTAAAAAAATTACTAAAATTATTAGCACTTATTTAGAAAAAGAAGAACCACCTGCTAAAGAAGATAAATCTTCTGGATCAGATAGTTCTGAAAGTAGTGGTGAAGGAGATTCAGAAGATGAATCAGAAGATGAATCAGAAGATGAATCAGAAGATACAAAGAAAAGTAAAAAGAAAAGTAAAAAAACAATTGATCCTTCTTTAAAAAAGTATTTAAAAGACTTATTAGAATCTACAAAAGAACCTAAAACAGAAGATGAAACAACTTTTAAAAAATTCAAAGAGGCTATTGAGCAAGAAGAATCTAGAGCATCTGCTATTCTAAATAAAGTAGATTATATACATCCATTGATTACAAGTAGTACTAAGAGTCAATATGAAATATCTAGTTCTAAAGTAGATCACACTAAATCTTCTGTTTTGGCTCACTTATTACAAAGAAAAAACAGAGATTATCAGTTTTCTATCAAGTCAATGCGTTCAGGTAGATTAGACACTAATAAACTAGCAGAAGCTAAACAACATGTTTCCACTATTTATGAAAAAATTGGAGAAGTTAAGACTAATAAGCTTTCTGTAACTGTACTTGTAGATGAATCTGGTAGCATGGGTGGTAGAAAGATTGAAGCTGCAAGACAAGCTGCTATATTTCTTTATGAATCTTTGAAAGGTGTAAAAGATGTAGAATTATTTATCTACGGTCATACTGCAGATTTAAGTTCTGGATATGATTATGGTGTACTAAAAGCTAGTGGTCGTGGTTCCACTCAATTATTTATATATACAGAACCTGGAATAAACAATTCTATAGCTTTAGGTAATATAAGTGGTAAGTATGAAAACAGAGATGGTATTGCTATTCTAGCAGCAGCTAAAAGAGTGAGATCTAAAACTCAAAACAAAGGTGTATTTATTATTATTAGTGATGGTCAACCTTCTGCTCAAGATTATTCTGGTTCAACTGCAATAAATCACGTAAAAAAGATGGCTATTGAAGTAGAAAAAATGGGGTTTGAAGTTGTACAAGTTACAATTGGAGGATACAGAAGCAGAGACATGTTTAAAAACGTAATAGACATGGATGATGTAAAAGATTTTCCTCAACAATTTGTAGGATATCTAAAGAAGAAAATTAATTCTTTAATTAAAGAAACAATAAAAATGTAAAACAAACCCCTGGAGAAATCTGGGGGTTTTTATTTAAGATTATGATAACAAGAGCTTTAAAATTTAAAATGTTATGTGGTGTAGAAGGTATTATATCACTTCCTTCCACTATTCTTAGCGAAGTTGCTTCAACAGAAGAATTTATTAATCAAATTAAATTATACAAAGAAGGTATTAGAAGATTTAATGACAGAAATCCTAAATTAGAATGGTCTGCAAAAAAAGAAACATTTGCAACTTTAGGATTAGTTATTCATGATTTAGTTAATGCTAGAAAATTTATCAATCATTCCTTGATTAATCTTGATGAAATAAATCAAATGTTTTATTTAGATTTTACAACAGAGACGATTACTTTATATGGAATGAATACACATGAAGAATTAGGACAAATGCACCTAAATATTATTTTTGATAATTGGAAAGAAACATTTTATTCTCATCTTGATTCTTGGGTTGTTGATATGGAATTTGTAGAAGAAGGTGTAGAAAAAGTTGTGGAATCTACTCAGTATGAGCTTATGTTACCTAAAATGATAGAATCTTTAGATTCTGATGCTTTTGAGTTATGGAATAATCTTTTTACACTTCTAAAATGTGATGGTACCACTATTTCTGAAAAAGATACTATATGCATTCATTACAGTGGTGGAGGAGATAGTGGAGATATTGACTCTATTAATATTGAGGAGTTAGAAAAAGATGCTGTGAGTTTAGATGAGATTTTTGATAGTGAAACTGTAAATAATATACGCAGTTTAATTTGGAAAATTATTGACTCTAAAGAAAGAGGGTTTGAAAATAATGATGGTGGTTATGGTGAAATGACTATACGTATATCAAAGTTTAAATGGAACCATTCCAATTACTACCAACACGAAGATCAAACTGTAGCTGAAGAGTATGATTTTGATGATTTAGAAGAAGAAGTGATTTTAGAAACTAAACTTGAAGACTAATGGCTAATGTAGTGTATCACGCAATGAGTGCTGCAAAGAAGTTTGGAGGAGACTGGACTTCATATATTGAAATAGAAAATTGGTTTGATGCTACAAAAGCATGGATACCAGATTCTAGACACAGAGCAATGAGACATCATGCAGAAGGTATCTTTGAATGTGAAAAGGTTTTTGGACCTAGTATCAAAGTTACTTTATCAAATGGTGAGATAAAAGATGTACCCACTAGACTAATTGGAGAATTACATGTTAAGGAAGATTGTGGATTTATTCCTAAAGCTTGGGATTATGTTCAAGGTATGAAAAAAGATCCTTGGATGAAAAAAGTTGGAGTTGACATTAATGTAAACTTAGAAGGTACATACACTGAAACAATTATAAAATAATAGCTATATAATGCAAATTATTTTGTAAATTTATAAAGTTTAAGTATAATTATTGATAGCTTGGTAGTCATATATTATATATGTAATAAAATGATTATTAGCCTTCCTAATGGAAAATCCATTGAGGTTTCTTTAGAAGCTTATCTAAGAATGACTGATGACGACTTTAATAATTTAATGGCACTAAACAGCGGTGAGGATTTTAATAGTCCTTTTGCATTTAGTGTATTATTATATGGTGAAGAACGTTTAAGAGAAGAAATAGATGAATATTCAACAGCTGATGAGTTGGAAGATCCTTCAGACTTAGATAAGCTTGAAGACCTTGATATTGAAAAATTTGATGAATGATCAAACTCAAAACATGTGCTGGATGTGGTGAATTAAAACCCATTTGGAAAAATCATGTTGGTGAAGAATGGTGTAAAACTTGTTGGTTAAAAAAACAATCAACTCTGTTTTTAAATAAACCTACCCAAATTAAACAAAAATCTGATAAAAGAGTGGAGTTAGACAAACTGTATTCTAAACTCAGAGTTATTTTTTTAACTAAAAATCCATACTGTAAAGCTCGTTTAGAATCTTGCACTAGTACTGCTACGGATATTCATCATATTTATTCTGGAAAGAATAGATCTAATTATTACTTAGATGAATCAAAATGGTTAAGTATTTGCAGAAACTGTCATGACTTTATTCATACTAAACTTAGTTCTGATGAAGCTATTTCACTAGGATTAAAAAAAACAGAATAGATAAAAACTAAATTATATGACAAAAAAAATGTTTATAAGTTCTAAAAAACAATTATATACAATTATACATGAACAAGCAAAAGAATTAATTGAATTTGGCAACTCAAAAGAAAAAGCAGAAGGTTATGGTATGCAAAAAGTAATAGACGCTATTTATCTTTTAGAAACACTTTATAAATCAACATCTAAACTTAAAAAATGAAGAGTGCACCGTTAGCATTGAATTCTAAAAGAGCTGAGATTCAAGCTGAAGCTTTATCTATTATAAAGCACTCTAAAAGAGCAGGTTGCGCTATTTCAATGGGAGTTGGTAAAACTTACATAGGAATACAACACATGGATTGGTATTTAAAAGAAGTAAATTCTGATGCTAAATTCTTAATTGTTGCTCCTAAAAAAAGCATTTTTAATAGTTGGTTTGATGATATTTATAAATTTGGTTTTGCTTACCTTATAGATAGAATAACTATTACCACCTATTTGTCTTTAAATAAACAACCTCAGAATTATGATGTAGTGTATTTAGATGAGTGTCATAGTTTATTATATAGTCATGATTTTTGGCTTACAGTATATCCAAATAGAATAGTTGGTTTAACAGGAACTCCTCCAAGATTTATTAATAGTGAAAAAGGAGAAATGGTTAATAAATTTTGCCCTATTAAATATAGATACATTACAGATGATGCAGTAGACGATAAGATTCTTAATGATTATAAAATCACTGTTTATCCTGTAAATCTTAGCAAATTATCTACGTTTGAAGCTAAAACTAAAACTAAAAGTTGGATAACTAGTGAGTTTGATAATTATAACTATTGGGGCAAAAGAATTGATACTGCTAGTTATCCAAAAGATGAACAATTTTGCAGAATAATGAGGATGCAAAGTTTGATGAAATATCCCTCTAAAGAAAGTTATGCTTTAAAATTAGCAGATACTATACAGGGAAAATGCTTAATATTTTGTAACACACAAGAACAAGCTGATAGATTGTGCAAACACAGTTATCATTCCACTAATCCTGAAAGTGAAACAAATTTAGAAATGTTTAAAAATGGAACTATTGAAAGATTATCTTGTGTTTTACAGCTTAGTGAGGGTGTCAATATTCCTGATCTCAGGAGTGCTATTATTCTTCATGCTTATGGTAATGAAAGGAAAAGCGCGCAAAGGATAGGTAGGGTATTAAGACTTAACCCAGATCAAGTAGCAAACGTGTATATACTAACGTATCGCAGTACTATTGATGAAAAATGGGTGGAACAAGCATTAAAAGATTTTGATCAAGATAAAATTACATACAAATAATGTACACTATTATCAAGTACAAGATGACTCCAGAGGGTTTAACACCTGATGGAACATCTGAAGAAGCAAAATATGCTAAGATGTTAAATCATCTTAAAGATCAAACTCCTGTACATGTAATGTACGAAGTAATAAAAGATGACCACAGTCTTGTGCAATTAGCAAAAGTTCACGCTCTTATTAGAGAACTAGCTCATTGCACAGGGAATGACTTTGAAGATGTAAAATTAGAAATTAAAAGAAGAGCAGGCCTTACAGTAAAAGCGTATGATAATTCAGGAGCTCCTATTGAATTGGTAAAAAGTTTTGCAAATTGTAGCAAAGAACATTTATCAATAGCAATAGAAACTTGTATCTTACTCGGTAATGAGTTTGGATGTATCCTCTATTGATTCATCTGTTGATTCATCTTTAGTTTGTTCTTTTATGATTTCATCCATGTCTTTATATTCAGTGAGATCATTTTGTTGAGCATACTCTTCAGAACCTTTCACTATATAAAGCAGTGTTTCATAATTAAGAATCCACTCCTCCTTAATCTGTTTAGATTCAATTTGCTTTGCAGCTTCTTGAAACTCTTCTTGTGTTTTATCTTTAATCACTGATTGTAATAATATTACTAATCTCTGATAAAAGTCAGGAGTAAATTTAAGTTGAATGATTGCATCCTTCTTAAATACAGGTATTTTGTTTAGTTGTTCCATTAAAAGCGTACTTCTTTAGATTCAAATTGTTTTTGGGAGGTGGCATATCTGTCTATATCATGACACAATGATTCAATAGTTTCTCTTGAAGCAGTATCAAGATTGCATTGATTATCTAAGTGACGTAATAATATTAATTGAATTTGCGATATATGCTTTGTTGTAAACGGAACATTTACAACAGCATCTTTTTTTAATACATTAAAATAAGTTTTAGACATAATTAAATTAGTTTATGAGCAAAATTACAGAAAAACCTAATATTAAACAAATCCAAGAAAAACTTATAGAAAAGTTACAACCAACTGGATGGGCTAATTTTCTTAAAGGATATTTAAAATCTTCAGATTTTGAATTACTAATAGAATTTTTAGTGAATGAAAACCAAGAAGGTAGAAGATTTACACCAGCTCTTAAACAAATTTTTAGGGCATTTGAAGAATGTTCTTTAGATAATACAAAGGTGGTAATAATAGGACAGGATCCGTATCCTCAACCTACAGTAGCAGATGGAATAGCTTTTAGTTGTTCCAACACTAATAAACCTGAAGTTAGTTTGCGCTATATTATGGGGGCAATAGAAGATACTGTTTCTTTTGAAGAAAGAGATGTTCTAAATGAAGAAACTCAATTTGATTTAGTCAGGTGGTCACGTCAAGGAGTGTTAGTACTTAACTCAGCACTTACTACAGAAGTAGGTAAAACAAGTAAACATGTAGAACAGTGGAAACCATTTATGAATTATTTAATTGATATGTTAAACTTTCAACGTTCTGGTCTTGTATGGGCACTTATGGGTAAACAAGCTCAAAGTTTTGATTCTCTCATAGGAGAGCATCACACTATATTAAAATGCACACATCCTGCATATGCTTCTTATATGAAAGTATCAAAGTGGGACTGTAACAATGTTTTTAATAAGGTAAATGCTCAACTTGCTGAATACAAGAAGGATAAAATTTTATGGTAATCTTACATTATTAAATTAATTTTATTAAATTAGCATATTATGAGTTTACCTAAAATATACAAAACACCAACACAACTTGGATTAATAACGTATGATGAAGCTCTTGATAAAGCCATTGATTATGCTATTAAACGTAAGTCTGGTGTTATAAAAAGCATTAAAACTCCATTTGAAAAAATGAATAAAATGATGATGGATGGTATTGAATGGAACAGCTTCACTGTAATAGGTGGAAGATCTGCTACAGGAAAATCATTATTGTCCAACATTATAACATGTGATTCATTTGATTTAAACACAGATCAAGATTTTTGTGTATTAGATTTTCAATTTGAAATGTTAGCCAGAAATTCTGGTTTAAGAACAATTAGTGCTAAAACATCTATTCCTACTAGAAGATTGTCTTCTGTAGGAGAATTAATGACAGATGAAGATCTTGTTGCAGCAAAAAAATATGTTGAAGCCAATAGACATAAACCTATTTATATTTGTGAAAGACCAAAAACAGTTATTCAAATGGGTGAAACTATTGATCATTTTGTTAATCACATGAATAAACATGTATTAGTGACCGTGGATCATAGTTTATTACTTAGAAAAGATAGCAGTGAAAATGATAGAATGAATACTTTATTTAATTTAGGTAATATGTTAGCTGAATTAAGAAGAAACCTTCCTATAAGTGTAGTATTATTAAGTCAGTTAAATAGAGATGTTGATTCTCTTGCTAGAATGGAAGAAGGTACTATAGGAAATTATGTAAAAGATTCTGATATTTATGGTTCAGATGCTTTATTGCAATTTAGTGATACGTTAATTGGTATCAATAGACCAATGAAGAATGATATTAGATATTATGGTCCACATGGTTATCTTATGGAAAAGAATACAATTGCAGTGCATTTTCTAAAAGTTAGAAATGGTAAAACAGGATTAACTTTTATGGAAGCTGATTTTGAAAAAGCAACTATGAAAGAACTTGAAACATTACCTCACACTAAAAAAGAAATGAAATCAAGTAGATAAACTTAAATATATGTATACAGCAAAACCAGAAACAGAATCAAAAACACCATTTGAAAAAGCACGAGAAGCTTTAATTCCTATGGCTTATGAAAAAATTTCACTAATAGATCCTACTATTAAAGTAAAAAGTATTGTTCCAAAGAATTATCAAGAAATTAAATTTGATCACTTATTACTCAAACATTATGAGTTTACGGGAGATTGTTATTTTGTTATAACTAATTCAACATGGGATCAAATAGTTGATACTAGTGGAAACTTTATTTCTTTAGTTTCTAAAGCAGAAATGAAAGATATTATTATTTATAAACATGCTTCTTGTGAAAACTTTGATGATGTTTATGCATTTACAGATTTTGGAGGAACAAAAACTAAACTTACAGGATCTTATAAAGTTCCTATAAGTGAATTTACTCCAATAAATTTAGTAGAAGTATTACCACCTATTCCTACATCTCAGCCCACTCTTTTTGATTTCTTTGACAGTGAAAAAGAAGAACAGTCTGATAAAGATGAAAATATAAATGCTTTGACAATTAAAGATTTGTATGCAATTATACAAAATGTACCTGTTAGTAATAAACAATGGTTAAATAACGTAATTAAAAAAACAAATGTCATCAGAACCAAAGAAAATTGAATTACCAATGAAACCTATAGTAGCTCTTACCAAATCTCCAAAAGATTTAATTATATTCAGTAAACCAAAAGTTGGAAAGACAAGTCTTCTTGCTAATTTGGAAAACTGTTTAATATTAGATTTTGAAGATGGATCTGATTATGTAGATGCTATTAAATTAAAAGCAAATAGTATAGCAGATCTTAAAGAAATTGGTAATGCTATTAAAGAAGCAGGTAATCCCTACAAGTACATTGCAGTGGATACTGTTACAGCTTTGGAAGATAAATGTATTCCTTATGCAGAAGAGTTGTATGCTAAAACATCTATGGGTGTAAACTGGTTTACTCAAGGCAAACCTAAGTATGGAACTATTATCAATTTACCAAATGGTGCTGGATATCAATTTTTGAGACAAGCATTCACTAAAGTTTTAGATTACATTAAAACATTATCACCAAGAATCATTCTTTTAGGTCACGTTAAAGATACTATCCTAGAAAAATCAGGAAGTGAATTTAATTCTTTAGATTTAGATCTTACAGGAAAAATTAAAAGAATTACAGCTTCAAAGTCTGATGCTATTGGATATCTTTATAGAAAAGGTAACCAAAACATTCTTAGTTTTAAAACTAATGATGAAGTAGCATGTGGTGCAAGACCAGAACATTTACGTAACGCAGAGATTGTTATATCTGAAATAACAGATGAAAAATTAATTACACATTGGAATAAAATTTACATTGATTAACATAAAAAAAACAAAAATTATGACATTTAGCAGTAAAGAAGCATCTGAAAAAGTTGCTAATTCATCACTCTCTAAAGTAATTACTCCAGGCAATGTAGTTGCCAAATTACTTGATATTAAACTAGAGGCACCTCCTTATGACAGCAATGCACTAACTGTAGTGCTTATGTTAGAAACAGAACAAGTAGAAGATCCATCTTTCACTGGTCTTTTAATTGACAAAAACAATCCTGAACTAGGTAATTATCTTGGTCAGGTTGCAAGAGTTCAAAATAGTCCATATAGTTATTCAGACTACACAAGTAGTAAAGATGGTAAAGTATCTCCTAAAGAAGATCAAATCTTTAATTGGTTATGGAATTTTGCTAAAGAACTTGGTGTTAGTGAACAACTAGTTGCTGATAACGTAGAGGGTGAAACTATTGTTGATTATTTAGATGCAGTAAAAAAGTATTTAGTTAGTCCTACTAGATTAATTAACTTCTGTATTGGTGGTGCTGAATATGAAAACAAAGAGGGATACACACAACACAGATTATATCTTCTTAAAAATGAAAAGAACAATAAATCTTTTGCAAAATATGCAGAAGGTGAAGAACCACGTAATTTGATTACTTTTAACCCTGATCTTCACATAAGAAAGAAAAAAGTGGCAGAAAAAGTTGAATCTTTTACTGGAAGAGATAGTGATTTAGATGTTTAATAGTTTGTAAATTATTTATAAAGGGGAGAGTACTTATGTATTTTCCCCTTTATTAATTTAAAGAAAAATTTATGTTTTCAAGTAAAAAAGCAGTGTTTGATATATCAGACGTTCCAATTGAATGGATTTTTGAAAACTATCTTAAACTTAATGAAAAGCTTACTGGACAAGATGTTAAATTAAAAAGTGTATTTGCAGAAAATGACAAAACTCCTAGCATGTATGTATACGTGTGTAAAAAGTTTAAACATTATAAGTTTAAATGTTTTAGTACAGGTAAAAGCGGTGATGCAGTACAGCTTGTAAAATATCTTTATAATTTAGATTTTAAAACTTCTGTTGATGTAATTCAAAAAGATTATATTAAATTTCTAGAACATGGTGACTACCAGCACAGATCTTATGAAGCTGTTCAAAAATGGATTGTATCAGAAATAGAACTTAGACCTTGGGATAAAGATGATCAAAACTACTGGAGTCCTTATAATATAAGTAGTGTTTTATTGGAAGAACATAACGTAAAACCAATAAAATCATTTACAATGACCAAAGGAATAGAATCTTTTACTAAAACTTCTACTAGAATTTACGGATATTATACAAAAAATGGTGAACTTTATAAGCTTTATCAACCCAACGTAAAAGATAAAAAGTTTTTAATAGTTAAAAATTATTTACAAGGTTGGGATCAAATAAAACATCAATCTAGATTATTTATCTGCAGTTCTCTTAAAGATATTATGAGTATGAAATCACTAAATATAGAAGGTGATTATATTGCTCCAAATAGTGAAAATACAAGTATTGAATGTATCATAGAATGGATTAATTCAGAATATCTAGAAAAATATGTTATTTTTGACAACGATGTAACAGGACTAAAGGTTATGAAATCTTACAATGATCTTTATAAACTACCCTACTTACACATTGACTTATCTAAAGATATCAGTGATTCTATAGTGAATCATGGAGCTAAGAAAGTCAAAAACTATATAAAAACATTAATTAACACATGACAAACAAACTCCTTTTTATACCTGGAGCTGTACCAAGCAGTAAGAACGGTAGAATTTTAACAAAGACTGGATTATTTATAGGAAGTAAAGCCACTCAAAAATATAAAAAAAAGTCTGCACCTTATTGGAAATTGTACAAAGCTCAGTTTAAAAAGTTGTGTTCTATGTATAGCAAACCTTATATTATAGGATTGCATTTTGTTAGAGGTAGTAGACATAAGTGGGATTTTATTAATCCTGCTCAAACTATACAAGATGAAATGACAAAAGCAGGATGGATAGAAGATGATAACATATTAGAAATTCTTCCTGTTCCTTTAAGGATTAACAATCAACACTGGGGATATGATAAAAGTAATCCTGGAGTATACATTACAATTTTAAATAATTTCTGTGAAGAAATAATAAACTTACCTAGTAATGAAATTAATAAGCCCAAGTGATCTTTCTTCTTTAGAAAAGATTAGATTAGAAGATGAGTTTTACTCACAACCTTTTATGCTATCTTATTCAGGATTAAGCAAATTAATGTTTAGTCCTTCTTTATTTTACAATCATTATATCCTCAAACAAAGAGATGATGTAGTAGAAAAACCTATGGTGGAAGGTAAACTTCTCCACTGTTTACTATTAAACCCTGAAGAATTTAAGAATGAATTTGTTCTTATGTCTTCTGCTATGCCAAGTGAAAACCCAAAAAAAATACTTGACAAATTATATAAGTTTCTAAATGAAAAATATCCTGAAATTACAGCATGTAATACTACAGAATATCTTAATAATATAGTAGCTGTTGAAGATGCAATCTTAGATATATTAAAAGAACATAATTTATATCAAAGTCTTAAAACTGATTCACAAAGATTAGATAAGATGATTACATCAGTTAACCTAAGTTATCTTGATTACCTTTATTTGTCTAAGAAAAAGACAGTGGTAGATCAAGAGATGTATGATTTTGCAAAAGATGTTGTAGAAAAAATTAAATCTGACAGCAAAATCAATGCACTTATGGGAACATATCAAGATTCACTAGAAGTTAAAACAAAAGTGTTCAATGAATTAGATCTTGTTATGATGGAATTTGAAGAGTATTCTTTTGGTATTAGAGGAATTATTGATAATTTAGTAGTGGATCATGATAATAAAGTTATAAGAGTTAATGATTTAAAAAAGACTGGAAAGTCTATATCTGCGTTTAAAGATTCTATTGAATATTTTGGATATTGGATACAAACTGCGTTGTATGTAAGATTAATTAATAATATAAAAAGCACTACATTTGGAGTAGATTATCCAGTAGAGTTTAGATTTATTGTAGTGGATCCTTATATGCAAATTGCTCCTATTAAAATTAGTGATCAAACTATAGAAGAATGGTCAATTAAATTAGATGATATGTTGCATAAAGCGGAGTTTCACCTTAACAAAAAAGATTTTAGTTTACCTTATGATTTCTTACAAGAAACAGAATACACCATATGGCCTTTATAATTAAAGAATTATATAAAAGATATTTTCAAAAATCTAGAAGTTTTATATTTCCTATACTAGGTATAAAGAAAAATTCTGCTTTTGTACCAATGCAAACTTATTTGGCATGGGAGGATCAATATAAAATTGAAGATAACAATTTAATTGTTACTTACAAAAAAGTAGAAAGTTCTGCTTGGACTAGGTTTTTAGTGGAAACTCTTTTATCTAGTGAAATGTTTAATGAATATTATGAAACAGAAGAAAAAGATGTAATAGTTGTATGTTTTGATTTAAATTTTATGAAAGCAGATTATAGTAGTTTCCTTGAAGGAAAGTATAGTAATCTTAGTAAATTATTAAAGAAAAAAATAAGAGATTTTCATGGATATGATACCCCTGAATGGGCATACATGGAAACTTTCTTATTTCCAGACAAATATGTTAAAGTTTATAGCAAACTTCTAGCAGTTGATGAAGAACATATTAAAGTTACAGGGGAATTGTGTAATATTCCTGATTTAGAAAAAGAAACATTAAAAATAAAAACAAATGGAAAAATCAATGATGTTGATCAAATCAACATGGAACACAGGGGAGACTTTCAGGATGATACCAATAAGTCAGGAATGTCCTTATAATGAATGCATTTATGATCCTGAACAAAAGATGTTGGCAGTAATTTCTAAACAATGCAAAGAAACATTTCAAATGGTTCCTAAATTTAATGATAAAGGAGATATTGCATATTTAAAGTCTCCTAGAGAAAATGGAAAAAATTATGCTGAAGAACGCAGAGTAGTGGATACTTGGTTTGAATATTATATAGAAAATGCTAATGATATTAAAAACTTTGTTAATTATTTTATAAGTAACACTGATTCTATAACAATTGCTAATGGATTTATTGATGCCCCAAAAGCATCTTCTATAACAAATGCACAGATGTTTGAAGGACCTAAAGTATTATAATTATCTTTATTAATTAACAAAAGAGGGAGGTACTATTGTATCTCCCTTTTTATTCTTAACAGTATGGAAAAACAACATTGGGTCTATGACGTAGAAACAATTTTGAATTGTTTCATAGCAGTTTTTGAAGATTATACATCTTCTACTAGAAAGTTATTTGTAGTGCACTCTCTTAAAAACAATTTACCTGAATTGATAGATTTTTTAGAAGATTGTAAAAAAAATAAACAGTGCTGGTTTTTTGGATATAACAATATAACTTTTGATTCTCAAATTATAGAATTTATTTTAGCTAATAAAGTAAAACTACTTTCTTTAAACGGAGATCAAGCTAGTGGTGAAATTTATAAATATTCTCAAGTTGTAATATCTAAATCAAATGCAGGTGAATGGTTAGATTATCCAGAACATAAATTAGGAATTAAACAGTTAGATATATATAAACTTAATAATTGGGATAGTGATGCAAAACGCACCTCTTTAAAATGGGTGCAGTATAGTATGGATTGGAATAATGTAGAAGAAATGCCTTTCCCACACTACAAAGCAGTTGTTGGAATTGCAGATCTTACCACTGTTATTAGTTATTGTGGAAATGATGTAGCTTCCACTAAAGCTATATGTCTTCTTCCTGATATGAAACAGCAGATAAATCTAAGAGCAGATTTAAGCAAAACTTATAAAGTAAATTTGCATTCAGCGTCTGAGCCAAGAATAGCTAAAGAAATGTTTTTGCATTTTCTTCATGAAAAAATAGGTACTTCTAAAGAATTGCTTAAAACTTTAAGAACTATAAGAGATGTAGTTTCCCTTAAAGATATTATTTTAACTTATATAAAATTTGAAACTCCTGAATTTTGCAATATGCTTGCATGGTTCAAAAAACAGGAGATAATTATTACAGAAGGTAAAATGACAGGACCCAAGCATAAGATGAAAGTATATGATGTAGAAACAGTGTATGGTTTAGGTGGTTTACATGGGTGTTGTGCTCCTGGAATATATGAATCTACACCAAATGAGGTTATTGTAACTGCAGATGTAACAAGTTTTTACCCTAATCTAGCTATTAAAAATAGATGGAGTCCTAATCAACTTCCTAATGAAGAATTCTGTGATTTATATGAATGGTTTTTTATAGAAAGAAAGAAATATGATAAAAAAAATCCACTTAATTATCTATTTAAAATTGTTTTAAATGCAACATATGGATTAAGTAAAAATATTCACAGCTTTCTTTATGATCCAGAGCTTACTTTTAGAATAACTATCAATGGTCAGTTGTTGTTGAGTATGCTTTATGAAAAAGTCATGATTGAAATACCTGAAGCTATCCCTATTATGCAAAATACAGATGGCTTAGAGTTTAAAATTCCTAGATGTAAACTTGAATTGTTTAATTCTATTTGTAAAGAATGGGAAGTAATGACTCAACTACAATTAGAAGTAGATTACTATAACAAAATGATTATCAGAGATGTAAATAATTACATCAGTATTTATGAAAACACTGATAAATCTCCAAAATGTAAAGGTGTATTTGAGTGGTATGATTTACCTTTACATAAGAATAAAAGTTTCTTGGTTGTAACAAAAGCAATTTATGAATTTTTTGTAAATGGAATTACTCCTGAAGATTACTTAGAAGAAAATCAAAATATTTTTGATTATTGTGGAGGTGTTAAAATTAAAGGTGATTGGCATTTTGTGCAGAGATATGTAAAAGAAGGAGTGTTTAAAGAAGATAAATTACAAAAACTAATTAGATATTACATTTCTACAAATGGTGTTAAACTCCACAAACAACACAAAGATGGCAGAGAAATACAATTAGAATCTGGACATTGGATTCAAAAAGTATTTAATAAGTTTGTAAAATTACCCTTTGAAGACTATGCTATAGATAAAAGATATTATTTAGAAAAAATATATCAAGAAATTTACAATATTCAAGGACAGGCAGCAAAAACCAAACAATTAAAGTTATTTTAAAATGGAAGAAGAAAGTATACTAAACAAAGTGCTACATCAAATTATTTCTGATGTAGAGCACGGGGATCTTATAGCACTAGATGCATTTCTTAAAGTATTATACAAAGAAGAAACTAAAAGAATCTTTATAGATTTTTTTAAAAGATGATATATTTATGAAAGAACTTGTAAAAAATTATATAGACTTAACTTCAGCAGAACAAATTCTTATTGAATGTGAATTAATAAAGAATATGTTGCTCACTAAAAATCAAGCCTATGGAGACTCTGCCTTCAAAGAAGGAACCATGTTTCCAATTGATCCTATTCTAGCAATACAAGCTAGGATTAATGATAAAATTAATAGAATAAAAAACAAAGGAATAACAAGTGATACAGAAGATTCTTTAGTAGACCTAATTGGATATTTTATCTTACTTAAAATAGCACTAAAAAAGAAAACCCCAGGAAATTAATCTTGGGGTTTTTATAGTGTGATTTATAGTAATATAGGGGGTGTATATCTTACCTTAGTTATATCTGGTATTATTGAATTTGTTGGAATAACATCCCAAAGATTATTAAGAGGATCTACAATAGCTGTTTCATCAACAAAAGCTGCACCAAATCGTGTATTAAATAATTCCCATGTATTACCTGTTCCTGTAGTAATATCTAGTAATAAACTTCCTACAGGCCAATTAGCAATATTAGCTACATAAACATCAGGATTTCCTGAGTAAGCCTCTACACCAATAACAGTGTGAACACTATTTGCGTAAAGACCATCTACAATATGACGCCCAAAATTAGAACATTTTAAGTAAACTCCACAAATTGAACTAGCAGTAATAAGATTGGTGTCTTCTATTCTCACTGTTTGTACTGCACTACTGTTCAAAGAATCCCAGTAAATACCATAAGAAGGAGTACTTATTCCATCTATTGTACATTGTTTAATATAACAGTTATTTGAACAAAGCACTGAAATACCTGCATTTTGTATAATAGTGTCATAGACATTTACATGAGAAATTTCACTGTTATGACTACATGCGTTAAGCAAACTAGCACCTGTCCAACTACCATTTTTAAGTAAAATAGAATTAGTTTTAATATTATTTGTACTAATTGTACTAATTGTAGCATTAAGACAATTCTCAAGTCTTAACCCTATATCAAAATTCTGAAGATTAATATTCTGAATAATACTACCTGTAGTAGCTCCTAAGAATAAAAAGGATTTACCAGAACCAGCAAAAATACCACCAGATCCATCTGCTGAGAAGTTCTTAAATGTAAAACCATTATTTATATATTGTTGAGTAGATAAAGTTTGAGAAGAAGGTACTCTACTAAAGAAATCAAATGTAGAAGTAGTGGCATTTCTAATTGTTGCACCAGCACCATCAATAATAAACAACCCTCTAGCAGAAGGTATGTTATTAGTGTAACGTATAGGAAGTGCACAAGAACGTGTTAACCAGTAAATCTTTGGATCAAATACTAAAGAGTTTTGAACACCAAATGAACCCATATAAGACAGCGCATATCTAATAGCAGTTGTATCATAGTTATCAGTGATGGTTGCAAAAACAGGTCCATATCTACTATTAAGGGTAGCTTGTGATATTCCTACTTCAGCAAATGTTAAAGAAGCTGTTGTAGTATTTTGAGTGCCAAACCAACTAACCTGTATTGGACCATTGCACACTCTTTGCCAATAACCAACTCCACTAGAAACAGGTTTAATTCTTATTCCAGGAATATTAGTGATGGTAAAATTATCTACACTTGGTATCCATTCAAATGTTCCACCACCTGTAGTAGTATTTTCATCAAATGATCCAACTGTATGTGTTTCATAAGTTGTTGAGGCAGCTAGACTCCAGAAGTTTTTGTAAAATGCCATTTTTTATTTTTTTAAATAGGATTACCGTTAACTGTTATTGAATTAGTGGTTATTTTCTTTGAATCATCAAAGAACTCTGCATATCTGTAGTAAGGTATTAAATCATTAACCCATCTACCAGCACCAAAAATATTATTTCCTTGATATATTTCATTAAATGACCAAACAACTGATCTTACTAGCACTGTAGGACAACTTAAAGAAATACCACCTGTTGTTTGAAATTTAGCCTGTCCATTGAGATAAGGTATATTTTCAACATATAAATGAGGAAGAGTGGCTGTGCCAACAGTATTTTCAGCATACACTATAACACCAGGATCACTAGTATATAAACCAGATAACTTAGCAAATCCTTCACTTAATGATAAATAAATAGCAGGAGTGTCATCATTTGTTCCATCAAACGTAAAGTTATTTACATTAAAATTAGTTACGTAACTATTTCCATTACTATCCATTCCACCACTATCAAATCTAATGTGAGTATTAGCAGATCCTCTACTACTGCATTCGTTAATCACAGTTTGCGCACCTCCTTTAATAAAAAATGCAGTGGCAACACTCAATGCTTCATTTCTTGTATTATTAAATCTGCATTGGTTAAATGTAATATTTTTACATCCACTATTTTCTATAGTAGGATTGACATATGTAGGAGTGTTTCCAATATCTACAGAATAACCACGTGCAGAAATACCAACTGCTTGACAGTTATTAACTACTCCATTGGTTATGTTACGTAGAATAAGACCAAAAGAAGAATAACTAAAGTTACAGTTTTCTATAATAATATCTGATGCATTACATAACTCAACACCTGTACAACTATTAGTGTTACCATTAAAATGTATGTCTTTAATAACAAATGAGCAATCCACATTGTCAAAAGATGGATTTTTTCTAATTATCATAGCTCCTGTAAAATTACCAACAGGGATAAATGTTACCCCATTTCCTTCAATAATTAATTTCTGATTGGAATTGCCAAGAGTACTTGGAAGAACAAAAGGATTTGTTACATTAATACTTGTATCTGCATTGTTACCTGGTATCTCAATAGAAATGAGGGATGTGTTATTTGTTGCAGCTGCATTTAAAGCAGCTTGAAAAGTAGTTGCATTGGTTACCACTATTTTATTTATCATGATTATAAGATTGGATTAGTGAATTTTTTAACTATTTTATATAATGTACTAATTACTATAAGTAAAACAAATAATATAAAGTAAATTTTTACAGTAGTTAGTTTCTTAGTTAACTCCTTATTTGTTTCTTTATAAGAAAGTACGCTACCTTGTAAAAATTTTATACTATCTTGAGAAGCTATTATATCTTTCTTTAAGATGTTTTCAAGAGCAATATCTCTAATATACTTAGTGCTATTTTTAGTTACAATATTAGTTTTAGTCACTCTTTTCTCTTTAACATAAAGATGCCCATTTTCAAACTTAATATGCAATCCAGATTTTAAAGTAGTGTCAAAGTTACAAAAACCATTTTCAATTAACATGGTATCATTAAATTCTTCTTCCTGAGTAATGATAATAGTGTCTGTTGTATTTATTACAATAGTTGTATCATTTATACAATACCCTCTTTTAATTACTTCTTGCGCTACTTTCTCAAATTTTTTTGGATCATTAAGCACCTTTTTTACAGGATTACAAGAAAATACAATCAATAAAAACAATAATAATTTTATATATTTCATTTTATAAAGTTTTTAAGTTTTATTAACATAGTATCTGGTGCAAATAATAAACCTAATCCCATAGCAATTCCCCATACAGAATCAGACCAACTATTATTCATAATAATAGAAGAAAATAAAGATCCTAGAATAATTACAATACCTAATATAGTGGTAATTAAACTTTTATATATATTTTGTACTGGTTTACTCTGCAGTAGGGACTTCAGGTGAGTCTTCTTTTTTGGCAATTCTTCGTTCACTATATTCATTATTTTTTTGAAGTTGTTCATAGTTTGCGTATCTTTCCACACTTTTTTCAAGTATTGAAATTCTAACACGATCTACGTTTGAGTTAATTAATAAGAGTTTAACATCTTGTTTTAACTCATTTAATTCTGCCCAAAGCATTGTTCCTACAATAGCAAGAAGAGCAGGAGTTATCCATTCTTTAACTTTGCCAATAATAAAATCATTGGATGTATTTTCCATAAAAGTAATAGTATAATATAAGATATAATACAATTTAGTCAAAATAAACAAAAAAACCAAATATGAATTCAAAAGTAGATAAAGAAATTATCCCTATATTTATTCCACAAGATGCCTTAGCATCAGGAAAAACCTTCACTGATTGGTTTTATTTTACACATAATCAATTATTTGAAAAGGAAATTCCAATTAAAAATGAAAGAAATGAGTTACCTGCGTCTGAAGAAGAGTGTTATGTTCTTCTTGAAAAAATTATGAAAGAAACAAATTATATTTTTACTGGAAGTTTAAAGACTTTTGATTGGAAAAATAAAAAGAAAAAATATGATAGTACTAAAGGTGGCATAATAGGTGTAACAATTTACATTATGATGAATTATTATGATTGTACTTATAACAAATTAGGTACTTTATTAAATCTTAATCACAGTACTGTAGTCTATTATGTAAAAAAGACCAATGGCTATATGCAAGTTAAGTCTTACAAAACCAAATATTTACAAATTTTAACCAAATTACAACATGAAAGAGTTATTCCAATTGCTAAAACAAAAAAACTTAAGTCCAAACTGGTACTATATTCTCTACAACTTACAGAATAAAGAAAAATTAAATCTTAAAATTTCTTATTCTGCTGAAATTACAAAATTAAAATACAATGGATTCTTAG
>Ga0114969_10000739_pt1 | contig 28286 bp, 27 predicted proteins | sample M_130807_MF_Meta_FD_87316 | JGI IMG/M metagenome (GOLD analysis project Ga0114969, IMG submission 87316) | Freshwater microbial communities from Lake Montjoie, Canada to study carbon cycling - M_130807_MF_MetaG | ecosystem: Environmental > Aquatic > Freshwater > Lake | place: Lake Montjoie...
AGGTGTTTATATAGCTAAAAAACAATTTAATTTCTTTTTATCTTAAATCGAATAGTTGGATGAATCGCTTCAATTCGTTCTCCATTTCTATTTAAGATTGCAGCACCATTATTTTCAACTGATTCTAAAACAGCAGAAAATTGTTCAGTTGAACTTAAAAATTCAGATTCAATACCCGCTCGGTATAAATGTTTATTATAATAGTCCTCTATAAAACTTGTATTTCCAGCTAAAAATTGCTCGTAAAAAAAATTAATGCAATTATTAAGGATAATGATTTCTGATTCAGGATCATATGACAATCCTGTTAGCATCCTTAAAGAACAAGCAGTATCAGAAAATTCATTTAAAAATCTAAATTGGTTCAAATTAATCCCTATTCCAACAACGGTTGCTACGATTTGGCTTCCACGAAGCGAATTTTCAATAAGTATTCCTGATACTTTCTTATCTTCTATTAAAATATCATTAGGCCATTTAATAAAACATGGTTGTTTGATTCTATCTTCAATAAAGGAGGAAACACCAGAACTTATGGCTTTGTTCAATAAAAATTGTTGCTGTGCGACTATATTTTGTGGACGAAAAATAAAGGAAGCATATAAACCCATTCCAGGCGAACTTTCCCAATTATTCCCTCTTTGACCTTTACCTAAGGTTTGTTCGTAGGCCAAAACAACAGTATTATGATCGGCTGCCCCCTTCTCGATCAATGAAACAGCATAATTATTTGTAGAATCAATAATTGGGAGTACAATTAGGTTCATGATAAGAGGTTAAAAATGCTTAGTTTTGCGCTACAAATTTAGTAAATTCGAATGGCAAAAACGGCAAATGCCGAAAAAGCAATCCTAAAATCAGCAACCGACATATTAGCGGAAGCAGTTATTAAGGGATTGCAAGAGAAAAAAGGTCGCGATATTGTTAGCCTTGACTTAAGACTATTAACAGGTACAGTTGCAGATATATTCATAGTATGTCATGGTGATTCTTCTACACAAGTAGATGGCTTAGCAAAATCAGTTGAAGAAATTGTTTATTCTGAAAATAATGAATGGCCAACTTATACAGAAGGCAAACAAAATGCAGAATGGATAATAATAGATTATATAAATGTTGTAGTTCATCTATTTCAACAGGAACAAAGAGAGTATTTCGGTGTAGAGCGCCTTTGGGCTGATGCCGAAATAAAAAAATATATTTAACTTAATCACTAATAAATTGTTTAATATTAGCTTATTGTAATATTAAAATTAGCATACAATCAGAATTCGAAAAATGTCAGATCAACCACAAAACGAGGAGAAGAAAAAAGTTCCATTTAACAACTTTTCAAAACCGAAAACGCCTCGTTTCAATTTTAATTTCTATTGGGTTTACGCCCTAGTAATATTCGTAATCATTGGTATTAATCTTTTTGATTTCGGAAATCAAAAAAGAGATACGACATTTATGAACTTCTCAACATGGGTAAAGAATGGCGATGTTGAAAAAGTTATTGTAATTAACAAAGATGTAGTTGATGTTTATATTAAAAAGACTAGTCTCTCGAAAGAAGAATTCAAAGTTGTATCTCACAAAGCTATCGGGAATAGTATAAACGATGGACCTCATTATGCGTTTACTATTGGCGACGTAGCCTCCTTCAAAAAAGATTTAGATGATGTTCAAAAGGACTTACCTGTTGAACAAAAAATTAACATCGTTTATAATAATAACGAACGCAATAGTTGGGATTCTATTTTAAATTGGGCTTTGTTAATTATTATGGCTATAATGCTTTATATGTTTTTAATAAAACGTATGGGAGGCGGTGGTGCCGGAAGTCAGATCTTTAATATAGGAAAATCAAAAGCAACATTATTCGATAAAGACCTTCATGTAAAAGTTACTTTTAATGATGTTGCTGGATTGGAAGAAGCGAAAGTTGAAGTAATGGAAATTGTTGACTTCCTCAAAAACCCAAAAAAATATACCACATTAGGAGGTAAAATTCCTCGAGGTGCATTACTTGTTGGTCCTCCAGGAACAGGAAAAACATTATTAGCTAAAGCTGTAGCTGGTGAAGCTCAAGTTCCTTTCTTTTCACTTTCAGGATCTGATTTCGTTGAAATGTTTGTAGGTGTTGGAGCTTCTCGTGTAAGAGATTTGTTCCGCCAAGCTAAAGAGAAAGCACCAAGTATTATTTTTATTGATGAAATTGATGCAATTGGTCGTGCAAGAGGAAAACAACCGTCATTCAGCGCAAATGATGAGCGAGAAAGTACGTTGAATCAATTGTTAACTGAGATGGATGGTTTCGGCAGTAATTCCGGAGTAATTATTCTTGCCGCAACAAACCGTGCGGATATTTTAGATCGTGCATTGCTTCGTCCTGGTCGTTTTGATCGTCAGATTTATGTTGAATTACCTGACTTAAATGGAAGAAAAGAAATCTTTAAAGTGCATTCAAAGCCTCTTAAATTAGACCCAGGTTTGGATCTTGATTTCTTAGCTAAACAAACTCCTGGTTTCTCTGGAGCTGATATTGCGAATCTTTGTAACGAAGCCGCTCTTATCGCAGCGAGAAAAAATAAAACATCAATTGGTCAGCAAGATTTTATTGATGCTGTTGATAGAATTGTAGGTGGCTTGGAGAAGAAAAATAAAATTATATCAATTGAAGAAAAACGTACCATAGCTTACCACGAGTCGGGACATGCTGCCGTGAGTTGGTTATTACAACATACTGCTCCATTAGTAAAAGTTACGATTGTTCCGAGAGGAAATTCGCTAGGCGCTGCTTGGTATTTACCTGAAGAACGTCAGATTACTACGATGGAGCAGATTTTTGATGAAATGTGTGCTGCTTTAGGTGGACGCGCTTCAGAATTTGTAACATTTGGAAAAATATCTACTGGTGCATTAAGTGATCTTGAAAAAATTACTAAACAAGCTTATGCATGTGTAACACTTTTTGGATTGAACGATAAAATAGGCAATGTTAGTTTTTATGATTCAACTGGTAATGCCGATTATACTTTCACAAAACCTTACAGTGAAAAAACAGCTGAACTAATCGACAATGAAGTTAAGAAATTAATTGAAGAAGCGTATCAACGTACAATTGAACTTCTAAAAAATCATCGTTCAGAGTTAGATAAGTTGGCAACTACTTTATTAGAAAAAGAAGTAATCTACAAAGAAGATCTTGAAAATATTTTCGGAAAAAGAAAATGGGATAAGGAAGAAATCACCCCAAATGATTTAACGAAAAAGGATAATGTTAGCACAACTGCTTCTATTATTTCAAGTAATAATGGTTCAAATGGAAATATAGAACCAGAGGTTTCTACTCCCATAATCGACAATCCTTCAGAAAAGGAAAATTAGTATTCTATAAGTATGGAAGAAAGCACCACCCGCGAAAAGGTGTTGAAGAAAATCAGGGCTTCATTGCTTAGCAAAACAACGAACCCTTATCCGAAGCTAGACTTCGACAGTTCGGTATTTCAACTAACTGATGAAGATCCAGTACTTGTTTTCTCAGAAAAATTAACCCTCGCAGGAGGTAAATTTTTCTTAATTGAAAACGAATTGGAATTTGCTGAGGGACTTGTTAATTTAGGTATGCAGTATAAATGGAAAAATATTGTTTGTACTGAAGAAGGATTATCAAATTTGCTTACAGAATGTGAACTGCCACATCATGTTGATATTGATGAAATAGCTTCAATGGATGTAGTAGTCACCTCTTGCGAATGTTTAATTTCAAGAACCGGAAGTGTCGTTTTTTCGTCACGTATGCATACGCGTAGTGCTCCAGCATTTGCACCAGTTCATGTTGTACTTTGTAATGCTAGTCAGTTGGCACTTGATATAAAAGATGGGATCACATGGTTACGACATAAATATCCAAAATTACCTTCAAGTGTAACTGTAGTAACAGGTCCAAGCAGAACTGCTGATATTGACGGGCAATTAGTAGTTGGAGCGCATGGTCCAACTCAATTATTTGTTTTTATGGTTGATGAAAGGGAGATTTAAGGATGGCACTACAACAGGAATGGATAAAAATCTATACGAGTGATAAAGCCTATCAAATAGAAATTGCGAAAGCAACATTAGAAGAAGGTAATATAAAGTCATTTCAAGTTGATAAGAAGGACTCTTCATATGCCTTTGGAGAAATCGAATTATATGTTCCTGCATCCGAAGAAATTCAAGCTAAATTAATCCTTATAGAACATGAATTATTGTGAGTAATTTCTGGCAACGTCTTCTTACAGGAACCATTTTCGTAGCAGCAATTTTTGCGGCCATCATTTATGGTCCATTAAGTTTTCAATTACTCTTTTTATTAGTGTCTATCATATCGTTAAAAGAATTCTATGCCATCATTAAAAATGATACTCGACAGCCTAATGAGTATATAGGAATTTTAGTTGGTGTGATTCTGTATATTTCGATGAGCACAGATTGGCTTCCGTTCAATACGTCCACTCTACTCTACCCTGTTTCCGCCTTCGTTTTTCTTGCTGAATTATACAGAAAAAAATCAGACCCTTTTACCAATATTGGATTTACATTCTTAGGAATAATCTATGCAGTTTTACCTTTTGCCTTACTAAACAAAGTTTCGACCTATGCACAACACTATGACATAGGATTACTTTGTGGTTATTTCATTATCCTTTGGAGTAGTGACACTTTTGCATACATCTTTGGGAATCTACTTGGGAAGACAAGATTATTTGAACGAATATCACCTAAAAAATCGTGGGAAGGAAGTATTGGTGGTGGATTAAGTGCGTTAATTGCAGCTTCCATCATGTGGCATTATAATCCTCAGTTAAGTTTAGCAAACTGGCTGGTAATTGCCGCTATTATTGTAATTGCAGGCACCTACGGCGATTTAACTGAATCCATGCTAAAAAGAAGCCTTAATGTAAAAGATTCAGGTTCCCTCCTCCCAGGACATGGCGGAATGCTTGATCGATTTGATGGGCTCCTAATTTCAGTTCCATTTGTATGGGCATACTTATCAATTTTCTGCTAAATCGTATGTCAACACAAGTTTGAACTATTCATAAATAATTACGTAGAACTTTATAAAGGAATTCAAAAATAATGCATCTCCGTAAATTTTCAACAAGAGTTATACATTCATTTCCAATTCAACTTGTGGTAATGCACTTCAAGAAGAATCAGATCATGATGCTTTATTGGGTCTTACTTTTTGGATTTATCACTCAGTCAATTGCTACCAAATTTGGAATCCCTTACCTTTTCCTCGATCCTGAATATATGGGCTTTGTTGGTCAAAGAGCATTTTTAATTATGGGAGTAAGTTTGGGCGCATTTGTAATGGCATTTAATATTTCAAGTTTTATTCTAAACAGTTTTCGATTTCCATTCCTAGCAACACTATCAAGAACATTTCAAAAATACAGTCACAATAATTTTATTATACCTACTTTATTTATTCTAATTTACGTTTATAGAATTTTCTATTTTCAATATTATAGTCAGTTAAAAGATATAAATGAAATTATATTAAATATTGGTGTTTTTTTAGTAGGATTTTTTGCTGTTATCGTTCTCACCCTTCGCTATTTTATGGTAACGAATAAGGATATCTATAAACTTTTTGGAGTTGAAGATGCTGATGAAGATCCAGTCTCGCCTATAAGTCCTTATGTAGGCAAAATACGTAAAGATTCATGGCGTGTTGATACCTATATTATTTTTCCTTGGAAAGTGAAAATAGTAAGGGATACACGGCACTATCAAAAGTACATGCTTGAAAGAGTATTTCGTCAGAATCATGTTAATGCGGCAGTAATAGAAATAGTTGTATTTATTACCTTTATTGGATTAGGATTATTTAGAGATTACGATTTTTTCAGACTACCTGCCGGTGCTAGTGTATTATTACTATTTACAATGCTAATCATGCTAAGTGGTGTACTTCGATATTGGTTAAGAGCTTGGGCGAACACAGCATTAATTTTATCATTTATTGCATTAAATTTCCTCTCACAATACGAATCCTTTAATCCAAGAAATCAAGCATACGGATTGAATTATGAAAAAAATAAAATTTTATATAATCGTGAATCTTTAGAGGCACAAGTGCAAAATGGTAATTATGAAAAAGACGTTGCTCATACAATTCAAATATTAGAATATTGGAAAGCAAATTGGCAAAAACGAGGTGTAGAAAAACCAAAAATGATTTTACTAAATGTGAGTGGCGGAGGATTAAGATCCTGCGTATTCACCTTTCGTACTCTTCAATTAATCGACAGCACATTTAACGGCGATTTAATGCATTATACTTCATTTATTAGTGGCTCATCAGGCGGGATGATTAGCATCGCTTATTACCGTGAACTGTTCTTGTCGCAACATGATAGCTTAATGCGCGCAAATCAAAATATTAATAATTGCTTTTTATTAAATACAGGTAAAGATTTATTAAACTCTATCGTTTTTAGTGCAACAGTTGCCGATCTATTTATGAATATGCAACATTTTAAAGATGGTAAATATCATTATGTAAAAGATCGTGCTTATGCTTTTGAAAAACAGTTGTCAGACAATACAGGACATGTATTTGATAAGCGTTTAAAGGATTATTATCAACCTGAATTAAATGCTCAAATACCAATGATGGTAATTAGTCCAACTATTATTAATGATGGACGAGCATTAAACATTTCTTCACAACCTGTTAGTTATTTATCCCATATTCCCGATTCTGGTAAAACAGGTTTTAATGAATTGATAAATGCCGTTGACTTTCAGCAATACTTCGCTAGTGCAGATGCATCAAACCTAAAAATTACGAGCGCGTTAAGAATGAATTCAGCATTCCCATACATTATGCCAGCTATTTCATTGCCCTGTGAACCAGCAATGGAAGTTATGGATGCAGGGATCCGTGATAATTATGGGGTAACGAATACGCTTCAGTTTTTATATACTTTTAAAGATTGGATTGCAAAAAACACTTCCGGTGTTGTCTTTTTACAAATCAGAGATACTCATAAAAAGAATAAAGTTGAAGATAATAGTATAAAAACCATTTCTGAAAAGCTGATGGCGCCAATGCGTAACGTGTCGGGCAACTTTTTAATTATGCAAGACTATACTTTTGATCGTTATTTACAATATGCTCAGAGTTGGTTTAAAGGTAAAATAGATTTCGTAACTTTTCAGATGCCAGAAACAGAAGAACGTATTTCTTTAAGCTGGCATCTTACAGAGAAAGAGAAAGAATTAATTAAGGCGGCCTCCGTCAATTCGGAAAACCATCAAGCAATTGAAGAATTAAAGTCCATATTAAAATCGGAAGTTAATATTCCACCAATTGTTTCAGTGCAGCAGCAAAGCGATCCTTTGGTAAAAAATTCCACTCTAAAATAGACGACATTGGTATCGCAGTATCAAGAGCGCCAATTCTTACGGGAGGAGCATCCAAATATGGAAAACATTTTTCGGCAATTCGTGCGGTAATCTCACCTCCTATTCCACCCGTTTGAGTATCTTCATGCATCACAATAACTTTACCTGTTTTCTTTACAGATGCAAGAACGGCTTCTTCATCCCAAGGTAATAAAGTTCTTAGGTCGATTAAATCAGCAGAAATACTTTTATCATTATCAAGTGCTTCTAGAGCCCAATGCACTCCTAATCCGTAAGTAACAATCGTAACATCTGATCCTTCACGAACAAGTTTTGCTTTTCCAATTTCAATAGTATAATAATCATCAGCGATTTTCTCACTTATACTCCTGTACAGAGCTTTATGCTCAAAATACATAACAGGGTTTGGATCTTCAATTGCAGCAGCTAAAAGTCCTTTTGCATCACTAGGAAATGCAGGATAAACAATTTTTAATCCTGGCACATGAAAAAACCAAGCTTCCGTTGATTGTGAATGGAACGGACCAGCTCCTGTTGCAGCGCCCGTAGGCATTCGAACAACAACATCAACAGGTTGTCCCCATCGATAATGTGTTTTCGCTAAATTATTTACAATCTGATTAAAGCCACAAGTAACAAAATCTGCAAATTGCATTTCCACAATCGACTTACATCCATTAATTGACAACCCTAAACCGGCTCCTAAAATTGCAGATTCACAGAGTGGCGTATTACGTACTCTACCTTTACCAAACTCTTCTACAAATCCTAATGTTGCCTTAAACACACCACCATATTCTGCAACATCTTGCCCCATAATTACAAGATTCGAATGACGTTGCATGCCTTGGCGCATAGCATCAGTAATCGCATCTAAAAATCTTTTTTCCGATTTATTTGAAGACATAGGATCGATACCATCTTTTGGAGAAAGTGCGAACATATCACGCACTTCGATTTCTGTGTGAGCTTCTACTTCTTTTTCGGCAAACGAAATTTCTAATCCACGCTCAATCTCTTCTTTAATTTCTGCACGAACCATGGATATAAAATCTTCATCAATAATATTTTCTGAAAGAAGAAAGTCTTCATAATTACGTATAGGATCTTTCTTTCCCCACTCCTCAAACAATTCCTGAGGTACATATTTAGTTCCTGAAGCTTCTTCATGTCCCCGCATGCGAAACGTGAGGCATTCTAAAATAATTGGACGAGGGTTTTCACGCATAGAACTTGCTAAACGATCAACAGTTGAATACACCTCTAAAATATTATTTCCATTCACTTGAACACCTTCTATGCCGTAACCAATAGCTTTATCGATAAATTGCTTGCATCGAAATTGATCCTTGCTAGGAGTTGAAAGTCCGTAACCATTATTTTCTATCACAAAAATTACTGGCAAATCCCAAACTGCGGCAACATTTATACTTTCATGAAAATCACCTTCGCTACTTGCTCCGTCACCAGTAAAAACTGCAGTAACAAGGCCCTTATTTTGCAAAATATTACCTAACGCAATTCCGTCTGCAACGCCCATTTGAGGTCCAAGATGGGAAATCATTCCAATAATTTTATAATCTTGAGTGCCCATGTGGAACGAACGATCGCGACCTTTTGTAAAACCACCGGGCTTACCTGTAAATTGAGAGAATAAACGATTTAAAGGAATGCCACGAACCGTAAAAACACCAAGATTACGATGCATAGGCAAAATATATTCTTCCTTAAACATTGCCATTGCAACACCAACCGAAATAGCTTCCTGACCAATTCCAGAAAACCACTTAGCGATTTTACTTTGACGGAGCAAAACAAGCATTTTTTCCTCAATAATACGAGGTTTGATAAGTGCCTTATAAAGGTCAATTAGAGTTTCATTAGAAAGGCCTTCGCGGTTATATTGAAGATAAGGTTCTGTCTTAATCATAGCTTTAAAATACTTGCTCAAAAATACCCCTTTTTAGTGCTATGAATGAAAAAGATTGACGAAATTTGTACTTTATTTTAAACAATTCCAACCAAATGCAAGAAATCATTGTAGGATTACTTTTTATTGCGGCGGCATATTTCATTTCGAAACGGCTTTGGGATAATTTCCGACACAAAAAGTCGAATGCCGGTTGCGCCAAATGTGATATGAATACTGAGGTGAAAAAATAAAAGGGCATTCGAATTGAATGCCCTTTTATTTTAAAAAAGATGTTTATTTTTTTCTAACTGTCTTTTTCTTCTTTTTAACTTCTGGCGTTTTTTCTTTTGCCACCTGAACAATTTTTACATCATTCTTTTTTGTAAAATCCTTAACTGTAAAATCAATTGCATTTTTTGCTTTTTGATTTGTTAAAGCCACATCTAATACATCAAGCATATCCTCCACATAATGGAAAGTAAGATCCGTAAGATAATCCTGCTTTATATCAAGAATATCTTTTTCATTATCTGCTGATAATATTATTTCTTTTATTCCAGTTCTTTTGGCTGCAAGAATCTTTTCTTTCAATCCGCCAACGGGCAACACCTTACCGCGAAGTGTTATTTCACCTGTCATGGCAATTTTATTCTTAATTCGCTTTTGTGTAAACACTGATGCAAGTGAAGTAAGCATTGTTATACCTGCTGAAGGACCATCCTTAGGAATAGCACCTTCTGGAACGTGAATATGAATATTCCACAGATCAAATAAACGAGAATCGATATTTAATTCATCAGCATGAGCTTTTAAAAATGCCAATGCAATTACTGCGGATTCTTTCATTACATCACCCAAATTTCCTGTTAAGGTAAGCTTTCCATTCCCTCTACTTAAACTGGATTCAATAAATAAAATGCTACCTCCATTGGCGCTCCAAGCTAGCCCTGTAACAACTCCAGCAATTTCATTATTCAATAATCGATCTTGAATAAAACGAGGAGCTCCCAACGCCTTACGGATTACTTCTTCCGTGATTTTTTTAGGATAAGGTTCATCCATTGCAACTAATTTTGCAACTGAACGAACAACGGATGCAATAGATTTTTCCAGAGTTCTCACTCCTGATTCCCAAGTATATTGTTCAATAATTACTTTCAACATATTTGGTGAAAAAGTGGTAGTTGCTGAAGTTAATCCATGCGCTTCAAGCTGTTTTGTTACCAAATGTTTTTGTGCGATATGAATTTTCTCCTCTAAAGTATATCCGCTAATTTCAATGATCTCTAATCGATCACGAAGTGCTGGTTGAATTGAACTCAACGAATTTGCAGTAGCAATAAATAAAACTTTACTTAAATCATATTCAATTTCTACATAATTATCATAGAAGGCAGTATTTTGTTCTGGATCTAAAACTTCTAATAAAGCAGAAGAAGGATCGCCATGAAAATCATTTGTAATTTTATCAATCTCATCTAAAATAAAAACTGGATTAGATGATTTTGCTTTCTTTATATTTTGAACAATTCTACCTGGCATTGCGCCGATATATGTTTTTCTGTGACCACGAATCTCTGCTTCATCACGTAAGCCACCAAGCGACATTCGCACATACTTACGACCTAATGCCTCTGCGATAGATTTACCTAACGAAGTTTTTCCAACTCCTGGAGGACCAACCAAACACATGATTGGAGATTTCATATCTTTTTTCAGTTTTATTACTGCAAGATATTCGAGGATGCGATTTTTAACTTTCTCTAAACCGAAATGATCACGATTAAGGATTTTCTCTGCACGTTTAAGATCATAAATATCTTCAGTTAATTCTTCCCATGGTAATTCCAAAAGAAGCTCCAAATAATTCATGGTAACAGAGTACTCGGCGGCGGCAGGATTGATTCTACCAAGCCTTTCCATCTCCTTATTAAAAACATCCGCAACAGCTTGTGACCATTTTTTACTTTTGGCACGTTCGCGCATTTCAGCCAATTCTTTATCAGGAGTATTCCCTCCTAATTCTTCTTGAATTGTTTTTAATTGTTGATTTAAAAAATACTCGCGTTGTTGCTTATCAATATCTGTTTTTACTTTACTTTGAATTTGATTTTTCAACTCAAGCATTTGCAATTCTTTGGTAAGATGCTCCAAAACTTTTGTTGCTCTATCCTTTAAATCATCCATCTCCAAAAGCATTTGTTTTCGCTCTACATCAGCATTCATGTTAGAGGAAATAAAATTTATTAAAAAAGAAGGACTTTCAATATTACGAATTGCGAAACTTGCTTCCGAAGGAATATTTGGGGAGCTTTGAATAATCTGCATCGAGATATCCTTCAGCGAATCAATTATTGCACTAAACTCTTGATCAGTTTCCACTTTGGTATGATCAACAAAGGGTTCGATTTGTGCTTTTAAATAAGGATCATCTTGAACAATATTTTTAATTTTAAACCTTCGCTTTCCTTGAATAATAACTGTCGTATTTCCATCAGGCATACGAAGCATGCGAAGAATTTGTGCAACAGTTCCAATATTATTTAAATCAGAAAGTTTAGGATCCTCAATGCTAACATCCTTTTGAGATACCACCCCAATGATCCGATCAGAAGCATAAGCATCTTTAATCAACTTTATCGATTTATCACGACCAACAGTAATAGGAATTACTACTCCTGGAAAAAGCACTGTATTACGCAATGGCAGTACCGACACAATGTCTGGCAGCTGCTCATTATTCATTTGCTCCTCGTCTTCATTGGTGAGAAGGGGAATTAATTCCGGCTCATCATCTGAAATTGCTACAGTATTAAATGGGAAATTATTATTTTTATCTGAAATCATAGTTTAAGGTGTCATAATGGCAGTTCGAGTTCATGATTTTTACGAATCGCCGCCAAAGTCAAGGAAGATGCCAAAGGAGGGTAAAATTAGAATAAAGCTAAAGACAAAGAATACTTTTTAAAGATTTTAAAATAAATCCTTAAAAATCAATCATTAATATTTGGCTTTAACTGTGTCATGAATAAATGCGACAAAATATTTTTATCAGACTCAGTAAATGGGGTATTTCGTCGCGCCATAACTCTTTCAGCAAGTAGAAGTGCTTTATCAATTAAAAACACTTCCGAATCATCGGCTCCTCCCCATGAAAAGGAAGGAATAAATTTAGGAGGGAACCCTTCACCAAAAACGTTTGAACAAACACCTACAACAGTTCCAGTATTAAACATAGTATTGATGCCACATTTGCTATGATCACCCATAAATAAACCACAAAATTGAAGAGCAGTATTTACATAATCATTGGCTGCATAATTCCAAACTTTTACCTCTGAATAATTATTTTTTAGGTTAGAGTTGTTGGTATCCGCACCTAAGTTACACCACTCCCCAATTACAGAATTTCCGAGAAAGCCATCATGTCCTTTATTTGAATTGGCAAAAACCACCGAATTACTAACCTCACCACCAACCTTTGAACCTGGGCCAATAGTAGTTGCACCATAAATTTTTGCACCCATTTTAAGCGTTGCATTATCACCTAAAGCAAAGGGGCCACGAACCATGCAGCCTTCCATAATTTCGGCATCTTTACCTATGTAAATTGGGCCTGTTGATGCATTAAGTATTGCACACTCAACCTTGGCACCTGGCTCAATAAAAATTTGATCAGGCTCAATAGTTTGGTTAGAACTGGAAAGCACTTCGGAACGACGACCAGCAGTTAGTATTTGAAAATCGGATCTAATAGCAACATCATTCATTGCGAAAATGCTCCAAATATTATTTACCAAAAGTGGTAGACCTACATATTCAATATTTTCTAACTCCTTAAAAGGAGTAACAAATTCTTTCCCGTCTAAAATAGTTCTATCAACAACAGCTGCTAAAATTCGATCTTTATAAATTAATTGCTGCCCTAATTTCAATCCTTTTACTAAAGGAAGAATAGGCTCATCGGGCAATAAAGCTCCATTAATTAATAAACACTCCTTGCCTGGTGAAAGGTTATATCGACCAGATAAGTAAAACTGTGTAAGTGAGCCTGAAATGCCATCAGAAATCTTGAGAATAGTTTCCCATTTTTGACGAATTGTTAAGATTCCAACTCTTATATCGGCAACAGGACGAGTAAAAGCAAACGGAAGTAATTGATCACGGTACTGATCATCAGCAAAAACAAGGTTTAACATTATAGAATAATTTTATGCGAATGTAAAAAGGAACTTTAAACAAACATTTTTATATGAAGAATTAATTAATAATTTTAAGCAAACTTATTGAATAAAGTAAAATAGTTTGCATTTCGTGTCAATATCCATCCTTTTTCGTTTCTTTGAATAAGGACGTCACTATGCGCCGAATATTATTCCTCTTCTTTATTTTTTTAAATCTGACCGTAAAGGCGGATTACCAATGGACAGAAACTTGTCTTTCTGCGTATAATTATGCTTCTAAATTAAATTTTAAGCAAAGTCAGCTATTAATTGCGGAAGAAAAAAAACAACATCCAACCAATCAAATTCCAAAATTTATTGAAAGTCATATTGATTTTTTAAAAGCATTTATTAATGAAAACGAAGATGACTTAGCAAAATTAAAAGAGAATAATGAAAAGCGGATTTCAGAATTTGAGGAATATGATTTTAAATCACCATATCAACGACTATGTGTTGCAGAAATGTATATGCAAATTGCATTGGTGAGGATAAAGTTTGAAGAATATATTGGATGCGTTTATAATGTTCGTAAAGCCTATAAATTATATGAAAAAAACCAAAAAGAGTATCCTCAATTTAAACCAAATTTAAGAGGACTCGGATTAATACATGCTATTGTAGGAGCAATTCCAAGAAATTATGCATGGGCAGCAAGTTTATTGGGCTTAACAGGAACAGTTGATCAAGGATTGGGAGAACTAAATACGTTACTTGCGGCTACATATCATGAGCATAAAATTGAATATTTACGCGATGAAACCATTGTTATGCTCACTTTTCTAGAGATGAATTTAAGTAAAGACAAAAACAGTCCGAATATTCGTTATCGCTTACAAAATTTAGATGATTTAAATGAGAAGCCCTTTTTACAATTTTCGAAGGCAGTATTTCATATTTCTATTGGAGAAAACGATAGTGTTATAAGTATTCTTGCTAACCGAAAACAAAATTCAGAAACAGCCCCACTACCCTATTTAGATTATATGGAAGGCACGGCACTTTTGAATAACCTTGATTACTCTGCAATCAATCACTTTAAAAAATTTATTAGAATTTTTAAAGGAAAAAGTTATGTCAAATCAGCTTGGCAAAGAATTGCATGGATTCATTTATTACAAGGTGACGAAGAAGGTTATCTTACAAATATGTTAAATTGCAAAACAACGAAAACGATTGATGCATTTACAGATGAAGATAAAGCATCGGTAAGTGATGCAAATAAAGGCGATATTCCAAATTTAATTTTACTTCGTGCTCGTTTACTTTTTGATGGTGGATATTACACTCGAGCTTTAAATGAATTAGCATGTAAATCGCAAACAAATTTTCCAACGCAAAGAGATAAATTAGAATTCACTTATCGGTTAGCTAGGATTTTTGACAAACAAAACAAAATAGATAATGCACTTTCACTTTATGAGCAAACAATAAAAAACAGTGCCGACTATGATTATTATTTTGCAGCCTATTCGGCTTTTTTAATTGGTAAAATTTATGAAGATCAACACAATAAAACTAAAGCGATAAAATACTATAAAATAACTTTAGCGATGCGAGATCATGAATACCAAAATAGTATTGACCAAAAAGCAAAATCGGGATTAGGAAGATTAGAACATTAAAGCACACACAAGGAAAAACAAATGGATTTTATAGATAATAAATTGCTCAGTTATGCTGAAGCGCACTCCGATGACGAATCATCAATATTGAAAGAATTGAATAGAGAAACCTATGCAAATGTTTTGTATTCGCGCATGCTTTCAGGTCATTTACAAGGAAGATGCTTAGCGATGTTTAGCAACATGATTCAACCAAAAGTAATTTTAGAAATCGGAACCTACACAGGTTATTCTGCATTATGTTTGGCTGAAGGATTGCAAAAAAATGGAAAGCTAATCACAATTGATATTAACGATGAATTATCGGATATGGTAAATCAATATTTCAATAAATCAGAATTTAAAAATCAAATAGAAGCTATTTGTGGAGATGCAACTGGAATAATACCTCAGTTAGATTTAAAATTTGATCTTGTTTTTATTGATGCCGACAAACAAAATTACAGCAACTACTACGATTTAGTATTTGAAAAAGTAAATCAAGGTGGATATATTATTGCTGACAATGTACTTTGGAGTGGACATGTTATTGAAGACGAAAAAGAATTTGACGATGATACCAGACATATCCATACCTTCAATGAAAAAGTAAAGAATGATGAAAGAGTATCAAAAGTTTTAATGCCAGTGAGAGATGGATTATTAGTTATTAGAAAACTACATTTATAATTTGAAATTAATTTATTTCACTTTCGATTTAAACCATATCAAAAAACCAAACTCCAACCTACAAACAAAATAAATATGAAAAACTATCTTAAATTATCGATTTTAATTATTTGCCTTTTAACTTTAAATGTGCGCCGAATGGATGCACAAAGCGCTAATCGTCAACATCCTAGAGAAAAAAAGCATCAACAATTAACGCCAGAACAAATAGCGAATTTAAGAGCGCAATTATTAAAAGCGAAATTAAATTTAAGCGATGATCAAACTGTAAAAACAAATAAAGCTTTACTTCAATTTGAACAACAACGGAGTGATTCAAAAGAAGAAATGCGCATGGATCGTGAAACACTTGAATCTTCTTTAAATTCAATTTTTACTCCTGAACAACAAACTCAATTTAAAGAAATGCAAGAACAACGCAAAGAGCAAATGAAAGACAGGAATCAAAATTCGAATACTCCAACCCCCATTGAACAAGAAAAATAAACTATAAAAAAAGGAGAAAATGTTAAAACATTTTCTCCTTTTTTTTCTTTACAAATAAATATCAAACTTATTCTTCATGACATTTTTGTCCCCATTTGCTTCAACTTTGTTTCCATTGCGCTCTAAATTTTTCACCCTCTTCTGGGTTCATATTTTCTAATTTATTTTTCCAATGCTGTTTAACTTTTCCACCATACATAAATCCATTTCCTTCTTTAAAAAGTATCTTTGATAACACTAAGAATCCTAATGCCAACCTACCATTTGTTCAACGGGTTGTAAAACTCTATAGCTTACAGTAATTTCATAAAAAACATCTTGAAGAATATCTTCGGCATCAGCAGTCTCTCGAACGCGTGATCGAATAAAATCAAACAATTTCTTTCTATAAGTTGATACTGCATTTAGGATTGTTTCATCCTGTGTCGACATTGTCAGTTGGGCGGTGGTTATTGCGGATCTCATGCAAGATTATTAACGAATAGCCTAGATTCCTATTTTAAATTCAATCAATTTATTTTTAATTATAAGGTCTTTGTTACTTTTCTTCCTTCACAAACGCATTTTTTCTACCTTCGCAACCCAGAATATTTCATTAATTATTGATCTGATAACGTTATGGCGCAAGTAGAATTAAAGATGCCCAAAATGGGTGAAAGTGTTCATGAAGCCACCATTATTCGCTGGTTAAAGAACGAAGGTGATACTATCGATGCGGATGAGTCTGTACTTGAAATTGCTACCGATAAAGTTGATTCTGAGGTTCCTTCAACTTCTGCGGGAGTTCTAATTAAACGACTTTTTAATGAAGGCGATGTTGTACAAGTAGGTGCGGCAATTGCAATAATTGGATCAGCGGGTGATGAGAAAAATGTTTCATCAGGACCAGCAATAGTAGCTACTCCTGTTCAAGTTGCTAAAGAAGAAGTCCAAGTTTTAGCGCCAATAGCTGCTTCTCAGCCTATAAATGAGCCAGTAATTTCTGGAGAAGGGAGATTTTATTCTCCTTTGGTTAGGACAATTGCGACAACTGAAAATGTTTCTCAAGCTGATTTAGATCGAATTGCTGGAACTGGAGCAGAAGGAAGAGTTACCAAAAAAGATATATTATCTTATATCGAAGCAAGAAAGAACGGAAGTGTAAATTCTGCACCTATTGCTGTTTCAAATAATTCTGTAGCAGCGCCAGCACCAATCATTGCCACAGCCAATCAAGCTCCATCATCAACAAAATCTATTTCAGGTGATTTTGAAATTGTTGAGATGGACAGAATGCGAAAACTCATTGCTGATCACATGGTTATGAGCGTGCAAACATCTCCTCATGTTACGTCATTTGTAGAAGCTGATGTAACTAATCTCGTTTTATGGAGAGAAAAAAACAAAAATGCTTTTGAAAAGCGAGAAGGTGAAAAAATCACATTTACACCTGTATTTATTGAAGCGGTTGTAAAAGCAATAAAAGATTTCCCGTTAATCAATGTAAGTGTTGAAGGCTCCAAAATAATCATTAAGAAAAATATAAACATTGGAATGGCTGCAGCTTTACCATCTGGAAACTTAATTGTTCCAGTTATTAAAAATGCTGATCGATTAAATTTAATAGGACTTACAAAATCGGTGAATGATCTTGCCAAGCGAGCTAGAGCAAATAAGTTACTTCCTGATGAAATTCAAGGAGGAACTTTTACCTTAACCAATGTTGGAACTTTCGGAAATGTAATGGGAACTCCTATTATTAACCAACCACAGGTTGCAATTATGGCATTAGGTGCTATCAAAAAGAAGCCAGCTGTTATTGAAACAGCTCAAGGAGATGCTATTGCAATACGCCATATGATGTTTTTATCAATGAGTTACGACCATCGAGTTGTAGACGGCTCATTAGGAGGAAGTTTCATCCGTAGAGTTGCTGATTATCTAGAACAATTCGATCAAAACAGAGAAATTTAGGATTAAATTGATTGGAAAACCTATCTTTATTTAGCCTTTACATTAAGCTAAAAAGCACTCGATTTTAGCCTTAACTAGCCTGATTAACAAAATAGTAAATCAAATTAAATAGCACAATTAGTATAAAATATTACAGAAGGCTTGGCAATTGGAAAAATAACACTACTTTTGCCGTCCCTTACAAGGAAAAAAGGGCCCGTTCGTCTAGGGGTCTAGGACATCTCCCTTTCACGGAGGAAACACGGGTTCGATTCCCGTACGGGCTACACAAGATTAAAGATACTTCGGTATCACATTAAAAGGAAAGAAAATGGCAAATCACAAATCAGCCGAAAAACGAATTCGCTCGAATGATACAAAGCGCGAACGTAACCGTTATCAGGCAAAAACTACTCGTAATCTTTTGAAAGAATTACGTGCTACAAAGGATAAAGCTCAGGCAACTGAAATGCTTCCTAAAGTTACTACTCTTTTAGATCGCCTTGCTAAAACCAATGTGATTCACAAAAACAAAGCGTCGAACCTTAAGTCAAGCATTCAGCGTCACGTTAATAGCCTTTAATCAGGCAATTACAAGCATTTAAAAACGCCTTTCCTTTACCGGGAAGGCGTTTTTTATTATATTTGGCCTAGGAAATCAGCTGTGCTTTTTATTCAGCATAAAATACTTTTAAAATGATAGAACACCTTAACATCAAAGACTGGGCGTTAGAAGATCGTCCACGAGAAAAATTAATGAAACTTGGAAAGCAAAGCCTTTCTACAGCAGAATTAATCGCTATCCTACTCCGTACAGGAACCCGAAAATCAACAGCGCTCGACTTATCCCGACAAGTTTTAGGAGCCTCTAACAACGACCTTTCCCAATTAAGTCGCTTAACAATTAATGACCTCTCTAAAATAAAAGGACTTGGACCAGTAAAAGCAATTACATTAGTAGCAGCGCTGGAATTAGGACGAAGGAGAAGAGAGGAAGAAACGCCCAAAAAATCACAAATATCGTGTAGCAAAGATGCTGTTGACATCCTTCAGCCTCATCTAGCCGACTTAAACCATGAAGAATTTTGGATTATACTATTGAACAAAGCAAATCGTTTAATTGATAAAAAATCGATAAGTAGTGGTGGTATGACCGGAACGGTAGTGGATCCAAAAATAATATTTCGTGAAGCGCTAGAATCAAGAGCATGTGCGATAATACTTGGTCATAATCATCCAAGTGGAAATACGAAACCTAGTGAGGCAGATATTCAACTAACAAAAAAACTCAAGGAAGCTGGTAAAAACCTCGAAATAAGTGTTCTTGACCATGTTATTATTGCTGGTTCATCTTTTTATAGCTTTGCAGATGAAGGGATGCTTTAATCATTAGTTTAGCGAATGCATTTCTTTAATTGAAAATTCGAGAATTTTAAAAATATGAAAGAGCAATTGCTTGTTTACAGTGATAAAGGAACGCCAAGATTAAAATTCATCTTTGATTTAATATTAAAGGATCTAGTTGGGTTAGATTACAAATTAATACATAACGAAGATACTTTTTTAAATTATGAAGGTGCTAAATTGAGTTATTGTGATCAAAGTATTTCTGATGAATTATTTTTCTTTGCATCAAGAATATTATTTGAGAAAGGAATAGAAGATCAACAAATCAATGTATTTGAATGGAAGGGTTTTCCTGTCTTTTTTGGAACACATCCGAAGTATGCTATGCCCTTCGATATTTTTGGTGCGTCGTTTTATTTAGTATGCAGATATGAAGAGTATCTACCACATATTAAAGATGATCATATGCGGTTTAGTCCTCAACAAAGTATTGCTTTTCAAAAAGGATTTTTAAATAAGCCACTCGTAAACATTTGGGCTCAAGAATTAAAAAAAATATTAATGCAAAAATTTCCTTCACTTACCTTTCGTGATGGACATTATAAATTTATTTCCACTTTTGATATAGATAGTGCTTTTGCCTACAGAGAAAAAGGATTAATGAGACATGTTGGGGCATTTAGCTTGGCATTATTCACCTTGAATTTTTCAAAAATATTTGAACGATTTAGAGTATTATTGGGACTCGAAATAGACCCCTATAATACCTATGAGTGGCAATTGTCAATAAGAAATAAATATCATCTCAAACAAATATATTTTTTTCTAGTTGGTGACTATGGAGAATACGATAAAAACATTCCCGTTGAAGGCAGTCGAAGATTTCAATCCTTGATAAAATCAATTGCAGACTATGCTGATGTAGGGGTACATCCGTCCTATGCAAGCAATAAAAACAAAGATCAACTAAGAAAAGAAATTCGTCGATTAAGTAAAGTATTGAAACGTGAGGTGACAAAAAGCAGACAACATTTTTTAAAAGTTACCTTTCCTGACACCTACCGTAATTTATTAGAGTTTGATATACAAGAAGATTATTCATTAGGATATGCCTCTGAAATTGGATTTAGAGCGAGTATCTGTACCCCATTTAATTTTTATGATCTCGACCTAGATATTGAAACAAAATTAAAATTAGTCCCGTTCATGTTGATGGATGGCACTATGAAAGATTATATGCTTTTAACTCCCGAAGAAGCCATTCGAAGAGCTAAAGAATTAGTTGATGAAGTAAAAGCAGTAAATGGAACATTTGTAACACTATGGCACAACCAAAGCGTGAATGATAAAGACCTTTGGAAAGGCTGGAGAAATGTTTATGAAGCAATTGTAGACTATGCTTCTTTACCCGTTCCCACCACACATACAAAGCAAATTGATTAATCAAATTAAAAACTTCCTTATTCGATATACACCTTCCTCCATTTTGGAAGTCGCTAAAATGTGGAAGAAAAAAAATCGAGAAAAGTATCTCTACGAGAAAAAAACTAACAATGATTTTGTAACGGTTGAACAACTTGAAAAGGATCTAAAAACTATTGGAATAAAAAATGGAGATTCTGTTTTAGTTCATTGTAGTATGAGCAAAATTGGATATCTTGAAAATGGACCGCTTACCTTAATTAAAGCGCTACAAAATGTAATTGGAAAAGAAGGAACCTTATTGATGCCCGCATTTCCGGCAGAAGGAAGAAATATTGATTATTTAGAGCGAAATAAAATATTCGACGTTAGAAAAACGCCTTCAAAAATGGGAGTAGTAACTGAATACTTTCGGCTGCTTCCTGATGTAAAAAGAAGTCACCATCCAACAGATTCTGTTTGTGCTCTTGGACCGCTCGCTGATTTTTACACAAGCACACATAAAATTCAATTGACACCTTACAATGAACATTCTCCGTTTCGTAAAATCTGCAACAAAGGTGGAAAAATATTAATGCTTGGAACAACACTAAATGGTGCATGCACAAACCTACATACACTTGAAGATGCCGTTGATTTTAAATATCCAATATACGATAATAAAATATTTGATGTTGAAATTATTGATGAGCATGAGGGGCATTATTTTACAAAAACAAAAGTTCACAATCCCATATATTCAGCAAAGCGAAATTGCGATGCTTTAAAACCTATTTTTGAGAAGGAAAACGTGTTGATAAACGGAAAAATTGGAGAGGCAAACTCAATGTTAATTGATTCCAATGAATTATTAAATGTTATGATTAAATATTATAATGAATTTGGTGTTACCATGTATACTCCTATTGGAGAAAAAGGCAATCTTAAAAATTAATAATGAACATTTATCTCACTTTTGATTATGAATTGTATTTCGGTGTCCCTGGAACTGCGGAGAGATGTATCCTCCACCCTACTCAATTATTATTAGATGTTGCTAAAAAAAACAACATACGTTTAATACAATTTGTGGATGCAGGATATTTAATAAAACTTGATGAGTATAGAAGTAAGTTTCCCTCATTAAATAATGATTATGATCTAATTATTTCTCAGCTTAAAAACCTTTGGCTTGATGATCATGATATACAATTGCATATACATCCTCATTGGGAAGATTGTAGTTATTCGGAAAACGGCTGGAAAATGAATGTCTCTCGTTACAAGCTAAGTGATTGGAGTGATGTTCAAATTTCTGATATAGTACAACGATACAAGAATAAACTTGAAGAAATTACAGGTCCTGATCAAATTTATGCATTTAGAGCTGGAGGATGGTGCATACAGCCTTTTAACAGACTGAAATCAGCATTATTTTTAAACGGAATTCGGCTCGATACCAGTGTATTTTCAAATGGATATTATTCATCAAATGAATATCAATATGACTTCAGGAATTCTCCACAAAAGAGCCAATGGAAATTTAATGATGATCCACTAATTGAAGAAGAAAACGGAATTTTTACAGAATTACCGATTGCATCGATTTACAATTCACCGTTATTTTATTGGAAATTATTTTTATTAGGGAGATGGAATCCATACATGCACAAACCGCTTGGAGATGGAGTTCCCATTGCTGCACCTGGCCAGCGAAAAAGACTATTAACACGCCATACACACAATACAGTTTCTGTAGATGGCTATAACGCTTGTTTATTAAACAAAGCATTTAAACAAGCTAAAAAGTTAAACAAACAAGATCTCGTTATTATTGGTCACCCGAAAGCCCTTACAAGATTTGGATTAAATGAACTTGAAAAATTTATAATGAATCATAAAAGTTCGAACACCTTTACTACTTTTCGTGCTCAACAAAATAAGTATAAATGATCCGTATTTTAACTCGTAAAGAAATTGATATCCAATTATGGGATGCATGTGTTGAAAAAAGTTCAAACGGACAAATATTTGGATATTCTTGGTATCTTGATTCTTGTTGCCCTGACTGGAAGGGTATTGTGAAAAATAATTATGAAGCTATCTTTCCGTTTTCTTCGAAAAGTAAATTTGGAGTAAATTATATCTATCAACCCTTTTTTACTAGGCATTTTGGCGTTTATTCGTCGGTACAGTTTACAGATGAAGAACATTTAGAAATTTTAAATTCTATTCCTAAAAAATATTTATACTGGGATTTTAACCTAAATAAATCACATCATGTTGTACCTGTTGGCGTACAAACCGAGAAAAAAGTATATCAAGAAATTGATCTTCACCAAGAATATAGTTTAATTCGTAAAAGTTACAATGAAAACTTAATTCGTAATTTAAAAAAATCAGAGATAGGATCACTTTTGATACTAAAAAACTTTAATCCAGAATCCGTTGTTTCTCAATTTAAAATTCATCAAAAAGATAAACAACTAGGTTTTGATGAAAACGACTTCAAAACATTGAGTTTAGTTGCGAAAAATATCACTGAAAGAGGTCAATCGATTTGCTGGGCAGTTACAAATGAAACTGGAGAAATTCTTGCGGGAGCATTTTTTATATTGTCGAATAACAGGATTGTTTATTTGAAAGGATTTAGCTCGTTAGCAGGGAAAAAATGTGGTGCTATGCATTACTTATTTGACCAACTAATAAGTGAAAATGCTAATAAGAATTTAACACTTGACTTTGGCGGATCTAATGTTGAAACAGTAGCACGTTTTTATAAGAGTTTTGGAGCTAAGGATTGCCTATATTTACACCTTAAATCGAATCGACTTCCTCCTATTTTAAAATGGCTGAAACGATAAATTAAAATGACAGATAAGAAAGTAGTATTATTAACTGGATCAACTGGTGGATTAGGCAAGCACATTGCCAATGGCTTAGCTTTAAAAGACTATACAATTGCGTTGCATTATCATTTAGATGATCAACAAGCATTAAAATTAAAAAGTAGTTTAATAAATCAGGATGACCATAAAATTTTTAAAGCTGACTTAACAATTGAAACAGAAATTAAAACCTTAATTGATGAAGTAATTGCTCAATTTGGACGGATTGATGTTATCATAAATAATGCAGGAAAATCGTTTAGTGGAATGAGTTGGAAACAAAGTATTGACGATTGGAACACCCTATTGGCAATAAATGTAACAGGCCCATTTTTAGTTAACAAATATGCTATTCCTCATTTAAGAAAACAAAAAAATGGTAGGATAGTTAATATTTCATCGATAGTTGCAAATCGTCCTTTAATTGGAACAAGTGCTTATTCGGCTTCAAAGGCTGCATTAGAGGGATTTACACGAGCGCAAGCGATAGAACTTTCACGGTTTGGCATAACGTCAAACTGTATTGCTCCTGGCTATTTTAATGCAGGAATGATTCAAACAGTTGATAATGAAACACGTGATAATTTAATTAGTCAAATACCCTCAGGTAGATTAGGAAATCCAGAAGAACTAGTAGAATGCATCGTATATTTATGTAGTGAAAATTCGGCCTACCTTACTGGTCAAGTGATACAATTAAACGGGGGATTACATCTTTAATTAATTAAACTTATGGTGCATATTTTAAGTGAATCGAATTCAATCCTTAATCAGTTTATTGCTGAAATCAGAGATGTTGAAGTACAGAATGATAGAATGCGATTCAGAAGAAATTTAGAGAGAATTGGTGAGATTGCTGCCGTTGAAATCAGTAAAGTACTTCCGTATACACTCAAAGATGTGACCACGCCTTTGGGTATTGCGCAAGTACCTGTATTAGCAGAACAACCTGTTGTTGCAACTATTTTAAGAGCAGGATTACCACTTCACCAAGGAGTATTAAATTATTTTGATCACGCAGATAATGCCTTTGTATCAGCATATCGCAAACATCATAAAGACGGTTCTTTTGAAATACATTTAGATTATTTAAGCTCTCCTTCGCTCGAGAACAGAATTTTAATCTTGGCAGATCCAATGCTTGCAACAGGATCTTCAATAGTGGTTACATTTAAAGCAATGTTAGAAAGAGGAAAGCCGAAACATACACATATTGTAGCAGCATTAGCCAGTACGGAAGGCGTTGAATATGTAAAAAAACATTTGCCTGAAGAAGTTACTATTTGGATTGCCGCTATAGATGATGAGCTAACGGCTCAAGGGTATATTGTTCCTGGCTTAGGTGATGCTGGTGATCTTGCTTATGGCGTTAAATTATAATTTGCCTATTTTTTAATTTACCATTTCCTTAAAACAAATCAAGTATTAATTGCACGAAAATAATTTTGAATCATCATGAATGAACTGGGAAAAATTATCCTAGTTATACTATTGAGTAGTGTAAAATTTGTTGCGGGACCTTCATTTGCATACTATGATCAACGATATGAATTTTCATTCTTCGAGACCGTTGCTTACTGTGTTATTGGTGGAATGCTAGGAGTAATCTTCTTCACCTATTTTTCGAGATCAATAATTTCATTATGGCATCGATTTGACAAAAAAATCAAAGTTGCATTTACAAATCCAGACACCTTTTCAACCCCTTTTGCCGATGTAGAACAAGATCTAAAAATTCAATATGACTACGTAGAAAAAAAAACAGATACTAAGAAAGTTTTCACTAAAAGAAGTAGAAGTATTGTAAAAATATGGAAGAAATATGGACTATATGGAATAGCCTTCCTTACACCTGTTATTCTTTCAATTCCAATAGGCACCATTATTGCAAATAGTCTTGTGGGGAATAGAAAAAAAATAATGTTATACATGTTTGTTTCCTTACTTTTCTGGTCAACATTTATGCTAATTCTTTTCGAATCCTTTCACTCAGTAAACTTACTTGACTTACAAAACCATTTTAACAAATGAAAAATATAACACATATCTTTTTTGATCTTGATCATACCCTATGGGATACCGACAAGAACTCTGAAGAAAGTTTGAATGAACTTTTTCATGAAATGGAACTTGAGCAATTAGGAATTCCATCCTTTAAAGTATTTCATCATCATTACGTAAAACATAATGTACGATTATGGGGTTTGTATGCAGAGAACCAAATTGGAAAAGATGCCGTTCGACTTCATCGTTTTGTACACACATTACAAGATTTTAATGTACATGATCAAAGTACCGCATTAAATATGGCGGACAAGTTTGTTGAGAGAACCCCATTTAAATTAAATCTGATTAAAGGTGCAAAAGAAATTCTAAATCATTTACATGGACGATATAACCTTTCAATAATTACTAATGGATTTAGTGAATCGCAGTATATTAAATTAAAAGAATCAGGATTAGAAAAATATTTCGATCATGTTTTTATCTCAGAGGAAATTGGAATTAACAAACCCGACCCTGCTATTTTTCAATATGCGGCAAATAAAAGTGGAGCAAAAGAAATTAGAAATTGTTTAATGATTGGCGATACGTATCAAACTGATATTTTGGGAGCTATTAGTGCGGGTATGCAATCCTTTTTTTTATCATCGGGGGAGCCATCACAATACCATGAAGATGTGATAACGATAAAATCTCTTGATGAACTTATAGTACTTTTATAAAGAAAATATTAAAAAAAATCTCGATTATAAATCGAGATTTTTTTTAATATTTTTAAAATGAATATTATTTCTTTGTGTCAGAAGGAGTTTCAGCCTTTGTTGCATCTCCATGTCCTTTTGAACAACAAGATGATTTAGCTGATTTTTCTGAACAAGAAGATTTTGAAGCTTCTCCACCTTTCTTGCAACAAGATTTTTCTGACTTCTTATCTTTAGAACTCGCTTCAGTTTGTGGTTTAACTCCTGCTTCTAGCTTTGCCGTTTGTGCTGTTGCTAATCCTGCTGAACAAGCTAAGAGAAAGCTAACAATTACCAATACTTTTTTCATTATTTTTTTGTTTTAGATTATTTCTAAACGCAATTTTAAGGAAAATATTGTAAATAATCTACGTTTCAACTATAATTATTGACATTTCCTAAATTAAATAAAGAATCGCTAAAGGAGTTTTTTAACTTTGGAGCCGTGAAGACCAAAGAAAATATAAAGATTTCCTTGCAAGCAATCCGAAGTCAGGCTTTAAGGACATCCTTAACTGTTTTAATAATTGCATTTGGAATTATGGCATTAGTAGGGATTTTAACATCCATTGATGCAATAAAAGCCTCTATAAGCAGTAGTTTCTCGTCGATGGGATCCAATTCATTTACCATCAGAAATGCAGGAATGAACATTAGGATGGGCAACAATGTGAAGAAAAGTAAAAAGCATAAAAAGATCACCTATAGTGAAGCATTAACTTTTAAGGATCGAATAAATTTTTCAGGTAAAGTATCGATATCTACCATGGCAACTCAAGTAGGAACCTTGAAATACGAATCTGAAAAATCGAATCCGAACATTTTAGTAATGGGAGCAGATGAAAATTATTTAGATGTATCGGGTTATCTAGTTGGCAAAGGCAGGAATTTTTCAAAGTCGGATTTAGATCAAGGAAACCATGTTTGTATTTTAGGGAAAGAATTAATTGAAAAGCTTTTTAAAGAAACGGATCCAATTGACAAAATCATAAGCGTAGGTAATGCGAAATACGCAGTGATTGGCACTTTGCAGGAAAAAGGTTCTAGTATGGGTTTTGGTGGAGATAAAGTTTGTATTCTACCTTTATCGAACGTAAAGCAATATTACGCCACCGACCAAACATCCTACTCTATTACCGTTAAAGTTGATCGAATAGAAGACATTGAACCAGCATCTGGGGAGGCAACCAGTACTATGCGAAGCGTTAGAAAAGATCCAATTGGAGAAGAGGACTCTTTTGAAATAACAAAAAGTGATGCATTATCGAGCCTTTTATTTGGACAATTAGTTTATTTAAGGGGGGCTGCAATTGCAATTGGAATCATTACACTTATTGGAGCTGCAATTGGATTAATGAACATTATGTTGGTTTCAGTAACGGAAAGAACACGTGAAATTGGCATCCGAAAATCATTGGGTGCTACGCAGAAAAATATTAGAGATCAATTCATTACAGAAGCAATAGTGATCTGTCAATTGGGAGGTCTTTTGGGCATTATTTTCGGAATTTTGATTGGCAATTTACTTTCCCTATCGATGAGTGGGGCCTTTATTATTCCTTGGGATTGGATGCTAATGGGCGTTTCTGTTTGTTTTGTTGTAGGTTTAGTGTCAGGTATTTACCCAGCAATAAAGGCTGCCCGACTTG
>Ga0114969_10000740_pt1 | contig 28265 bp, 23 predicted proteins | sample M_130807_MF_Meta_FD_87316 | JGI IMG/M metagenome (GOLD analysis project Ga0114969, IMG submission 87316) | Freshwater microbial communities from Lake Montjoie, Canada to study carbon cycling - M_130807_MF_MetaG | ecosystem: Environmental > Aquatic > Freshwater > Lake | place: Lake Montjoie...
AACGGTGCGCTGTATTCTGATAAATCAAATGTTATCAATATCGCCACCGTTGATGAAAACAACAGGGCCGTTGACAGGCAAAACATCAAAGTTGAAATTTACGATGTAAACTGGAGATGGTGGTGGGATTATTCTGACGAAGATGAATCGGGAAACTATGTCGAAAGCAGCTACCGTACTTTAACAAAAACAGAATATGTATCTACTAAAAACGGAAAACTACTGTATGATTTGACTTTTGATAAACCATCATGGGGCCGTAAGATGATCAAGATTACAGATCCTGTTTCTGGTCACAGCTGTGGGAAGGTGTTTTATACTACCTATAGTTCTTGGTGGAACGAAGGAGGTCACGGACCAGGTGGTCCAGAAATGCTCACTTTTTCAACCGATAAATCGAAGTACAATGTGGGCGAAAAAGTAGTCGTACAACTGCCAAAAGTAAAAGAAGGCAGGGCTTTGGTCAGCATTGAAAGCGGATCAAAGGTGATTCGTCATTTTTGGCACGAGCTTGATGGGAATAGTTTTGATTTTGAAGCTACAGAAGCCATGGCGCCCAATGTTTTTGTGCACGTTAGTTTAATTCAGCCGCACAATAGCACTGCGAATGATGTGCCTATTCGCATGTATGGTGTACAATCAATTTTAGTAGAAGATAAAAACACACACTTACATCCATTGTTGCAAATGGCCAATGTTTTGGCACCTGAACAGGTGGTGACAATGAAAGTGAGTGAGCACGAAGGTCACGCCATCTCGTATACCATCGCTGTGGTTGATGAAGGATTACTTGATTTAACGCGTTTCAAAACGCCTGATCCATGGCCCGTATTTTACACCAAAGAAGCTTTGGGTATCAAAACTTGGGATTTATACAAGTATGTCATTGGCGCCTACAATGGTAAAATGGCTGGTTTGCTCGCAGTGGGCGGTGATGAGGCCTTGAACGCCGGTGCAGGCAAAAAAATAAATCGATTTGTACCAGTAGTAAAATTTTTAGGCCCTTTTTATTTAGAGCCTGGACAAAGTAAAACACATAAATATAAAATGCCCAATTATGTTGGTTCAGTGCGCACAATGATTGTTGCGAGTGACAATGGTGCTTATGGAAATGCGGAGAAAACAACTGCGGTTAAAAAACCATTAATGGTAATTTCTACTTTGCCTCGAGTACTTGGGCCAAAGGAAAAAGTAAAAGTTCCAGTGACTGTTTTTGCTATGGATTCGAAGGTGAAAGACGTTATTGTGCAGCTGAAAAACTCAAGTATTTTCACGGTCATCGGCCAAAGTACCAAAACTTTACATTTCACAGAGGAGGGAGATCAGGTCGTAGAGTTTGAGTTGCAAGTAGCTAAGCGCGTAGGGTCAGGACGCATTGAAATAACTGCAACAGGCGCTGGTGAAAGTGCGAAGCACGTGACTGACATTCAAGTGCGTGCCTCTAATCCGGAAATTACACAGGTGAAGTCGGGTGTTGTTAGTGGCGGTCAAACATGGAAAGATCAGTTTGCTGTTGTTGGCATGGAAGGCACGAACAAGGTGTCGCTTGAGATTTCATCTCTTCCTCCGTTGAACCTTGAACAGCGACTTCGCTACTTAATTCAGTATCCGCATGGATGCATTGAACAAACAACATCGGCTGTTTTTCCGCAGTTGTTTTTGATGAAAATAATGGAATTGAACGCAGCGCAAAAAGCAGAAATAACGAACAACATCAAAGCGGCCATTGATCGCCTGAAAGGTTTTCAATTGGCAGATGGTGGCATGTCTTACTGGCCAGAGTATTATTCAGAACCAAGTGAATGGGGGACGAACTACGCTGGGCACTTTCTCATGGAAGCTGAAAAGCAAGGTTATGCCTTGCCATCTGGTTTCAAAGACAAGTGGGTGAACTATCAGCGCAAGTCAGCCAATGCTTGGCGCAATTCAGACTGGAAGGACAAAGGTTTTCAGCGTGATGAGCAAATAACACAAGCTTATCGTCTTTACACTTTGGCGCTATCAGGGAATGCAGAGTTGGGAGCCATGAACCGTTTGAAAGAAGTGAAAAATTTAACGCAGGAAACCAAATGGAGATTGGCGACTGCTTACTTGTTGGCGGGCAAAGATAAAAGTGCCCGCACTTTGGCGGAAGGGTTGACTGCTGAAGTGGCACGCTACAAAGAACTGTCGGGAACCTACGGATCAGATTTACGCGATAAAGCTATGATTTTAGAAGCCATGACCTACTTGGGATGGAAAGACAAAGCCAAACGGGTGCTTGACGATATTTCAAACAACCTAAAAGGCAATAGCTGGTACAGCACACAAACAACGGCTTATTGCTTGATGGCGGTGGGTAAATTTGTAGGGTCGGGCGGTGGAAACGCCAATGGAGTCAATGCTCAATACCGCATTGGTAGCGGAGAATTCATAGCAGTTGCATCTAAAGCGGGCGTTGTTAAAATAGTAGTCGACGCTAAGAAATTTAGAAATGCTTCTGTTGAAGTTAAAAACAATGGTGGCGCTATGCTTTTTACAAAAATATACATGCAAGGCGTGCCACTTATGGGCGACGCCACATCAGGCGCGAGTATGCTTACGATGCAGGTGAAGTACTACGATTTCAACAATAAGGAACTCAATCCTTTGCGCATTGCTCAGGGTACGGATTTTTATGCTGAAGTGAAAGTTAATCCTACAGGATATCCAACAGATATGGATGAAATGGCATTGACGCAAATATTTCCTTCAGGGTGGGAAATCAGAAATACAAGAATGGATCTTACAGCGTCAGACGAAGAAGCTGCTGGCGATAAACCTGAGCATATTGACTTCAGAGACGACAGGGTTTATACTTACTTCGATTTAAAAACGAGTGATAGAAAGAAGTTTAGGGTAATATTGCATGCTGCATATCAAGGTGATTTTTACCTGCCAACAGTTTATTGTGAAGCAATGTACGATCACGAGATCAATGCTCGGTCAGGCGGAAGATGGGTGAAAGTTTTGGGGGCTGGAGAGTAACGCTATTTAATTATTAAAAAAAGAGGGATGATATTTCATCCCTCTTTTTTTCTAATTGCAGTACCTTTTAAAATCTTCATAAGCTTCATCAAAGCCGAGATCACTTGATTTGCTTAAGTCCTTGCAGCCATTGTCAATATCACCCATTGTGATTTTAACAACGCCTCGGTTTTTGTAAGCAACAGCGTAATAGCTATTGATGTCGATGGCTTTGCTGTAATCAGCAATTGCACCTTTGTTGTCGTTGATAGCGCTTTTAGCGCTTCCTCTATTGTAGTACGCTGCAACAAAAACAGGATTTACATCAATCGCCTTTGTGAAGTCGGCAATAGCACCTTTGCTATCTCTTATCATTAGTTTGGTTAGTCCGCGGCTGTTGTAATAGTCGGCATAAAAAGGAGCATACTGAATGGCTTTGTTATAATCGGCTATGGCGCCTAAGTAATCCTGCAGCGAATCTTTTGCGTTTGCGCGGTTGTTGTACGCAACGCCGTATGCTGGCGTAAATTCAATTGTTTTAGAATAATCGGCAATAGCGCCTTTAAAATCTCCGAGTTTACATTTAGTGTTGCCTCTGTTGCAAAATGCAGAAGCGTATCGAGGGTTTATTTTAATGGCTTTGTCAAATTCAAGCAATGCACTTTGGTAATCTTGAAGCTTGAACTTAGCGTTTCCTCTGCTGTAGTATTCTTCGCAGGTCGTCTGACTTTGTCCATTTACAAAGAAAAGTAGCGTAATAAGCAGACAAAAAACTCTTGTTGTCATTAGTTGGTTTTGCATAAAAGTAGGTCTTTAATCGTAGCTGCTCTTGAATAAATGCACTAGTTATTCAAAATGAACTGTTTATAACCAAAGGCAGAAGCTTTATTTTTGGCATAAATCAATTTATGGTTTTGATCATTTTGCTATCTTTGAAAAATGTCAGAAGACAAATATTCCAGTTTGCGAAAACAACTTGAACGAGACTTTCAGTTTCCACTGAAGTATATGTTTAAGTTCATTGTTCCCGATGCAAAAGTTGAGGAAATTAAACCTCTTTTTGAAACAGGTGTAATTAAAGAACGTGCTTCTAGTACTGGGAAATACAGGAGTATCACGATCACAATGATTGTATTGTCGCCCGAAGATGTGATAGATAAATATAAATCGGTCGCGCATATAAAAGGTATCGTTGCCTTGTAAATTTTTTGCGTTGATTTCAATAGGCAAAAGGACTTCAGCCTTTGCTTTTACTGTTAATTTTAAGATATATGAAAGTTTGGCAAGGTAAATTAGAAAAAATGCCGGTGGAGTTGCAGTCGCCCGTTAAGTATTTTTTGGATTATGGTGAATCGAAAATCTGCATCAATAATTTCATTGGAAAGAATATTCGATTGACTTTTGATCAGGAGATACGCTGCGTGGTATGTGATAAACGCACTAAAAAAAGTTTTGGACAAGGTTTTTGTTACCCTTGTTTTCTAAAGTCTCCCCGCAATTCTGAATGTATTATTCGTCCCGAATTGTGCTTGGCACATGAACATCAAGGTCGTGATTCAAAATGGGAAGAAGAAAATCACAATGTGTCACATTGCGTTTATTTAGCGTTAACCAGCGATGTAAAGGTGGGTGTTACCAGGTCAAGCAATGCGCAAAGCAGATGGATAGATCAAGGTGCGCGCAAAACTATTAAACTGGCAAAGGTGCCTTACCGTCAGTTGGCTGGACTTATTGAGATGGAACTTAAAAAGCACATTTCAGATAAAACCAATTGGAACAAAATGTTGAAAGACGAAAGGGGAGAAGAAGTAGATTTAATTGCTTTGAAAAAGAAGCTCATCGCATTGCTTCCTGCTGACTTAAGAGCCTACGCTGACGCTGATCAAAATATCACGGAGATTGTGTACCCGGTTGAAAAATATTTAGACAAAGTTAAAAGTGTGGGTTTTGATAAAACCCCAGTCGTGGAAGGAAAACTTATTGGTATTCGTGGACAATATTTGATGTTTTCCAACGGATCTGTAATTAATCTTCGCAAGCACACTGCCTACATTATTGCTTTCGAAGTGCTTGAAGATGAAAATCATGTGCTTCCTTCTGCGCAAGCATCTTTGTTTTAACGAGAAAACTTAATCAAAAAAGACAGCGTCTGTCAACGCTGTTTTTTTTTGACTAAGGGTGAATTATTCTGTACGGTTATCCGCAATCGCCCGTTGTCTTCCGCAAGAGGCGATAGGTCTTTGAAGGATCTATCACCTTTTCTTAAAATAACAGTTATGATTTCGGACAATCAGCTTATTCTTTGATCATATTTAAAGTATTGAGCACTCCTTCATCGTTAAACAAAATGATGTGGTAGATTCCTGGTGCAAATTCTTCACCAAAAGCAGTATTAGTATTGGTGTTGAAAGTGTACATCAATCGACCTAAGTGATCTAGTACATGCGCTTTAGCTTGCATTGCGGTTTTCAAATTGAAGGTAGACGAAGATGGATTTGGAAATACAGTAGCATTGATAGTGCTGTTTTCATTTTCGATGCCAGTCGACAAGCATTTGTCATTTGCTGCGTCGATCACTGCAAGAACAGGCGTGCGCGCACAAGTAGAGCCTCCTTGAATTTTAATGTCAACAATTCCGGGAAAAGAATTCGCTTTATCATCGCGCGTATCATCGGTGATGTCAATTACTCCCGAAGCATCCATCGTTGTGAAATTAGCACCGCTGTCAAACCAAACCAAAGCGTTACCTGTACTTGGTGTTAATTCATAAGAGCCTGCGGCAGGAATGGATATGGCAGGCGAAAAGGTTAAAGTGTAGTACGTATTAAATGGAGCTCCACTCTGGGCGCCAGTGCAAGTAATTTGATCGGAAGTGTATGTCGCTAAAGTTGAGCCTCCTTGTTTTAAAGCGAAGTTCACATATACCTTATCACCATTGCAGCTGTAAACATAAGGTAGCACCTTGATTTGTGTGATAGTGAAAGCCTTTAACGCCGTGAAACGAATCCCAACGACGCCTGCGTTGGTTGGGTTGGCCAAGGCATTGTTGCTTGATGATGGACCAGCGCTTACAGAAACTGAACTAGCATCTTTCACATAGTAGGTTGTAGTTGATGATATTGATGGAGCATAGCTTGTGCCTGTTGCCAATACTGATCCTGTGCTAATGTTGTTGTACCACTCATAAGGCCCGCCCGATCCACTGATGCTTAAAGAAGCCGTGCCCGTAGTGCATATGGTGTCGAAAACTGCAGTTGGCAAACTTGAAGTAACAACAATTGTGTCAGTGGTTGACGGACAGCCGCTCGCGCTTGCAATCCCTTTGTACGTTCCCGCAGTATAGGCGGTATAGGTTTTACTTGTTTCACCGGTGATGACCTCGCCATTTCTCATCCATTGATAAGAAATTCCTGAGCCGCTAACCCCCATGTCTAAATCCGCGGTCGCGGGATTGCACAAAGCGACATCTGCACCCAATGCTACTTTTGAGATAGTGCCGGTGATGACAACGCTACCCTGAGTATTCCATTTTCCTGCTGAGTCCACAACGCATTTGTAAGTTCCAGCGCTGGTAACGGTGTATGTGTTTTTTGTAGTGGATGCCGCAGAAACTATGCCTGCGTCTTTATACCAAGTGAAGGTTTTTTTTGTGTCGGTGGCAATGTTTGAGTTGAGTAATATACTTGCAACACCGCAGATAGATTGGCTTGAGCCTAAAGTTGGACTCTTGTGAGGAGAGAACTTATTGGTATCAACAGGTGATTTAATGGAATTGATGTAACCTAAAACACCTACCAAACAAGCGTTGTAGTCGATGCCTCCCTCGGTATGTTGGTAGTTTACCACGTTGTCAGAGAAAGTGCCGGGACTGCGAGATCCACCAACCATAGATCCAAATTGCAAGTTCTTGGCTGGAGGAGTCATTGATGGTTTTGCTGCGTCATTTGGGTTGTCGTCTCTTAAATAATAATTTCTGTGATGAGGATGCGACGGAGTTTTTGCGCCAAAACCAACGATGAAAGACTGACTCGCGGTATTTTTTCCAAGTATGTAATCAATGTTGTCGTAAATGTATTTGTTTGGCGTTGCTTGTGTGTTGTTGAGTTTTTGCCATAAGGCAACGATGAAAGCTGTATTTGCGTTATAGCGGAGCGGTCCCCATCCGGTGTTTCCACCGTTAAATTGCCCGTCGGCCTGCACATTTCCAAAATAATGTTTGCTGATGATGCTGGCCAAAACGGTTGCAGCGTTGGCTTTTCCCAAAAGTGCTAAATTGTAAATGGCAATATCGCCATTGTTGGTATAATCAAAACCGTAGTTTTTGCCATAGATTTCACCACCAGATCCTGGAGAATCGGCCATGGTGAAGTTCATTGCTTCAGTTTTGTACGAAGCAGTGCCTGTAGCCCAGTACAATTCGGCACACAAACACGAGTAATCGTCTTTCCAATTGTCGTTGGCTCCGTATTCGCCTCCATTTGAAGACCCTACTGTTCCAGGATGAGATTTAGCGTATGTGTATGCATATATAGCGTGAGTTAAACATAAGTCAGCATAAGCGGGATCGAATTTTCGATACAATCTAGACATTAATGCTAACGTTGCGCCGCAAAAAGAAGGCATTGATGCATCTGATGGATTTTTATAGGTAGGCCGTGCATCTCCTCCTGAACTTTGCGCCAAAGTTTGCATTTTTACAGAAGTTACCCATTGTGCGTGGTCCCAATCGCCTCTTCCTACTTGAAAGTAGAAGGTGCTGGCGTCTTTTGTACATTTGATAAAGTAATCGGTGGCATGTTTTACTTCATCTAAAATATCGGGGATTCCATTTGGATCGTGCCCTGTTTCCTCATAGTTGTATTTTCCAGAACTAGTGTATCCAGCATAATTGGCTGAATACATATCGTCATAGCCGGTAGGAAATTCGCCATAGCCTTTCAATAGTATATAGGCAGAGTAGAATTCAGTTTGACCAAATTTCACATGGTCGCCACAGTCGTGCCATCCACCAGAAAGGTCATAGCCCGCATCGTTGTCGGCCATGAAAGATTTGCCTGTGTAGGCAGCATTAAGTCCAGAAGGAAGATGATTGTAAAGTAACCAGTTGTTGCTTCCTGATCTTTGTCCGCCATAATAACGGGTAGTCATCCACAATGCTTTTTTATACTCTGCTCCAGTAAAGCCTTGCGACCATAGTGAAGCACTAGAGTATAGTAATGCAAATGCGACAATCAATGCGAGGTTGATTTGTTTTTTCATTACGGTTGTGTTGTTAGTTGGGTTTAAGAACTACTATTTGGGGTATAGCTAATATAGGAAACCGACGTAAGCATTGTAAAATTGATTGATTGTAAATTCATCCATTAAAATAGCAATTCTGTCCAAAAGTCCAATTTTATTGACTTTCGAAAAGCACTACTAATCGAATAATAATAATAATAATAATACGATTATTACTTCTTTAGGGTTGCAAAATTAATGAAAGGTTAAATTTATGATTTTCCGCAATAGTGTTTAAAAGATACAGAAGAGTGATAGATGCCTGCTGTGTCTTAGGAATATAAATACAGCCATTTACAATAACAGTTTTATTTAGAGAGACCGACTTGCTTAGGATCTGTCTATATCAAAATAACTTAAATTGTAGTTGCAGACTATCTCTTGAATTTATTGCTTTATCACATTCATGTTATGGATGACAACATTGTTTTTATCACTTAAAATTACATGATAAATTCCTGAGGCAAATTCACTTCCAAAATTTTTATGGTCCAGTAATTCAAATTCAGCCACCATGCTTCCTATGTTGTCGAATACTTTCACGTTTGTGGGAACCGATGATTGAATAGTGAACGAAGAAGTAGAAGGATTGGGGTAAGCTGAGGCAGAAATTGAAGGGATGTTAATGTCGTAAATTCCTAATCCTTTAAATTTACTTGTATCAACTGGAGCGATTTTAGAATTAATGAATCCTAAAACACCCACTAAACAAGCGTTGTAATCAATACCGCCTTCTGTATATTGATACTCATTTGCAAAGTCTTTGTATTGGCTTGGAATACGTGATCCACCTACCATTAAGCCTAATTGAGTATTTTTTGCAGGAATACTCAGATTCTGCAGGTCTGTTCCCGTTGGATCGCTGTCATTCAAATAAACTGTTCTGTGGTGAGGATGTTTTGCGCAGTTTGCACCGAAACCAACAACAAAAGACAGGTTTGAACTGTTCTTTCCCAAAATATAATCAATGTTGTCATAGATGTACTTATGAACGGTTCCGTCTGTGCCATTTAGTTTTTGCCACAATGCCACTGAAAATGCAGAATTTGCATTGTATCTAAGTGGTCCCCATTGTAAATTTCCTCCTGAATATTGTCCGTCGCTTCCAACGTTTGCGAAATAGATTTTAGAAACCACATCTCCTAAAGCATATTGTGCACTAGGTTTTCCTAGTAAAGCAAGGTTGTACAAAGCTATGTCGCCGTTGTTTGAATAATCAATGTAATTACTTCCGTGAATATCACCATTCCAAGCATCTTGAACGGAAAAACTTAAAGCTTCAGTTTTATAGCTTTCAGTTTTTGTAGTCCAATACAATTCAGCGCACATGGAAGCGTAATCGTCTTTCCAATTTCCATTGGCTCCATAAAAACAACAGTCGGGAGAACCAACAGTACCGGGATGAGCTTTTGCGTATGCGTATGCGTAGTTTGCATGTGTCAAACATAAAGCAGCGTAAGCAGTATCGTATTTAGCATACAATCTTGACATTAATGCCAATGAAGCACCGCAGAAAGAAGCCATGGAGGCATCGTTTGGATTTTTATACACTGTTCTAAGTTGTCCACCTTCCGCTTTAGGAAGTGTTTGCATGTAAACAGCTGTAACCCACTTTGTGTGGTCGGGAGCGCCTTGTCCTATTTGGTAATAAAATGTATAAGAATTTTTAGCACACTTGATAAAGAAGTCGGTAGCGTGCTTTACTTCGTCTAATAAGTCAGGAATGCCATTAGGGTCATGAGCATTTTCTTCCCAACTCCATTTTCCGGTTTTGCCATAATTGGTATAGGTAGCAGAGTACCTGTCATCGTATCCAGTAGGGAATTCGGCAAAGCCTTTTAATAACATGTATGCCGAATAAAATTGTGTTTGTCCGAATTTCACATGGTCGCCCGCATCATGCCATCCGCCCGACAGGTCGTATCCGGCATCATTGTCATCAATAAAACATTTTCCTTTATATTTAGAAGCTACTCCAGCGGGTAGGTAGTTGTGTACTAACCAGTTATTGCTTCCTGATCTCTGACCTCCGTAGTATCGGGTAGTCATCCATAATGCTTTTTTGTAGTTGGCACTGGAAAAGTATTGTGATACTAAAGCTTTGCTTGAAAGTGCAAGTACTATAATAAGCATAGAAAGAGCTTGTCTTATTCTCATAAAAGATTTGTTTGTGTAGTTAAACTGATCATTTGCTGTTTTGGTTATCACTAAGATAGGGGGTTAAGTAGCTGATGCATATTGAGGTAGTCCTGTATGATAGCATTTTTGTCCACAGAACTAAAGTGCAATTTCTCTTGTTTTTCGCGGAAGACCGCTGAACACCAATTCATACGAATGGTCAATCCACTGTTGGATTGTAGCGTTATTAGCCGCCCCGTCACAGATGATGGTGTTCCAATGTTTTTTATTCATGTGATAGCCAGGTTGAACACTGGAATAAGATTCGCGCAGTTCAATGGCTTTTTCAGGTTCGCACTTCACGTTGAATTCGAGAGGAGTGGAGTAGATGTTGCAAATCAGAAACACCTTGCCGTGTACTTTAAACACCAAATTGTCTGGTCCAAAAGGAGTTGTTTCCTCAACGAAAGGTTTTGCCAAACAATAATCGCGGAGTTGATCGACATACATAGATTGCAATTTGAATACAATATAGAACGAAGGTATTGAATCAAAAAAAGTCCAGCACTGCTGCTGGACTTTTTTTGATTTTTTAAAAGGGCTTAGCTTAAATTAATTTTCTTTTCAATGTCAGCTACATACACTTTAAATCGCTTGTCAGTTTCCATTAAGTTATTTACTGTTCTGCAAGCGTGCAATACAGTTGCGTGGTCTTTACCTCCACAATGCATACCTATTGTTGCCAATGAAGATTTGGTTAAGCTTTTAGAGAAATACATTGCAATTTGACGCGCTTGTACTACTTCTCTTTTTCTTGTTTTTGACTTCATTAAATCCAAAGGTAAACTGAAATAATCGCAGACTACTTTTTGAATATAGTCTATAGATACTTCGCGGGCCGTATTTTTCACGAACTTGTCAATCATTTGTTTGGCAAGGTCAAGCGTGATGGCTTTTTTGTTTAGAGATGATTGTGCGATTAATGAAATCAATGCGCCTTCCAATTCTCTGATGTTTGATGTAATGCTGTAAGCAAGGTATTCAACAACTTCTTTAGGAAGTTCGATGCCGTCGGCATACATTTTTTTGTTCAATACAGCGATTCTTGTTTCCAGGTCGGGTGATTGCAAGTCGGCAGAAAGACCCCATTTGAAACGTGACAACAAACGTTGCTCCATTCCTTGTAATTCAACCGGCGGCTTGTCAGATGTCAAGACCAATTGTTTTCCATTTTGGTGCAGGTGGTTGAAGATATGGAAAAACACGTCTTGTGTTTTTTCTTTACCAGCAAAGAATTGCACATCGTCAATGATAAGAACATCAATCATTTGATAAAAATGAACGAAATCGTTTTGTGCGTTGCTTCTAACAGCATCAATGAATTGATGTGTGAATTTTTCAGAAGAAACGTACAAAACGGTTTTGTTCGGATAGTTCTTTTTAATTTCGATGCCGATGGCATTGGCCAAATGTGTTTTACCTAAACCAACGTCTCCATAAACGAGGAGTGGGTTGAAAGCTGTGCCACCAGGTTTGTTGGCTACTGCAAAACCTGCTGAGCGTGCCAAACGATTGCAATCTCCTTCAATGAAGTTGTCAAATGAATAGTTTGGATTCAATTGTGAATCTACGACTACTTTTTTCAACCCTGGTATAATGAAAGGATTGCGTATAGTGCTTTGGTTTAAATCGAGCGGCATTGAGAGCGCTGGATTCTTGATGTTCTTTTTATCCGATGTTGGGATTTTAATGGAATACGGCTTGGTGTTGTTTTGCGCGTTATCCATGATGATGCTGTATTCTAATCTTCCGCCTGTGCCCAATTCTTTTTGAATGGTTTTTTTGAGCAAGGTAATATAGTGCTCTTCTAACCATTCGTAAAAAAACTGACTTGGTACCTGAATAGTGAGAACTTTGTTTTTGAGTTTCAATGGAACGATTGGTTCGAACCATGTTTTAAAACTTTGTAAACTAACGTTATCTTTAATTACAGCGAGACAATCTTTCCATGCTTTTTCGTGTGGCTTCTCCATTTAAAATATTCCGATTGCGAGTTACTAAAAAATCCTTTCTTAATTCGGCGCTGTGTCTTGATGAAATCAATTCCGAATTGGTGAACAAATATTGCGAAAAAAAGTTGATAAAAAAATCTTTTACCTATTGTATTTTAGAAATATTTGTTTCTGCATGATTTCCTTGTGTTTACAATGGATATAAAATTTTTTTTATTTTTTGAAAAAGGATTTGAATTGATAAAAATACTGTCAAAAATGATATCTTAACTGTTATTTTTCAAGCACTTAAATTTAATAGAGAAATTTAGTCGATTAACAGAATATAATTTACAATTAAATGTTGGTTAAAGAACATCAAATTAGAGTGCGCTATTCAGAAACAGATCAAATGGGATTTGTTTACTACGGCAATTATGCGTCGTATCTTGAAGTGGCGAGAGTGGAAACGTTGCGGGAGCTTGGCTTTCCTTATAAAGAATTGGAGGAACAAGGGTTTTTACTTCCGGTGGTCAACCTAACAGTGAACTATAAAAAACCAGCTTTGTACGATGACTTGTTAACAGTGAAAACAATCATTAGGCAAGTGCCAGCAGTAAAGTTTGTGTTTGAAGCTGAGATTTACAATATGCTTGGAGAGCTTTTGGTTGAAGCTTCAGTCACATTAGTGTTTGTGGATAGTGTGCTAAAAAAACCAATCAAAGGACCTCAAAATCTTATTGAAAAAATTGCGTCATATATATAAGTGTAAAATGGCCATGTCATTTGCTTTTGCAACGCAAATAAAATGCAATGTTTATTAGATTGGCGCGGCGTTAAAAAGAATAGTGGTCAGAAGTCCAGATTTCATAGGCTTTTTCAGCTTGTAATTCCAGCATTGCCAATCCGTTTTGCGTTAATGCACCTTGCGCTCTGCCTTTTTGCAGAAACAAAGTTTCGGCAGGATTGTAAATCAAATCGTACAGTAAATTGTTTTCGTCAATGAATTCGTAAGGAATATCAGGGCAAGCATCGATGTTTGGGTACATTCCAATTGGACTAGAGTTCACGATAACCGGAAAATTGCGAATAGCAGTTTCGTTGATTTCACTATATGCACGTTCGTTTTCTTTTTCAGGATTGCGAGAGATGTACAAAACTTCGAGTCCTATATTTTTCAATACATATTCCACAGCTTTCGCAGCACCACCTGTACCAAGTATTAACGCTTTGAGGTGAAAGTTTTTCAACAATGGTTTCAATGTTTCTTTGAAGCCATATACATCAGTGTTGTATCCTTTAAGTCTAATTTTGTCTCCATCACGAAAGATCTTAATGGTGTTGACAGCTCCAATTTCTTTTGCCGCTTCATCAAGTTTGTCAAGAAAGGGCAAAATCTGTTCTTTATAAGGAATGGTAACATTGATTCCTTTTAAACTTGGATTTGATTTGATAACTTCCAGAACCTCATTAATGCTTGGAATCTCAAAATTTAAATATTGCGCATCCAACACGCCTTCCTTTTCAAATTTCTTTTTGAAATAACCTGCCGAAAAAGAGTGGGAGAGCGGAAAGCCAATTAGTCCGTACGTTTTTGTTGGTTCCATAAGACACAATTAAAGAAGGTAAGATTTGACTATTGTGCTTTTTCTTTTGAGAATTTACTTTTCACAAATGAAATCAAGATAGGAAGTACAGACAGCATCACGATTCCTAAAATCACCTTTTCATAATTGGCATTGATGAATTCGTTTTCCGCAAGAAAGTAGCCCAGTAGTGTCAAGCCACTTACCCAAGCCAATCCACCAACAACACAAAAAGTAATGTATTTCGCATAGTTCATTTTGCCAATACCTGCGGCGAAAGGAGCGAAGGTGCGAACGATTGGAACAAAGCGCGCCATAATGATGGTTTTGCCGCCGTGCTTTTCAAAGAAGAGATGCGTTTTGTCTAAGTACTCTCGTTTCACTATTTTTTTGAGCCATTTGTTTTCAAAAACCTTTTCTCCAAAAAATTTACCTACAAAATAATTTGTGTTGTCGCCAAGTATTGCAGCGAAAAAAAGCAATGGAATAAGAATCCAAATATTCAATACACCTAAGGTTTTACAAAGTAAACCGGCTGTAAAAAGTAATGAGTCGCCTGGTAAAAAGGGGAGGGCAATCAAGCCTGTTTCGCAAAAAATGATCAACGCCAATATGAAATACGTTGTTGTTTGGTATTCGGTGATCCAAGCCTCCATGGTGGGCTTTAAATTTGTAAGTAGATCTAGTAGGTCTTGGACAATCATAAATAAATTTTTACGTTTTGGTAAAAGTAAAAAGATAAAAGGAAGTTGCTATTATTTTCTATTTTTGATTCAAACAATGAATTATGCAAAACATTTCAGCGCTTGAACTAAAAGCGAAACTTGATAACAAAGAAGATTTTCAATTGATAGATGTGCGTGAAGCGTATGAATTGGAAATTGCGACAATAGGAGGAGAGCACATTCCAATGAATTTGATATTGAATAATGTTGACAAAATATCAAAAGACAAAGCGGTGGTATTGTATTGCAGAAGCGGCAAAAGATCTGCATCTGTGATTTCTGCTTTGGAAGAAAGATTTGGATATACCAATTTACTGAACCTAACTGGTGGTATTTTAGAGTGGGCCGAGGATGTTGATCCAACGATGGAGTCGTACTAGATTTGTTTTAAATACAAATTCCGTATCACTATAATTAAACAGGTTGATTGTTGTGAAGATTTAAGTCAATCAATAATCTCAGTTATTGTATAAGTCAATAAGCTCTAAGATGTTCTGATTGCTGCTTGCTTCTGGCTGGATTTCAAATAGAAAGTTACAGTCTTTGGGATCCATAATCAATCCTTTTTCAAAATGCTCATAGGCTTTGTTGAATGAGCCTTTTTCTAGGTACACCGCGGTGAGGTAATAATGAAATCTATGAAATTCAGGGTGCTGCATCATTCCTTGATGTATGGCTTCAATGGTTGCGCTGAAATTATTTTCTTTCATCAGCAAGTCGGCAAACTCCAAAAACATTTCAGGTTCATCTGAATTCAATGCGAGTGCCTTTTGAAAAGATGCAATGGCATCTTCAGTGCGTCCTAATTTGTCTTCAATTTCTGCGAAAGCATACCAGTAATCAGCATTTTCCCGGTCAATATCAATTGCCTTTTGCAAGCATTTGAACGCTTCTTCATCTCTGTTGAGTTCGTCAAGACAAATCGCTTTACCTAGCCAAGAGTCTCCGTACTCAGGATCAAGAGCTATGCCTTTGTTGTAATGCTCTAGTGCCAACTCGAAGTGACTTAGTTTTTCGTAGCATTCCGCAATGTGGCAATACACCACGCCGCTAGGAGTTTCTTGATCAAAGGTTTCTTTATAAACGATGATGGCTTCTTCGTAGCGCTCAAGGTGTGCAAGTAAGTTGGCTTTGCTGAAATAAGCAGCTGTAAAATATTCATTGATGGCAATGACATAGTCAAAAGCATCAATCGCTTCTTCGAGTTTATTGATTTTACTGTAGAGCGTCCCGAGGTTGTACCAAGAGGCATCACTGTAAGGATTCTTATCAATAAAATCCATATAAAAATCAATACCTTCTTCACTGCGGTCCAAAGTATCAAAGCAATAAGACAACTCGTAGAGTGCCGCTTCGTTTTCAGGATTGGCCTTCATTGCTTTTTTAAAATAATCAATGGCCTTGTCATAGTTTTCTAAAAACTGATATTCAAATGCCATCATGATGTACACTTCGTCTTTGTGTTCAGAGAACTGCAAAGCTTTACGAAGGTAAATAATGGATTGTTCGTGCAATTTCAACTTGCTTAAAACGGTAGCTTTCGTCATGTAAACTTCGGCATTCCAAGGTAATTCATGTTCAAGTTGAGCGAGAAGGCGCAATGCTTTTTTGAATTTGTAGTTGCCGGTAAGTATTTGTACTTCCGACAACAGTAATTCTTTAGATTCGGGATGTTGAGATTTGGCGTATTTCAAAACGAGCATTGCACGTTGAAAATCTTTTTGTTGGGCATAATGCTCAATGATGTCAGAAAACTTTTCACGGTCGAAATAATACAAATCGTTTCGTGCCAACATCTGCTCAAAACGTTCAATATCACTATTGATTTCTCCTTGATTTTCGTTGAATTCGTTTTCTTGCATTTCGTCCTGTTCCTTTGTGTAAAGGTTTCGATTTAAATTAGATCTCACAATAGACTTAGGAATTAATTATTCACTAAATTTTGTGGAAAACAAAAAAGCGATTATTTAAGGAAGGTCTCGTAAATACTGATTCTACAGCAGTTTACCGTTATTGAATACACCGATAACTTTTCCGATCAATGTTTTTCCAATGAAAGGATTGTTTTTTGACATTGATTGTAAGTCCTTTGCTTTCACTTCCCATTTTAGAGATGGATCAAAAAAAGTAAGGTTCGCTTTTTGTCCTACTTGCACGCTAGGTACATCAATGTGAAAAGCCTTGCGTGGGGCGATGGATATTTTTTCAATCAACACACTGAGTTCAATTTCTTTTGATAAATAAGTATTCAGCGCTGCAAAAGCCGTTTCCATAATAGCCACTCCAAAATCAGCTTGATCGAACTCACACATTTTGTTTTCAATGTTTTGTGGTTCGTGGTTGCTGCTGATGAAGTCAATGCTGCCTGATTTCAATCCAGCGACCAAGGCCTTTCTATCGCTTTCATCTCTCAATGGCGGCAATACTTTGTAGTTGGAGTTGAACGATTCTGTAGCGCTGTCGTTCAGCACTAAGTTCATCACCGCAACGTCAGCAGAAATTTGCAGTTTGTTCTTTTTTGCAGTCTTAATTAAATCAACCGCCTTCGCTGTAGATACTAATGAAAGATGCAAGCGACCTTGGGTGTATTCGAGCAAGGAGAGGTTGGTGGCAATGGCAACTTCTTCAGCGATAGCGGGACGGGTTTTCAAGCCTAAACTCGCGCTTGCCTTGCCTTCGTTCACCATACCATCGTTCGCCAAATGCGGATCTTCAGAATACAACACGATCAGCGATTCGAATTTTTTAGTATATAAAAGAGCCAATTTAATGAGCTCGGTATTGCTTATTGCATGCTTACCATCAGAAAAGGCAATCGCGCCCGACTGTTGCATATCGTACATTTCGCTCAAGTCTTTGCTGCTTCCTTTGGCAGATAAATTGCCCATTGGAAATACATCAACCACCTGATTTGCGCTTTGGTTGACAATGTATTGAACACTTGATTTACTATCAATAGCGGGCTGTGTAGAAGGGGAGAGCACTACTCCTGTATATCCACCTTTGGCTGCGGTGAGTATTCCGTTGGCCAATGTTTCTTTGTGTTCGTTACCTGGATCACAGAAATTAGCGTTAACATCCAACCATCCTGGAGACACGCACAATTTAGTAGATTCAATGGTTTTGACACCTTTAATGTTAAGGTTGCCTATTTCGACAATCTTGCCGCCTTTGATGTAAATATCTACTTGCTTGTTGTGGAAAGGAGAATTTGGATCGATTACGCTTGCTTTCTTTATCAGAAGATCCATTGGCATTTAATTTTGTCAAATGTAGAAAAAAAGTTTAAAGTCTAAACTCTAAAGTCTAATTTTACCACTGTATTAATTTAAAATTTTTCGAGATGTCAAATTGGTTTATTTGTAAAATCAGCTACTTAAAGCAAGCTGAGAACGGAAGTATCTACAAAAAAAGTGAAAATTATATTTTGAATTCAATGTCTTTCACCGAGGCGGAAGCCAGGCTGCAAGCAGCATTGGAGGAAACGATACCAGAATACAATTTACTGTCGTGCAGCAAAACAAACATCAGCGACATCATTTTTGAAGATGGCGCACAAGCTTACTACAAAGCGAAAGTGACCTATTCTTCAGTAGACGAAGATTCAGGAAAGGAGCGCAAAATCACTGAAAACTATTTGGTTGCAGCGGATTCATTGAAAGAAGCCTACGAAAAAACAGAAGCGCGTTTAGAAGGATCTATTGTAGAGTGGGAATTGCCAGCGATTAATAAAACAACAATCACAGAAGTGTTTCCATACCTTGAAGACGGTTCTTTAGAAGACAGATCTAGTGGTGCGAACAAAGGCAAAAAGAAAAAAGCACTGAAGAAATCTGAAGAGTTTGAAGAATAATCAATTCGTAGTATGGGCATTACTTTAATCATTGTCATTGCAACTGCGGTGGTCTCTTATCAGGGATTTACCCGAACAGACTTGGTGTACAAGTATATTTTAAATGCCTATCAAGTGGTGCACCGCAAGGAGTATCATCGAATGATAACAAGTGGGTTTTTACATTCTGACTGGATGCATTTGGCCTTCAATATGCTGGCCTTGTATTCTTTTGGTATTCAAGTAGAATTTGATTTCGCACAAATCTTTGGCACTACAAAAGGGCCTATTAACTTTGTGCTTTTGTATTTTTTAGGAATGATCTTCAGTTCTATTTATAGTGTTGCCAAACACCGTGACAATCATAATTACAATGCGCTTGGTGCTTCTGGAGCTGTTAGTGCAGTGGTATTTGCAAGTATCTTGTTACACCCCGACGGACAAGTAGCGTTCTTTTTTATACCAATGCCCTCTGTTATTTTTGGCGTGATTTATTTGGCCCTTTCTGCATATATGAGTAAAAAGGGTCGCGATAATATTGGTCATGATGCTCATTTTTGGGGATCGGTTTTCGGTTTCATTTTTCCTATTGTGATGAAGCCTGAATTGTTGCCCCGTTTTATTAATATGGTTCAAGAAATATTTTGATGAACAAAGCAGTTTTTTTAGACAGAGATGGCGTGATCAATTACGATCCCGATGACTATATATATAGAATGGAAGATTTTCGTTTTCTCGACAATCTTTTTGAAATGGCAAGCGAAATTACAAAACGTGGATACCAATTGATTGTGATTACCAATCAGGGCGGTATGGACAAAAAGAGATATAGCGGCGAAGATGTTGAGCGACTGCATGCCCACATTGAAAAGGCATTCATAGCCAACCATACGCCAATTACCGAAGTTTATTATTGCCCGCACCACAGCGACTTGCAAAAATGTTTGTGCCGCAAACCAGGTTCGCTGATGGTGGAAAGGGCTTTGGCAAAATACAATATTGATCCTTCACAATCTTATTTTATTGGTGACAAGCAACGTGACATTATTTGCGCCGAGGGAGCAGGAGTAAAGGGGATTAAAATTGATGTGAATCAAATGAATCTTTCTATATTAGAGTTAATCAAATAGAGGTAGCAATGCATGTTTACTCCAATTATAACGGCTTTTTAGTAGAAGATGGTGAAAAACTCTTCAGCTCCAACAATCGCGCTTTTAAATTTGGCGATGCGCTTTTTGAGTCTCTAAAAGTAAGCAATAGCAAAATTTTGCATTGGGACAAACATTACCAAAGACTTCAATATACGCTCGATTTTCTTGGATTTGACAGTGCCGGCGTTGATCAGGCTTTTTGGGAAAATCAATTGCAAAAAGTTTTTGTGCGTAACAACTTTCCCGACGCTCGTTTGCGACTTACTATCTACCGCGATTCTCCGGGGTTGTACGTGCCTCAGAGACACAAATGCGCCTTCCTAATTGAAGGAGCGCAGCTCGATAAAAGCAACTATGAACTAAATGTAAAAGGCTTGAATATCGGTTTGTACAGCGATGTTCTACGTAGTCGACAAAAATTTTCAAATTTAAAAACCACCAATTCGTTGCCTTATATTTTGGCTGGACTCTTCGCTGAAAAACACAGCTTTGACGACGTTGTTATTTTGAATGATGCCGGCAGAGTGAGTGAGGCAGTGAGTTCCAATGTTTTTGTGGTTTTGGGCGACCAAATCATTACGCCTTCATTAGATGAAGGATGTATCGACGGTGTGATGCGAAAAGTGTTGCTGGAAATGCACCCCGGGAAAATCAAAGAAGCCTTGGTCGATATGGATATGCTGAAAAAAGCCGATGAGATATTTTTCACAAATGCCATTCGTGGTATACAGTGGGTAGCTTCTTTCGACGGCAAAAACTATGCATGCAATCGTTCATCGCAACTGATGAATGTGTTGAATATGTCTTTGTAAAATGTGGCGATTCCCTGTTGTCATAGCGATGCTTTTTCCTTTGGTGTTGTTTGCACAAGCAGTTGACAAGGACAAGTCAAAGGAAATACAGTTCGATACAAACTACATCAAGTCCTTTCGCCACGACATTACTCTCAAGTTTTTCGGAAATTTTAAATCCAACGACTTTACACAGGTAGAAGGAAAAAACAAAACACTTGACTATACCATCAACAATCCCTTTAAAATAGGCTTTGGCATTAGTTATAAATGGCTCAATATTTTGGCCACCGTGATTACTCCATTTCCAGTTGACGAATATCAAAAGGGAAAAACGAGGCACTTTGATTTGCGCTTCAATATGTACGGAAGATCAACAGTGACTGATGTTTGGTTTCAATTTTACAATGGATATTACTTGGCAAACTCCAATAATATTTTGCTTAATTTCAATAATCCCAGCGCTTATTACATTCGTCCAGATATCAAAGTAGCAAGTTTGGGCGGAGTGCTCTATTTTAATAGAAACAAGACGCAGTTTTCTTACAAAGCATCGTTTTCTCAAACCGATCGCCAACTTAAAAGTGCGGGCGCACCAATCTTTGGAGTCAATTGGTCGGCTTTTGGCATCAATGGTGATTCGGCATTATTGCCATCGATGGTGATCACCAAATTTAGTGCTGAACATCGCGTGCAAAGTATGTCGGCATTCACTTTTGGTGCAGGTGGTGGCTATGCTTATACCTACGTGTTTAAAAAACACTGGTTTGCCTCACTATCGGTAAATTTGTTTTTGGTAGCGCAAACCTATCGCTATACCTTGCAAGGGAATCCTGCGCCACGCGTGCAAGCTGGAGTGAATTTCAATTTCCTTTCTCGAGGAGCATTTGGTTACAACGACGACAAAAATTATTATGGACTTATTTTCATTGCTGACAATATTCCTTTGGGGTCCAGAAACGGAAGTACTTTCAATTACTCTTTCGCTACTTTGAATTTGATGTATGCTCATCGTTTTAGCTTGGATAAATGGAAAAATTTGTAGCGGAAATACAGAAGTTCGCGAAAAATGCAGACAAAACAGGATGGACCTATGTCATCGTGCCAGCTGCTGTTGCTCATAAATTGAATCCAGAATCCAAAAAGTCATTTCGAGTAAAAGGATTTCTTGAAAAATATCCAATAGCACAAATTGCAATTATGCCCATGGGCGAAGGCGAATACATACTCGCTTTAAATGCGCAGATGCGCAAAGGCATTAGCAAAAAAGTAGGGGAGGACTTGCAATTGCAATTGGAAATAGATAAAGATCCGCTTGAAATCGACAACGATCTATTGGCCTGTATTGAAGAGGAAGAATTGGCTTTAAAACACTTTAATAACTTTACTCCGTCACACCGAAACTATTTCTCAAAGCACATAGCTAGCGCGAAAACACCAGAAACAAAAGCAAAACGCATAGCGCAAACCATAAATGCTTTGATGAAAGGGTGGACTTACCCTGAAATGTTGCGGGGGCAAAAAAACTAAATTAATCCATTTCTAAAATCGACTTTCTGATAATGTCTACGCATTCCAATAATTGATCTTCAGTAATTATTAATGGAGGAGCAAAACGAATAATATCGCCATGAGTTGGTTTTGCGAGCAAACCATTGTCGCGCAATTTCAAGCATACATCCCACGCTTCTTTGCCATTTTTTGGTTTGATGACAATGGCATTGAGCAGTCCTTTTCCCCTCACTATAGAAATCATATCAGATTTAATGGCGCTCAATTCTCGGCGCAGAATTTCCCCTAAATATTCAGATCTTTCGGCTAGTTTTTCTTCTTTAACCACCTCGAGTGCAGCCATGGCAACACGACAAGCAATAGGGTTTCCACCAAAGGTAGAACCGTGTTCTCCCGGATGAATTACATCCATCACATCGTTGTTCGCCAATACGCATGACACAGGGTAAACACCACCGCTCACTGCTTTGCCTAAAATTAAAATATCGGGTTTCACGCCTTCGTGGTCACAGGCAATCAACTTACCTGTGCGCGCGATTCCAGTTTGTACTTCATCAGCTACAAACAACACATTGTGTTTTTTGCACAAAGCAAAGGACTTTGCTAAAAAGCCATCTTCTGGCACATATACTCCTGCTTCACCTTGAATGGGTTCCACTACAAAGGCTGCAACATTAGGATCTTCTAGCTCTTTTGTCAATGCAGCAATATCGTTGTATGGTATAGAACTGATGCCTGGGGTAAATGGTCCGAAATTTTTAGTGGCATCAGGATCATTGGAAGCACTGATGATGGTAATGGTTCTTCCGTGAAAGTTGTTTTCGCAAAAAATGATGCGCGCTTTATTGGTAGGAATTCCCTTTTTCTCGTAACCCCATTTTCTTGAAATTTTCAAGGCTGTTTCAACGGCTTCAGCACCGGTGTTCATAGGCAACACCTTGTCGAAACCGAAGTAGGAAGTGATGTATTTTGAGAATTTATAAAACACATCGTTGTGAAATGCACGTGAGGTAAGCGCCAATGTTTGAGCTTGAGCCACCAATGCCGCAACAATTTTAGGGTGCGAATGACCTTGGTTAACGGCTGAATAAGCCGATAAAAAATCGTAATATCTTTTGCCTTCTACATCCCAAACAAAAACTCCTTCTCCTCTTGAAAGTACTACAGGTAAAGGGTGGTAGTTGTGGGCGCTGTATTTTTCTTCTTCCGCAATTATGTGCTTGCTGCTGGTGCTTAAAGTATTTCCCATGACCTAAATTTTGACAAATGTAAGAAAGAAGGAGCAGGCTACATTGTTTTTGCCTTTTTACTTTCCACTTCTTTACTTACTTTTGACACCTTGTTTTAAAAAATTGAAGCGTGTCGGAAAAGCAATTTCATAAATTTGGTAGGTTTGAGTTAGAGTTGGGAGGCTATTTGCCGGAACTGACTTTGGCTTATCATACTTACGGTAAAATGAATGATGATCAGTCCAATGTAGTTTGGGTCTGTCACGCTTTAACTGCAAATTCTGACCCTGCTGTTTGGTGGGATGGCTTGGTAGGAGAAGGTAAACTCTTTGATCCTAACAAATATTTTATTGTTTGCGCGAATATACTGGGATCTTGCTACGGCACAACGGGGCCACTGTCGATAAATCCTGAAACAGGAAAAGAATACTATTATTCCTTTCCAGATGTAACCATACGCGATGTGGTGAACAGTTTCGTTTTGTTGCGAAAGCACTTGGGTATTGAAAAAATAAAAATGGCCATCGGCGGATCTTGCGGTGGTTATCAGGTGATGGAGTGGGGAATGATGGAGCCGCAGGTGATTGAGCACATGAGTATTTTGTGTTCATCTCCGAAAGAAGCGCCTTGGGGTGTTGCCATACATTCGGTACACCGTTCAGCAATTGAATTGGATGCAACGTGGGGCGAAGAAACAAAGGATGCTGGCTTGGAAGGCATGAAACGTGCTCGACAAGTAGGCTTGCTTTTTTACCGCAACCACGAGGCCTACAACGAAAGACAGAAGGAGGAATCGGAAAATATTTCAAAAGATTTTAAAGTTACAACGTACTTAAAATATCAGGGCGATAAGTTGGCCAAAAGATTCAACGCCATTTCGTACCACAAATTGACGAAGGTTTTAGATACGCACAACATTGCGCGAAATCGCTACGACACTATTGAGGAGGCATTGGCTTCTATTGGACAAAAAACATTGATTATCGGTATACATTCAGATTTACTTTGTCCGATTTCAGAGCAGTTGCACATGAAAGACAATATTCCAAACTGTGAGTACCATGAAATTGAATCTTTGTATGGTCACGATGGGTTTTTAATTGAAAATGACAAAATAGCGGAATCGATCAAAGGTTATTTTGACTTCATTAAATAGCAGAAAGTTAATTGCTTGTAAATTGGCGGTGCTTTAAAAGTGTCGCCATTTTTATTGTTAGGCATCAAGTTTTTCGAAGGCCGAATTTTTACTCAGAAACTCTGGGACAATGCGCTTCATTTTTGCAACCAACGCGTAATTGTCGCTGTTGTCGTATAGATTTATTACTTCGTTGATGTCTTCTTTTACTTCTGCTAAATCGTATTCTTTCACCGAAGCAATCATTATTTTTTCGTGATGGGTTTTGGTAGTGTTTTCCTCGTTGTTTAGCAATTCTTCATAGAGTTTTTCGCCTGGACGCAATCCTGTGAATACAATCTCAATGTCTTTGTCGAGTTCAAGACGTGACAACTTGATCATCTTTTTAGCCAAATCAACAATCTTCACCGATTCTCCCATGTCGAAAATGAAAATCTCTCCGCCTTTGCCGCAAGCACCCGCTTCAAGCACCAATTGACAGGCTTCGGGTATGGTCATAAAATACCGCGTTACCTCGGGATGAGTTACCGTAATTGGTCCGCCTTCATCAATTTGTTTTTTAAATATTGGGATGACAGATCCATTTGATCCCAATACATTTCCAAAACGAGTGGTGATAAAATTAGTGCTTGTTGATTTATTGAGCGATTGACAATAGATTTCGGCGATTCTCTTGGAAGCCCCCATTACATTGGTTGGATTCACTGCTTTGTCGGTAGAAATCATCACGAATTTCTCTACCTTGAATTCAACAGCAAGATCGGCAAGAATGCGTGTGCCTTTTATATTAACACGAACGGCCTCAGCAGGATTGTTTTCCATCATAGGCACATGCTTGTATGCGGCAGCATGATAAATAATATTTGGTTGGTAGGCGGCAAACAACATTTTCATGCGGGTGGCATTAGAGATGTCACCCATCACAATTTCAACATTAAGGTGCTTGAATTTGTCGAATAATTCTGTTTCAATTTGGTAAAGAGGAGATTCTGCCTGATCTAAAAGAATCACGCACTTCGGTTCGTAAAGTGCAATTTGTCTAACAATTTCACCTCCAATCGATCCTGCCGCTCCAGAAATCAAAATCACTTTTCCGCGATTGACTTCTTGTATTTTTTGTTTGTCGAGCTTAATTACCTCGCGTTCAAGAAGGTCCTCAATCTTTATTTTTTTGATTTGCTTAAAGCTCAGCTCACCTTTGATCCAACTGTTGGATGGCGGCACGTCGAGTACTCTAATGTTTTTGGTAAGGGCAAAATCAACGATTTCCTTTTTCTTAATAGGCGATAGCGCTTGATTGGCAATGATGATGTGGTGAATGTCTTTGTTTTCAATGAATTTATCCAAATCTTTTTCACCTATAATAGAAATGCCTTCAATGGTTTTGCCTGTTCTTGTTTTTAAATCGTCAACGAATGCGACCACTGTGTATTTCGTTCCGGCGTCGCGATCGAGTGCTCTTTTAGTGATGGTGCCAAACTCGCCCGCACCATATATAATAACCGAAGCGCGACCCTTTGTGCCATTTGTAATGTATTCGTACGAAATTTTAATACTCATTCGAAATAGCACCAACAGCATTAGTGATACAAGGAAATCAATGATGATTACTGTTCGCGGGATATTGAATTTGATGCCAGTGTAAAAAGCAGCACTGTTTAATAGAAACAAAAAAAAGCTTCCTGTAAAGATCACTGTGAAAATGCGTTGAATGTCCTTTGATCCAGTGTAGCGGATGAGTCCGGCATATGAGTTAAAAATAAGAAACGACAGAAGTCGCACAACTAATATTGCTGGTAAAACTTGCAATAGTAAGTCCACTTCTACAGAACTCAATCGGAAATCAAAACGCAAAAGAAAAGCAGCGCTAACGGAAATAGCGCTTATCAATAAATCGCTTCCTAAGATGATCCAACGAGGGGCGTTTTTTAATTCATTTTTCATAATCAGGAAACAAAGATAATTAAATACGAGGAAAAGCCCTTTAGTATTTATGGTGTGCTTTTGTCTAATTTTTATATTTTTGACAAAGTAGAAAGACTATTACTAAGTGAAGGATAGATAGAAGTAATAAGGGCATTGGCTTCATAACAAAACAATCACCTCCCTTTCAAGGAGTTTATTTTATGGGTAAAATTCTTTTTATAGCCGCTCACCGTCCCGATAGGTCTCCTAGTCAGCGCTACCGTTTTGAGCAATACATGCCATATTTTAGAGAAAAGGGTTGGAGCTGTGATTTGTCATTTGTTATTTCTGAAGCTGATGACCAGTTCTATTATCAGTCGGGCAATATGATGAAGAAGCTCAATGTCGTTGTGAAATCATTGAAAGAAAGATGGAAACATGTGAAGAGTGCAATTGACTATGACATTGTTTTTATTCACAGAGAAGCTTTTATGCTGGGCTCTACCTTTTTTGAAAAGCAATTTAAAAAATCAAAAGCGAAAATTGTTTTCGACTTTGACGATGCCATTTGGTTCATAGACGTGTCGGAAGGCAACAAAAATTTTAAATTTTTGAAAGATCCAAACAAGGTACAAAGCATCATCGCATTGTCGGATTTGGTTTTCGCAGGCAACAACTACCTTAAAAGATTTGCGAAAGAGAGCAATTTTAATGTGGTTGTAATTCCCACAACTATTGATACTGATCTTCACCAGCGCCGCCAAAAATATATTGCTCCTGAAAAAATATGCATTGGGTGGAGTGGCAGCAAAACGACCATTAAGCATTTTGAATACGCTATTTCTATTTTGAAAATCATCAAGACAAAGTATGGAGACAAAGTATATTTCAAAGTGATGGGAGATCCTCAGTACCGCAACCCTGAATTGGGTATAGTAGGAATTCCTTGGAGCAGCGCAACAGAAGTGGATGTGTTGGCGAGTTTTGATATAGGTATTATGCCATTGCCTGACGATGAGTGGGCACAGGGAAAATGCGGACTAAAAGGATTGTCGTATATGGCATTGGAAATCCCTACCATTATGTCTCCAGTCGGCGTGAATTCAGACATCATTCAAGATGGTGTCAATGGCTTTCTGGCTGTTACCGAGGAAGAATGGGTGAACAAGATATCTCAACTCGTTGATTCTGCGGAACTAAGAATGAAACTGGGTAAAAATGCAAGAGCAACCGTTGTAGAAAAATATTCTGTTGAATCACAAAAAGACCGGTACTTAAATTATTTTGAGCAATTGATAAATTACTAAAATGAAACAACTGATTTTAAACAACAAACATGTTGAGTTAGGCGCGAAAATGGTTCCTTTTGCTGGGTTCAATATGCCCGTTCAATACGAAGGTGTAATCGCTGAGCACGAAACAGTGCGAAATTCAGTGGGTGTATTTGACGTTTCGCACATGGGGGAGTTTTTGGTTAGCGGCGAAGGCGCACTTGAACTTATTCAAGCGGTATGCTCCAACGATGCGTCAAAGTTAACAGATGGCAAAATACAATACTCTTGCCTGCCCAACGATAAAGGAGGAATAGTAGATGATTTGCTTGTGTACCGCGTTTCAGACGTTGAATACATGTTGGTTGTCAACGCGTCAAATATTGAAAAGGATTGGAATTGGATCAATAAACACAATACTTTTGGTGCAACGCTGCGCAATATATCAGATGACTATTGTCTTTTTGCGGTGCAAGGTCCAAAAGCAAAAAAAATATTGCAAAGTTTGACAAAGGTTGATTTGTCGACTATGTTGTACTATTCATTTGTGATTGATCAATTTGCGGGAGTTGAAGACGTTATCATTTCAGCAACAGGATACACTGGTGCAGGCGGATTTGAAATATATGTATACAACAGCGATGCTGAAAAAGTTTGGGATGCAATTATGAAAGCGGGCGCACAAGAAAATATTAAAGCCATTGGGTTGGCAGCTCGTGATACTTTACGTTTAGAAATGGGTTATTGTTTATAT
>Ga0114969_10000742_pt1 | contig 28251 bp, 18 predicted proteins | sample M_130807_MF_Meta_FD_87316 | JGI IMG/M metagenome (GOLD analysis project Ga0114969, IMG submission 87316) | Freshwater microbial communities from Lake Montjoie, Canada to study carbon cycling - M_130807_MF_MetaG | ecosystem: Environmental > Aquatic > Freshwater > Lake | place: Lake Montjoie...
ACTTGCCCCGGTGGACCATAACCCAGATTTCCATCATCTGGATAGGCTAAATGAGTATTAATATCACGAGACCTATTTTGATAGGTTGCTATAGCATCAACAGGATAAACCTTACCTGCATCTTTGAATTTTTGGATCTTACCACCCATAGCCAGAGCCCTAGATGAATCCAATTCTTTTTGAGCCTCGTTGGCTTCTTTTGTTTTATTATTCTTCAGTAGCGTTGCTACTTGAGTCTCAGTTGGAGGATTAAATCCAGTAGCAGTATTATTTTTCTGTGGGGATAGTTTAGCAACTCCAAGGCCTATCATTTCACTAACAATGTTTTTTGGTACTTTATGAACTGGTCTACCAGAACTAAATTCTCCCTGCCTTATACTTTTGAATAAAGTGCTTTTGTTGGACATTTTTGTATTAATTGGAAATGCCGTGTCTGCAATACCCGTAGCAATCTTACCAAGAGCTTTTTCCCAGTCTTCACCATCGTTTATTTCGTAAGCATCATAGCCTTCTCCTCTTGTTGTTACGGAAATTGGATCATCAGTTGGTATATAATCAACATGCCATGAGTCTCCGTCTCTTGCTCCTTTATTTTTAATTTGTGAAATACCACCGTTACCAAACTTTTGAACCGTCCCCCCACCAGCATATCTCCCAACACTTCCACCCCCACTCTTATTCATCTTATCCAAGTTACTAGCACCCAGAGTTTCCACCGCTTTTTTACGAATAACAAATTCACCCGGCTCTAACATTGCTGGCACAGTATCTCCACTACCTTGACCAGGTACTACTCCTCCTCTAGCAAATTTTCTAACAAAGCCCCCACTATTAATACCTACTGGGGCTGGTGGACCAGATGGTGATGGGCCCGTATTATTCATATTCAGAAGAGAAGACATATTATTAATAGATGTGGTTAATCCCATAATACTTGATGTATTTTCTGATAGTGCTGATATATTTTTTAGAAGAGTCTCTGTTGCTTGTTGAGTAATAGCCGATAGTCCTAAAATTTGACCAGACATAGTTCCAAAAGAGTCTGTTAAGTCTTTTAAGGCTGATATATTTTCTTCTATAGTTTTTGTATTTGTGGATAAATCTTGATTTTCTTTCTCGTCTTTAGCTCCACTCAAAGCATTTCCAGCTGTCTGTCCAATATTTTGAGCAATGCTAGTTTGTTTGCCTCCCCCTTTAGGTCTCATACCAGCAGAAAAACCCGTAGCAAATTCCATGATAGCAGATATACCCTTAAACCCTGCTAGTATTGTTAAGAATGGAACGAGCCCTTTTGCTGCTGAAGCTATTCTGATCAGAGCAGTAGCTAATCCCAAAGCAATATCTGTCATACCCTTAAAAATAGCATTCTGTCCCACCGCCCTAATTAATGCCACAAACTCTTCTTTAACTTTCATAATTCTTTTAGCAAGAGCTAGTTGAGCCATAGCATTATCAGAAGCTAACGATGCGGCCCCTCTTTGTGCCACACCATATGCTCTTGTTACTAGGGCCGATTGTTGAATAAGAGGAATAACTTTACCTATTTGACGAAATCCACCAAGCTCTTCTACTATTTGACTAAATCTTAAATCTCTTGGATCAAGATCTTTGAGTCCTTTGGATAATAATTGAACAGCCTTATATGCCCCAACGAATTTCCCCTCAGAGTCTGTAAGTTCTATTCCAAACTCCCTTAGGGCATCTATAGTGTCCCCTCTTTGTATTCTTGTGAAAATAGTTCTTAAGCCCGTAGCAATAGTTTCAGCACTTTCTCTAGTTGTTGCTCTTACGCTAGTAAACACAGCTATAAATTCATTTAATGCATCTGTCCCTTGACTAACTCCTTGACTAGCTGCTGCAAATACTCCTCCAGTACGCTGAATAGCAACGATAATATCTCTTGCTTCAACAGCAAAAGCAGCAGACACAGCATTTATTGAACCAATAGCTGCTTCTAGCTCACCCGCTTCAATAGAAAATTGTGCCATTAATGCTATTGTTCCTTCAACAGTATCATTCATTTTTCCAAAAGAAGGAGCATTAGCACTCAAAGCAAGAGCTTTTAATGCTACTTCTGTATCTGATGCTGACAAACCAGCTTGAGCTAAAGTAGAAGCTACTTCAATAAGTTCTGCTGATGATACTCCTAATGTAGTAGACAAATGTGTAACTTCATCTACTAAACTAGCTAATTCTTTCTGACTTTTTCCTGTAACTTGTGATAATTTTACCATCTGACTATCGAACGATATAAATTGAGAAATGGCCCCACTAATTGCCCCAGTTAATTTATATATAATACCAGACACAGCGCTAAATGCCACAAATCTTCTAATAGCTAAACCAGACTGTCTACCAAATTCTTGCATCTCTGTTCCCATAACAGCAATGCTTTTTCCTGTTGAGCTAGATGTAACACCCAAACTTTTTGTGGCATTATCAGCCTCTATTACATCTTTAGATATTTTACTTATCCCTCTTACTTTAGAAACTCCTAGTCCCAAAGAAGCTAACGAAGCAGAAGCTTCTTTTCCTAAAGCAGCAGTTTGTATAAGATCTAGATTTAATTTTTTAAGTTCTGAGCTAAGTCTAGAAGTAGAAGCAACAGATCTAGCATCTACTTTAAAATTAATATTTCCTTGAATAGTACCAATCTCTCTTTTGATTTGTGATACTATCTTGCCAATATTGCTGGGGCCTACTAAATTTAATTGTGCAGTAAGATTAAATGCTGATGCCATATTATTTTAATATCCAAAACAAAAACCCAACCAGCTATTACACTGATTAGGTCTATTGTTTATAATTATGTCTATGAATAATTTATTATGGCTAATTATTTTTTCAAGTCTGCGGTGGTTCTGATACAACAACAGGGACTGGAGGAGCAACAACTGGTTCTGCAACTGGAGCAACAACTGGTTCTGCAACTGGGGAAACAACTGGTTCTTCATTTGATTGCTTTCCTTGAGTTGAATCATCAGGCTCTTCCACAATAGCATTCCCATCATCATCCAGAAACGGTAACTTGTCCACGATATAGTCTCCCAAGTCGTCGACCTTGTTTCCATTTCTATCGATATATTCTCCTGCGGCATTTATGAATCTCCCATTTTTATCAATAAGTCTTTCATCTGAATCAATCAGGTGTCCTTCCTGATTAACAAGACGCAATTCCTCATCAATAAACTTAAACTTTTTCAAAAATTTATTCTCAGGCAAATTACTTTCATAATCATTATCTAGCCCATATATCATATTGGCCAAATTCTGAGCCGCCAAAATAGCCACTGTTTCAGTTGATCTTGCCAAATAGTCTTCCAAGTCTCTAAAATACTTCTGTTTAGTATCACTATACACCAAACAAGCAGATACAAGATAGTTAAATCTAGCATTATCCGCTTGTCCTTCAGCACTATGATTATCTAAAGAGCTTTTAACAGAAATTAATTCTCTTATTTTAGACCTTAGTTCCTTCATCTCTAGGGCTAACTCTTTAGCTCTCTTTAATGAAATACCTCCTTTTGCTAAAGCTCTTTCATTTTCTAGAATTCTGCTTTGTAATTCACTGAGCTTTAACTGTTTTTCACTATCCCACAAACCCTGTTCTTCTAGTAAATCATCCATTCTAGCTCTTACAATAGCTTTATTTTTAATAGCATCACTGAAAGACTGATTATAAATCTTTTGTCCTTCTCTTTGATCTACCAAAGATGGTGATCTAACTACAAATTCTACTTCTTTATTCTCAACTGTGGTCTTAAAATTCCTTGTTTTCATTTTGTCTCCTCATGTCAAAGTTATATTGATACCTATTTTTAAAAATCGTACCCGGGTTTTGTAATCTATTCATATCTTCTTTAGCAGATCTTATCTGATAATTACCATAATCTAAAACATCCTCTCTTGTTTTTTGCCATAGTGAAAAAAAATATCTCCCATCTTCTGAGTCTTCATCCCATAAATAAGAAAAATTTTCTTCAAATCTAGAGATCGATCCAATAAGTACTGTTTTCATTCTTTTTTCTATGATAGATAAATATTTGTCTTCTGTATTATTATCCATATTATTTTCTTTTAGACATTTCTCTATATTTTGAAAGTATATCTGTTTTAATATCTGGTAGTTCTTGTTCCTTTATATCTCTTCCTTTATTAGCTTCAAAGTAGTCAAATTTGCTCTGTTGTCTTCTAGCAGCATCCTCGTCGTTCATCCCTTGAATTCTTTCCATATCTTCTGGCGTTTCGGCCATTAGAAAAATTTCCCCAGCATTCTTATGACTAGCAACAATATCTTGTACACCCTTTTTGTCTTTTTCTTGTTTATTTTTTTGTGTTTGTAATAACGACCATCCCTCAAGAGCATCAGTATCCTCTATAACCTCATCTGGGGGACATTCAGGATGTTGATAAATATTTCTATACATTTGTGATATATGTATTATAGTTTTTTGTTCTTCACTCCATTCTATAATTGGGTCAGGGAATATATTGTGGTTTTCTATTGTCCACATAGACCTCCAAAGATTACTTCTGGCTATTTCTTTAAACTTATCTGATGGAATAGCACTAGAATAAATAGAATTTCTAAGATTATTAAAAAACACATAATTAATCTCGTCTAATTTATCATAGTTAAAAATTAACGTATTATTTTTATCGTATATTCCATTTATTAATAAAAATTCATTCTGTATATTTGAGGCTATACTTTCTCTAGTTATAGGATCTAAATAATGAATAGTATCTTCTAGTTTAGAAATATTTAATTTGCTATTTTTAATCTTATTTCTGTATTCTTTCTTTTTACTATCTTTAAAAAAATATTTAAATAGATCTATTTTTATATTCTCTAGAGATTTATATGACTGTTTTAAGATTTGTTCAGTAGTATGATTAGCCATCTCTATCTCTGTAAGATAATACATTATTTCTTCTTTGTCTATAGAGCTCTCTGAATATTTTAGATCTTCAAAAGCATCCTCATAAAGCAGACTAGCCTGAGCTTTTAATTCAGAGTTAGGATATAAATAATAATAAAGATTATCTTTATAATTAAATACAATTTTTTTTGATATTATTCTATCTATTAGACTTCCTATATTATCCATTATTTATTATCTATCTTATCTAAGAACTAAAATCCTTGTCCTCTCTGCTAATCTAGAAATTTTAGAGGTTGCTGGGTGTCAAACCATTCAGCAGCACTTGGTGTTACGTCAGCACCGGCGGATACTGTTGTTCCCAAGGCCCCACGGTTTGCAGTAAAAGTAAAATTATTAGAAGTTGTAAAGCTATATGTTATAAGAGTATTAGAAGCACTAGTATCTCCATTATAAGCTACTGAAGATAGTTTGTTTCTGGACCCAAGATCAAAAATTGTTCCATCGCACATTACTATCTTAATAGTATGAAAATCTAAAGATTTATGTAATCCGTGCTGGCCATTGCCATTTTTGCTTTTATCTTGTTCACTAGTCCAAGTGCTATGTATATTTTTATCTCTATTAGTACCAGCAGTCCGTTCATCAATTCCTATAAGATCTCCAGATACAGCTGTTGTTATTATCTCACAAGTAATGTCTGCTGGAAATCCAATTGGTCTCATTTTAGGAAAGAAAAATCCCATATCTTTTATTGGCTCTCTAGGAAGATTAACAGTTATTGTAACCCCCTTGATATTAGATCCTGGCATAATCCCACCACCTTTAGTTACATTCATAGTACCAGCTTCGAATTCCATAAATGGAAATACGCAGAGACTTCTATTTACTAAAACAGAACTTCCAATACGTCCATTGATAGGGGATCTACGATCTCCACCACTATCCATATCCTTATCTAGAGCTATACTTGGTTTTGATGGGGTTATCCATTTTCTGCTATTTGAAACTAAGGTTACAGCTTCTGTGAATTTATCATCTGTTGACATATTATATGTTACTTGAGACAAATAAGCTGGCTCTATTTCTAAAGTACTCTTTTCTGTTATTCCTCCTGTTTTTAAACTATCAGGATCTGTTTGAATTCCTAGTCTAATTCCACATCTATGATTAGCCACCTCTACTAAACTTCCTTCTCCAACAGCCATATGATATATTAATGGATATCCGTCAAATACTTTTGTGAGACTAATTTCAATTTCTGGTAAAGTTTCATAATTTTCATATAGTTCTAACTGACCAAACTGAAAAATTGACTGTAGATTAAAATTTGTATTTATAGAAATATTTTGTAATCCCTGAATCTTATCCCAATCAGTATCCTGGGCACCACCACCACCTGCCATTGCTGTTCCTGCTGTTCCATTGGGTCCTCTTATTAGAACCTTTTGACAAGCATAAAATATCCTTCCCATTGTATCTATTGCCATAATTTATATCCTATTGTATATCTGTAGGAGGATAAGTTTCAAACCAACCAACACTACTAGGAATATCAGGTACTGATGCTGGACCACCTAAAACTCCAAGCGCATCCATAGTTCCACGTGTAAATTCTCTTGGCTTGAAAGTAAAATCATTATATGTAGAATAGACATAAGTAGCAATAGTATTTCCTCCACCAGTATCTCCAGCATAAGATATTGATTTTAGTTTATTTTTTTTACCAAGATCAAAAGTTGTTCCATCACATAGAACAACCTTAATCGCTTTGTCTTCTACTAATTTTGGATTAGCACAGGGTGTGTAACTAGATGCATATCCAATGTCGTCTCCACCTACTGCTATTACTGCTATCTCACAACTAATTTCTGCTGGAAAAGTGATAGGGCGAGAAAAAGGAGTTCTTTTACCAAGTTCATATATTGGCTCTCGTCCAAGATTAACAGTAATATTAATACTTTGAATATGAGATCCAGCAGGTATTCCTCCAAATAATGAACGAGTATGAGTAGCATTCAATACAATATTTTCGTCTAATAATTTCTTGTTAGTAGTAAGTCCATTTGGTAAAATAGTTTCTACTAGGTTGAGATGTTGTTTTTGACCTATCCCTAATGCAGTAGGAGCAGAACGACCATCAGCAGTAAGAGAGGTATCCGGATTTGGAGAACTAAGACTTTCGCCTTGGGTGCTTGCCCATGACCTATCATTTGAAACTAATGTTACTGTTTCTGTGAATTTATCTGCTACTCCAAGACTAAATGTAGCACTTGATAAATAAGCAGGAATCATAGTTAGTTGACTGGGGGCCTGATGTTGAGCATTTGTTCCAAAGGGCTTATCAGTATCCATCCCAATACTTAATCTAACTCCACACCTATGATGCATTACCTCAGATAATTTTCCTTGTCCAACAGCTAAATGATATAACATTGGCCAGCCATCAAAAAGCTTTGAGAGGCTAATGTCAACTTCTGGGATAGACTCCATATTTTCATATAGTTCTGACTGACCAAACTGAAAAACAGGCTGAAGACTAAAATTAGTACCAACAGTAACACTCTGAATTCCTGGTATATACTGAAAAGCTTGAGTTAACCCAGCATTGGGATTTATCCCATAAGGCCCTGACATACTAACCGCCTGACAAGCATAATATATTCTAGAATTAGGTCGAGCCATATTTTTTCCTCTGGATATGAAAACCCAATCTAAATCTTATAATGTGCTTCTTTCAGGTGTTGGTGTTGAGAAATATTAAACTATACTATCAAGCAGGATTTTCCAAATCAGTTTCAATAATATTTGGATCCCTACGAGCATTACTAGGATTACCAGTTCCAGGAATATGGTAAAAATCATTAAATGTCTGATAGCTATAAGTTAGTGTTGCATTTCCTCCACCAGTATCTCCACCAGCATATGCTACGCTAGTTAACTTATTTCTACGACCAAGATCAAAAGTTGTTCCATCGCATAAAACTATCTTAATAGCTTTATTTGCCAATGCTTTTGGATTAGCACAAGCAGCACTAGCTGCAAATCCAATATTATCTCCACTAACAGCACTTGTTTGAATTTCACAAGTAATTTCTGCTGGGAAATTAACATATCTGATAAAAGGAGTTCTAGATCCTAGTTCTTTGATCTGTTCGCGACCTAAATTAGCAACAATGGTTATGGATTGAATATGTGCTCCATTTATTACTCCACCCTCTGTCGTTTTGGTCATATCTGCACTAATAGTCACACCATCAGCACTGGTACTAGAAAAACCAGCTGTTCCTCCTGTTGGAAGAACAGTACCTCCGTTGGCGCCGTCCATATTCATCTGTTGCCTTCTAGCAATTCCAAAACCCTCTGGATCTTTATTGAATGAATCACCATCAGTAGTTCCATAACCTCCCCAACTGACTGGAGGTATCCATGATTTATCATTAGATACTAGAGTAGCTTGTTCTGTAAAATTATCATCTACCCCAAAAGTATATGTTACTGTTGATAGATAAGCTGGTGTTAACTGACAAATTTGCTGTGGGGTACCAGTTGTAGCGCTATTTTTATCTGTAAATATGCCTAACTGAACTCCACATCTATTATTTGCAGCATCTATAAGAGATCCTGATCCAACAGACATGGTATAAATTAGTGGATGTCCATCAAGAACTTTTGTAAGACTAATTTCAATTTCTGGTACTTCTTCATAATTATCATATAGTTCTAACTGACCCATTTGATAAATAGGGCTAAGACTAAAATTAGTGGTTAGTCCTACGCTTTGGAGTCCCTGAATTCTATCGTATCCTGTGTTTTTAGGAGCATTGCCCGGCATACCTGATGGACCTTGAAGTCTAACACCATGCATTGCATAAAAAATACGAGAATTTGCCATTTTGTACTCCTCATTAAAAAGTAAAGACTAGAAATTGAAATTTGTTAGTTTGTTAGTTAGACTTGACCTGAGCTGTTATTCTAAGTATACACCAAAACATTTGTTTGTTATAGTTTTCCAGTCCTAATATTGTCATATTTTTGAAAAATAGGCCATAATCCTCATAATTATTTAGCATATTAGTATAACTATATCCAGTAGGATTAATAGATCCATTATATCTTAGGGGGTATTTTTGATCTGAGATAACCTTATTTATATCATACATTAAAATATATTTTTCTTTCTGTAGTCTTATAATGTCTAATAAATTATTTCTTTCTATAGCAGAAGAGCTAAAAATGTACAGTAAAACATCCTGGTCTATAAAGAAAGATCTATCTCCTAATTGGTATGGTTTCATTACAGAGCCAATTGTGGGTTCTATAACAATAGCGGGGGTTTGTAAAATATGCTCATTTGTAAGATCTGAGTATATAGAATTTTTAAATTGTGTCCACCAATTACAGGAACTACTCTTGTATACTTGACATTTACGATATGAGTGGTTTATATAAACTTTTGAGGATACTGGAATATTGTTTTTAAATATTATATTTCCATTTGGATAGTCTAATTGGTACCCATATGCCCCACTCCCTGTTGGGGATGGTAAAAAAATACCATTTACATTTATACCACTAATAGATATTGGGGAATCTCCAAGACAAGAAACTCCAGTTTCCCACACCCAATCTTTTTTATTTGTTTCCCATATAAAGCCCTTTTTATTGTTTGTTATTGGGGCCACAGCAGCTTTAGCATTATTTTGGCCGTAAATATCGGTCCCACTAGAAACATTAATAAATCCTCCAATATTCAAAAAACTCCAATCCAAATAGGATTTAATATTTTCTTCCAACTGTCCCATTATAGAATAATCATTAATACTATTTACATTAGAAAATGTATTGGGGGATAAGCAACTCATGATTGTGCCTCTATTTCATTCTGAATAATCTGTTGTATCTCTGATTCAATGCCTGAGATTGCTCTCGTTATCCAATTAGATCCTGATACTCCAGCAAATTCAGGAGGTACTCTCCATACCTGATTTGATGATTTAACCATAACCGCTTGTCCAGTTCTTGATCTGGGATTTGGTCCAAGCTCAATAGCATAATCCATAACTATAGGAGATGTTCCTTCAATAGATAACCATCTCAGCCATTCTAGTTGGACCCCCTTTTCGCTAGTGTGTGAAGCAGAAGGGGATCTTGTTATACCGTGTAATTGGGAGGAACTGAGTAAAACATATCTAAAACCACCTGAGACCCCAGATCCAGCTATTTTTAACTTGGTCATAATAATTTCAGAGGTAGAGACTATCTCATCTAGAATATTATCTACCACCCCAACATCTGGAATTCCAAACTCTATTCTTAATAATCCATTGGAGCTAGTTAAAGAGGTATATTCTGGCTGTGCTTTTAATGCTTCTAAAACAATCATTTTAATTTTTGCTTCTATTGGACCTACAGCTCTTGATACTATTTTATTTAATTCTAAAATGATAATATCTAATATTGTTTTTTTAATACTAGAAGTTGACTCTACAATTTTTATTAAATTTTTCATAATTTTTTCCACATAGTAACAATATAATCATTCGAGTGAAATCCAATATATGAAACATCTCCAAATCTCTCGTATTTCATAGATCTATTTATACCATTGTTATCAGAGAGTATTAATGACGAACTATTATTAATCTTCTGAGCTAACGAAGCACTACATATTGTTTGAATAGACCCATCTGGGATTTTGACATTTATATTAAGGGTTTTTATCCAAGATTTTTCTGTAAAAAGAACAGCTAAAGAGACTGCTTCTTCATCATTTCCCACCTCAAATCCATCCCCATTACATACTGGACAAACAGAATTATTAAATGGTTTGGGGCCTGTAGAATTATAGTGGCCTGTGGATTTTTTATATATTGGGTCTAAAATACAGTTATTACAAATATTTTCATTAGTTAATCTATCGGAATAAACTAGTAAACAAGATCTAGTCAGTCCTGTATCAGATAATAGATAGTCTATACTATCATTAAAATATGATTTAAATTCATTTGTTAAAAGATTGTCGAATATTCCCATGATAGTCTCCTTTCTATATAATACACCCTATCTTAAGTATAGGTCCACAGTACAGTATTGCTATATTTTGTCGAGCTATCACTTGCTGTAATTAAGCATTTAAAATATGTTGACTGAGAAATTTGAGTCATTATAGAAGAAGAATTGGTTCCAACATCAGAATACACGCCATTCAGCGTTGTTGATTTTTTCCATGAATAAGTACTGATAGTATAAGGAGAAGTAGCAGATGCTGATATAGACAAAGATACCATTCCTCCCATCATAGAGCTAGTACTTCCTGAATTGGGTTGAGAGGATATGGTTATTGTCTCTGCTACAGTAACGGTGAAAGCAGAACTATATGTTGATTTAAACCCTCTTTTTACTAGACATCTAACATAATATGTTCCAGCTGTAGCAGAAGAGAAAGAATATTGTTCACTATCTCCTGTTTGTACAATTATCCATGATGAATTATCTGGAGACGTTTCCCAAACAAAAGACTCTAAATATCCCATAGTGTCATTGGTAAACCCACAAGATAGAGATAAAAATCCTCCCACAGAAACAGTGGATGTCATGCCAGTGCTTGTAATAGCAACACTAGCAGGGGCAGTACTAACATACCAATTATTATCTTTGATAGCTCTAGAAATATCTGTATAATATCTCCATATGCCATCGACCTCCCCAGATTCATTTGGGTAATTTGCTTTTCCAATATAGCCCCCATTACTATATCTCATAGAATTTCCTCATAGCTACAAATTGCTTGAAGTTGACCGGAAGTGCTAGCTTGGAGTTGTATACTATCATTTTCGTTTAAATATATACTAGTATCTCTAGATAATAAAACTAAACTAGTGTCCGGTGGTATGGAGACAGTATTAGCTAGTGCATAAGTTATTGAAGATCTAACAAATTGTGCAGTAACATCATATGGGGTGGTGGTGTTTGTATTACTAATAATTAATGTGCCTATTTTATATATAGAGTTAGAAACAGTATTTGTAATTAGTGTTACAGGGGAAGCAGAAGTTATATTTGCTAAAACAACAGTGCTACCCTTAACGCTTGTGGTACTAACAATATTTGGATTGGCCATTTTTCTCTCCTATCCGAAAATAATCTGTGAGACAATACTACTCATACCAGCAGAACCAACAGATCCTGTGGCGGATATTTTTAACTTATTATTATTTAATTCTAATTCTATTCCAGATCCAGCAATGAAGAACCCACTAATTTGAGGAAAAGTTATTCCTGTACAAGATATTTCTAATTTATTATTATTTACCCCTAATCCTATTCCAGATCCAGCAACAAATAATCCACTAATATTAGACAATACTATTCCTGACGATGAAATAGTTGCAGTCTTTGAAGTATTATTATATCCCACAGATATTCCTGATCCCCCGACAATATTTAATACGTCAGATGATCTATAGGTAATTCTGGATGTTGCTCCATCTCCTATTGCTTGTTGAAAACCACTATTTAGGATATTCTCAAATGTGGTAGAGTTGATAGTGCTACTAACGAATTTGCTTCCATCATAAGAGAGAAGATAGTTTATATCATAATTCCCAGCATTATTCGTTCCTCCAACACTTAAAGGTAAAAGGGTTGTTCCTTGAAATGGTTCAGATCCTATTGTTATTGTATTAGACGTTTTATTAAATCCTAATTGTATAGATCCAGATGGATATAAATATAGAGTATTAGATAATCCTCCACTAGACTCAACATATAGACTATGATTATTATAGTCTGAGATAAATCGATATCCACTCCCAGTTAATCCTCTACACCCAGCAATCCCACGCTCTGTTGCTATAATACTAATAATAGGAATATGCCTAAAATCATAAACACTGAAAGAACTCCCTATAGAGCCAGAGTTTGTACTAGCTGATATAGAGTATGTCGGTTGTTTTATTACGTCTATAGTTGCCATAAAATTATTAGTTAAGGGTTAATGAAAGATTTGTTTGTAATCCCTGTGCATTTTGTGTTATCGTCAAAGAAGTAAATCCTCCTGGACTGGTTATAAGGTCTTGAGACCTTAAAAGAAAAGTCCACTGATTTAACTCATTATTATATGATTCGGTTATAATATCAAATAAACAAATATTATGATTTAATTCTATAGTGGGGGCATTCTCTGTTGCCCACGCATTAATATCTGTTACTGTGCTAGCGGGTCTATCTCCACCCTGAAGAGTAAATGCTAATTCAAATTTCTGACCAGTATATGCCAATAAATTAATAGTATTTGAACCACTACTATAACTTTGCTTATCTGATATCGTTGGGATACTATAAAAAGACAGAGGATTCAGAAGAGTAACAGGAAGATAAGTAGTATGGGTTTCCCTCGTAAAACCTGAATTTACTACCATTGGAGATAGACTATTCTCATCTGTAGATATTTTAAGATCATAATTACAAAATATTGTTCCTGTTAATCCATTTACTATGCCAGTAATAGAAGCTGCCCACGAACCATCTTCTATATAGCCATTGTTATATGCTATCAAATTATATGGATTTGCATTGGAATCATAAGCTAAAGACTTGTCTACTCTATGTACTAATTGTCCAGTAACAAAAGGAGGATAATTCTGATAACCACCACCTGCCCAATTAGTATCTGTATTTTTAGGTATTGCCCCACCCATTATATTCCCACTAGCAATAAATAGGTTGTTTATTATAGGTTTTAATTCTGTAAATCCAACAGGAGTAAATAAAGGATATGTCATACGACCAGTCGGGCCGGGTGTTTGTGTAGTCTTCGCTGCTTGTATCCAACGATATGTTCTTTTGATTGGTCCATATGAATTAATTTTATATGTTGGAAAAACATCTGAATTTCTGTTGAATGTTAGTTCAAAGATAGTACCACTGGTTAATACAGGGCTAGAGAAACTTACAGAATTTAATGGAACCGCTAATGTTGTGGAAATAGACATCTCATTACTAGGGTCAGTCTCTATCGTTCCATCATTTTTATAATATTGTTGATTAATAATATCATATATTTTATATTTAAATTGTAGAGCTCTCCAATTATCTGTAATAGCTCTCTGTGTATTGTCTGTTCCAAATGAGCATTTTGTTGCTAATGCTAATCCTTGACTACTGTAAGAAACAGAAACAGGATCCGTGAGTTCTACTGTTGGAGTTGGAATAATAATACCACTAATCAAAGATACTCCACTTTCATAGCAATTAGAAAACATAAACTGGTGAACCTCTGCTGATCCAGAAAATTTTGGCAAAATAGATAAACCAAGACCAGGCATTAGGTCTATATCTGGTATGCCACCCCCCATTCCTCCTCCCATATTATTATTAACTGTGGGATCCTTATAAATATCTCCAGTTATACTAGCTAAAATAGAAGGTCTTAATTTTCCACTAAGTTTATCTGTTTCGATGACAAGTCCATTTCCTAAGACACACCTATTATTAGACAAAGAAGGAGATGGAACTGCTTCTAATGTAAGAGCGCCCAACATTGTTTTTGATTCTGCTTTAATAGGCACATACTTAATCCAACCAGTCGCTGGAAAATTATTGAATATTTCTATATGATTTTTTGTTGTTAAAATTCCAGAATATTCGCTTGTTATTTCTTGCATACCCTGATTAAAATTAAAATCATTATCGATACCCTCTAAAATATACAGACCATTATTAGAATAAGATAAATTATTATCAAAGACACAAAAAACATTATCTTCGGATCTTTGTGTTTCTCCAAAATATATACTTAATCCAGTATTGCTTAATTTTTTATATGTTGCTTCAATAGGTTCCGGACAATTATTTGTGCTGAGAGTAGATAGACACCGAAATAATCCTGTTGTTGGGTATGGATTATAAATTTTTTGATCCTCGCTCTTTACATTATATTTTACCACATCCCCCTCTGTATGTTTAGCAGTAATATAGTTTTCATTTGCAAAATATAATCTTCCTCCCATAGGATTTTTATCCATTGGGATTATCCCAAGAGTATTATATGATATAATTTTATATGATGTTTGACCCAGAGCATCAGTAACCACTACTCTAAATGAAGGATATATGTTGTTCTCGACAGGGAATGCTGTTGGCATACCAGAAATCCTAATTCTTCCATCGGTTATTTTATTTGGAAGTAATGGGAGATCTAAATATGTTAGCTCTAAACCAGGAGGAACACTCCCAATAATATTTATCCCAGTAATACCGGTTATATAAGGACACTTTCCGTCTCTTTTGCTGGCTTTATACTTTATTATTCCGTCACTTATCTGGCAATTAGGGAATAGACTAGCAGATAGTTCTTCGATTTTTATCACTGGAGTAGCAAGAGGAAGAGGCTTAAAGAAATATATAGTCCCTGTAGAATCCTCTCCTGTTGTATCAAATGCTTTAATCTGTACATTATATGTTCCAGTATTACAATTTGTAATACCAGTAAAAGCAAACACCCATTTATTTGTATCAAAAGATCTAGTAGATAAACATATTTGGTCTTGTTGTCCAGGATAATATCCAGAGCATAAAGATGGTAATCCACTAAGGACTATCGTTGGTGGAAAATTAGGACTTTCAAGACCTCCAACAACATCAAACTCTAAACTCCAATCTGATCCTTGATCTGCTTCTAATCTTTCTTTAGGAGACAAAGCTTTAATTTTAAGAGGTATGGAAGAATAGCTTGCTTCTAATTCTTTTAGCTTTAATAATCCTATAACTGAGATAGTATCAGTGTCTAATCCCATAATATCAACATTAAGAACTGGTTTAGTGGCGCTAGAGCTCGCTAGTTCAGTATTTAGATTAGAGATAGTAATTCTACTCTGCCATTTATTTGGCATGTGTTCTCCGCTATATCTGAACTCGTTTAAATTAGTAAATCTATTATAATGATTATACGACAAGGCATAATTACTAGGCATACCAGGAGAAATAGTAGGTGGGGAATATCCATTTTCATATGAGTCTGTACAGTTATTGATCTCTAAATTTATAAAATAATCTTTGTCTATAGTTCCATGATATTGTTTAATATTCTGAAAAGAGACTGGACACAAGTATTTTATCGTTCCAGAGCTAGTTACTTCACTACTATTATCGTGTGCGTACACTCTAATATCATATATTCCAGAAGATATATTGTACCTATTAAACTGATCAAGAGTTCCAGTAACACTAATATTCCACTTTTCAGAGACACTATCAAAAATTTTACCAACTTCATATTTAGAAGGAGTTCCCATTAACTGTATTTTTGGAATAGAACCCGCTGTCTTTTCTCCGCCAAGAACACTAAAATACATTGTCCAGTTTTCTTGATTAAAAGCAGTAGTCTTTGGAAGAATTATGTTCGCAATAGAAATATCGTCCAGTACTGATATTAGAATAGAGTTGCTTTGAGAATTTCCAAGGTAATTTGTTCCTACAGAAAGGTTATATGTAACAGGAATACTATTGTGGCCTATTGCTAATAGATATAAATCTCTTGCTGTTAATTGGGTATATGGGGTGGATATTTTGTTTAAACTATAAGATATACCAGAGGGTAAATTTGTGAGAGTTGTTGTTGGAAGAATATCTATATAAGGGGTAGTCTTTTGATAATTAAAATATACTGGAACATATGAAGTATTTATATTATTTAATATTATTCCTGTTGGGATATTTGTTATTGTATCTCCATAAATAGCGTTAACACCAGTTAATTTTATATTAAAAGAATGATTTAAAATATTGCTAGGTGTTGCGCCCCCAAATAATCCAGATGCTCCAAAAGATAGTGGATAAATAGAATTTGTAGCCAATCCAGTACCCATTAAATACCCCTGCCATAAATTCAGACCTGACGTATAAGATAATCCAGAAGCTATTATGGTAATGCCTGAATATGTAGATCCACTGATACTAATAGGATAATCATTATTCAGATCCTTAATATCAAAAGAGGTAACCCACGGACTGGAACCAAAACCCCCATAAAACGCAGTAGATTTAAGATTTATAATAGAAGGTGAGATAATTTGACCATCAAAATTATGAAAAGATATTTTTTGTCTATTATCCATAATGTCTGTAGCTTCAATATCAAAATATGTAGTTTTAGATATGCCTGAAATAAAGATATCTGTATACCAGACATTGCTAAACGGGTCTAATTTCGGCAAGGGGTTGGATATTCCACCACTGATAGGGATACCTCTTTGAAAAGCACTAGATATTGTATATTCTGATCTTAATTTATAAACATTTATTTCTGGAGGTATACCAGAATTCCCTGCTCCTCCACGAATACCAATCCTTATTGTAGTCGGCACAGTCTGGTCTAAGCCTATTATCTCATAATAATCATTATTTTTAGGAATTCCCGTAATAACTGGACTAACAATGTCTGCTCCTAAAATAACAAAATCTTCATTATCAACAACTAGTAAAGGAGTAGTAGAAGACACATTAGAGTTAACTGTCCACTCATCTGAACTAGGGAGAGATAAAGTGTCCGTTATAATTCCAGTTATTTTTGCTGGTGTCAATAGTCCATTAAAATTATTAGAAACAAGATATTTGCACAAAGACATATTAAAGTAACCACAATTACTCGAAGAAGAATATTTATTATTTGCCTGTACTAATCCTGTCGTTGGAATAAGCCCCGTGGCATATAGCGTTAGGGGAGCGGTTGCTGGAAAAGCAAAAGAATTATCCATAGATAAAATAACATTATTATAATTTGGGTTTTTATCCGTTTGTATATTTCTATAACCAGTTATCATAATTGCTGAACCACTACTACTATTCTCATTTCTCCAAATATTTATACCTCTTGTATCTTGAAGAGTATTCCATTCCAAATAATCTGGATCGCTTGGGTTATTAATAAATCCCGGTATTTTAGCTATAATAGTAACAATATCTGGTGCTACAGAACCATTATATATAGTATATGGTCCCATTAAACTATCTCTAAGTTGAGTTCTTAAACTTGTGGTCAAAGCATTTTGAGCTTCTGTTTCTCTAGAAAAACTTAATGTTGCACTAGCTGCTGATAGTGTATTTTGAGATATCGTAATAGTAGGCCCTGCTCCAGTAGACACAATATAAGAACCAACTGGTATATATGATCCATTTACTACATTCATCCCTAGTACTAAATTATTTATATCAGGACAAGAAATTGTCTTTGTATTAGAACTAAATGAACACAGAGCCTTAGATATTACCTCTGTTGATTGTGGATTTATATCAGGATCAATATCTATCCAAAATTTATCTCCAGAATTAAGTTTTACGGGCAATCCAGAAATTCTGATGCATAAATAACCACTAGCACAACTTATGTTATGGGATCCGATAAATACAGAAACATCTCTATATGGATAAGCAATCCTATCTCCGTTAAAATCTCTACCCCAGATGCTAAATTTATCTCCGTCTAAATTATGAGCAGTATGATTATAGTGTATTAAGCCAGATGCGTAAGAGGTTGTTTTATCAAAGCTTTTGGCAAAATCATAAATATATAAAGACTGTCCTGACATACCTATAATATCATATATTCCATTTTTTAAGATATTTGTTGGGCCATTAAAAGTTGTGCTTATTTGCTGGTCATTATCTCTGTCTTCTAATAATGTCTTTGGAATAATCTCATATGTTTTTGTATTATTTAGAACAATATTTCCAGTTGGAGCTAGACTATAATTAAATACTCCGCTTCTAACAGCAATATTAAAACTATTACTATTAACATCTATTCCATATATATTAGACATCATATTGCTAGAACAACGAAATTTATTAATATAATTATTAGAGATAAAAATACCAGAAGTATTAGCTGTTTTATATCCTATATTAAGATTCCTATCAGATTTATGAAAATTATTATCAGATAAATGTCTTAATAATTCAGAATATCTTGGCTGGGTTATTGTTAGTGTTTGATATGGTTGTTTATAATCTATAAATACATTGAATATACCAGTATTGCTAATTGATGCTATCTTTAACTCTATTGTTTCTTTTACAATAGTTTTGGATAAACCATTATTTATTCCAACGTATGATGGATCATAACCCCCTAATATGCCAGTATAACTACTTAAAGAATGATTTTCATAAACGTGTATTCTTCCAATACCAGTGCCTGGAGATGACAGCCCAGCCCCTGTCCAACTTACTAAATCATATGGGACTATATTAAATACTCCAGATGCAAAAACATTGTCTTCGCTAGGAATATTACTAGAATCTGGAGATAAAGTTGGATCTATAAAATTAGGATTAAGAATCATCCCAGAAGTTACAAAAGTAAATGCCTTATCCTGATAATAACCCATGCCTCCATTAACTCTGACTTTACCAGTGCCTTGTAAAGACTGAGACAGCCACGAGGTATATTCTATGTTTTTAGAGATAGAATCTTGAAAAGATGGATATTTTGGATCAACAGTTAATAATTTTTCAATAGTACTATCTTTATTATTATCTTTCTTCGTTATTAATCGATATGAAAGATTTCCTATATTATTAGGATAATCAGCTAATTCATCAGTTTTTAGATACAAATATGTTCCACCACTAACTAATATATATGAATTATTTAGATTTGCTACTCCATTATATCCAGAATATACTATAAACGGGACAATAGTATTTTTATTATTAATTTTAAATGTTTCGCTATTACCATTAAACGAAGTAGTTCCATCTCCACTAGCTAATAAATTATTTCTTGTTGTTTGGCTACTGAAAAGTTGAATATCTGGCAAAAGAATAGCTGTGTTACTAGTAATACCAGATACGCAACCAGTCATAATGTCTTTATAGTTTGTTAATATTGTATTTAATCCAGATCCTACTTTTCTCTCAAGATCAAAAGTAAATTGTGTACCAGTTGGGACGAGACCAGAAAGACCATTACTAACTAACTCAGAATAGAATATTCCACTGTCTGTGATAGAATATAGTTCATTAATATTTTGTGAGAATGAATATGTTCCTGTTGTTAATTCAAATTTTCTGCATGTTGTTGTACCAATCCCAGAAATAGGAGTAGATATAGAAATGTCTGATATTCCAGAATTAGCAAAAGAATAGTCTATTGTATATTTAATAGTACCATTATTATCTTTTTGTACAGATAAAATTTTACTATTTATTCCAGAAATTTGAATAGTATCTTGTTCGTTTAATATTAGTCTGTGATTGCTTAAACTAGATTGATAATTTGTTCTTTCTTTCCAAGTTTGTGGATTAGCAAGTAAAGACAAGACGTTCCCACTATATGAGACTCTTTGAGTTTCTATAAACTTAATAGTGTCTTTACTATGAACCTTAAAGTCGTCTTGTACCAGATATTTATATGTATATGGGGAGTAGGCAATATCTAATGATCTAGTATCAAAAGTATATGTTGGAATATAATACAGGGGTAGTAAGTTATTAGTTCCTGTTACAATTGATGGTCCAGACAAGGAATTCTCTCCAAAATCACAGTCTATTCTCCCTAATATTGGATTAATAGTAGCTGCAAAAGTAAAAGAAGCAAATCCACTAGCTATTAGATTAGGGTTGGTAACAGTCATAGACTGATCATAATCAGAGATTTTAGATGGATCAATAAGATTCCAGGGTGTTGATATATTATTTTTATAAAATGAGAAGTTCAGACCAGACATATATAGTTCTGGTGGATTATTAGTAGTCGGTGTTGTTCTATAGACGTTTAAATTAAATGTTCCACTAATATTCCCTATTATATTTTTTTGAAGATAATTTCTAAATTTAATCTTATTGTCAGTTTGTAAAGGAGCTAATATCAACTTTCCTGTACTAGCTGGCATTTGTTTTGTGAAAGAAAAATCAAAATTATTATCTGTCCTGACATATGTGTCTATCCCACCAGTACAATTAACAAACACATTACTATTTAATGGACAGTCTTGAGATATCCCATGATTTAAGAATTTAATATATACTTCTTTTTCTCCAGAAACTCTTGAATAAAGACATTCTGTCATATTATGAATAGTAGTCCCTTGATTTATAAAAGCTCCAGTATTATATGGATAGCCAGAAAAAGGACTTAGTTTAATAACATGTCCAGTCCTATATCCAGCATATGGAATAGATTTGTTAGCCAAGGCACCTATCGCATAATCGTTTTTAGGCTTTATTATAATAGGATTGTTAACGTCTTGAATATTAATAGGAACATACTGAAGAGGAGGAGTTGTTATCTTTAAAGAAGATTGTTTTGTGTCTGTGTCAATTGTGTTTGTAGCAGAAATATTTAATGCATATGTTCTAGCTTGTGAGTTATTATATAATTCATGATCCGTGTGGTTCAATACCATAATGGCTTTTTTATAAGATACATAATCTGGGGGATTTCTATATGTGTAACTTTTAACTATTCCTGTAGAAATTACAAAAGAAGCAACCCCAGTCTCAACTTGTTTAGTAAATAATAATTCTGCATTATACTCTAATGTTTTATTGTCTTCTATCTTAAAACTTAGAATATTAGTCCATGATGGTGACTGCCCATGAAATTTTAGTGGAACAATAGATAGTTGTCCTTGGCTTTCTCTTATTTGCTGATTATTGATGCCCGGGGAAGTGGTTTCAAATCCCCCAAGAGAGATTTGATTATCTATCCAAGTATAAGCTGATCTACCCATAGCTATACTGTTATCTTTAAGAGCATGACTCTTATAATTAAGAGCAATTGAATTTGCCCCACTAACTTGATTTAAGTTCCCCGCTATAAAAGAATTCTTAGAATTTGAACCAACAGTATTGTTTGTTCCAACGACCAAAGAATTGCTATTGCTCCCTTGATATGCCGTAGCATTCGTATTGCTACCAACAGATAAATTAGAGTCTTCAACAACGATCCAGGTGCCAGTTTCAAAAATAACGCTACTCTTTAGCATCATTGGAGAAGTAGGAGTATCTCTAAAAAATTTAGGGATATAATCGATATCAGAGTTATCTTCAAGATGAGGAATAATCACTCCTGCATAAAGAGTTCCAGTAAGATTGGCAGCGTTTCTATAATAAAAACCATGCTTATCATCTAACATGTCTGCATTTAAATAGCTAACAAGAAGATCGTTTCCATTAATATCAAAAGGAGGAAGAGCATTATATTTTGGATAATGTATTATTAATCTTCCATATAGACTAATAGTATTAACGAATGTTTTAGATCCAGAGACAGTTTGAGGTACTGTAAGACTAACATATTTAGAGTCTGCTATTTCTTCTAATAAAACAGTACCGCTTGAATTTTGATTAAATAGTTTCAATTTTTGTTCAGATGGATAATAAGATAATATTGCGGTTCTTTGAGGATTATCACCATATCTGAATTTGATTGATCGTGGGTCTATTGAGCTATCAAAAGATCCAATCTGAACATTACTAGACACTATATCTTCTTGAACAGTTAATGATCCAAGTATTGATAATGAGCCATCAATAGTTCCTCCGTGATCATTTAATGGAGTAAAACCAAGAGCATCAGTTATATCTCCAGGATTTAAGTTTTCAAAATCAGTAGCTAGTCCCTTTTGATCAAATGTCGTTTTTATATATGTTCCACCAATAAAAGTATCTGGCAAAACACTCTTGTCTGCAAAAGTCCCCGTTATATTTCCAGCATTTCTATAATAATATCCTTGTTGTCCATCGAGTAAATCAGCATCTAATGTAGATCCTGATCCATCATTACCGCTATGCCAAGGAATAAAACCAAGAGCGCTAATAACATCAGTGTTTGTTATCTGCGAACCCTCAACCACTCTTCCTTTAGTATCGATCTTCACTTTAGAATAAATTCCAGTTGAAGATATAACAGAAAGCTCTAATTTATCATCTATTATAGATATATCGTCTGAAACATTAACTTGAATAACCACAGATCCATCTGGAATAGATATTTCTCCCCCGCCAGTTAATCCAGAACCAGCAACAATGCTTATTTTTTGTCCTCTAAAAACCAGCTCTCCTGTACCCAAGGGCATAGAAGATATTCTAGTTCCATCAAAATATATCAACTTATCCTGTCCAAAAAAAGTATTATTTGTTCCACCAAAAGCTATTGGTAATCTTCCACGAATATAATTTTCAGATAAATCTAAATTATCTTTAGTAAGAATATCATTATTAATAGATATTTGATTTTGCTCATTTAAAAGCAATCCATTCCCAACATTTGCATTAATAGTAATATTTGATCCACTCTTAATATTAGACAGACCACTATTAGTATATATATTACTTATAACGTCTGTTTGAATATTATTTATATTTATATTAGAGCTAGACAGTTTAGTCCCATCATAATATATTATTCTATCCTGAGTATAAGAAGAGGCATTTGTTCCTCCACTAGAGATAGGCAAAACATCGAAAACCAGACCATTCAATCCAGGTGGTCCAATAACCCCAGTATCTCCCTTTTGTCCAGGCTCTCCCCGCAATCCCTTATTTATTTCTATGATACTAACTTCATTATTAAGTGCCGAGACAGATATCCTAGTGGTAGAGATAGTTTCTTGCGTAGAATCCTGTCTACCAATAATTAAATATTTTCTTGGATTATTAGAGTCTTCTGTAACATATATATTTGTCATTGGCAATTATTGCACGGGTCTTGTGAGTCTGTGTTACAGACAAAAACGTCATTTCCTGTAACATTCCTAGTAAGCAGGGAGATGGTTCCCTTTAAGATTCTAAAAACCTTTTTTCCTCCCCCATTATATAAATCATTTGGTTCTTGTAGCTCTAAGTCATATGCAGCAGAAGTGAATGTTAGAGCTGCTGTATAAGTAGCAGGGAATTGTAGAGTAATACGACCAATTAATGGATCTATTAAAAAAGAATAGGAGGAATTTATGGTATTTGTGATAAATGTCTGAATATTAGCAGAGCTATCTACCCAGCGTAATCTTGCGCACCAACCAGTTAGATTAATAGGTACTTGATTGTCATCTTTGTAATCAAAAGATAGATAAAAACTAGTCCCTTTTTCGATCTCAAAACCATATTCTGCAGCTGCCATAATATTATCCTATTAATATGATCAAAGCGAATAAACTAATCATAGAGTATGACTTATAGTCTTACACCTAATTGCTCGATATTCATGGTCAATAGCTCTCTGGATTATGTACCCCCTTCCAATAATAATAGCAGTTTCTCAGGTCTGTTTTGTCCTTTATTTGACCTGTATTAATTATGTTTTTCCAGGATATGTAACTTTCTATCTCTGCTGGGGTCCCAAGAGATATGACCTTGTCTATAAGATAGGAGGAGATATTTAGATTGTCTCTGATTAAAAGATTATATATTAGAGTTATATAATATTCTCCATTATAGGAGACTTCTTGATCAATAGCCATATCACAATATTTTTTAAGATCTGACCCCTTTTTAAAATAATATGTCCCAGAAGATGCTTGTTCATCCATTGGATTATCTGTGTATGAAGACTTTTCTTTTACTGCTAATACTTTATTATTTTCTATTAAGCAATGAGCCATAAGTCCAGAGAAAAGGGAGTGCGGGTGGAACCCAGTATGAGTAGCTAAACACCCATCGACATCTTTTATTTTAATAGTTTCTAAAAATTTTCTATAATCCCAGACTAATCCAGCATCACAATAAGATATTATAATTTGCTCGTTATCTGAGATATAATCAAAAGCTTGTTTTACAGTATATACTGGGCCAAGTTTATGGGGTGGGATAGATATAATCTGTGATTTATAGACCAGATTTCTAAGAATCGACAACATGTCTGTTTTCTCAATATGGTCATGATTACAAATAAATATAAATTCATCATTGTATTTATCAAATGCCTCAATAACATATTCAATAATTCTTTTATTTAATACTTTAATCAGGGGTTTTGGGTCTTTATATCCCTTATCTTTAAATCTTTGACCACTACCAGCCATAGGAATTATAATTTTCATAATATTCCCCCTTCTTTAACAGTGTGTATAAAATCATATTTTGAAGATATTGCTTTTGGTAGTGAGATAAGATCATGATCAAAACTTAAGTTCTTCATACTCATATTAAATTTCAAACAATCAAACCCACAAATAGTATAACCCATATGTTTAGCTAGTGTTGGAAACATTACTTCTTGAAAATATATCTTATTTGTTTTATCAAAAAAAGCATATAAAGAGACCAACATTCTTTTAGACATTCTTATAATAGGAGAAAAACTCTTCAAGATATACCCATCGAAAAAGTTGTCTTCTTTTATGAATGGTTCCCACCAATCCAACCACTCCTGCTCAATATATTGTATATTATCTATCAGTATTAAATCTTCCATATTATAATTATGATGTAGTATAAACTCCACTAATATTTCTTGAGATCTTATATAAATATCATCTTCTATAAAATATAGATAGTCATATTCTTGTAATTTTGTTATGTTTCTAGTAGAAATAAGGGATTTGGTCAATTCTAGTCTTTGTTCTCTGGCTTTATTAGTATTAAGATAGTCTTCTCTTTCTGAATTTCTTTCTATAAAATATGAAATATCGTGATATCTAAAAATCTCTGCTTTATTAATATAAAAAGTATTAGTGCCTGTGCTTGGTGAACTAGAAACTATATAATTATCTATTTTTAAATCCTTAACAAAAGACTTAAGATAATCAGATGGTTTTCTTGATATAAATACTATGGCTGTTTTATAATCCACTTAATTTTTCCTTTATAAAATCCATTTTTTGATCATGTCCTGTAGTATGAAGTATCTTAATATCCATAGTATCTAATTCTTTGTAGTTAAAAGATAGCTCTGCATCTATGTGAAGAGGCAAATATTTAATATTTTTAGCAAAAGAAAATAACATCATTAATATCTCATCATCTTTGCAAACAAAATAGTTCAACAGAGACAGAGTCTTAAAGTGTTTATTTATCAAATTTTTATTATATACTGTTATTCCATTATTAGGCCAATACCCAAGATTTTGGATATCTGTGGCATAATTATCTATGTTATAATCTAATAGAGTCTCACACATCTTTTTAAGATATGTATATTCATGATGTTTTTCTGGGCTGTCATAAAAAGAAAATATTGGGACATAACTACATTGTCTTCCAATAATAGAATCAGAAATAGCTTGCTTATTATGGTCTTCATTATATCTACTAGGTAATTTTAAAGAATAAAAAGTATCACCATCATCTGAGAGATTATTAAATATATCTGTTTGACTAAAAAAGAAAACATCAGCATCTAAATTTATGACTCTATCATACCCTGAGTCTATTAACTTATCAAAATTGCTTATTTTATGATTAGAGAAATAAAGATAAGATATCTTATTGTCTTCTCCTAATATCCTTTTAAAGTTATAAGCAGGAACACCCTCTTCTGTAATATCAAAAACAGATACCTCTTTAGATTTGCAATACTCTAAAAGATCATCTTTTTTAGGCCCATTAACAGCGAACATATTGACAAAAATATCTTTAGGGTCAGAAATGTTTTTAATTAATAGCTCTAAACTTTTTTTAAATAGATGTCTATATTTTTCATCCTCTGGCACTAATTCAATTAAATAAGTATATGCTGTTTTCATTAAGATATCCTTTTTCCTACAATTAAAATATCGTCTCCAATATTTTTTATATGCCTTAAATCTATAACGGACACTTGAAAGTTATCATCAAATTTATCTAGAATGGACTGAATATCAATATTATAATAATCAACATCTTCAATAATCAATAATCCTTCTATCTCCACTTTATCTTGATATAGATCTAATAATGAATTATAGGAATCTGTGTTGTGGGGGCCATCATCAATAATAATATTAAAGTTTGGTAATAATTTTACTAATTCTTTATCATATGCATTTCTATTATAATGATGATATCTAGGACTATTAATGGATATTAATGTTGGTGGGATATCACAAAGATCCACCCCATATACTTCTGCTTTTTCAAAATAATTTAACCAAATACCAATAGACCCACCAGCAGCAACCCCAATTTCTAGTATTCTGTGGCTATCTAGATAATCAGAGAATAAGTTATTGTAGATGTCTAAATAAGAATGTTTTGAATCTTTATCTGTTAAATGTTTGAAGTTATCAGCTATGTCTTTAAGCTTACTCATATTATTTTATACTTTCTTTTATTCTATCTCCTAGATAATCAATAAGATTCATTTTAATTTTACCAGAAGAATCACTAATAGTTGGATTGATAAAATTTTCCACAACATATTTATTATTTAATTTATCTTTTACTATAACCTTATTCTTACAGATATTCTTTAAGACATAAGACATATTGTCTGTTGATATACTCCCATTAAAGCTATAGAAATTATTCATCTTAGAGCTATCATATTGATAAGAGATATTATCTTTAAAAACTATAACAAAATTATTAAGATATAGATTTTCTATTACTACATATGGACATGGATCAAAAAGACTGAATAAAATAAAATAATCTATAATTTTAAAATATTTATAAGGATTATTAGTATGAGATATATGAAAAAAGTTTTTAGGTAATGGTTCATTGTTTATGCTATCTATAATAGTATTTTTATCTCCCCCTATCCATAAAAATTCTTTTTCTGGGTAATTAGTTGCTGATATTAGGAATTCACGAAAGTTTTTTCTTGAAGTAGTATCTCCACTCATTCCGATAATAACTCTTTTTTTATCTAAGGATCTATATCCATTAGTAATCTTTGTTGTTTCTAAATCTAAATTATCTAGTTTATTTTGTAATATATCATGAGATAGAAATGGAGGACAGACACAAGCATTTACTCCAAACTTTTCTTTAAAGTCTTTTGATATATTTTTACTAACACAAAGAAGGTTATTTATACTTTTAATTTCTGGTCCAAAATGAAAACCATAAGCACTTGAATGTTCATGAGAATGGAATATAATATTATAGTTAGTCTGGATATCTAATAGATATGGATAGGTCCAAGAGATACTATTACAGTATATGGCTTTTGGAGATACTGATAAGATTATTTTTCTTAATAGGGTTAAATCATCTAAATAATATACTGCGTCTTCTGAAACAATATCAAATATTTCATGGATCTCTTTATTATAAAACATATCAACTAATAATACTTTATACTTATGTTTTTTTAGTTGTTTATATAAAGAGTATAGATAAATAGGAGCTCCAGTAAGACTAGTTTCATGGTTTACTAATATAATATCATATTTTTTTTGACTCTTTAAATCAGATAAATTAAGATCCTTGGAATCGACAT
>Ga0114969_10000743_pt1 | contig 28248 bp, 19 predicted proteins | sample M_130807_MF_Meta_FD_87316 | JGI IMG/M metagenome (GOLD analysis project Ga0114969, IMG submission 87316) | Freshwater microbial communities from Lake Montjoie, Canada to study carbon cycling - M_130807_MF_MetaG | ecosystem: Environmental > Aquatic > Freshwater > Lake | place: Lake Montjoie...
CCGCAAGCGCAAGTCGTCCAAGCGTCCCGCCTGAGCCTGCATCGTTGACCGATCGCCGCCGCCTCACCTCGTGCGGCCCGGGCGGAGCCGGCCCCGCCCGGGCCGCTAAAGGCCTGCGTTGCCGTAGTCGATCCCCAGAGGGTAGTGTTCGCTCCACCGGAGGTAGGCTGACTCTATGTGCGGGATCATGGGTTACATCGGGAATCAGGAGGCCAGCCGGATCCTGGTCGACGGGCTGCGCAGGCTCGAGTACCGGGGCTATGACTCCGCCGGTCTCGCCACCCTCGACGGCGGCGGAATCGACGTCCGGCGCTGCGTGGGCAAGCTCGACAACCTGGCCCGGCTCCTCGACGAGAAGCCGCTGCACGGAACGATCGGCATCGGCCACACCCGCTGGGCGACGCATGGCCGTCCCTCGGAGGAGAACGCCCACCCGCACCGGGCCGGCAAGATCGTCGTCATCCACAACGGGATCATCGAGAACTTCGTCGAACTGAAGACCGAACTCGAGTCGCGCGGGCGCCGGTTCAGCTCCGAGACCGACACCGAGGTGATCTCGCAGCTGGTCGACGAGTATGTGTCGAGCGGACTCGATCTGATGTCCGCCGCACGCGCCGCGGTGAAGCGGCTGCAGGGCTCGTTCTCGATCGTGATCCTCTCGGAGGACGACCGGACCCGTCTGCTCGCCGCGAAGACCGCGACGCCGATCGTCATCGGACTCGGCAAGGGCGAGAATTTCGTCGCCTCCGACATCCCGGCGATCCTCGACCACACCCGCGACGTCCTCTTCCTGGAAGACGGCGAGATGGCCGAGGTGACGCGCGACGGCGTGACCGTGACCTCCTTCGACGGCACCCTGATCGAACGCGCTCCACGACACATCACCTGGGACCCGATCACCGCGCAGAAGGGTGGCTTTCGCCACTTCCTGCTGAAGGAGATCCACGAGCAGCCGCAGGCCATGATCGACACGATGCTCGGGCGCATCCGCCAGGAGGAGGGCGACGTCGTCCTGCCCGAGCTCGACGCGCTGCGCGACTCCTGGCCCACCGTGAAGCGCATCTACCTGACCGCCTGCGGCACGGCGTGGCATTCCTGTCTGGTCGGTAAGTTCCTGATCGAGGAGCTGGCGCGGATCCCGGTCGAGGTCGACTACGCGAGCGAGCTTCGCTACCGCCAGCCGCTGCTCGCTCCCGACACGCTGCTCGTCGCCGTGTCGCAGTCCGGCGAAACAGCCGATACGCTCGCGGCCGTCGACGAGGCGCGCAACGCGCGCGCCAAGGTCCTGTCGATATGCAACGTCGTCGAGGCCTCGATCCCGCGCAAGGCCGACGCCGTGCTCTACACGCACGCCGGGCCCGAGATCTCCGTCGCGAGCACGAAGGCCTTCACGACCCAGTTGACCGCGTTCTACCTGCTCGCCATCCACCTCGGTCGACTGCGCGGCACGCTCGACGAGCAGCGCGGACGCGCGCTGGTGCATGAACTGGTGAACCTGCCGAGCCGGGTGCAGGAGGCGATCGCCGGGGGCGAGGAGGTCGAGCGGATTTCGCGCAAGTTCGCGAGCGCGAGCGACTTCCTCTACCTCGGCCGCGGCATCAACTACCCGATCGCCCTCGAGGGCGCCCTCAAGCTGAAGGAGATCTCGTACATCCACGCCGAGGGATACCCCGCCGGCGAGATGAAGCACGGGCCGATCGCGCTGATCGACGAGAACCTGCCGGTCGTCGTGCTCGCCCCGCGTGACCCGATGTACGCGAAGACGATCTCGAACCTGAAGGAAGTCGAGGCACGCGGCGGGCGGATCATCGCCGTCACCGACGCGCCCTCGGCCGACCTGGAGAAGGTGGCCGAGGAGATGATCGTCGTGCCGCGCGTGGCGCACGAACTCTCACCAATCCTGATGTCGATCCCTCTCCAGTTGCTCGCCTACCACGTCGCCGTCCACCGCGGCAGCGACGTCGACCAGCCGCGCAACCTCGCGAAAAGCGTGACTGTCGAGTAGACGGCACGGCCTGCGGGCGGCCGGCGGCCGTGTCGCTTGCGGGGCAGGACGAGCCGTCGATCAGCCACCGGCGGGTGCGAGGGTCTCCTTCCTCGTCACAACGCCGATCCGCGTGATGCCCGCGGTGCGGCAGTCGTCCATCAGGTCGACGATCCGGCCATGCAAGTGCGTTCGGTCGGCCTCGAGGAAGATCGTCTTGTCGGCGCGCCCCTCGTAAATCGCCGTGAGTCTCGGCACGACCTCACCGGCGGGAATCTCGGAGCCGTTCACGAGGAGCCGGCCGTCGGCAGCCAGCGTGAGGGTCACCTGGTCGTTTCGGTCGGCGGAGGTGCCGGTCGATGCGAGCGGCAGGTCTACCGGTACCTCCTGGCGCATGAGCGGGGTTACCACCATGAAGATGATCAGCAGCACGAGGACGACGTCCACGAGTGGCGTGACGTTGATCTCGGCCTTCAGGTCGTCGTCGCTGGTCGCGCGGACAGCCATCGCTTCCTCCTATCGCTCCGCGACGCCATGAGCGACGTCCCCGGCCGAGATCGCCTCGACCGCGAGTTCCTCGGCGACGCACTCGAGCTCGGCGACGGTCCGCTGGATCCGCTGCGTCAGGTAGTTGAACACCCACAGCGCGGGAATCGCGACCAGAATGCCGAGCGCGGTCGCGACCAGCGCCTCGGAGATGCCGGTTGCGACCGACCCGATGCCGCCCTGGCCGGTGACGCCCATCGTGTGGAAGGCGGACACGATTCCGAGCACGGTGCCGAACAACCCGACGAAGGGGGCGGTGGAGCCCACCGTCGCGAGCAGGCCCAGGCCCTTGCGCAGTTCAATGCCCGACGCGAGGACGATCCGGCGCGCGGTGCGGTCGAAGGCCTCGAGTCGTGACGCCGCGGAGCTGCCGCCGCCGCGCAGGACGGTCGTGCCCTCGCGAACCAGCCATGCCGCGTGGCTGTGGGGAAAGCGATCGGCCTCGCCCGCGGCGGCCACCGGTCCCCTTTCCGCGACCGCGGATCTCCACGACCCGAGGAAGGCAGCCGACTCGCGGGTGCTGCGGACGATCGAGGCGATGCGCTCGATCGCCACGGCGAGCGAGAGCATCGACATCGCCAGCAGGAGCAGCATCACTCCCTTGGCCAGCGGCCCCATCGAGGACCAGAGATCGATCAGGTTGAAACTCATCGTCACTCCCTTGTAATCCGCGCCTCAGCGCAGGACGAAGCGGATCGGAATCTCGAGGATCACGCGCACCGGGCTCCCGTCCCGGCTGCGGGCCGGCTGGAATCTCCATTGCCGGACGGCCTCGATCGCGGCGCGGTCGAGCTCCGGGATCGACTGCAGGACCTTTACGCCCGACTCGACGTTGCCCCCGACGTCGAGCACAGCCTCGAGGAGGACGAGGCCCTCGAGGCCTCGACGGCGTGCATCGGGCGGGTAGTTCGGGGGCACGCGTCGCACGAGGGTCGGCCGTTGCGCGACCGACCCGATCGACACCGGGCCGCGGCCAGTCGCGCCGACGACCCCGCCGGGCGTCCCGCCTCGCACGCCGCCGACCACGCCCCCTTCGGCGCCACCGACCGAGCCCTGGGCGACGCCGCGGGGGGCTTTCGCCGCGGCGCCACCCGCGCCACCCGCCTCCTCTCCAGACGAGGCGGCGGCCGGGGCCGGCTCGGGGGGCCGCACCTCGCGCGGCTTCTCCTCGGCCGAAGTCGAGGCTTCGCGCGCGGGCTCCTCCTCTCGGCGACGGGGCTCGGGCTTCTTGCGCGGATCGGCCCGCCGCAGCGAGTCGGACTCCGGCTCGGAGACGCGTCGCCGCGGCTCAGGTTTCTTCGGCTTCTCGACGGGTCTCGGTCTCTCCACCTTCGCCTTCTCGACCTTCGGCTTCGCAGGCTCGGTCGGCCGCATCTCGTCGGGGATCGTGCTGCCGGGCCCCGGCGCGGAGCTCATCATCTCGTCGGTGGCCTCGCCCTCTCCGTCTGGCCTGCCGAGCGGTGGTGGCGGGGGCGGAGCGGGCTCGATGAAGACGAGCCGCGGGGGCTCCTCGACGGGAGCCTCGACGCGCGGCCACCAGAGGATCGCCGCCGCGACCGCGAGATGGAGCATCAGCGCGAGCGACGCCGCTCCGGCATACCGGCGACGCGCGATCGCCTCGGGGACGAGGCCCCCGGCTTCGAGCGCGTCGGTCAAGGCTCACTCCCCGAGTCGACTCGCGCGCGGTGGCGCGGGAACGGACCCGGGCGTTCGGCCGGTTCGGGTCGGCCGCACGCCGGGGTGGTGTGCGTCCCGGGCAGGCGCGACGTGTTCGGTCCGGGTTCGACCATTCAGAAGACCAGGTTGATCCCGCCGGCCACGCCGATGCCCGGCAGCGGCGCGATGTCCTTCAGCACCGAGACCGAATCGCGCGCGGTTTCGTTCAGCAGGTTCGTCGCTCGCAGGAAGAGGCTCGTGCCCTCGGGAAGCCCCAGCGACTGCGGCAAGTCGTAGGTGAAGAAAAGGTTCAGCATGGCATAGCCAGGCGTGAACGTCTGGAAGCTGGGATTCCGGGTCTGCGGCGCGACCTGCAGCCAGTCGAACCGGGAAGTAAACCCGCCGATCGCGTAGACGAGGCCGGCCCCGAAGCGGAAGGGCGGCATCCGGGGCAACGGCTGGTCGTCGTTGCGCTCCTGCGCCCAGACGTAGTCGCTCTGCAACTCGAGGTGCAGGTGGTGCGGGCCGGTCTCGAGCAGCGGAACGTCCGCCTGCATCTCCATCCCGCCGAGGGTAGCGGGCACGGCTCGGTACGCATACACCGGCAGTTCGCTCTCGGGATCGATGAGGCCGGTCGGGAAGAGGGCGATGAAGTCGTCGAAGCGGTCGTAGAAGCCCGTCACCGACCCCGTTATCCAGCCGAGCGTCCTGCGCAGCGAGAGGTCGATGCCGAGACCAGTTTCGGCATCGAGGTTTCGGTTTCCGATCTCGAAGATCCCGGTCGCGAGGTGCGGGCCGTCGGCGAACAGCTCCTGGTAGGTCGGAGCGCGGTTGGTGTAGGCGACTGAGAGCGCGACGTTCCAGCCCTCGACCGGGGTGTAGACAGCCCCAATCGATCCGCTCGGGGTGAGGAAGCTCCGGTCGTCGCCGGGCCCGAACTGCTCCGAGGCGATCGCCTCGACCCTCTGGTGATCGAGGCGGACGCCGAACTGGAGCAGAACGGGGTCGAACTTCGCCTCCTCGAACAGGAAGCCCGAGTTCACCCACGTCCGGGCCGATGGGAGGAAGGCCTCTTCTCCGAGCGCCGAGAGGCGCTGCCCCTGGGTCTCGAAGCCCACCGCGCCTTCGAACGGACCGAGCGAAGAGTGCGGAGCGTCGAGGCGACCGTCGTAACCCTGGTTCTTGAAGGTGGTACCGACGTCGGTGCCCTCGTATTCGATGTGCTGGTAGTCCTGCCACGCGAACTTGCCGGTGACCTGCTCGAGTCCACGGATCGGGGACTCGAGACCGCCGGCCACGTCGAAGCGCGTCGTGCCCAGGTCGATCGTGACGTCCGGCTCGGCCACCGTGCCGTAGTCGGTCTTGTAGTAGGACGGCGCGACGCCGAAGTAGCCGGCGTCGCCGACGAACGACATTCCGCCACCCCCGCCGTAGGTCGTGATCGCGCTGTTCGGAAGGGTGCCGTAGGGCTCCTTCTCCCCTGGCGGGAGGGGGTCGTTCTCGCGAAGTCGCTTGCTCCGGGCGTAGCCCGGGATGGACAAGTCGTCCGCCTTTCGCGCGAACCCGTTCAACTGCCAGGCGATGGGGCCGTTGCCGCCCTCGAGTCGCGCCGCGCCCGACGGCGAGGCGTCCACGGAACTGCCCTGCATCTTCAGCTGGCCGCCGATCGTCTTCTCGATGCGCTCGGTGGGGATCCTGCCGTCGAGCACGTTGACGACGCCTCCCACCGCCGAGCTGCCGTACATGAGCGTCGCGGGGCCGCGGACGATGTCGACTCTCTTCACGTTCATCGGCTCGATCGTGAGCGCGTGATCCACGCTCGTGCCCGACCCGTCGATCGTGTTCACGCCGTTCTGCAGGATGCGAACGCGGTCGCCGTCGAGGCCGCGGATCACCGGGCGACTCGCGCCGGGGCCGTAGTAGGTCGAGCTCACGCCGGGCTGGGAGGCGAGGGTGTCGCCCAGCGTGGGCTGGTTCTTCAGGAGGAGTTCCTCGCCCTTCAGGACCGTCACCGGCTGGGCCAACTCGGAGAGGGTTCGGCCGAGCGGGGTGGCGGTGACCGTCGTCTCGTCGAAGGCGTAGTGCCCAAGGCCGGCATCTTCATGGGCCTGCTTGCGGCTGGCGTCGGGCGCGTCGCCCGCACCCGTCGCGGCCTCGCTCGGCTCGAGGCGCTGCCCAGCGCTCTCCGCCCGAGGGATTGAATCGGAGGGCACGGGCGCGCGCCCGTCGACCTCGGCGCTCGGGCTCGCCTGCGCCGCTGCTCGCGGGCAGTCGACGAGGAGAGTCGCGGCGAGAGCCCACGGGACGAGATTCGTTCGGCCGGCGCGACGCGCTCGGCGCGCGCGCGAGGAGGGACACTTGGTCCCCCGAATGGGGATTGTCACGGGGAATTCCCTTCTCGATTCCTGCGCTCGACGTCGGTCGACGCGTGCGCAGGTGTTCGCTCGTGCCGGCTGTCCGGCGTCTTGCCGCCATCCCGGGTCGGAGAACCGGCCGGGCGCGGTCGCTACGCGATCACGAGAACGAGTGAATCCCTTGGTGGAGAGCGGCCACGGGGTCGGGTGGAATGGCCGCGAAGCAGCGAGTCCGCCACCGGAGCCGAAGGCTCCACGCCGGCGACGGACTGCGGGGCGAGGGCGGGAGGTGACGCCGGCTCGAGCGGCGTGAGGTGGGCAGCGACGCAGGTCGAGCAGGAATCGGTCGCGACCCCCTCGGAGTGCCAGTGCGCCGCGAGCGACGCCGCCACCAGCAGGAGCCCGACCAGAAACGACGCCGCCAACGACCTGCTTGGCGACGGGCGCCTCGGCCATGCGCTCCCCCGACTCATCGACGTACGGGGTAACTGGCTCGCCCGGGGGCGTCAACGCGAAGTGACGTGCCTGTCTCATGTGCCATCGCCTTGCCCGCGCGGCCCCCTTGTCTTGACCAGAGTGGCCGCAACCTCTAGGGAGTCATGCGATTTTGATAATCATTTTCATTGGAGATGTCCAGCATGCCCACCCACCGACTGCCCCGACCTCCCCGACCCGGCCTCGTCCTGCGCGCGGAGGTCGCGGCCGCTTGCCTCCTCGCCCTTTGCGGTGCGCGGGCGGCGCTCGCCCAGCTCGAGGCTCCGGCCACCGGGAGAATCGGTCCCGAGACCTACCGCCTCGACGAGGAGCAGGTCGTCTCCGAGCACGACCCCGCCGTGGACTTTGCGCGCTTCCTACCCGACGTAGGCGACGTCGAGATCTACGACGGCAAAAAGACGCAGGTCATCGAACCGAAGGAGCTGCCGAAGATCGCCAACGACAACTACCGACAGGCGCTCTCGCGGACGCCCGGGCTGGTGCTGGCCGAGGAATCCACCCCGCTCGTGAGCATCGGCTACCGCGGCTTCGATCCGAATCGCACACAGACCACCATGGTGCTGAAGGATGGCATCCCTATCTCGGCCGACATGATCGGCTATCCGGAGAATTACTACCTGCCCCCGATCGACTCGGTCGACACGATCGACTTCCTGCACGGCGGCGCAGCCCTGCTCTACGGCCCGCAGCCCGGCGGCGCGCTCAACTACGTCACCCGCAAGCCAAAAGCCGGGGTGGGGTTCTCCCTCCTGTCGAACCAGACGTGGGGCAGCGACAGTTTCTTCTCGAGCTACGACGAGGTTTCCGGCACGGTCGGACGAGTGGGCTACGACGTCTACTACTATCAGAAGCAGGGCCTCGGCTTTCGCGAGCGCAACAGCGACTTCGGGCTCTGGTCGGGAAGCGCCAAGACCACCTACGCGATCGATGATCGCAGCAGTTTCACCGCCGGCTTCGACGGCTACTCCGAGGAGAACGGCGAGCCCGGCGGCCTCTGCCCGATCCGGTCGAGCTCGGACCCGAAGAACTGTTCGAACAGTCCCGACGTCGTCTCGTACGCGGCAGATCGAGACGCCTACTCCCGGCTGTGGGATCGCTTCCGTCTCCAGCGCTACGTCGGCTGGGGCATCTATGAGAACACGATCGATCCGAACACGTTCCTGCGGGTCGCGATCTGGGGCGGCAGCTACGACCGCTGGAGCAGGCGCCAGCGGGGCGGCGGGTTCGGGACGCTACCGACCGGAGAGGCCGCGTCCACCACGGCCATCGAGCGGCAGAAGTTCAGGGTCGCCGGACTCGACGCCCGGGTGAAGCGCGACTGGCACGCCTGGGGCGAGACCCACACCCTGACGACGGGCGTCGAGTACTTCCACGACGACTCGCCGCGCACGGATCGGCGCGGAACCACGCCGGAGGCCGACTGGGGAGAACTCCGTGGGGAGAGCTTCCGGACGACAGACTACGGCTCCGCCTTCGCCGAGAACCGCTTCGTCTTCGGGAAGTTCTCCTTCGTCCCTTCGATCCGACTCGAGAACTACGCGCAGTCCGTCGACGAGTCGGTCAACGTCGACAAGGCCGCGGCCGAGGTGCCGCTCGCCGACGAGTCAAACTACCAGTTCGTACCGCTGGTCGGACTTGGCACCAGTTATCGCCTGCGGTCGTCGGTCGAGATCTATGCGAACGCCTCTTCGGCCTACCGACCGGAGATCTTCACCCAGGCGGTTCCCACGAGCCCGAACCTCGTCGTGCCGCGCAACCTGAAGCCGACCGGGTCCTGGCAGTACGAGATCGGCCTGCGCGGGCAGCCTTTCCCTTGGGTCTTCTGGGACACCAGCCTCTTCTGGATCGACGTCGCGGACGCGATCGGGACCGTGCAGGTCTCGCCGACGCTGAGCGAGATCCGCAACACCGGCCGGGCGCGCCGGGCCGGCTGGGAGTTTGCGGCGGAGGCCGGCGCTCTCGGCCTCGTCGACCACTTCCGCGGCTCGAAGCTCGTACCCAGATTCGGAGACCTCGCGCTGTTCGCGAACGTGATGATCCTCGACGCCAAGTTCACGGCCGGGTCCCAGAAGGGGAAGACCCCCGCATATGCTCCCGACTGGCTCGTGCGAGCCGGCCTCCAGTACACGCTGCCCGGCCGCCTCAAGGCGAGTCTCATGACGACCGCGGTCGCCAAGGAGTGGGGCAACGACAACAACACCGAGGACTTCTTCATCCCGTCGTACCAAGTCTGGGACCTGACCTTCGAGACCGACGTCTGGACCGAGCGGGTCGCCCTCTTCTTCGGCGTGAACAACCTCTTCGACGAGAACTACTGGGCGCGCGTGACCTCTACCGGCTTGGACCCGGCCTACGAGCGCAACTTCTATGGCGGGTTGAAGGTCCGCCTCTGAACCGCGGCTGCGCGCAGTCGCCGGGCCAGTTCCGCCCCCGGCTCCCGGATTCCGTTCTTCAGGGCTCCGGGGCGAGCGGAGTCAGCATCGGATCGACCTGCTGCGCGTCGGCGAACGCGGAGGCCGTCGACAGCGGCGAGGCATCGGCCGTCGGATCGATCGCGCGGAGGATCGGCTCGATGAACTTGTCGTCCTCCCAGGTCGCCGGGCCGAGCGTGCTCAGGTAGTTCGAGCCCGTGCGGATCGGTTCCCCGTTTCCGAGCCTCTGGTAGCTACCGTTGCGTACGACGACCAGGTCGAGTTCCGGGAAGACGTAGACGTTCTGGGTGTGGAGCCCGCGGGCAGCGAACATGCGCACCGGGCGGCCGCCCACGACCGAACTCAGGTCCGTCCACCACTGCAGCGCGTAGAACGGCGAATTCGCCTGCGGCTTCGTCGCCTCCTCCACCCAGCCGCGGCTCACCACCTGCTTGCCGTTCCACTCGCCGCCGCGTGCGAAGAGCAGGCCGAAGCGTGCGAAGTCCCGCGTGGTCGTGTCCACACAACAGTACGTCATCGTGTGCCCGGTGCCGTCGACCCACCACTCGGCCTTCATGCCGATCGGTGCGAACAGGTTTTCCTGCGCAAAGTCGCCCGCGAGGCGGCCGGTCGAACTCTGCACGACTCCCGACATCAGCATCGAGTCGGCGCTCGAGTAGTTCCAGAGGCTGCCCGGCTCGCGGGCGAGCGGCCGGCCGAGCGAATACCCCAACTGGTCCTGCTCGACCGCGTGGAAGTAGGCGTCGTCGAGCGCCTCGTTCCACTTGAGACCGGAGCGCATTTGCAGGAGCATCCGGAGCGAGATGTCGCCGCGGGCGTCGCCTTGCCACTGCGGGTAGAAGCGCGAGAGCGGGACGTCGAGTCCCTCGATGTAGCCTTGATCGATCGCGATGCCGACGAGCGTGCTGGCGAAGCTCTTGCCGGCGGACCAGGAAGTCGCGAGAGTCTTGGCATCGCGGCCGGGTGCATACCACTCGGCGACGATCGCGCCGTCCTTGATGACGACCACGCTCTGGGTGTTGCGCGCGGGCTCGAACGCGTAGTCGCGTGCCGCGTCGAGCTGGGAAGCGTCCATCCCGACGCTTGCTGGATCGACCACCAGCCATTCGCGACCGGGCCAGCGCAGGGCGTTTGCGCCGCCGCCACTGGAGGAATCGCCGCAGGCGGCGAGGCTCGTGACCAGGGCGAGGAGGACGAGGGTGGGGGTGTGGAGGGCCTTCGAGGTCGGGGTCATGCGGAGGTTTCTAGCCCGAGACCGGGGTGCCTGAAAAGAAGGGTTCGCGTGGGGGCGCGTTTTTTCTGTGCGGGGAGTCGCATTCGGGTGGGTAGCCCGGGGCGGCTCCGGTCAGTCGCGGGGCGAGAGTTCCCGGTCGGCGACCCAGTTGCCGTGAAAGCCGAAGGGTACCCGCCTGGGCAGCGGAACCCGTGCGACGTAGCCGCGCGCGAACTCCCGGGCGTCCCAGACGGCGAGTTCGGCCCCCCCGGTACCGAGGTCGTGCACGAAGGTCATGAGCCAGCCGTCGTCTTCATCGTGTTCATCGTGCCCGCCCAAGCGCGGAACGAAGACCGGCTCGCCGGCCATGCGGCCCGCGCCGTGGTCGAAAACCTCGCGGCGACCGCTCACCAGGTCGTGCTTGAGGGTCGGCCACCCGATCCCCATGTCGGACTGCGGACTCGCGCAATACCCGAAGCGGTGCTGCAGGCCGACCAGCGATTCGCGCACGCGCGGGAACTCGTTTGGTGCATCGTCGACGACGGTGGCCGAGAGGCGGCGGCCGGCGGGGTCGATCACCCAGCGCTCCAGGCGTGCGCTGCCGTCGCCGAGCGCACCGCGCAACTCGCCGGCGAACATGCTGCGGTAGGCGCACAGGTCGACGACGACCGTTCCGTCGGCGGCGTCGTAGGCGTTCAGCGGGTGGAACGAGTAGCCGAGCGGTGCTTCGACCCAGGCGATCTCCGACGCCGAACCCTCGCGTGGCAGCAGACCGACGCGGCTGCCGTAGTCGGGATTCCAGCGAAACGGGAAGCGTCCCGCCGTGGCGAGTTCGAAGTCGACGGTGACCGGCTGGTCGTAGACCAGCGCGAAGCGCCGGGTGAGCGACATGTCGTGGAGCATCGTCATGCCCGGCAGCGGGACGTCCACGGTGCGCCGCACGCGGCCGTCGCGGCCGACGACGACGTACTGGACGTGGTCGAGCCACTCCGCCCAGGCGTACACCACGGCGTGCATCTCGCCGGTGCCGGGATCGAGCTTCGGATGCGCGGTGAACCCGCCGGGGAGCGTCCCGAAGAAGTCGTTGCGGCCGACGCTGGTCAGTTCGCGATCGAGTTCCACCGGACAGCCGCCGGCCTCGACGATCGCCCAGATCCGCCCGGCGTGCGCGACGACGTTCGTGTTGGGCCCTGTGGGCGAGCCGTTCCAGTTGGGTCCGGCGACGTCCGCGGTGCCACGCGCCTCGGCGACGCGGCGGCTCCCGATGTAGCGGTTGCGGTACCACTCCGCGCGACCGCCGCGCAGGCGCACGCCGTGGACCATGCCGTCGCCGAGGAACCAGTGGTGGGTCGCCGGGTCGGGCGGCGCGATCGGGTTCGGGCCGTTGCGCAGGTAGAGTCCGTCGAGCTCGACGGGCAGTTCGCCCACGACCGGCAGGTCGGTCGCCGAGATCTCCTCGGCCACCGGGGCGAAGTTGCCCTCGAGATAGGGGTTTCCGGACATTAGCTCTCCTCAGCCCGCAAGCGGCGGGGGCCTCTCGGGTTCCACGCGCCCGGGAACCCATCCGTCGAGGCGATCGCCGCGCGTGGCGAGGTCGCCGCGGATCCGCGCGAGGACCGGGCAATAGCGGAACCCGCTCGGTCGCGCTGCGCGATGCCGTGCATGCTCTCGTGGAATGCGCTCGGCCGGATCCACGGTCGCCACTCTAGCCGCGGCCGGTGGCTTATCAACGCGGCCTGACGTCATGCGCCGACAAGTGACCGTCTTGTGGGGCGAGGCCGGGTCGTCGTAGAGGAAATTCCGAGAAGAGCGAGGCCTAGCCCGGAGGCCGCTCGCACCCTCGCCGATGTCGAACTCCACCTGTCCCTTCTGCGATCCGCCTCCGGAGCGCGTGTTCCACCGCGGAGAGCGCGTTCTCGGCCTCTGGGACGGATTCCCGGTCGCGCCGGGCCATGCGCTGCTGGTCCCGGTGCGCCACGCGCCGACCTGGTTCGACGCGACGGCAGAGGAACTCCGCGAGATCGCGGCCTCGGTCGCGATCGCGCGTGACGCGATTCTCGCGCGCATCGCGACCCCGGGCGCCGATTGGGGCCCGGATCCCCCACCCCTGCGCCCGCCCGACGGATTCAACGTCGGCGCGAACGTCGGTGTGGCCGGCGGCCAGTCGGTGTTCCACCTCCACGTCCACGTGATCCCGCGCTGGGAGGGCGACGTTGCCAACCCGCGCGGGGGCGTGCGCGGCGTGATCCCGATGCGGCGCGACTATCGTGGCTGAGGGCACGGAGCCGAGCGACCTCGTCCGCTTCGCCGAGAAGCTGATCGGACTGCTCGACCAGGGAAGCTTCGTCTCCACCTACAAGTACGCGGTTTTGCTCGGGCTCATGGACCTGTGCCTTGAGCAGGGTGGACGCGACGGTGCACCGCCGGCGATGGTCACGACACGCCAGCTCGCGCGGAAGGTGATCGGCCTCTACTGGCCGCATACCCGGCCGTTCCAGGTGCCCGGACACCCGGCCCGCGTGCTCAAGCAGAACCCGGATCGGCAGGCGCGGATCGTGAGCCTCGTCGCCGAGTACCGCGCGAGCCGCGCGGCCGACCCGAGCGCTCCCCTCTACCGTGCGCGCGAGGAGGACCGGCGGGGAATGGAGGCCCTCGAGCGGGAGGTCGAGTGGAAGCTCGTCGAAATGCCCCTGCCGAAGCTGCAGCGCGTGGGCGGGCAGCTCGACGACTTCGTCTACCGGATCGGCTGGAACGACGGGATCAAGCGCAGCCGGTTCGGGAAGGACTTCGACAACCGCATCCATTTCCGGCCCGGCGCCGCCGGGCACCTGGTCGCGCTCGCCGCAGTGATCCGACCGCTGGTTCACCGCCAGTGGGTGCTCATGGTCACGCGGCTCAACGGCGTTCCCGAGTCCAGGCTGGAGGACTTCCTGTTCGAGCGCGACCGCTCCGCGGTCGCCGTGCTCGCCGGGCCGCTGCAGGAATTGCAGCGCGGCCGATGCTTCTACTGCGACCTCGAGCTCGGCCGGAAGCAACGCGAGGTCGACCACTTCATACCCTGGGCGCGACATCCCGACGACGGCATCGCGAATCTCGTCCTGGCCGATGCCGGCTGCAACCGCAGCAAGCGGGACTTCCTCGCCGACCTCGGACACGTCGAGCGCTGGGGGCAGCGGCTTTCGGACCACGGTGCCGAACTCGGTCGGATCGCGACCGAACTTCGCAGGCCGCGCGACGAATCCGAGACCATCGGCGTGCTGCGTTCGATTTACGCGGCACTTCCCGCGGGCGTCATGCTCTGGCGCAGCACGGAGGCCTTCTCTCCGCTCGACCGGGCTCGCGTGGGACGGGCGCTCGAGGCCATACCGGCCTGAGCGGAGCCCCCCGCGTCGCGGGCCGACGGTTCGCCGGCTCCGCGCGACGCGACCGCGCACTGCGAGGCCTGACCGGCGTGGCCGACGCCAGAGCGAACGTCCTCGTTGCCAAGCGGCGGTCGCCAGCCGGATCGCGTCGGGTGGCGAGAGCGTTGACGAAGGGTGCCCGAACGGCCATGCCTGCGCGGTGTCACACGTCGGGGCACGGGGAAGGACGGCAAGCGAGATGTCGGGACCGCTCTGCGGGATCAAGGTGGTCGAGATCGGCTTCTGGGTCGCAGGCCCGGCGACCGGCGGCATCCTCGCCGACTGGGGCGCCGACGTCGTAAAAATCGAACCCCCGCCGGCCGGCGATCCCTTCCGCGGGATCTTCCTGTCGGCGGTCGGCATCGACGTGCCGTTCAACCCGCCCTTCGAACTCGATAACCGGGGCAAGCGATCCGTGCTTCTCGACCTCAAGAGCGAGGAGGGCCGCGATCTCGCCCGGCGGCTGATCGACGGCGCGGACGTGTTCGTCTCGAATCTCCGCCCGGGCGCCCTCGAACGCATGGGGCTCGACCCCGCGACCCTGCGCGGCCGCAACCCCCGGCTCGTCTACTGCTCGGTCACCGGCTACGGCGTGGTCGGCCCGGATCGCGACCGACCGGCCTACGACATCGGCGCCTTCTGGTCGCGCGCCGGCGTCGCCGCCATGCTGACCCCGCCCGGCGCCGAGCCACCGGTCCAGCGGGGCGGCATGGGCGATCACACGACCGCGATCGCCGCGTCGAGTGCCATCTGCGCGGCCCTCTTCGCGCGTGAGCGGACGGGCGAGGGCCAGCACGTCGTCGCCTCGCTGCTGCGCACCGGGCTCTACGTCATGGGCTGGGACGTCGCGACGCGACTGCGCTACGGCTACATCGCCGGCCCTGGAACCCGACGCGACACGCCGAACCCGATCGTCAACTCCTACCGAGCCGGCTGCGGACGCTGGTTCTGGCTCATCGGACTCGAAGCGGACCGGCATTGGCCCGACGTCTGCCGTGCGATCGAGCGCCCCGACCTGGTCGACGATCCGGCAACGTCGAACATCGTCGTTCGACGCCAGAACGCGGCGAGCGTGGTGCGACTGCTCGAGGAGGCCTTTGCCGCTCGATCGATCGAGGAGTGGGGCGAGGTCTTCGACCGCGAGGGCGTCTGGTGGGCACCCGTCCAGGATTGTGACGACATCGCGCACGACCCTCAGGTGCGTGCCGCCGGCGGGGTCGTGCCGTTCGAGTCCACGGCAGGGCTCGCGGAGCAACTCGCGACCCCGATCGACTTTCTCGGCACGCCCGGCCAAGCCGCCCCGACCGCGCCCGAGCCCGGCCAGCACACCGAAGAAGTGCTGCTCGAACTCGGCTGCGACTGGGAGGGCATCGCCGCCCTGAAGGAGCGCGGCGTGATCCCGTGACGCCGCGGCCCCCGATCACCCGCAGCGTCGCGCGGTGACGATGTCGATGCCGTCGAGGTGCGGCGACGCCGTGGCCGTCGGCCCCGCGGGATCGGCGACGCCGCCTGGTGCGCGCCTAGGCGGCCAGAGCCTTGCCGCGTGGCTCGAGCGCGATCGCCAGCACCTGCTCGATCGCCTCGGCGAAGTGGAAGCGCATCTTCTCGCGGACTTCCGCCGGGACGTCGTCGAGATCGGCGCGATTGCGCTCGGGCAGGATCACCTCGGTGAGCCCGGCCGCGTGCGCCGCGAGCACCTTCTGCTTCACGCCGCCGATCGGCAGCACGCGTCCCTGCAGCGTCACCTCGCCGGTCATTCCGACGGTCGGCTTCACGTTGCGGCCGGTCAACAGGGACACGAGCGCCGTGATCATCGTGATGCCGGCGGACGGGCCATCCTTGGGGATCGCTCCGGCGGGAACGTGAACGTGGAAGTCGCGCCGCCGGAAGGCCTGGTCGTCGATGTCGAGTTCGGACTGGTGCGCGCGCACCCAGGTGAGCGCGATCCGCGCCGACTCCTTCATCACGTCACCGAGTTGTCCGGTGAGAAGGAGCCCGCCGGTCGTGCCGGGCATGGCCGCGGCCTCGACGAAGAGCACGTCGCCGCCGGTGCCGGTCACGGCCAAGCCGGTCGCGACGCCGGACACCGCGGTCCGGGCCGCCGCCTCGTGGAACACGCGCTGCTTGCCGAGCGCCTCGCGGACGTAGGCCTCGTCGATCGTTAGCGGCGCCGCAGCCTCGCCGGTCGCGATACGGGTCGCCGCCTTGCGCAGGAGCGTGCCGAGCTCGCGCTCCAGTTGCCGGACGCCAGCCTCGCGGGTGTACTCGTCGATGACCACGCGCAGGGTGGCGTCGTCGAAGACGACCTCCTCGGAGCGCAGCCCGTTGCGCTCGACCTGGCGCGGCCAGAGGTAGCCGCGCGCGATCGAGAGCTTCTCGTCGAGCGTGTAGCCGTCGAAGCGGATGACCTCCATGCGGTCGAGCAGGGGGCCCGGGATCGAGTCCGCGACGTTTGCAGTGGCGAGGAACAACACCTGCGAGAGGTCGAGTTCGACGTCGAGATAGTGGTCGCGGAAAGAGTGGTTCTGGGCCGGATCGAGCACCTCGAGGAGCGCGGCCGACGGGTCGCCGCGCCAGTCGGCGCCGACCTTGTCCACCTCGTCGAGCAGGATGACCGGGTTCATCGTTCCCGCGTCGCGCAGGGCGCGCACGAGCCGGCCCGGCAGCGCGCCGATATAGGTGCGGCGATGACCGCGGATCTCGGCCTCGTCGCGCACGCCGCCGAGCGACATGCGCACGAACTTGCGGCCGGTCGCCCGCGCGATCGACTCGCCGATCGAGGTCTTGCCGGTGCCGGGAGGACCGATGAGAGTCAGAATCGCCCCCGAGCGCTTGTCGTCGGGCACACCGCGCTCGGCGCGCAGCTTGCGGACGGCCATGTACTCGGTGATGCGCTTCTTCACATCGTCGAGGCCGGCGTGGTCGGCATCGAGCACTTCGCGGACGCGTCTGGGGTCGAGTTGCTCCTCGGAGCGCTTCGACCAGGGCACGGCCACCAGCCAGTCGAGGTAGGTGCGGATCATCGAGGACTCGACGCTCGAGTCGCCGACCCGCTCGAGCCGCGCGAGTTCGCGCTCGGCCTGTGCGCGGACGGTCTCGGGCATGCCCGCTTCTTCGATCTTCTGGCGATAGTCGCCGGCGGCCGCGGCGTCGTCCTCGCCGAGTTCCTTGCGGATCGAATCGAGCTGCTTGCGCAGCAGGTAGTCGCGCTGCTGCTTCTGGGCGCCGGACTCCGCCTCATCGCGTATCTTCTTGCGGACCTGCAGTTCGGCCAGCCGCTCGCGCTGGAGCTCGAGGGCCATTTTGAGGCGCTCGACCACGTCGATGGTCTCGAGCAGGCGCGTCTTCTGAGCGAAGTTCAGGTCCGGCGAGTAGCCCGAGGCGTCGGCGAGGGCACCGGTCTCCGTGATCGAGCGAACGAAGGCGCGCGCCCTCCCGTCATCACCGCGAAGTTCCAGGATTTCCTCGACAACGGCACGGAATTCGCGCTCGATCTCCTTCGTGCGCACTTCCGGCACCGACTCGTCGGGCCTGGGCTCGACCTCAACCCAGAGGCTTCCGTCGGGGTCGGTTGTCGCAGCCCCGGCAACGCCGCGCTCGATCCCGTTCAGCACGACCGCGCTCACGCGGCCGCGCATCCGGACCCGGTCCACGACGTCGGCGATGACGCCGACCTTGGCATAAGCCTCGTCGTGCTTGGGGACCAGCAGGACACGGCTTTCTTCACCGACGTCCACGCCAAGGGTGACGGTCATGTTGGGAAAGACGACGGTGTCGTCGAGGGGGATCAGCCGAAGTCGCTCCATGCGGCGAAACCTAAGACCGATCGGGGGTCCGTCAACCGGCGTTTGGCGAACCTCTTGCCGAGCCCGGTCGGCGCTGCGAGGCGGTTGCGAGGCGGTTGCGACCCGGGGCGCGCGCGCCTCCCGTGCGTGATCTCCTCGGACTCATGGCACGCGCCGCTTCGAGAAGGGCGGAACGACGCTCCGCAGGAATGGTCTGCGCCCTGCAGGCGGCGGCATGGTTCTTCCTCGTCTCCGTCGGGACGGCGTCGCCGCATCCTTCGGTCGCGGAGCGCCGTTCCGTGCTCGAGGAGGCCGTGCGCGATACGGGGAAGGCGCCGGACGCGAGGGGCTGGCTCGAGCGGGGACGGCTGCTCGCCGAGAAGGGCGACTTCGCGGCTGCACTCCGGGCCCTCGACGCAGCCTCGCTCCCCGATCCTGCGCTGGAGGGCCTGGGCGGGCCTCGCGAGGACGGGCAGCCGAGGCGCACCGACACCTCGGACCCAGCCGGAGCAGGCCCCGACCGGCCCGTGATCCCCGAGGATGCCTGCCGGGGCCCGGGAATCCCGGTTCGGGGAAAGACCGCATTGTCAGAGCCCGGCTCTCCTGCGAGGGGTGTGATGCCCCGGAGGCACGGATGTCCGATCGCCCCGAACCCACTTCCGTCCGAGTCCGTCGCGTGCTGGCGGCGTTGCTTCTCCTCGCCTCGATCTCGTCGCGGCCGGCTTTGGCCGGCACCACGACCTTCGTCGCCGGCGGATCATCCTGGAAGTACTTCGACCAGGGAACCGACCAGGGCAGTTCATGGCGGGCTCCCGGCTTCGACGACTCCACTTGGTCGACCGGGGTCGCCCAGCTCGGTTACGGCGACGGCGACGAGGCGACGACGGTCGGCTTCGGTCCGAACTCGGCTTCGAAGTACGTTACGACCTGGTTCCGCAAGAGCTTCACGGCGACCGGGGTCGCGGGTCTCGTGCGCCTCGACCTGCGGCTGGTGCGGGACGACGGCGCGGTCGTCTACCTGAACGGCAACGAGATCGCGCGCAGCAACATGCCCGCGGGCGCGATCGGCTCCTCGACGCTCGCCTCGACCGCGATCTCGGGGGCCGACGAGTCGGCGTGGCAGAGCTTCTCCATCTCGCCCGCGGCCCTGCTCGAGGGCACGAACGTGCTCGCGGTGGAGATGCACCAGTCGGGAGGCTCGAGCACCGACCTGAGCTTCGACCTGAAGCTGTTCGGCTCGGACGCGAGCGTGCTGATGACCCGCGGACCCTACCTCCAGTCCGGCACGCCCGAGGCAGTGACGGTGCGCTGGCGCACGGACGCGGCGACCGACAGCCGCATCCGCTGGGGCACCGACGTCGCCCACCTCGAGCAGGTGGCCGACGACGCGACCTCGACGACCGAGCACGCGGTGCGCGTCACCGGGCTCACGCCCGGCACGACCTACTTCTACTCGGTCGGTTCGACGACGAACGTGCTCGACGGAGGCGACGCCGAAACCTGGTTCACGACCCCGCCGGCGGTCGGCACCTCGCAGGCGACGCGCGTCTGGGTGATCGGCGACTCCGGCACCGCGAACGCATCCGCGCGGGCGGTGCGCGACGCCTACGACGCCTTCACCGGCGTGCGCGGCACGGACCTCTGGCTCATGCTCGGCGACAACGCCTACAACTCCGGCACCGACGCCGAGTACCAGGCCGCGGTCTTCGACACCTACCCGGAACACCTCCGACACGAGGTGCTCTGGCCGACGCTCGGGAACCACGACGGCGCCTCGGCCGACTCGGGGACGCAGACCGGGCCCTACTACGAGGTCTTCTCGCTGCCGACCGCCGCCGAGGCGGGCGGCGTCGCCTCGGGAACGGAGGCCTATTACTCGTTCGACTGGGCGAACGTCCACTTCGTCTGCCTCGATTCGCAGGACAGCTCCCGGCTGCCGGGCAGCCCGATGCTGACCTGGCTCGAGGACGACCTCCAGGCGACCGACCAGGAGTGGATCGTCGCCTTCTGGCACCACCCGCCCTACACGAAGGGCTCGCACGACTCGGATGCCGAGTCGCAGCTCGTCGAGATGCGGGCGAACGCGCTGCCGATCCTCGAAGCCCACGGCGTCGACCTGGTGCTGAGCGGCCACAGCCATTCCTACGAGCGAAGCGTGCTGCTCGACGGGCACTACGGGCTCTCGACCACGCTCGCCGCGGGTATGGTCGTCGACCCGGGCGACGGCGATCCCGACGGCGCCGGCGCCTACGGAAAGGACGGCCCCGCGGCGGTTCCGCACGGCGGCGCGGTGTACGCGGTCGCGGGAAGCGCCGGGCAGGTGGGTGGCGGGAGCCTGAACCATCCCGTGATGCAGGCCTCGCTGAACGCGCTTGGATCGCTCGTGCTCGACGTCGAGGGCGACGTGCTCGACGCCCGATTCGTCGACTCGACCGGCACGGTGCGCGACCGGTTCTCGATCGTGAAGACGGTCGTCACGCCGACTCCGACGCCGGTTCCGACCCTGCCCCCGCCCACCCCTTCTCCGCCGCCCTTGTCGACGCCTGCACCCTTCGACCTCATGGTCGACGTTCCCAAGTCGGTCCGGCTCTCGATCCCTTCCGGCACGGACCATGCCGACAAGACCGTCCGGCTGCGGGTTCGGGACCTCGATCCCTCGTTCTGGAACCCGAACCCGGTCGGGCTGACAGCGCAGACGAGCTGCCCCGGACTGATCGCCGAAATGCCCGACTTCAACCCGCACCTGAGCGGAGCCCAGGGCACGACCGTCCTCGTGCCGGGCCAATCCGCGTCCGCGACGCTGCGCCTGACCGCCAAGGCGGCCGACCACGTCACCGTCTTGCCGAAGGTGCCGACCCGTTGCACGGTGACGGTCGCCGCGAACACGACCATCGTCAACGCGGGAGATCCCAGTTACGACAACGCGACGGCGACGTTCGACGTCGACATCTTCGATGGCAACGACGCGCCGAGTGCGTCGCCTCACGAGTCCTGGGCCGCGGTCCAGAAGCCGATGCGCGTAACCCTGCAACCCGGGGTCGCCTCGCTCACGAAGACGCTGCGGCTTCGGATCGGCAACGGCGATCCCGCTTCGTCGTCGGAGAACGCCGGACACGGGATCGTGCCGGGTTTCGACGTCGGCAATTGTCCGGCGGGAATCATCTCTCTCGACCCGACCCCGGTGCTCGTACCGGCCGGGCGCCAGGCGGTCGTCCCCGTGACCGTGACCGTGACATCGAGCGAGTTCGGGCAGTGGTACGGTCCCGGTCCCGACCGCTGCACGTTCACGCTCAGCGCGACGACCCTGTCGCCGGGGAACGTCGAGCCCGACGCCTCCAACGACGCGACGCACGTCGTCCTCGACGTCTACGACCCGTGACCCGGCTCACCGTCGAGAGCCTGCTCGAGGCGACGGCTCGGGTTCTCATGGCTCGCGGCTGTTCGGGAACGACGACGAATCACGTCGCACGCCGCGCCGGAGTCTCGGTGGGGAGCCTCTACGAGTATTTTCCCGGAAAGGAGGCGCTGGTGGCAGCACTCGTCGAGCGACATCTCGAGGACGCGGAGGCGAGACTCGACCGGCGCTCTCTCATCGATGGATCGTCGGCGCCGACGCGAGTCCGTTGCCCCGAGCGAGGATGCAGGCGGAACTCGAGCGCCTCGTCTTGGGATACCTGCGGAGTCCTTCCCGAAAAGGCTACACCCTTGGACTGACCCGCGCGGCGACGCCGCTGCTCAGTGCAGCGTGGAGCCCTTCTCGCCGTGTTCGAGGATCGCGTCCATGCGGCTGCGGATCATCGGCAGGAAGTCGGGGTGGGTCAGGATGTAGAGGTGCTCCTCGCGGATCGCCTCGACGACGCGCTCGGCGACAGTTGCAGGGGCGAGTCCCTTCGAGAGCAGGCCGCGCACCACGTCGCGCATGGCCTCGAATTGCGGGTTCGCGGTGCGCCGCTCCGGGCCGGCCGGATGATTGCGGTCGGCGTCGGCGATCCGGGTGTTCACCCAGCCCGGGCAGAGCACCGAGACTCTGATCTCGGATCCCTCCATCGCGAGCTCGTGGTGCAGCGTCTCCGAGAGCGCGACGACGCCGAACTTGCTCACGTTGTAAGGGCCCATGCCGGGGCTCGCGAGCAGGCCTGCCACCGAGGCGGTGTTGACGATGTGCCCCGGGCCACCCTGCTTGAGCATGCGCGGCACGAAGGTACGGATGCCGTTGAGGACCCCCCAGAGGTTCACGCCCAACACCCACTCCCAGTCCGCGTGCGAGATCTCCCAGGAGCGACCGCCCGCGCTCACGCCGGCATTGTTGCAGACGACGTGCACCTGACCGTAGGCCGACCAGGCCTTGTCGGCGAGCGCCTCGACCTCGCCGGCGCGCGAGACGTCGGTGATCGACGACACGACCGGGACCCCCCGCTTCTCGAACGAGGCCGCGGCCTCGGCGAGCGCCGGGGCCTCGACGTCGGCGAGCACGAGTTTCATGCCCTCGTTCGCGAATTTCTCCGCGAGTGCGAGCCCAATGCCGCTCGCGGCCCCGGTGACCACCGCCACGCGATTGCGCAGATCCTTCATCGTGTCCCGGGGAATCACGAATCCGCGTGCCGGTGCAAGCGGATCGAGGTAGGCATGGCCCATGACGCGCGCGGCCGCGATTCCCGTGCACCTGGTGGATGGCACCTACGAGTTGTTCCGTCACTACTACGCGGGCCTGCCGCCGCACGCCGACACCCGCGGGCGCGAGGTGGGCGCCGTCCGCGGCGTGCTCGCCTCGATCCTCGGCATGCTGCGGGAGGGAGCGAGGCACGTCGGCGTCGCGACCGACCGGGTGATCGAGTCCTTCCGCAACGAACTCTGGGATGGCTACAAGACCGGCGAGGGCATGGACCCGATTCTCGGGGAACAGTTCCGACCACTCGAAGACGCTCTCGAAGCGCTAGGCGTCGCGGTATGGCCGATGGTCGAGTTCGAGGCCGACGACGCGCTCGCCTCCGCCGCGGCGATCGCCGCGGGCGATCGCTCGGTGGTCCGGGTCTTCGTCTGCACTCCGGATAAGGATCTCGCGCAGAGCGTATCGGGCGATCGCATCGTCCAACTCGACCGCCGCCGGGGCGTGGTCGTCAACGAGGCTGCGGTGCGGACGCGCTGGGGTGTCGGACCGACATCGATTCCCGACTGGCTCGCGCTGGTCGGCGACAGCGCCGACGGCTTTCCCGGGCTGCGCGGCTGGGGCGGCAAGTCGGCGTCGGCGGTGCTGGGGCGTTTCGCACACATCGAGCGGATACCCGTCGATCCCGCCGACTGGGGCCTGTCGCTGCGCGGCACGGATCGGCTCGCCGCGACCCTCGAGCGCGACCGCGAACTCGCGGTCCTGTTCCGGCGGCTCGCGACGCTGCGGACCGATGCTCCGGTCGGCGATTCGGTCGCCGACTGGCGGTGGCGCGGCCCCACGCCCGACTTCGCACGGGTGGCGGCGTCACTGCGGGCGCCCGACCTGGCGCGCCGGGCGGACGAGATCGCTTCGGCCACGGGGTGACGCGGCCACGCCTGGCACCGGGCCGCCGACCCGCCGCGGTCGGGTTGATCCGCGACCGTCGCGTCGCCTAGTCTCGGCGGATGAAGCGTTTCGCGAATCGTTCCGTCCTCGTCACCGGTGCAGCCTCCGGGATCGGTCGAGCGGTCGCCGAGCGAATCGCCGCCGAGGGGGGTCGGGTTTTCGGCCTGGACGTGCAGGAGGGGCCGCTCGCAGAACTCGCTGACGCCTTGCGATCCGCCGGTGGCGAGATTGCGACCGCGTGCTGCGACGTCAGCGACGAGGCGCAGGTCGCGGCCGCGGTGGACGCCTGCGTCGCGCGCTTCGGCAGGCTCGACGCGCTGGTGAACGTGGCGGCGATCCTGCGCGCCGACCTGTTGCACGAGCTGCGCACGGCGGACTGGAACCGCGTCCTCTCGGTCAACCTGACCGGAACCTTCTTCACCTGCAGGGCGGCTCTACCCCACCTCGTCGAGAGTCGCGGTAACATCGTGAACGTCGCCTCGACCGCGGCGGTCCACGGACAGCCCTATGCCGGCGCCTATGCGGCTTCGAAGGGCGGGGTTGTCGCGCTCACGAAGTCGATCGCGATCGACTACGGCAAGCAGGGCGTGCGGGCGAACGCGGTGCTGCCCTGCGACATCGCGACGCCGATCTTCTCGCAGTTCCAGATGCCCGAGGGCGGCGACTGGAAGCTCGTGAAGCGGGTCATGGCGCCCAAGGGTTCGGGTGATCCGGCCGACGTGGCAGGCGTGGTCGCCATGCTCGCGAGCGACGACGGCGCGCACGTGACCGGGGCCGATATCCGTGTCGACGGCGGCTGCTTCGCCTGAGCAGCCGCCTCGAACAGAAGCTCAGGCATTCGCGGCGAGGAAGTCGATGACCACCCGGGCGAGTTCGGGCCCGCAGTCCTCCTGCAGGAAGTGCCCGCCGCCAGCGAGGGTCGTGTGCGGCTGGCCCTGGGCGCCCGGAATGCGCTGCTCGAGTGCCTTGTTACCGCCGCGGTTGAACGGGTCCTTGTCGCTGAAGGCGCAGAGCAGCGGACGGTCGAAACGATCGAGGGAGGTCCAGGCGCGCAGCTGGTCGGGCACCGCCGGGTTGTCGGGCGTGATCGGGATCAACCCCGGAAAGCTCTTCACGGCCGACTTGAAGCTCTCGTCGGGGAACGGCGCGTCATAGGCGGCGAGCTCGGCCTCGGAAAGCCCGCCCGTGCAACCCATGCTCACCATCTGGCCGACCGGGAAGACCTTCATCTGGCGGGCCATCTCTGGCCACTTGCGGAGGTCCTCGCTCACCGGCGTCTGCCCGGTCGGCATCCCGGTATTTGCCGCGACCACCGAGCGGAATCGCGCGGGATGTTCCGCGACCAGTCGAAGCCCGATGATGCCGCCCCAGTCCTGGCAGACGAGGTTCACCTCGCGCAGGTCGAGGGCGTCGAAGAGAGCCGCGCGCATCCACTCGACGTGGCGCGCGACCGAGTAGTCTTCCTGTAGCGCGGGCTTGTCCGACCGCCCGAGCCCGACCAGGTCGGGCGCGATGCAGCGGTGGCCTGCCTCGACCAGCAGAGGGATCATCTTCCGGTAGAGGTAGGACCAGGAGGGATTGCCGTGCATCAGCAGGACAATCCGGCCGTCGCGGGGCCCCTCGTCGAGGTGGTGCACGCGGAGCCTGCCGCCCTCGCCATCGGGCACCTCCAGATAGTGCGGGGCGAACGGGAACCCCGGCAGGTCGGTGAATCGTTCGTCGGGGGTACGCAGGATCTCCATAGGGACTTCCTTTTCCCGTATCTTTTCCGTTATCTGCTCGCCGGCTCTCTTCCGAACCGGCAGCACTCAGGCTGGTGGCACTACTTTCGTGCTTGCCACCGCCACCGTCATGAGCATAGGGTCTGCCAATTCTCGGAACAAGGGGGCGGAAGGCATGGAGATCGGTGGAAGGGTGGCCGTGGTCACCGGCGCCGCATCGGGGATCGGACTCGCGCTCGCCGAGCGGTTTCTCGCCGAGGGGATGTCGGTCGTCATGGCCGACGTCGAGCGCGCGGCGCTCGAGCGCGAAGCCGGGCGCCTCGGTGCGGGTGGAGCACCGGTACGCGCGGTGGTCTGCGACGTCGCCGAGCCCGCGCAGGTCGCGCACCTGCGCGACGAGACCATCGCCGCCTTCGGAGCAGTACACGTCCTCTGCAACAACGCGGGTGTCGCCGGCGGGAGGCCGTCGCTCAAGACCAAGCCGGAACTCTGGCGCTGGATCGTCGACGTGAACCTGCTCGGGGTCGCCTACGGCCTGCACGCCTTCGGACCGCTCATGGTCGCCCAAGGCGTGGGACACATCGTGAACACCGCCTCCGAGGCCGGCCTCGCTCCTGGCGCTCTGGTCGGGCCCTACCATGCCACCAAGTACGCGGTCGTCGGCCTCTCCGAGTCGCTCGCGCTCGAACTCGACGGCACCGGGGTCGGGGTGTCCTGCCTGTGTCCGGAACTCGTCGCCACCCGCATCTTCGAATCCACGCGCAACGCGCCGGCCGCGCTCGGTCTCAAGCCCCCGAGCGTCATCCCGATGGACCAGATCGAGCAAATGATGAACACAACCGCCCTGCAGCCCGCCGACGTGGCGGGCCTCGTCGTCGAGGCGATCCGCGAGGGCCGCTTCTGGATCATCACCCACGAGATCACCCAACGCCGCCTCCGGCAGCGCAACGCCGATCTCGAGAACGGCCGCGCGCCGTCTCACCCGGTGATGCCGTGACGCCGTTGCTCATCTGGGGTGGCGCCGCGCTCGCCTACGCCGGCTTCCGCCTCTGGTACGACGGCATCCCCCGGCCGCTCGCGGCGGCGGAGATCGACGAATTGATGACCCGGCTGCCCGCCACGACTCTGGCCGACGCGCGAGAGTTGGCGAACCTGCGCACCTTTCTTGCCGCCGACGACGGGCGCGAGTTCGTCATGGCGAACCTGGTGCGGCTTGCCCCGGAGCCGGTTCCCGACCCCGATACCGGCAAGCTCACGCGGTCGCGGGATCTCCTCGAGCGCTACACGGCCGACTTCTTCCCGGCCCTCCTGCGTCGCGGCGGCCACCCGGTGGTGGTGGGGCGTGCCATCGGATCCTACATCGACAGCTGGAACGTCCCCGACGATCCGGGATGGAGCCTCCTCGGCACCATGCGGTACCGCAGTCGCCGCGACATGATGCAACTGGTGGTCGATCCGCGCTTCGCCCGAGCCCACCAGTTCAAGATCGCGGCAACCCCTGTCACGTTCTCCTTTCCGACCAAGCCGCTAATCGGGCTTCACCTCGGGCCGCGCGCCTGGGTCGGTCTGGCCCTCGCACTCGCCGCCGCGCTGCTCCACATCGCTCTCGTCTGAGGAGGCTCCCGATGAAGACGCGAATCCAATCCTCGATCCACCGGCTGACGCGGCGGTTTGCGCAACCTCCGACCGCTGTTGCGACGGTCGCCTTCGCCGCCACGCTCTGCGGGCTCTTGGGCTGCAGCGACTCGGGCGGCGACGCCGTGCCGCCGGCTCCCACCGCGACGCCGGCTCCACCCGAAGCCCTCGTGGTGCCCGGCCCATGGTCTCGCACCGAGCAGCGCGAGGCCTGTGCGAGCTTCGACATTTACCGGCAACCCTGGTTCGGCGAGACCCACGTCCACACCGCGTATTCCTCGGATGCCGTCTTCGCCGGGACCCGGGAAAATCCGCGCGGCGCCTACGTCTTCGCCAAGGGCGGCGACCTTCCGCTTCCGCCCTTCGATGCCGAGGGCAACCCGACCCGCAAGGCGCGCCTGCGCCGACCACTCGATTTCGCGGCCGTGACCGACCACGCCGAGCAATTCGGCGAGATCCAGATCTGTCTCACGCCGGGACTCTCGGGCTACGACTCGCCCGAGTGCGTTTCGGCGCGCAACCAGCTGGCCGCGCCGCTTCCGGATGTGCCGACACAGCTCCCCCCGCCCGCGGTCATACAGTTCCTGCTCACCTACGGCCTGCCGAATGCCAAGCGCTATTCCTGGTGCGGCCCCGACGGGGAACTCTGCCTCGCCCAGGCCTCGCTCGTCTGGCAGGACGTCCAGGCCGCGGCGGAGGAGCACTACGACCGGACCGACGCGTGCGACTTCACGACCTTCGTCGCCTACGAGTGGTCGGCGCAGCCGAGCGGCAATAATCTGCACCGCAACGTGATCTTCCGCAACACGCAGGTTCCCGAACGGCCCACGACCGCGATGGAGGCCATCCGTCCGGACCAGCTCTGGAGTGCCCTGCGCGAGCAGTGCCTCGACGGCAAGCCCGGCTGCGACGTCCTCGCGATCCCGCACAACCCCAACGTGAGCGGTGGTCTCATGTTCGAGCCGGCGAACCCCGACGGCCGTGCGCTGACCGCGGCCGACGCGGCCTTCCGCTCCGCGATGGAGCCGCTCGTGGAGATGAACCAGCACAAGGGCGACTCCGAGTGCCGCACCGGCTTCGGTACGAGCGACGAAGCGTGCGGCTTCGAGAAGTTGAACCGCCTCCAGCTCTTCAATCCGCTCTCGGACCCCAACCAGGCGTTTCCCCCGCTGAACTACGTGCGCAACGCGCTGAAGGAGGGACTCGTCCAAGAGGAGAAACTCGGCGAGAATCCCTTCCGGTTCGGCTTCGTGGGCGCCACCGACGGTCACAATTCCGACGCAGGTAACGTCGAGGAGCGCGACTACGGCGCGGTGGGTCACGTCGGCAACCGCGAGCGCAATCCGCGTACCATTCTCGCCCGCATCTCCCCGGCCGGGGTCGAGGGAAATCCGGGCGGGCTCGCCGTGGTCTGGGCGGAGGAGAATTCGCGCGACGCGATCTTCGCCGGCATGCGGCGCCGCGAGGTCTAC
>Ga0114969_10000748_pt1 | contig 28171 bp, 26 predicted proteins | sample M_130807_MF_Meta_FD_87316 | JGI IMG/M metagenome (GOLD analysis project Ga0114969, IMG submission 87316) | Freshwater microbial communities from Lake Montjoie, Canada to study carbon cycling - M_130807_MF_MetaG | ecosystem: Environmental > Aquatic > Freshwater > Lake | place: Lake Montjoie...
CATGGGCGACGATGATTTCTATTACGAGAGCATCGATCTGTTCGACGCCTTTCACCCGCAGACCATTCTCGCTTACGGCATGAACGGTAAGGCGCTGCCAGTCGAACATGGCGCGCCGCTGCGTCTGCGCGTGGAAAGGCAGATCGGCTACAAGAACGCGAAATATGTGACGCGGATCAAAGCCGTGGACCGGCTGAACATGATCGGCCGCGGCAAAGGCGGCTTCTGGGAAGACCGCGGCTATCAATGGTACGCGGGACTATAGGGAAGATGGAGAGCACGTCGGTGCTCTCCATCTGACAAACCTGCTTACTGAACCTGCGGGCCTAATGCGCCGCGCTGAATGATTTCAATGCGCGTGCCCCACGGATCGGTGATGTAGGTGATCGTGTTGCCGCTTGGATTGCCGCGCACCGGCTCATCGAGCTTGATGCCTTCGGCCTGGATTTTCTTCACGAACGCCGCGTGATCCTTCACGTCGAAGCCGATGTGGTCGAGGATGTGGTGGCGCGTGGCGGCTTGCGCTTTATCCGCTTTGTTGAAGCGAATTTGCACGCCGGGAATTCCGTCGACCACAGGCTGACCGTTACGCATGCCGGCCTTACCGCCGAACGTCTTGGCGTACCAGGCCTGCGCCTTCGGAATGTCCGCTTCCGTCAGAGAGAAATGGATGTGCTCGTTGCGGATCGGCACGGTCTGGGTTTTGTCTTCCAGAATTTCCATGCGCACGCCGTCCGGCGTTTCCACATAGGCCTGATCTTTGCGTCCGTCATTGCCGGGAAGGACTTTCACGCCCTTGGCTTTCCATTCGGCGGTGCGCTTCTGGACGTCATCCACGATGAAGCCGACGTGATTGACGACAGTGCCTTGCGTGCCGCCCTCGCCCGTTTCCATGCCGAGATTGAGGTTGATGTACGTGCCGGGGAACATCATTAGCGGGTTGCCGCCGGGCATGTAGAGCTTGCCGCCCATGGCGACGAACAACTTCTTGTTGGCCTCGATATCCCTGGAGATCAGATGCCAGTGGCCCATCGTGACGCCGGTTTCATTGTACGCGGCCGGTTGCGCGGACGCGCCCGTTACCGTCAGCGCCGACGCCAACAGAAAAGCGGCGAATAGACTTTTCTTCATGATTTCCTCCCTGACGAGCCGGCGTGACGTGCGTTTGCGACGCTGGAGCGGCCCTTAACGACAGGATACCAGCGCCCCGGCTGCTGACAAAGGGCCTCAATATACCTCCCCTTGAAAGGGGGAGGTCGAGCCGCATTAGCGGCTCGGGAGGGGGTAAGGCTTGCGCGCGCAGTGGAATGATCCCTCCCCGAACCGCTTCGCGCGCGAAGCGGTTCGCCCCTCCCTTTGCAAGGGAGGGCGTTACTTCAGGGTGCCCTTCAGGTCCTGATACATGCGGCGCACGAGAACCGCGCGCTGAGCGTCGTAGCCGACCATGTCCTTGTATTGGGGCAGAAGCACCGCAGCGGCGGCTTGGTCCTCGGTGGCGCCGCGCGCGATCTGCTCCTGAACCGCATCGCGGAATGTCACCAGAACCTGCCGCGCCCGCATCAGCGCATCGCGCGATCCGCGCGGGTTGGAGGCGATGGCCGACGGCCCCTGTCCCGGCACGAAAATATCCGCGTCGAGTTTCAGGGCTGCATCGATGGTTTTGATCCAATCGACATAGCCATCGTTCATGAACGGAAAGCGGCCGTCGAAGAAGACCTCGCTCAAATAGACGATGCGGTCCTGCGGCACGAAGACGACGGCGTCTCCGCGCGTGTGGGCGCGGCCGAGATAGAGAAGCTGAATCTCCTTGCCGCCGAGAAAGATGCTCATCCGCTCGCGGAAGGTCTCGTGCGGCATCAAAGCGGGCTGCTGCGCCTCCGGCACCTTTTCCGTTTTCATCATGGAGATGAGATCGGCGCGGTAATTCTCGGTGCCGATCCGGATAGCGTCCGGGTAGGCCACATTGCCGAGGGAATAATTGGCGTGGAAGGTCGAGGAAATCAGATACCGCACCGGCTTCTGGATGATGCTGGCGATGAGCTGGCGCTCGTGTTTCGCCATGGCCTCGTTGCTGAGCGCATCCAGCACCACCACGCCTTCATTGGTGACGATGATGCCGCTGATGCGCGCGCCCGAGCTATAGACGTAATGGCCGGGGATAACCTGTTCGAGCTTGCCGGTTTCCGGCCCTTGGGTGGCGGGCGCTGGCGCCGCTGCGGCCCGCTCTACAATGCCCAAAGCGCTGAGCGATAGGACGCATGCAAAGGCGGCCAAAATCCTGGACTGCACGAAAACCCTCCCCTTGGGCGATAGCTTTGCGGTGGATATTAGCGTTGCGCCCCGCCGCGGGAAAACAGCGCCCCATCACTTCCTGGCGAGGGCTGCACACCATGCACAGGGGGAGCTCTCTGGTAGTGTGCTAATTTGAAGTTTTGGCGAGTGCTTGGCCAAACATTATGCGGTGCCCATCTGGCGTTGTAACCAACATCTCGCGCATTCCCCAGGGCTTATCGGTCGGAGGCGACAAGACCAATGCCTTGCGTTTCGCGATCTCAGAAAAATAGCCGTCGAGGTCGCTTACTTCGATGTAGCCGAAGTAACTGTGATCGCCCAACTTGCTCGGCGACAGAGACCCAGGGCACTCTCCCAGCATCACCCGGCAAAGGTCACGAGTCACGAAGCGCCAGCCGTCAACGACCATCTGAACCTCGAATCCCAAGGCATCGCACCAATACGTGGCAGCACTCTCCGCGTCTGGAACTGCCAGCACAAAGCTAGTCCGGGTAATCTGCGGGCTCATCTCTTGCTTCGATGCTCCTGGATGCTAGCGGCCCGTACAGCCGGCAGAGGCGAGCCGACCAAATTAGAACACTACCGCTCTCTGGCCGGACTTGCAGCTGTGCTAGTTTGCACCCAGCGCTTTCTTGGGAGGATGGCTCACATGCCGAAATTGGCTTTTATAACGTATGGACTTGCTGCAGCCGCGGTCTCGGCTTTTGTCGCGACCACGAGCTTGGCCCAGATCGGCGGCCCGTCCGGGACACCGCAGAATCGCGGTTCGGCGGCGGTGAACAGCGGCGGCAACCCGTACCGCGTTGTTCGCGACTGGGCGCAGATCAGCAGCGAAAAACGCCCCTGGGGCGGCTCGAATGGCGTCGCCATCGACAAGGACGGCAAAACCGTTTGGGCGACAGACCGCTGCTCGCCCGGAACCGTGCCGGGCTGTCTGGGTACCAACGTCAATCCGGTCCACCATTTCGACGAGAACGGCAAGGAGATCAAAAGCTTCGGTGGCGGCCTATTCGTGTGGCCCCACGGCGTACACGTCGATAAGGACGGCAATGTCTGGGTGACGGACGCGCGCATACCCACTGCCGCTGAGGTGATGAAGGACCCGAGCGCGGCGAAGAAAGGCAGCGCGGTTTTCAAGTTCAGCCCCGACGGCAAATTGCTGATGACCCTGGGTAAGCCCGGCATGAAGGGCAACCCGCCCGAAGCGTTGACCGAGCCGACCGACGTGGTGACCGATCCGGCGAACGGCGATGTCTATGTGGCTGAAAGCCATACCGACGTCGAAGACCCCGCTTTGGTGGGCCGCATTTCCGTGTTCGACAAAACCGGCAAATTTTTGCGCGTGATCGGCAAGGTGGGGACTGGGCCGGGCGAATTCCGCACCCCGCACGGCATGGAGTTCGACTCACAAGGGCGGCTGATCGTTGCCGACCGGCACAATCACCGCGTTCAGGTGCTGACCAAGGATGGCAAGTTCATCGCGGAATATCCCGCGTTCAGCCGCGGCAGCGGACTCGCCATCGACAAAAACGACACGATTTACGTGGCCGATTCCGAATCCAACGCCATGCGGCATCCGGGCTGGCAGCGCGGCATCCGCATCGGCAGCGTCAAAGACGGAAAGGTGACCACGTTCATCCCGCCTCACAAGACGGACGATATGGATGGCGCGATGGGCGAAGGCATAGCCGTCGATGCGGCAGGCAACATCTATACCGCCGAAGCGCAACTGCGCGGCGTGACGAAGTATGTGAAGAACTAGCGGCACGATGCGAATATCGCGCCGGCAGTTTGCGATAGGTGCGGCAGCGTTGGGAACGACGCTGCCCGCCCGCCGGCGCGCAAATGCGGCGGCAGCCATCGAATTGCGTCAGTTCCACAATCAAACCGTCGACACCCCGCTCCACAAACGGCTGGTCGAAATGTGGGCGGCGGTTGAAAAGGAAACCGGCGGCAAAATCCGGGTGCAGGTCTTTCCGGAGAACAATAAAGTTGCAGGTGGCGATCCGCAGGCGCTGAAGATGCTGGTGGCGAGCGAACTCGATTTCTACACGCTCATGGGCGGCATTTTGGGTGAAGTCGTGCCCATTGCCGACATCCAGGGCATGCCATTCGCGTTTAAGGACAGCCCGCAAGTCTATGCGGCGCTCGACGGCGATTTGGGCGATCTGTTGCGCGCCGAAGCCATGACGAAAGGCATTTACGCGCTGCCGGGCGGCTGTTTTGAAAACGGCTTCCGGCACATCACGTCATCCACGCATCCGATACGGACCGTCGCCGACTTGAACGGTTTCAAAATCCGCGTACCGGCGAGTGTGATGTTTCAGGATTGCTTCAAATCGCTGGGCGCTGCGCCATCGGCGATCAACACCAACCAGCTTTACGAGGCGTTGAAGACTGGACAGGTTGAAGGGCAGGAAAATCCGCTCGCTATCGCTGACGGTTTCAAGCTGTACGAAGTGCAGCGTTACGTCAGCCTCACCTCGCATATGTGGTCGGGATACAATTTGCTCGCCAACCTCCCGACGTGGCGCAACCTGCCGCCGGATGTGCAGGCATCCATCGAACGCAACACCATCAAATATGTGAAGCTGCAGCGCGCGGACAATGTGGCGCTGAACGCATCGCTTCAGTCGACGCTGGAAAAGCGCGGGCTAGTGTTCAATCAAGCCGACACCGCCAGCTTCCGCCCGCCGCTCACCGATTTTTACCGGCGATGGAAAGAGCATCTCGGAGTCAGTGCCTGGACCAGGCTTGAAGGGCATGTGGGCAAATTGGGAGCTTGAAATTGGTTCTCGCGGAGCCGCGGAGATCACGGAGGAAAAAGGGAAACCACAAAGGGCACAAAGGAGACACCAAGGACACAAAGACTGACCGGCGCGCTATGCGCGCCAGAATTTCGCACAGGATCAAAATCCTTCACGCGCAAAAGAGACTTTATGCACTTTGTGTCTCCTTGGTGTCCTTTGTGTCCCCTCTTTTTCTTTTCCGCGCCCCCCGCGTCTCCGCGAGAAATCCCTTCCCTACGTCCGCGCGATGCGGGCGGCGGTGATGTCCTTTACCGTTGGCGTTCCCATTTGCTGCATAGTCAGCCGCAGTTCGGCGCGCAGGATTTCGAGCACGCGGTCCACGCCTTCCTCGCCGAATGCCGACAAGCCCCAAATATATGGACGGCCGATGCCGACGCCGGTCGCGCCGGAGGCGAGCGCCTTGTAGATGTCGCCGCCGTGGCGCACGCCGCCATCGACGAACACCGGCACGCGCCCCTTAACCGCTTGCACCACTTCGGGCAGGCAATCGATGGTCGGACGTAGGGTTTCCGCCGCGCGGCCGCCATGATTGGAAACGACGATGCCATCGACGCCGTGCTGAACCGCAAGCTCCGCGTCGTCCGGGCTATCGATGCCTTTCAGCATCACCTTCATGCGGGTGATCTTCTTCAGCTTGTCGAAGGTTTCCCAATTGGCGAAGGGCGGGTTGTAGCGGCCTTCCAGGCCGTCATACATCGGCCGGTAAATCGGCACACCCGGTCCGCCTGTGTGGCAGGACGTGCAGTTGCGCGTGTCCATACGCGCGAACCGCGCCATGGTCGGCGTGTTGCGTCCGGCGAGCAGATCGACCGTCCACACGAGCACAGGACAGCCCGCATCTTCGATGCGTTTGACCATGCGCTCGGTGTCTTCCCATTTCACGGGCATATAAAGCTGCTGCCACGGTGTGGTGCCGAGGGTCTTACCGACGTCTTCGATCGAATACGTCGACACATTGGACAGGATCATCTGGTGGCGCCGCGCCTTGGCCGCGCGGGCCGTCGCCATTTCACCTTCGGCATGGAAGGCGCGCTGTCCGCCCACCGGACAGACGAACAACGGCGTTTCCCATTTCTGGCCAAAAACCGTTGTCGACATATCGGGCTTTGACACATCGACCAGCCGGCGCGGGCGCAAACCGATTTTGCCGTAAGCGGCGACATTAGCGCGCAGCGTCGCGTCGTCTTCCGAGCCGCTGGCCATATAGCCCCAATGTGCGGGCGGAAGAGCGCGCTTTGCGGCTTCCTCGAAATCCATGATTTGCAAGGCGTCCTTCGCGCTCTTGAGAAAAAAGGGCTCTTTCGAGGTGGTTGCAGCCTGCTGCGCCCAGGCGCGGACGGATGGCGTGACGGCGGCGCTTGCAGCCAAGAAGGCGAGAAATTCGCGGCGATTGTTCATGGTGGATTTCCAAATAGGAGGGAAATTTTCAAAATACGGATGCGGAGAGAGCGCCCCCTCACCCCTGCCCTCTCCCCCGGTGGGGGAGAGGGAGATTCGTTTTTAGGCGGTGACGGGTTTGTGGGCTTTTAGGAAGGAGCGCACCTGGCGGACGGCCAGGGGGATGCGGTCCTTGGGTTCTTTCCAGGGATACATGCTGACTTCCGCTTTCGGTGCCAGCATCGCGCACTCCATGGCGACGTAATACGGATGCGCGGGTATGTCGTCGGGCATGATGAGCACGGGCGTCTGCGTATTGCGGACGAAATCGCGATTCACCGTGAAGACGAAATCGGGATTGTCGCGGAACATCTTGGTCAGAAATTTCTGCACCGTGTCCATGGTCAGGCCCGGTGTCTTCTTGATCAGATCGGGACCCCATCCCGTCATGCCGCCATCATAAAGCAGCGTCGGCATCTCCTGGCGGAAGCCGACGGGCTGCGCGGGTACGGCGGCGACCACGCGATTGGGCGCGCGCTTGATCAAGTTCCAGATGAACGGCCCGCCGATGCAGAAGCCCAGCACCATGAACTTGTCGATGCCCAGATGATCCATCAGCCCCAGGTGATCGTCCGTGTACGAATCCCAGGGGCGGTCCACTTCCAAGGGGCCAGTGGATTCGCCGCCGATGGCGTTGCGCAAATCGGCGAAGATGCAGCGGTACTCACCTTTGAATTCCGCGATGGGGTCGAACGGACTGGTCGGCAATCCGGCCATGCGCGAATTCAAACCGCCGCCGGCGATTAGCAGCAGCGGAAAGCCGGTGCCCACTTCCGAATAACGGATGCGGACATTGCCCCGTTCATAGAATTTCATCGGACCGCCACCGGGTCCGGTTTGCGCGAACACGGGCGCCGGCGCGGACGCCAAGGCGCTTGCCACAAGACCCGTGGTTAGAATTTTACGCCTGACCTGATCGACCATGGCTCCCTCCCGAAGAGCGCTCCCGCTGCTAACAGATTGCGCGCGCGCGGCAGCCCAGTAAAGAGCGAGCCCGGCCCTTATGACGCGTCCCCCCGATATCGACAGGCGTAGCGACCATGATATCGATACGGATGAGTTTGTCGGCGGGCAGAGAATCGTGAGTCGCATCCAATTCGTCAGCAGCATCGCACTGCTTTCGCTCTTGGCGTGGCCGGGAACGGCGGCGGAAACAGGGAAAATCCCTGATTTTGAAGGCACTTGGGGTCGCAATGCCTTCAACTTCGAACCGCCCGATTCGGGGCCGGGACCAATCCGGAATTTGCGGCGCGTCGGTGAGGACGCCAGCAAATATATCCTGGGCGGCGATCCCGTGCCCCTGGTCGGCGATTACACGAACCCGATCCTGAAACCCCACGCGGCCGAGGCGGTGAAGCACTGGGGCGAACATTCCGCCGCCGGACACGACATTCCCGACCCGTCCAACCAATGCGCGCCCTACTCGCCGCCCTATGGGCTGCAGATGCAGCAGATCGTCATGGTCCATCAGACCAAGAACGAAGTGACGTTGGTCTACAGCCAGGACGACCAAGTCCGGCATGTGCATCTGAACCAGGCGCACCCGAAAAATCTAAAGCCGTCGGCGATGGGCCATTCCATTGGGCACTATGAAGGCGACACGTTGGTCGTCGATACGGTGGGGATTGAAGTTGGGCCGGTTACCGTGGTGGACCGCTACGGCACGCCGCAAAGCGAAGCCATGCACATCGTCGAACGCTACCGCCTGATCGATGGGAAGCAGGCCGCTGAAGCACAGCAAAAGCAGGAAATGATCGCTGGGCGGCTAGGCGGCAAGCCGGGCAACAACCCAATGGACGAAAGCTTTCCCAGTGGCCTGCAAGTGGAGGTGACGGTGGACGACCCGAACACCTACACCATGCCGTGGAGAGGAAAGATCACCTACCGCCGCACAACGCTGCCATGGGAAGAGCGCGTCTGCGCCGAAAACAACCATGACGTTTTCGAGCCGGGCTTCACGCACGTTCCGGCCGCCACGCGGCCGGATTTCTGAACCTCAGCGCGCGGCGGGCGGCATCACGCCATCGGCAGCGAGCTTGTCGCGTCCGGCGGTGCCGGTCAGACGCGCGATGAAGTCCTTCGTCGCGGGCGGCAGATCGTTCTTGTGCCAGAGCGAAAAGTCCGTGTTCAACGCATATTCTTTCGGAAACGGTCCGGCCAAGGCGGCCGGGCTCGCCTGCACGATTTCGCTGGATTGCGAGACGCCGAGATCGGCCCGCTTGTCCATAACCATGCGCATGGTTTCCACACCATCGGCGGCAAAAGTGATCTTGGGCATCACCTGATCCTTAACGCCCAGGCCTTCGATCACTTTCATAAAGTGCGTGCCGACGGTGGCGCCGCGATTGGGATCCGATACCGCAATGCGCTTTGCCGCAAGCAATGCCGCCTTCAATTTCTCCGGGCTGGACACGTCGGGCTTGGCGCTTCCCGGCGTCACGGCAACGCCGGCAACCGTGCTGCCCAACAGCGTGGTTGTTCCGCCTTTCAGCGCGCCGCTGGTTTCGGCATTGCGGATCAAGGGTGCGGCCGTGATCAGCAACGTCGCTTCCGGGTCGGCGCGGAAACGCTGTTCGGTTGCCCCCGCCGTATCGAAGATCACGGTCGTCTTGTTCCCGGTCGCCTTTTCGAAGTCCGCCGCCATGGCGGTCAGGGGCTCTTTCATCACTGCCGCTGCATAGATTTTCACGGGCTCAGCCTTTGCCGGTAAGCCGCCCGCTAAGAATGCCATCAGCACGGCAGCGGCGAAGAGTTTCGTTTTCATGGCGGATCCCCGGATGTCTTTGCGCAATATTATGCGGTTTGGCGAATTGCGCAAAACCGCTGGCGCCCGCCACAGTTTGAAATGGCAGAGCGGAGAGCTTCGCCCTAAGTTCTTGCTGCGTTCATCCAGCCAGAGCCCACCCCATGAAAAGCACCCCGACGATGCGGCCCGCCGTCTACGGAATGACCTGCGCCACCGTAACGCTCGCCACTCTATCCTCCTATGCCGCGCCTGCGCCGGGAATTCCGGATTTGGAGGCGGGGGGAGCGGGTTGGCTCAACGTCCACAACGATTTCATCCTGCCCAAAACCGGTCCCGGCCCCGTGACCTGGGACCCGGCGCATCCTTATTTCGGCAACGGCGATGGACCGCGGCCGACATCGCGCGTTGCCGACCTGACCAATCCCATTCTGATGCCGTGGGTGAAGGACGTGCTGAAGACATTCAACGACGACGCACTGGCGGGCAAGCCGCAATACACGCCGATTGCCCGCTGCTGGCCCGGCAGCGTGCCCGCATCGACCCTGTTGCGCGTGAACCCGATGTTCATCGCGCAAACGCCAAAGGAAGTGGTGTTTCTGTACCAGAGCGATCATCAGGTCCGGCACATTTATATGAATGTGCCGCATTCCAAGACCGTGACGCCGTCGTGGTACGGCGAATCCGTTGGGCACTACGAAGGCGATACGCTGGTGGTCGATACCATCGGCATCACCACAAAAGCGCCGGTGGATTATTACACCACTCCGCATACGGATAAGTTGCACGTGGTCGAACGCTACCGCCGCGTCGACGAGGGTAAGGTTTTGGAAGTGACCCTGACGGTCGAGGACCCGGGCGCGTTCACCACGGCCTGGACCGCCAGCCAGCGCTACACATTGGACGACGTTCCGATGCGCGAAGTGGTTTGCGCGGAAGGCGAGGCCTTCGCGCCGAAACAAGACCCGCAGCAGGTCCTTGTTCCGATCCCGAAGGCCGCGTCACTCGACTTTTAATTCCCCGCCAGAGCAGCTGCGATTTCGGACTGTTTGATCGTGCCGCCGTGCCCGCCGACGAATGTCAAATCGGGTTCGCGGATATCGAATTCGCGCAAGCTCTTGCCGATGGCGATCGTCTCAGCCGAGCGCGGAATGGGACCGCCACGCGGTGAAATCAGATCGGTGACATAGAGCAGCTTACGATCGACAATATGTCCGACAAGCATTCCGTCCGAGTGCGGGTTGGTATTGCGCGGCGCCTCGGCATTTGAGGCGGCGGACAAATTGTAAAGCCGGATATCCGCCGTCTCGTCCCTGATGGTCATGTTTTCGAAAACGCCGAGCACCGTTGTCGCTCTCGGATTTTTCTCCAGCGCATCGGGTACCAGGGTGTGCGGCGCTTTCAGCGCCTTTTCGATATATTCGACGCTCTCGCTGGGAACGACGAACGTGGCCCCTTCCGCCGCAAAGGTCCGCATACCGCCCGTGTGATCCATGTGATGGTGAGACAGCACCAGGTATTTGATCGGCTTGCCCGGATATTTCGCTTTCGCCGCGTCGATGACCCAGCGCGATTGCAGCTCGCCATAGGGCGCATCGAAAACGATGAGATAATCGCGCATCGCGACGATCAGGTTGTTGGCGGTGCCGCCCTGAACATGCTGCACATTGGGAGCCAACTCGACGAGCTTCAGCCCGCCGCCTTCCGGATAAATGACGGCATCGCTGTCGGTGAGGCGCGTCAGGAAAATGCGGCGCAACACCCATTGGTATGGAATGTCCCGGGTGGCCGGAGCTTTCACTTTGGATTGGATCGCGCCGGGAACAGCGAATGTGTTCGCCGCAACCGGACTGGCGCTTAGCGTATCGTAGGTCAGCTTTGCGACTTCGACGCCGTTGAACCGGTAAGACAGCGATTTCGCGAGTTTTGCGCCGCCAACCTGCGCCCAATCGGACAGAACCAGATCGTACGTGGAGTCGCCCGCAATATTGTCGTCATCGCGGGTGCGAATGGCCGCCGGCAAATGCGTCGCGGGATCGAACATGACGATGAAATTTGTGCCGCCGTCGGCAAAAGACACAGCCGGATAAGCGCGGTCGCCTAGCTGCTGCAAATCCATCGCATGCACACTGGCCAGATTGTCCATGGCCTTGAGCAACAGCCGCGGCGAAGCCCGCTCCAACTCGCGCAATTGCGCGGCAATCCGAACGCCGGACATCGGTTGATTGCCGGCGGCATCGGTCACGAAGCCGGTCGTGGGCATCAGCGTCTCGGTGTATTTCAGCTTCGCCGCCGGCGGCGGGTATTGCTGATCGCGGTCCCATTCGGTGCGCGCCCGTCCCCCGGCCACGTCCCACGTGGTGGTAAAGGTTGCGGTGCCGAGAAAGCGCGGCTCCCCGCCAGCGGCCAGCGATTGGCCCGGTTCCCAGAAACGTGCATTGCCGCGGACGGACAAGCCGGTGAGCGCGCGCAAACCTTGCGCGCCACCTTCCGCCGCGACTGCGTCTCTGACCAGATCGCCCGCCATCTGCGCCGCCACAGGCTGCTTTTCGCAAACGTAGCGGGTGCGGTTGGCGACCGCGTTCTGGTCGCCGCCATTGCCGTCGAGAACAAGCACGGATTGTTCGAACTGCAGCGCGGCGAAATCGCCGGGGGCCGCATATGTTTCGGTCATGTAGAGCCGATAGTCGGACATATACACCGAGCCGAGATATTGCCGGCCCTTCGAGTCGAAGACGTTCAGCTGCCGTCCTGGAATGCCCGGCGAATAATCTTCCGGGAACTGAATTTTTACCTCGCCCTTCTTGCGCAGAATATCGGCCGCCCGTTCGACGATCTGATCGTCGATGGCCGGACCGATATTGGTGAAGTCCGCGATCGTCACACTGTAACGGTCGGGCCCACGTTCGACATAGAACTGCCGGGCCGGCACCGCGCGCCCGGCATCGACATAAGTAACCTCACGGACTGACGGCTGATCGGGAAAAATCGCCGCGACATGCCATTGGCAGTTCACGTAGACATTCGGCGCTGTAATGAGTTCCTGGGCGGCCAAACCGAAGGGCACGAGTGCCACAACCGACGCCACAAGACCTGCGCGGATCGCGCGATGCTTGCTCATGATTTTCCCTCCCAGGCCGTCACTCTGAACAACGTCACGCACGATAGCATCCCGTGAAGCGATAGGAACTCACAGACAGGTTAGCCTGCGCCGCTTACGCCGGCGGCAGCGAGCCCAGATAAGACGAGATCGCGATGATGTCGTCTTCGGTCATTTTGGCGACGATCGGCTTCATCGGCGCGACGCCTTCTCCCGCACTTGATCCGTGCCGAATGTCGAAAAGCTGGCGGGCGACCTGAAGCGGTTGCAATCCAGCAAGACGCGGAACCTCACCTTTGCCCTTCAGCGACTCCCCATGACAGGCAGCGCAGCTCCCGGCTTTCACCAGCGCCTCGCCCTTCGCCAAGCTTCCGGGCGGTACATAGGCGATGAAGCCCGAATGCGGATCGCGGATTTCCGTGCGGAAGGGGTCCTCTGGGATCTGGATAATGCGATGGCCGATCGGTTCGGTGCCGCCATCGGGATGCAACTGGCGATGGCGTCCCGCAGTGGCGATAAACGTTTTCGGCGGCGTGGCGCTCTCGATCACTTTCACGAACACGCGCGGTTTCATGGAGGCAAAATATTCCGCCGCCTGTTTGGCGTCCTCATCGGACGTGACTTTGGCGATTGGCCCCATGCGCGCGTCATCTTTGCGCGCACCGGATTTGTAATAGGCCATTTGGCGAATGAGATAGGCGGCCGGCTGCCCTGCAATATCCATCGCTTCCGAATGGCTCTGGCCGGACATCAGATGGCAGGAGCCGCAGGCAAAGCGGATGCCCTCGCCGCCCGTGACTGCCTTGGGCGCGGCCGGATGCTCATCGGGAAACCAATCCGGCGGGGTGGCATTCCCGCCGATTTTCTTGGCGTCATACTCCCTTGAGCTGCCGGGCGCCCGAATGGTCCCTTCGACTTTCACGGCCCAGGGCTGCTCTTTATCGGGAATGTTGAAGGCCCAGTCGGGTAGGCCCTCCGGCACGGTCAGTTCGGCCTGGGCGTTGACGTCCCGCACCATCAGGGCCGGAGACAAAGCGCAGACAACAGCGGCAACACGGAGGGAGACGCGGCGGATCACGGCGGGTCCTTTCCAGAAGGGCGAAAGCGGCCGGTAAACTATCCTGGGCCACCGGGTCTACCAAGAGCGTTCTGACCGTCGCGCTGGCCTTGGGTTTCGCGTAAAAGGCGGATCAACGCACCTAAGCGATGGGGATAGGCAATGCGCGGGCGGCAGGTATTCCTTCTTTGTGCGGCATTGGCGTTGGCGGCGATTGTGCCCGCGGCCGGGCAAACGCCGGCGGTCCCGGATTTTTCAGGACCGTGGACGCATCCGGCGTTCCCGTGGTGGGAACCCCCAGCCTCCGGCGCGGAGTTTGTGACCAACACCTCCCGCTGGGCGCAGCAGCTTCCCGGTGGCTTGGCGGGATCGGCGGCCCAGCCTGTCGGCAAGGTGGGCATCAGCGCCTACGACCAGCTTGTCGGCGACTACAAGAACCCCATTCTGCAGCCCTGGGCGGCGGAAATTGTGAAAAAGGCCGGAGAAAAGTCGCTGGCCGGCATCACCTTTGGCAATCCGTCGAACCAATGCTGGCCGTTTCCGCCGCCGTTTATTTTCAAGCAGTTCTCGGTACAGATTATTCAGCAGCCGGATCGCCTCATCATGCTCTACAGCGGCGACCATGAAGTGCGGCGGGTGCGCATGAATGCCAAGCATCCTTCCCCGCTGAAACCGTCCTGGTACGGAGATTCCGTTGGCCATTACGATGGCGACACGCTGGTCATCGACACGGTGGGGGTTAGGGTCGACCGTCCCTATGCGATGCAGGACATCTTCGGTACGCCTTACAGCGACAAGCTGCACATGATCGAGCGCTATCGCATCCGTGACTATGAGGACGTGAAGGATGCTATCGAGCGGAACAAGAAGGAAAACTGGTGGTTCAACGGCGATGTGTGGCCGAAGAGCGGCAAGTTCCTGCAGGCGGAAGTAACCATCGAAGACCCCGGCGTGTTCACCAAGCCGTTCTCGGCCACCATGACGTACGCGCCAACCGAGCCAATTCCCGAAGGCGTCTGCGCCGAGAACCCGAATGAATATTACAACAACAAAATCTCGGACGTGCCGATGGCCAAGACGCCGGATTTCTGAGAGCGATGCAGTCTCCCGCGAATGAAGGGCAGAGCCGTCTGATCGGCTTGGTCATGGCGCTGTTCTTTGCGTTTGGCTTTTGCACGGTCTTGGTGGATTCCATCATTCCAAAACTGAAAGCCACTTTCGCGCTGTCTTATGCCGAAGTGATGCTGACGCAGTTTTGCTTCTTCGGCGCCTATTTTCTTGTCTCGATACCCGCGGCGTGGCTGCATAAGCGCATCGGCTATTTGCGCGGCGTTGCAGTTGGGTTGGTGTTGATGGCGTTTGGCTGCTTGCTGTTTACACCGGCAGCGGATGCAGGCGTCTATCCTGGGTTTCTAATGGCGTTGTTTATCCTAGCGTCCGGCGTGACGATTGTGCAGGTGGCTGCCAATCCGCTCGCCACCGGCGCGGGCGCACCCGAGCGCGCGCCAAGCCGTCTGACGCTGGCGCAGGCGTTAAATTCGCTGGCGACGACGGTAGGGCCGATCTTTGGGGCGACGTTCTTTCTGGCGAATGGTCTTGCTGTCCCCGACGCGAACACGCTCTCCGCAGAGGCGCTTGCCGTCGAGCGGCAACAACAGGCGCATGTTTTTCAATTGCCGTTCCTGTTCATTGCACTGGCGCTGATTGCCCTGGCAATCGTCTGCTGGAGCGTGCGGCATTGGGTGAAGACAGCAGCGCCATTCGCGGCAACCAACGGACAAGCGACACTGCTCACAAACCGGCGCCTGATGTTCGGCGCGGTATCGATCTTTCTGTATGTCGGTGCGGAAGTCTCCATTGGCAGCAGCATGGCCAATTATTTGATGCTGGACCGAACGCTGGCCGCACCGGCGCAGATGGCCGGAACGCTGGTGTCCGTCTATTGGGGATTGGCGATGACCGGCCGATTTATCGGCGCCGGCGTCATGCGCAAAGCCAATCCTGCGCTTGTCTTGATGCTCTGCGCGTGCGGCGCGTTCGTGATGGCAACGACATCGAGCCTGTCGCAAGGAAGCGTCGCAGCCGTCACCATTTTATCCGTCGGCCTATTCAATTCGATCATGTTCCCCACGATTTTCGCACTGGCCGTCGAGGGCATGGGCGAGCGTACTGCGCAGGCCTCGGGCATCATCTGCTTGGCCATCGTGGGCGGCGCCATCGTTCCGCTCATCACTGGCGTCGTAGCCGATCATGCCGGCCTGCATCTGGCGCTGCTGGTACCGGCTGTCTGTTACATCTGGATCGGCTTTTACGGGCTCCACGCCGCGCGCAATAAACATCCCCACGCGGTGGAACTCTCGCAGGCGCCGGTTTTGCCCACGTGAGTACGGCGCTTCCCCTCCCGAAAACCGTTCGATCTCCTTCAGCGCCTGCAGAAGACTCGCTATAGTCCCCGCCAGCCGGGGGCCTTGCACGCCGGGTTTACACAATTCCACACAACGGGGAGCGGACTATGACGAACGACACCAGCAGGCGCGAGTTTTTCCAAGCTGCGGGATTGGCAGCAGGATTGATGGCCGCCGCCGCTCCCGTGACCGCAGTTGCACAGCCCGCGCGCGCAGCCGGCGCGGCCAGCATGGGGGCCCGCTTCCGGGCACTGATGAACGGGCCGGAGCCACTGATCTGCGCCAATGCCTACGACACGATGTCGGCGCGCCTGATCGAAGTTCACGGCTTCAAGGGCGTGTTCCTGGGCAGCAGCGCAGCGAACCAGTCGTTCCTTGGGCTGCCGGACCAAGCCGTCGTCACGGTGTCCGAACTCCTGGATTACGCAACTGTCGTGGCGTCGAACGTGAGCATTCCGGTGGTCGCCGACCTCGACGACCTGGGGGCGACACCCCTCAATGTTTACCGCTTTTCGAAACAGGCGGAACGCAACGGTATTGCCTGCGTCGCGTTCGACGACCGCATGCCGATGAACCGCGCCACCGCATACGCCGCACCTGGCGTTCGCCCGAAGGCGCAGATGATCGACAACATTCGCGCCGCCTCGGACGCGCGCACCGACATGGTTCTGATCGCGCGTTGCCTCGCGCCTACGCCCAACAATTCGTACACGGAAATGCTGGACCGCGCCGCCGCTTACGCCGAAGCGGGCGCCGATTTGGTGTGGCTGGGCATGCGGACGTCGCAGGACTACGTGAACGCGGCCGGCATCGTGAAGAAGCCGCTGTTTGCCGTTATCGGCGGACCCAATTTCCCGGCAACGGTGGAAGCCATGAAGGCCGCGCATGTGGCCGTGGGGCAAACGCCGCCAATGGTGAACATCGCGCTGGGCGCGGTAGATCGGGCGCTGACCGAATTGCAGACCACGGGAAAAATCACCGAATCGTCCAAGGGCAATCTGGCCCGCGCGACGTCGGACAAAGTAGAGCAAGTGGAAGAGCTGAACGCGCGCTCCGCCAAATACAATCTTCCCAAAGGCTCTGCGTCCGAACGCTGATCCGTACAAGTCCGCAAAGGGAGACCGCTATGTGCAATCGCCGCCTGCTCATGGGTACTGTTTCGCTTTTCGCGCTGAGCGCGGTGGGCGTTCTCATCGCGGTTCCCGAAGCGGACGCACGCGTTACCAAGCTTCAGATCACGACAAAGGAGTCGCCGACCTTCGGCGGCTACACCTTCAAGGGTGTTGGCGCTTACGAAAAGATCGCGGGTAAAGCGTTCGGCGAGCTCGATCCGAAAGACCCCAAGAATGCGGGGATCGTCGATATCCAGCTCGCGCCGAAGAACGCCAATGGCAAGGTCGAATACGCCTTCGACTTTTACATCCTGAAGCCGATTGACCTTTCCAAAGGCAATCACAAGGTCATGTACGAGCCGCCCAATCGCGGCCGCAAAACGCACGGGGCGCTGAATCGCGGCGCAGGCAATGACGATCCGGGCGCGGTGACCGACCCCAAAGTGTTGGGCAATATGTTCCTGCCCCCGCGCGGTTACACGATGGTGTGGAGTGGGTGGGATTATTCGGCGGGCACAAACAATAAGAACTTCAACACCACAATCACATTGCCCGTGGCGAAGAACCCGGACGGATCGCCTATCACGGGGCCGGCTTACGAATACATCGTCACGCGCGGCAAGTCGTACACGCTGAGCTATCCGTCAGCGACCATGGACAAAGGCAAGGCGACGCTGACGCATCGCGCAAAGCTGGACGATCTGCCAGAAGTCATCCCCGCCAGCGGCTGGACCTATGACGCGGACGGTACGGCGATTTCACTTCTGCCTGCGGGGACACCCTTTAAGGCGAATGACATCTACGAATTTTCCTACACCGCCAAAGACCCCACGGTGAACGGTATCGGCTTTGCCGCCGTGCGCGATTTCAACGCGTTCCTGCGCTACGAGAAAGCCGACACGGCTGGCACGCCGAACCCACTCGCCGGTGATGTCACGCGCATCTACACCGAAGTGTCGTCGCAGCCGGGGCGCATGCTGAACGATTTCCGCAATCTGGGCTTCAATCAGGCCGAGAACGGCAAGATCGTCTTCGACGGCATGATGCAATGGATTGCCGCGGGCGACGGCATCAACATGAACTACCGCTTCTCCCAGCCGGGACGCACCGAGCGTAACCGCCAGGATCAGCTTTATGCCGAGGGCGTGTTCCCGTTCGCTAACGTCACCACCACCGATCCGATCACTGGCAAGACCGCCGGCCGCTACGATGCGTGCGGCAAAACCAACACCTGCCCGCTGGCGATGGAGATTTATTCCGCCAACGAATATTGGGTGAAGGGCGCATCTTTGATGCACACCGACCCGGCAGGAAAAGCGGACCTGCCGGATCATCCCAAGGCGCGGATTTATTTCATTTCCAGCCATCAGCACGGCTTCAACGAAGGCACGTCAAAGGGCGCCTGTCAGCAGCTTGGCAATCCGCTGAATTCCTCGCCCATCCAACGCGCGTTGTGGGAAGCGATGGATCAATGGTCCACCAAGAACGTCGCGCCACCGCCGAGCAGCGTGCCGCATCTTGCCGATGGCACGCTTGTGTCCGCGCTGCCGCAAATCGCGGTGGGTTTCCCGCGGATACCCGGCGTCAGTTTCACCGCCCTGAAATCGACACGGTACTTGCTGAACTACGGACCGGATTTCTACCACACGGGCATCATGACGGTGAACCCGCCGGTGATCACCCCACCGATGTTTGAAAATCCCAAGAACGGCCCGATCTATCCGACCTATGTTCCCAAGACCGATGCCGACGGCAACGACATCGCGGGCATCCGCCTGCCCGACGTAACGGTACCGCTTGCCACCTACACCGGCTGGGCGTTACGCGCCGGCGCACAAGCCGGCGACGGCTGCGAGGGAACCGGCCAGATGATCCCGCTCGCGAAAACCAAAGCCGAGCGCATGGCCTCGGGCGATCCGCGTCCTTCGATTGAGGAACGGTATTCGTCCTTCCCGGTCTACGCGGAGAAGGTAAAAAACGCCGTGCAAGACCTGGTCGCTCGCCGCCTGTTGCTCCCCGAAGACGCCCAACCCGCCATCGACCGCCTGCTCAAGGCGGGAGAGGCAACCGGCGTCATTCCGGCGAACGCGACGTCAAAATAGATCAGAGCAGACTCGTTGAGCAATTTCGAACTGAGGCAGACGATGCACAACATATGGGTCCACTGGAACAGCATTAGAAAGCGAGTGCGCATCCATCGGTCTGACTGTGGCGCGTGCAAAAATGGGCAAGGAATGCACGAAGGCAAAATTGCGAAGGGCCGTGGCATCACGTACGATTGGGTAGCATTTAAGAGTTATCCAGCAGCGACAACTTGGGCGCAACAAAAGGCGACAGACGTTGGTGAGCGAACGCGGCTGAATTGCCCGCTTTGCCATCCCGAAAATTCAACATGAGGCAGTTCTCGTTATGGAACAGATTGATTACGACGAAATCGTCAAGCTTTTGATGCCGGGCACCACTAAGGTTCTCACTTTGACCCAAGCCGTCAGGGAGGTCATCCATACGGAAGACATGAAGGTTAGAATGGCAGCGGTCATCGTCCGCGACGGTCCGCCGATTATGAAAAGCGCCGAAATAGAAACGATCTACGTCCGCCCGGATTTTCCTAAATGAAGTGAGCCACAGCCCTGTCGCCTTGTTAGGTTCAACCAGACGCAATATCCATTTACTCAGGCAAGTTCGTCGCATACGCGTAAGAGTGCACCACCACCACGGAGGGCTCCATGATCACCGCCATGCGATTTCCAAACGGCTTTGTGAAAATGTCCTTCGGCACCATGGCAAGTGTGGGCGTGCTTGCCCTGGCCCTTGCGGGTAGCGATCCGGCGATGGCGCAAGGCCCCAGCGCGCTGACAGGCGTCGTCTCATCCACGCAAGAAGGGAAGATGGAGGGCGTGGTCGTCAGCGCCAAGCGGCCTGGTTCGACCATCATGGTTTCGGTCAGCACCAACGCGAAGGGCGAGTACAGTTTTCCGGCGGACCGGCTTGCGGCGGGCACGTATGACATCACGATGCGCGCGGCCGGGTACACGCTGAAGCCCACCACGGCAACGATCAAAGCAAGCGGCCCGACCAAAGCCGATCTGCAACTGGCGAAGGCCCCCACAGATGTTCTCGCGCTGCAACTCACCAACAGCGAATGGATGCTGAGCGCACCAGGCACGGAGCAGCAAAAAATCGCCTTCTTGCGGTGTCTCGATTGTCACGGCCTGCAGCGTCCGATGTTTTCGCATGACGGCGCAGCGGAGATGGCCCAAACGGTACACCGCATGAGCGCGCATAGCGCCAATGCTTCTCCCAATTTCCCGTTCTTCCATCAGAACGCCTCCGAAATCCTAAGCAAACCGCCGACCAAAGCGGAAGCCGAATTGGCTGCCTATATTGCCTCCATCAATCTCAGCTCGGGCGAAACCTGGCCCTTCAAACTGCAAACGCAGGCGCGGCCGAAGGGCGCCTCCACGCAGGCCATCGTCACGACCTACGATCTTCCCGACGGCGCCGCTCCGCACGACACGCTGATGGATAAAGCGGGCAATGTCTGGTTCTCGGATTTCCAGCACCATCGCATTTCCAAGCTTGATCCCAAGACCGGCAAGGTAACGCTCTATGCCGTTCCGATTTCCAAGCCCGGCTTTCCGACCGGCGGTCTGATGATCACCATGGATAAGGATGGCAACATCTGGGAAGCCATGATGGGGCAGGCGCAGATCGCGATGCTCGATCCGAAGACGGAAAAAGTGTCCGTCTATCTGGCGCCCGATTGGGACAAGGGCGACACGCGCACCACCATGATCGACGCGCTGCATTCCGCCGTCGATGGTAAATTGTGGACCAAGACCAATGGCGGCCCCGATGCCGGCCACGGCAACAAGCTTTATCAGTTCGATCTTGCCAGCAAGAAATTCAACGAAGTTCTGCCGCCCGCCGGAAAACGCGACATCGCCGCTTACGGGCTGGTGACCGATAGCAACAACAATGTCTACGGCCTGGATAACAATCCGGCGCAGCGGCAAATCTGGCGTTCGGACGCGAAGACCGGCGAGACAACCTATGTCGACCTTTTGATCGGAGTCGGTGGCGCACGCCGCGGCCATATCGATGCGCAGAACCGTTTGTGGTTCTCGCAATTCCACGCCAATCGCTATGCGCGCTACGACGCCGAGAAACGCAATATCACGGTGTGGGATGTGCCGGTGCCGTTCGCGGGCGCCTATGACGTTCAGTTCGACGACGCGAAATATGCCTGGGGCGCCGACATGAGCACCGATCTGGTGCAGCGGCTGAATGTCGAAACCGGCGAGTGGAATTCGTATCTGCTGCCGACGTCCATCAACACCCGCCATGTCGATGTTCAGAAGAATCCGAATGGCCTTTCGAGCATGTGGACCGAAGGCCAGCAGACCGGCAAAATCGTCCACATCGAACCACTGACGCCGTAGCAAACACAGTTGTCATCCCGGAAGCCGCGTCAGCGGCTATCCGGGACCTACGGTGCAATCGGCTGGGTGGGTCCCGGCTCTGCGCGATGCTGCCGCATCGCTTGGCCGGGATGACAACTATTTTGCCTACGTGTGCGCGCCGCGGTCGAGCGGGGAGAATGTTGTGAAGAGCGGACACCAGCCGGACGGGCTGATTTCTCCTTCGACCATCGCGCAGCTTTTGGGAAAAACGAAATACGGACAGGTGCCGCACGCTTCATTGCCTTTCGGCTGAGGCTGATAGCGAGCGGCCTTCTGCGTCAGCTTCTTTTGCTCTTGCGGTTTATATTCCTGAGCGGCGGCACGTCCGCATGTCGCAGCAGCCGCGACCGCGCCCATCGTTTTGATGAACGCTCTGCGTGACGATCCTGAATCCAGCACGGTCGGTCTCCAACGCATGTTTGAGACATGATAGCCAAAGCACCACGCCCCGTACACGCCTGGACGAATGTCACCGGGTTGGGCTGGTCGGTGCGGACGCAGGTGCGGGGGAGGGTGAGAATTGCGTGTGGCAGGCTTCGCAGGCCGCATCCAGTTCGTCGCCGATTGTCCGCATAGCGGCGGTGTCTTTGTGCTCCACGGCTGCCTTTGCGCGCTCCGCGACTTCGGCCACTTTGCTGGCGTAGCGGTCCCAATCCGCCATGGGCTCACGCGCATAGCCAGGAAGCATCAGTGAATTCGCGCCAAGCACAACCATCGCCGCGCCATCCTCAACCCGCTTCCATTCCGCTTCGGTCTTCGGTGAAAGATCGGTGTCCGCATTGGCGGTGTACGACGTGCCCGTCCCGGCCCAAAAGGCGTAAGCCGCCGGGTCCATGACATGCGCCATCACTTCTTCCAGGGGGATGTGGGTATTGAAGGGCGCTGCAGCCGCCGTCTTCGCTTCCGGCGCAGCGGCGGTTTTCGGCTCCGGTCCGCAACCGGCCAGAACGCACGCAACGGCGATGAGGAAGGCGAAGCGCATTGGGCTTCCCGGACGGCAATCGCCGTGTATAGATCACAGCCTCCGCGCCAAAACAAATTAAGAGTACGAATGTGCGTTCGTACCGATGGGCGGTATTCGGATCGTAGGGCCATGCAATTGCGCGATACGCCGGGCGGGTACGGTTGGATCTCCATCGGACTGCACTGGATTACAGCGCTTGGGATTTTCGCGCTGCTGTTCGCCGGCAGTTCAATCGGTGATGAGATTGCGTCGCCCGCGCTACGGCTCCACACGACCATCGCGCTTTGTCTGTATGCCGTTTTTTGGTGGCGTATCGCGTGGCGAATCCGGCAAGGACATCCCACTTTCGCGGGGCCCACGCGGATCAGCCACCGGCTGGCGGTGCTCGTTCACTATGCACTGATCGGCGCTGTGGCGGTGATGCTGGTGTCTGGGCCGCTGATGGCCTGGTCGGGCGACCGGCCCTTGATGCTTTTCAACTGGGAAATCCCCTCGCCCATTCCTGTCAACGCCAAGGCGTTCGGCATGCTGCGCTCGATCCACGCCTGGACAGCGGCGTTCATCGGACTGTGCGTCACGGTTCACATCTGCGGCGTTCTCAAACACATGATCGTCGACCGCGACGATGTGTTCGACCGCATCATGGTGCCGGCGGCGCAAGCCGGCGCGCCACGCCGGCAAAGCGACCGCTAGAATTATTCGAATTGAAATTACGGTGTCATGGCCCGCGAAAGCGGGCCATCCAGGCGATCATAAGGCGCTATTGGCTGCGCAGACGCGCAGCCGCTGGATGGCCGGGTCAAGCCCGGCCACGGTGAAATGGGCGCTAAACCCGCAGGAAGTCGACGCGCTTGCCGTCGATGTAAATGCCGACCAGGAAGCCGGCCTTGCTGCCGTCGCGCGACGGCGAATAGACCACTTTGTAGTCTTGTCCCGGCTTGATCACCTGCTTGATCATGATCCCTTGGCGGCGCAGCGCATTGGCGCTGATCCCTTCAAAATCCCAAGTGTCCACCTTGCCACCGGCGTCCTTGACGTCGAAGAGCCAGTGGGCATGCGGGCTGATGTCGCGCACTTCTTTCAGCGTGCCCGTGATTTCCACGCGCTTATCGGTCTGCCACTGCGCGTTGGCGTTGTGATGCGCCATCGCCGGCGCAACGGTCAAAGCGATGGTTCCGGCGATCAGCGCCGCACCGAATGAGTTTTTCATAATTTCTCTCTCCATTTTCTCACTACCGCAGTTCGATCTGCATGAAACGAATGTCCATTAACCCCGAAGATACGGATCGCCCCCAGCGGGGAGCACCACGCAGGGGTCGCCCTCCACAACACGCCCGTTCGCCGGCATAAGCCGCATGACGAGCGTACCCTGCGTCCAGGGCTCCAGCAGCACGTCCGGATCGTCCACCGTGAAATTGTAGAACAGCAGATCGCCGGTGCGCGTGAAGCGCTCGGTCACCTTCATCTGGTTGGAATGGAAATACCCCTGCCACTGCAGCCAGGAAATATCGTTGAAGCCGACGGTTTCCACGACGAGCGTGTCGCCATCCCAGTGGCCGACGGCCACGCCGTCAAACGTCGACATGTCGAAGTCCTGGTCGGTTAGCTTCCGGCCATCGGTCGGCACCACCCGCGTCCGCATTCCATTATAGACCAGCACAGTGTGCGTGGGCGTCTGGATGATTTGCGCGGGCACATTCATGCGCGGCACGCCCCCGGGATTGCAGGCAAAGACCGGATCGCCATCGGACTTGCCGTAATCGAGGCCGCGAACCTTGTTCCAGAATTGCGGCTTATACATGGGCTTCAGCCAGCCCGAGGCGCGCTGAAGCGCGGCTTGGTCGGGCTCGAAGGTACCGTCGCGGCGCAATCCGCCAGCGCCGGCAGCGGAGGGAATGCCGCCCCAGAGACCCGACAGCACGGGCTTTCCATCCGGCCCTTTGGGCGTGGGCTTCTTTGCCAGCGGGTTGGTAGCCCGCATCGCCTCGGCGAAACCGGTAAAGGGCGCGACGCGCTTTTTCGGCGGCTGATAGTCCGCAGGCGGATCAACGGTCTGCGTTATACCGGCAGCGGGCGTCGCGACGGGAGCGGGCTGCGCCACGGCATTCGCGATAAGGGCGACGGACGGCGCCAAGACGGCGAGGGCAGCGGCAGCGAGCCAAACGTTCTTTTGCACGGGTTTACTCCTCTACCGGTTCGCGGCTTGCTTGATGGCAGCGGGGACGGGGAACACCACATAGGGATTGGTGCGATAAAACGCGACGTTCAGGTCGGCCAGCGGCTTTCCGTCTTTTGTCCAGACCAGACGCTTGGGAAAGCGGAACAGATAGTCCGGTTCAAGATCGGCACGGTAATTGGAGAACGTCGCGCCATAGGTCGTCTGGCCGTCCACGACTTTCACCGATTCGGGGCGGCTTTGCGCATCCAATGTCACCGTCACATCCAGGCCGTCATAGGGGCTGGTCCCGCGCAGCACGGTCTTTCCGCCAACGGTGCTGACCTGCGTGTGACCTTCGGCCTCGATTACAGACCACATCGCGCCATACGGCGTGAGCTTTGTCAGCGCATAAAGATCATGGGCTTGCGCTTGGGCCGGCGTCGCGGCGCCACCCTCCGTCACCTCGGTCCAACCATAGTCATCGTTCATGGCTCGGATGGCGGTCTTGCCGCCGGTGGTCACCATCAGCCGCGCGCCGGGCAGACCGTAGTGGATGTGAAAATCAAGATGATCGACCTTGGTGGGAGCGCCCCCGCCAGCGGCATACGTGCCTTGGGCCGTGAACATTGCGGTGACGACACTCTTCAATCCCAGCGGCGAATTGCCGTGGGAGCGGGCCATCCCGATCGCGTCCGCCGCCTTGCGCACGGCGTCCGGCGTGCAAGGGCTGATAACTTCAGTCGGCGCCAAGCCGTCGCCGCCGTTGCGGCCCACCGTGCCATAGACGGGCGGGAAATAACCGCTGGCCGGACATTTCCAATCCGGACGCTTATCGTCGCCGCCGCCAAGGATTTGGGCGGAGGCGATGGTCGTTGCACCGCAGGCAATTGCCAGGACGAGAGCAGAAACAAGGCGCATCGGCGGCCCTCTATGTTCGTGATCGGCGCGACTCGGTCCGTTTGCACTTACTGCAGCCGACGATCCGGCCTGCAGCGCGCTAGCGTTACGTCCGCGCACATTGACGTTCGATTGCAAAAGCTGCTCAACCATACAAGGAGTTCCGGCAGTTGGCCAAGACCTTTGGCCCGCTGCCACGTCGTCACCGTACAGCGCGCGACAGGCGCGGAAACATGTCGATTCTGTAATACTTCAGAGCCCGGAGGGCCTCGCGATGGAGTTCTTGGATTGGCTGGGCGCCTCGTCTTTAGCGCACTGGGTCAGCGAAAATATGCTTGTCTATTACACGCTGCTGGCCGGTCATGCGATCGGCATGGGTATCGTGGTGGGCTTCGTCTACATGCTGTCGGCGCGCGTGATGGGATTTGGCATCGATATACCGCTGACGATATTCGACCGGCTTTATCATCTCACCTGGGCCGCGTTCGGACTCAATTTCGCGACCGGAATACTTCTGTTCAGCGCCAATCCGCGCAACCTGATCGTCAATCCGCCCTTTCTGCTGAAGCTCGGCTTCATCGCGGTGGGCGGCGTATTGCTATGGGCGCTGAGCCGATCGCTGGAGGGCGAGCCGGTGGCGGTATCGGCGGGCGGGACAGCGGCGTCGGCGCGGAGCCGCACGCTGGCGCTTGTGACATTCCTGGTGTGGACGGCCGCCATCGTGTCCGGCCGCATCATCGCCTACACCGTCAAATACGTCTGACAACGGGGCGTCCGCTATGTTCGACACCAGCTTTCTGAAGCCGCTCCACGACAGCGCCATATCCGAAGCGATCCGGTTCAGCCCGTGGATATTCCCCACGCTGGAGACTTTGCACTTCATCGGTCTGTGCCTGCTGGTCGGAGCGATGATGGTGGTCGATTTCCGCCTGCTGGGCATTTTGCGCGCGGGCTCCGTGAAGTCGGTGCTGCGCCTCACGCATCTGGCGATTGTGGGCTTCGCCATCAATCTGCTGAGCGGCATCGGCTTCTTCGTCTCGAGCCCCGAGAACTACGCGCAAAACCCGCTGTTCGCGGCGAAGATGATCCTGGTGCTGCTGGCGGGCCTGAATGTGCTCTGGTTCGAATTGGCCGAGCGTCAGGCCCTCGTCGCGCTGCCCGCCTCCGCCGCCCTTCCCGGCCGAACGCGTGTCGTGGCGGGTTTTTCCATAGCCCTCTGGCTAGGCATCATCGTGCTAGGCCGCTTCCTCCCGCTACTGGGCATCGGTTAGCGAAAAGGCACAGCGGCCCAGGACAGCATGTGATCCGTAGGCAGACTAATATTCGGCGTCAAATTCGGTAGGGTAGATCGAGGCGCGATGCTACGTTTTGAACTAAGATAGGCGGCGTTCGGCGTCGCCACGAGGCAAGAATGAGCATCAAGGAAGCTTGGCATCTTTTTCAGATCAGGCGGACAATACTGACGAGCAACATGCTCTGTGTCGCTCCGGCAGGTGTCATCAACGGGGATATCCGCTTCCCAGAACTGACCCAGGCAACAGCATCTATCCTCTATCTGAACTTGCTTGGCCTCCTTGAAGAGGCGATTGCGTCTCAGATGTCCGAGACTGACTTCGAAAGATGCGTAAACCTGAAAAACCGCCTGGAGTGGCTCAACAAGCGCGGCCAACTTATAGATTGGGCAAATCTCGACGCACTTCGAGAGCGGCGGAACGAAGTCGCCCATGAATCAAACAAGGCCGCGACAGTCGACGAGTTAAACACCGCCTGCTCAGTGGTTGAAGACCAACTGGTAGCATGGGGATTAATACAGCCGGGTCCAAAATACGAATTAGCCTTTGAACGTTCCGCACTGCGAAATGCTTCTACGCCTGAGCTCTTGTTTGAACAGGACCGTATTCTTCGAGTCGTACGTGGAGACAGGGTGGTCGCTGAAGTTAAGCAGACAGCAAAATTGCACCGAGATTAGCGCCGCCTGCCCCAGCTTTCCCCCTGTACGATAGATGCTGCAGAGTTTGCGTGGTCGCCGATCTACGCCGTTGCAATCCTATCAATGTTTGTCCGCACGTAGGACTTACGTCTACGGGCCGATAGGGAATGGGTCATTGTGGCCCGGTGGAATAGCTGAGAGACGAATTTCGGTCTGAAGGGACTAAGTTATTGGTAGCAGCGGAGGGATTTGAACCCCCGACCAAGGGATTATGATCCGGGGATTGCGCAGAAGCGAGCCGCAACATAGCTTCGCCTGCCGGCAACAATAAAACCCTTATTTATAGGCATTTTTTTCACTTCATCCCCACATGGGGGCACATACGCGCTCGTGACAGAATTGGCTACCTGTGGTACCCGGGTGGAGCCCTAAGCGACCAGGGGATTTTTTGGGGATTTTGGGTTTGCGTTTAAAGGATCGACTGTATTGCGACAGCGATTAACCGATCTTGCCGTCGAACGGATCAAACCTCCAGAAGAAGGACGAACCGAAATTTGGGATGCGCTTCTGCCAGGATTTGGTCTGCGTATAAGCGCTACCGGAAAGAAAAGCTGGATTGTAATGTACCGATTGGGGGGCCGCGAAGCGCGCAAGCAGCGCCTAACGCTGGGCCCCTATCCACGCCTCTTATAAATCGCGGGAGCAAAGTGTACCACTGAACCGGCTTTGATTTGGCTGCTGAAGGCGGCGGCAAAGTGTACCGGTCCTGCTAGGCCGTCTTTATGTCTTGAAGGGCATGGAGG
>Ga0114969_10000749_pt1 | contig 28148 bp, 30 predicted proteins | sample M_130807_MF_Meta_FD_87316 | JGI IMG/M metagenome (GOLD analysis project Ga0114969, IMG submission 87316) | Freshwater microbial communities from Lake Montjoie, Canada to study carbon cycling - M_130807_MF_MetaG | ecosystem: Environmental > Aquatic > Freshwater > Lake | place: Lake Montjoie...
AACTCACGAATCAGCGCCATGCCTTCTGGTGTCGGCATCCCGTTCACACGTCCGATGTGGGCTGAGAGAAAGAGGGACAGCTGATCAGAACTTTCATGACGACGCACAAGACGCTGCTTAATGGGCTTGCAACGCTCAATTTCCTCTGGGCTGAAAGTGTCAAAACCCAGTTGTGCTCGCGAGAAGATCACCGAGTGTTCGCAGACCATGTCCTTGATGCGCGTCTTCATCTTGGTGGGCAGAGCTGTCCAGGCGGCACGCATGTCTGCAAATTCAGTCTCACCCCCTTCGGGCGGAATGACTCGGGCATGCAGCATGGAGTAGTGCGCAGGTACGTTTTTAAAGCTGCTGTCGCTATGCCAAAGTAAATTGCCCAGGTTGTACATGCGGCGTCGATCGTCGGCCGGCATCAACTTTCCGTCAGCACCGATGTTAGAGACGTCATTGATCTGGCGGTTCGCCAGGCGGCGGCGCTCTTGATCCACAGCTGTAGGAACGTCCTCTATCTTGCCAAATTGCGCGCCAAACGCAAACTGTTCTTCATCCTCGAATTTCTGCCCAGGAAAATAGCAAACCGCAAACCTGTCCATCGCTGCCTCGATCGCTATGCGTTGCGCCTGAGTCAGCGGCTGGCGCAGGTCCAGGCCTTCAACGCGCACGCCGATGCATGGGTGCATGGGGGTCACCTGAAGCTCACCAATGGTTAAGGCAGTTCTAGCTGCTCTGAAGCGCGCGTTGGCTGCTGTGAGGGGGTCTTGGGTTCTTGCGATGGTTGGGTTGGTCATGGGTCAAGCTCTCGGTTCAATGTTATCGATAACATTAAGTCTATCGTTGAAGCAATGATGTGTCAATTCGAAGGTGTATCCACAATCACCAATTGACAGATGCGCCTGTGGGGCTTAAAGTCAGCTTAAGTTAGCGCTATCATAAAATTATCACAGGAGACAGAATCATGACAAAACTTTTCAAGTCCAGCGCAATAGCGCTCTGCGCAGCGGCAGCCATTGGCGCTTCGGCCCCCGCCACCGCTCAGTATTCCGGAGACGTGATCCGCGTTGGATTCTTAACCGATATCTCGGGTGTTTACTCTGACAACGATGGCCAAGGCGGCGTTGAGGCTATCAAGATGGCGGTGCAGGACTTCGGCAACATCAACGGCAAAAAAGTCGAGTTCTTGTACGCTGATCACCTGAATAAGGTGGATGTGGCCTCGGCAAAAGCGAGAGAATGGTTTGACCAGCAAGGGCTTGACATGCTGGTGATTGGTGCAAATTCAGGCGCTGCGCTGGCCCTCGCCAAAATCGCACAGGAAAAAAAGAAGCCAATGTTTGCAGTCACTGCAGCCACGGCGCGCTTGACCAATGAAGAGTGCACGCCCTATAACGTGCACTATGCCTACGACACCGTGGCGGTGGCGCGTGGCACTGGCGGGGCGATTGTCGACGCTGGCGGCAAGGATTGGTTTTTCCTCACGGCCGATTACGCATTTGGCAGCTCGCTCGAAAAAGACACCTCCGACATCGTCAAGGCCAAGGGGGGGCGAGTGATCGGCAGTGTCAAGCATCCGGTGGGCACAGCTGTGAATTTCTCGTCGCTGTTGCAACAAGCACAGTCGTCCAAGGCCAAAATTCTCGGACTGGCGACCAGTGGTGACGATTTGATCAACGCCATCAAGACCGCCAACGAGTTCGGCATCAACAAGAGTATGAATCTCGCAGCTATTTTGATCCACATTACAGAAATTCATGCGCTCGGGCTGAACCTCACACAGGGCATGTATCTCACCGATGGCTGGTACTGGGACCAAAACGCCGAGTCACGCGCTTGGTCCAAGCGTTACTTCGAGGTGATGAAAAAAATGCCGACAGCCATGCAGGCTGCCGACTACTCGGCTGTGACCACCTACCTCAAGGCTGTCAAGGCCGCAGGCACCGACGATGGTGACAAGGTGATGGCCACACTCAAATCGACAAAGATCAGTGACATGTTCACCAAAAATGGCGCGGTACGTGGGGACGGTCGCATGGTTTATGACATGTACCTGCGACAGGTGAAGGCGCCGGCCGATTCCAAGTACCCTTGGGACTATTACAAGACCGTCAAAACTATTCCCGGGGACCAGGCCTACACCACCAAGGCGGAAACCAAATGCGCATTTTGGAAATAAATGGAGATCTTTGGCGTACCGCTCCAGTCGTTAGCAGCCCAGGTTTTCCTGGGCTTGGTTAACGGCTGCTTCTACGCGCTGCTCTCTCTGGGCTTGGCCATTATTTTTGGCCTGCTCAATGTGATCAACTTGTCGCATGGTGCACTCTACATGTTGGGTGCTTTTGCAACTTGGGCTGGACTCAACTACTTCGGTCTGAGCTACTGGTGGATGCTTTTTCTGGCACCGTTCATTGTCGGGTGCTTTGGTGTTTTGATCGAGCGCATGATGCTGCGCCGACTCTACAAACTGGACCACCTTTATGGAATGTTGCTTATGATTGGCTTGTCGCACTTTCTCGAAGGCTTATTTCGCCTGTTCTACGGCGTCTCGGGAAAGTCTTACTCGGCGCCGATCGAACTCACCGGTGCGACCGACATTGGCTTCATGATGCTACCCAACTATCGTGCATGGGTGGTCGCAGTTTCCATCGTGGTGTGCTTTGCCACCTGGTTCGCCATCGAAAAAACGCGCCTTGGCGCGACTCTTCGCGCCAGCACTGAGAACCCTGAGTTGGTGGATGCCTTCGGCGTCAATGTGCCAATGCTGGTGACCCTGACCTACGGTTTTGGTGCTGCACTGGCTGCGTTTGCAGGTGTGTTGGCTGCTCCCATGGTGCAGGTGTCCCCGCTGATGGGGGCTAATTTGATCGTTGCGGTGTTCGCGGTGGTGGTGATCGGAGGATTGAGTTCCATACTGGGCGCCATCATCACAGGACTTGCGCTTGGCGTGCTTGAAGGACTTGTCAGCGCGTTTTATCCTCAAGTCTCGGCCACCATCGTCTTCATCGTCATGGCCATTATTTTGCTGATGCGCCCCAGTGGCCTGTTTGGCAAAGAGAGCGCTTGATGTTGAGTCCAAAATTACGAAACTTTGGATACTGTGCCTTGTTGCTGGCCATGATTGCCGCGCCTTTCGTGCTGTATCCAGTGTTCGTGATGAAAGTTTTGTGCTTTGCCCTGTTCGCTAGCGCCTTCAACCTTTTAATCGGCTTTACGGGTCTGGTGTCGTTTGGTCATGCCACTTTTTTTGGCGGTGCTGCCTATATCTGCGGTTACGCCTTGACCGCATTGAAATTGCCGACAGAATTTGGCGTATTGCTCGGCACAGCAGGTGGTGCCTTCATCGGATTGTGTGTGGGCACGTTGGCGATCCGTCGACAGGGTGTTTACTTCTCAATGATCACCTTGGCGATGGCGCAAATGCTGTACTTTTTTTACTTGCAAGCACCGTTTACGGGTGGTGAGGACGGTCTGCAGGGCGTACCGCGCGGGCACTTGCTGGGTTTGCTGGACTTGCACAACGACTTGGTGATGTACTACGTGATGCTGGCCGTCTCAGTCGGTGGCATTGCGCTGACCATTCGCATCGTGCACTCACCTTTTGGTCAGGTGTTGCGCATGATCAAAGACAATGAGCCACGTGCGATGTCGCTGGGCTATGACGTCTCACGTTACAAGTTGCTGGCCTTTGTGTTATCTGCAGCACTGGCTGGATTGGCCGGATCAATGAAATCGGTGGTGCTGCAATCGGCAACGCTGACCGATGTGCATTGGGCGATGTCAGGTCTTGTGATACTCATGACGCTCATAGGCGGAATGGGCACTTTTGTGGGTCCTGCAGTTGGGGCAGCTGTCATTGTTGCTCTAGAGAACAAGCTCGGTGATTTTGGCAACTTGCTGGCCCACTGGACCGGCGTCGAACTGTTCCGCGCGGTTGGAACTTCAGTGACCGTGGTCACTGGGCTGGTATTCATGCTGTGCGTGTTGACGCTGCGTCGAGGACTGGTGGGGGAACTTGTACACGTGATGCGATGGAAAAAGGATAAGCAAGTCAAATGAAAACAACAACACAACAACCAGCCAAAGGCGATTTGAGATTTGACGGTCAATGCGCCGTGGTCACGGGAGCAGGCCGCGGCATGGGCCGTGATGTGGCACTTGCACTGGCGCATCGGGGTGCGCACTTGGTGTTGGCCGACCTTCGCGAAGACGCTGTTCACGGCACACGCGACGAAATTGAACGCAACGGTGGCAGTGCTCAGGCGCACACCGTGGACATTTCTGATGTTAAAGCGCTGAGAAGCTTTTTTCGTGGTCTGGTTGTCGCACCCGATGTTGTTGTCTGTGCCGCCGCGATACTCAAGGTTAAGCCTTTCCTAGACCATGACGAGCAAGACTGGGATGAGTTGGCAAACGTCAACCTCAAAGGCACTTTTTTCACCGTCCAAGAGGCTGCACGCCGCATGAATGCTGGGCAAAAGCATGGATCCATCGTCACGTTTTCATCCACTTCAGCCTTTGTCGCCTCGCGCATCCCCGAAATTGCTTATGACGTCAGCAAGGGCGGTATCCGCATGCTCACCGTATCGGCAGCGGTGGAGCTGGCTCCGATGGGCATTCGTGTCAACGGTGTTGCGCCGGGCACTATTCTGACCGACTTCAATCGATCCTCGCTTGACACACAAGAGAAAATTGATGCAGTGTCGCAGCGCTTGCCGATGGGGCGAATTGGATCGCCGCAAGATGTCACAGGTGCGGTGCTATTTTTGTGTTCTAGTATGTCCTCGTACATGACCGGTCAGTTGCTGGTCGTGGATGGTGGACGATTGTGCCGAGCAGGGTGAGGGGCGGGTGATGGCCATCCCTGACAGCTTCATTCTCGAAACGAAAGGCTTGAGCAAGCAGTTCAAAGGTTTCGTGGCTGTGAGTAACGTTGATCTGGCGGTGCAGCGCGGCCACATCCATGCGCTGATTGGCCCCAACGGTGCGGGCAAGACCACCTTCTTCAATTTGCTGACAAAATTTCTCGTCCCCAGTGCCGGAAGCATCCACTACAAAGGAGTGGACATCACTCAGGAAAAACCAGCGCAAACAGCACGCATGGGCATTGTTCGCAGTTTCCAGATATCGGCGGTCTTCTCGCACATGACCGTGCTGGAGAACGTTCGCGGCGCGCTGCAGCGCAGACTGGGTAATTCATTCCACTTCTGGAAGGGCGAGCGCACGTTGCTACCGCTGCATGAGCGCGCGCGCGAATTGCTGGCTGAGGTGGACTTGCTTGATTTCGCAGATGAACTCACAGCCAGTCTGCCGTATGGACGCAAGCGAGCTCTTGAGCTGGCGACCACCATGGCCCTGGAGCCCGAACTCATGCTGTTGGATGAACCCACGCAGGGAATGGGGCACGAAGACGTTAGCCGTGTGACTGCACTGATCAAACGCTTGTCTGTTGGTCGAACGATTCTCATGGTGGAACACAACATGAATGTGGTCGCCTCGATTGCGGACCGCATCACCGTGCTACAGCGCGGCGTGATCATCGCCGATGGGACGTATGCGCAGGTTTCTGCCGATCCGCTGGTGATTGAGGCCTATATGGGTGCGCCTGACGCCGCCTTACAGGGAAGCTGAAAAACATGTCTGACGAAATGTTGCGCATCGAGAATCTCCACGCTTGGTATGGCGATTCGCACATCTTGCATGGACTGAATCTGGAAGTGAAAGCCGGGGAGGTTGTCACGCTCCTGGGCCGCAATGGAGCGGGCCGCACAACGACGCTGCGCGCGATACTTGGGCTCACCGGCGAACGCCAGGGATCGATCCGCATCGCAGGCATCGAGACCGTGGCGCTGCGGCCGCACCGGATTGCCAGGCTGGGGGTGGGCTATTGTCCTGAGGAGCGGGGAATTTTTGCGAGCCTTTCAGCACGGGAGAACCTGCTGCTGCCACCAGTCGTTGGACCCGGTGGCATGAGTGAGGACGCGATCTACAAGATGTTTCCTAATCTTCAAGAGCGCGCAGCCAGCCCCGGCGCAAGGCTTTCGGGTGGTGAGCAGCAAATGTTGGCAGTGTCACGTATCCTGCGCACCGGAGCGCGTCTCTTACTGCTCGATGAAATAGCCGAAGGACTGGCACCTGTCATCGTAAAAAAACTTTCCGAGACAATTCTTGCATTGAAAAAAATGGGTTACACCATCGTTTTGGTGGAGCAAAACTTTCGCTTTGCTGCGCCGCTGGCTGATCGCTTTTACGTGATGGAGAGTGGGCGCATTGTCAAAGAATTCGAGCAGTCTGAATTGGACGCCAGCATGCCAATGCTCAAGGAATACCTAGGCGTTTAGCGCCATGCTTGCTCCTACTTTCAACCTGACGCAAGCTCTTGCCTTGAGCAGTAAACATGGTTATGATAGCGCTAACTAAAAGGTTGTCAAAGCGGCTAACAGCTTAACAATAATAGGGAAAAGGCAAGCGCCAAAGGAGACAAAAACATGAAGACGAATACACCGCGCCGACTGGCGGGGCACTTTTTGATCGCGGTGTGCGCAATGCTTGCCGTCTCGACAGCCTTGGCCCAAGCTTGGCCAAATAAACCAATCCGGCTGGTCAACCCCTACACATCCGGAGGTACATCAGATATTCTTGCGAGGGCGATCGCTGTCAAGCTCGGCGAGAGGCTGGGACAACCGGTCATCGTTGAGAGTAAACCAGGCGCTGGGGGCAATATTGGTACCGACTATGTTGCCAAGGCGCCGCCAGACGGTTATACCTTGGTGCTCGGCAATATCGGTCCGATGTCCGTCAATTCCAGCATGTACAAAAGCATGCCATTCGATGCCCAAAAAGACCTGGCACCCATCTCCTTGCTGCTGGCCTACCCGAACATCATCTTGGTCAACAATACGTTCGGGCCCAAAACCCTTAAGGAATTGATTGATTACGCCAAAGTCATCAACCTGCCTTACGCTGGCAATGGTGTTGGCACATCGCTGCACCTGACTGGTGAACTCCTGGCCAGAAAAGCTGGCATCAAACTGACCCACATCCCCTACAAAGGCGATGCACCAGGCCTCAATGATGTTATGGGTGGCGCAGTGCAGATGAACATTTCTCCGATTGCCTCGCCAATGCAATTGGTCAAAGCCGGCAAACTGCGTGCCCTGGCTGTAACTGGCCCTCAACGCTCAGAGTTACTGCCTGATGTACCGACCGCATCCGAAGCCGGCGTACCAGGCTTCGAAGTTACCGGCTGGATTGGTGTACTGGCCCCCGCGGGCACGCCCCCCGCCATCATGAGTCGCCTGGTAAGTGAATTCAACTATGTGATGCAGACGCCTGAACTCAAGCGCCTCGTTGTTGAGATGGCAACTTTTGTTCCCCCCATGGGGCCAGAGTACTTCACCAAGTTCATCCAGACAGAAACTGTGAAGTGGCGTGAGGTTGTGCAGGGGGCTAACCTCAAAGCTGAGTGATTTGAGTCAAGCTTAACCACGAAGTGCGAGGAGTTGCTCGCGATAAGCATCGGGGTTGACAACGACGTCGACCAGCGATACCCCGGGATGGCTGAATGCTCGCTGAAAAGCCGGCGCAAGTTCCTGGGGTTGCTCAACGCGGATGCCCAGAGCGCCAAAGCCATCCGCAACTTTTGCGAAATTGGCGGGCGAGAAGTCCACCCCAGCATTAGGGAGCTGGCGCCGCTTTTGTTTGGCGCTGATCAGTGTCAAACTGGCATCGTTGAAGACCACGATCACCATCTTGCAACCATACTGAACGGCTGTTCCAAGTTCACCCATGCACATCATGAGCCCACCGTCACCTGTGAAGGCGATCACTGGGTGGTCAGGCTGTGCCAGCGAGGAAGCGATTGCCGCTGGCAATGCAAAACCCATGCTCGCCAGTCCACGAGAAATAAGAGACTGTCGAGCCTCGGTTGCATGCCAAGAATGCAAAACTGGAAGCATGTGCGCTCCAGCGTCGATACAGATTCGTGTTTGAGTCGCATGCGGTGCAGCTGCAATAACGGCATCAACAAGTTGCTGCGGCGTTATGGGGCCTTTCCCTTTTCCTGCATCCCCTTTGCGTTTGAGTTCGTCACGGGCTTGGGCAAAAAATGATTGTGGCCATTTTGCAGGGCTGACTGTGTCTTGAATCATTTTGGCAAGTGAACTCAGATCGCCAATCACTGAAAACTGAGGTTTGACTGCATTGCGCTCAAACGAATGGCTGGTGAACTCCACAACCGGTGCTGTATACAGAAATTTGTGAGGTGGAAATTCGATGCCATCAAGGCCGAACAGAATGATCAGGTCGGCAGCACGCACGATTGGCTCCTCGGCAACACCGCCGCCGTTGTAGAAACCGAGCACACGAGGGTCATCGCACGAGACTGCGCCGAGCGACTTGTAGGTGTGCAGTACAGGACAATCCCATTTTTCTACCAGCGCACGTAGACCTCGCGATGCACCTTCGTTGCTGGCCTGCAATCCCGCAATGATGATCGGCTTCTGAGCCGAGGCCAGCAATTGCATTAAGCCCTCCGGCAGGTTCGTAATTTCCGCAGTCGGCACACTGGCTGGCACATAATTTTCTTGTGGTGCATGGGAGCGAATTTCGCTGGCCTGCATCTCGATGTAGACAGCCCCCGGTGGGGTTGCACAAGCCAGATCCAGCAAAGCCGCGATATGCGCATCAGGAGAGTTGCCGCCAAGCCCGCAACTGCCCTTGATCAGCGGCTTTAACAAGGCGTGTTGGTCATATCGCTGGTGGCTTACATGCGACAGTTGAGGGTCGTATCCGTCGGCTAGCACCAACAAGGGTGCACGGTCCAATGCGGCGTAGGCAATGCCATTGATGGCATTGGCAAGTCCTGGACCGCGTGTCAGCATGATCACGCCTGGGGCGCCAGTCAATTCAGCCGTCGCACAGGCAGCCATTGCCGCTGCGGTTTCATCTCGCGTGAGCACACAATCGATCCCTACGCGGGCACATGCGTCAATCAGGTCAAGGCTGCAGTCCCCGCCGGGCACACCGAAAATTCGCTTGACGCCCCGCGCTGCGAGTCGCGCTGCCAAAACGTCAATCACTGTTTTGAATGTCACGGGAGTTTCTCCTTGAGCCAGTTCAGCTCTGGCATGGCGATAAAATGTTACCGTTGACCTGTTTCGAGTTTAAGCGTGAGCTCTGCGACCGTCAATGGGAAAGCCCACGCTCGAATTCAGTTTAAGACATTTTTGAACATCTCTGTACGCCGAAAATTGACATCGAGTCTGCCCATGAAATACAACGCATCGCGAATGCCAATGGTAAAAACAAAAACTTAATTCAAGAGCTTATAAAATACTTCATATCAGATTTGCATGTACCTGACGTATCAATGTATTTGACCGCAGGCGGTCTGGATCATCTGATAAAACGAGCTGGCGTACCGGTGATCGAAACCGGTGATATGCCCACCGATCCCATCGACATGGAGGTCAGTTATTCCAACATACATGCTGCCAAGGCGATGACCTTGCATCTGGGTGCGCTGGGGTACCAACGTATCGACTTTGTAAGTCTTTACACGCGCAACAACCGCAGGGCGCGCGAACATCTACGTGGCTATCATGCCGGGCTGAAAGCGATGAACCGAAAGCGAGACCCCTTGCGGGTCATGGAGGTCGGATCCGGACTGAAATCAGGCGCCACAGCCATAGTTGAAATGATGCAACATGCGTCCGAGGTCGATGCCATATTCTTCGCCGGGGACGTACTTGCCATCGGGGCACTGCTGGAGGCGCAGCGACGTGACTGGGCGGTGCCTGGCCGGATTGCTATTGCAGGTTTTGATGATCTGGATATATTGCAGCATACCTCTCGCCAACACTGACCTGTCTGCGGCTGCCTCGCCTCGAAATCGGCCGGCGCAGCGCTGAGGCGCTGCTAGGTCGCCTACGCGCCGACGAAACCCAGGTACGTCTGGATCTCGGCTTTGAGGTAATTCAGCGCGAAAGAACCTGAGCTGTCAAATATCGGCCTAGGGTATCCTCAGCAACGACGTTCAAGACGGTACTTTTAAGCTATAATGTTAACGCTATCAAAAGTTAACGGTTTGAATTGAGCCTGACCTATCACGCACCATCTACGACATGCACGCCACTCCTTTCAACCTGATGGGAAAGACAGCACTCATCACCGGATCGACCGGAGGAATCGGTTGCGCATTGGCGCAAGGGCTGGCCAGGGCAGGCTGCGATATTGTTTTGCATGGACTTGAAGAGCACTCCTCAGTTAAGCATTTGCAGATAGAAATAGAGCGAACCTATGGCGTAGAGGTGAGTTATGTGCGTGCCGATCTTGCTGACGTACCTGCCATTGTCGACATGATGGAGGGTCTGATCCACGCTAATTGCGCCGAATCGGCTTTGATCACACTGCATTTTCGCAATGGTCGAACCGTGTGCAACCACGTGGAAACCGCATGCGGCAGCCTTGGTGCGCCACTGACAGATACGGACCTTGAGCGCAAGTTGCGGACGTTATGTGCTTGGGGCGGCAGCGGATGTGATTCGCAACCGCTGATCGATGCGGTTTGGTCCCTTCAAGACCAGGACGACGCAGGCGCCATGATGCTGCTGGCCGCAGGACAATTCAATTGAAGTCAACTTTCTGGAAGGGCTATATCGATGAACAAGGAACAATTTGAAAAAGGACTCGCAGTTCGACGTTCGGTCGTCGGTGAGGCCTATGTCGAGGCGTCACTGAGCGCTGCGGATGACTTCAGCATGCCGATGCAGGAACTCGTCACCGAGTTTTGCTGGGGTGAGGTGTGGTCTCGTCCCGGGCTTGATCGTCGCAGCCGCAGCATCCTGAACCTGGGCATGATCGCTGCCCTCAATCGTCCGGAGGAACTTGCCACACACGTGCGCGGCGCCATCAATAACGGCGTCACAAAGGAAGAAATCAAGGAGTGCTTCCTCCAGGTTGCGGTGTACGTAGGCATGCCGGCCGGTCTGGGATGTTTCAAGATCGCGCGGCAAGTTTTTAAGGACATGGGAATCTGAGAAAAGATGCTCAAAAAATAGTCAATGTTTACGTGGGTTAGAAGGCAGTTGTCTGCGGTGTGTAAGTAAGTGTGTAAGCAGCACAAATTTAATCCTTTGGTCCCAGGTTCAAGTCCTGGTGGGCCCACCCCCGTCGTTCCAAACCACACAGTCAAACAAGGGCCCACTTGCATCGGATGTTTTGTCTGCTTGCAGCGCAGTCAGTGCTGTGTCACGCGCAATGGTGTCTCGGTCAGTGCGGGTTCGCTCTTCGGGCGCTTTGGCCAATGCAGCTTTGAGTTTGTTGGCGTCTTCACTGCGATCTCTGGCCGCCAGTCGGACGGACAATGCAGCGGCCCGCTGGGCTGCACGGCGCTCGGCCACGCGCTTCAATACTTGACCGTAGAAGAGTTCCGAGGCAGGTTTCAGGCCCAGATGGAACTCGCCTGAAGGGTTGTTGATGCCAGCAGGCAAGGTCAATGTGCGGCCGCTGAGGCCCGCAAGCGTTCCTTTTGCATCCAGCTTCCTGAGAGTGCTGGTATCGGTGTCTCCAGAACCTGAGGCATCCAACAGGTCAATGACCTTTCGTTCCCCCGTAGAGGTTGTCGAAAGCCCAGCCGCTGCCGGATCGACGCCGGTGTCAAAAATACCGATCACAACCCCGCGCCCATCCCAGTTGGGGTGATTTTTTAGAAATATGTCGGCAGCCACTTCGCGTTTAGGGATCAAAGCGGATCGCATGACGGCAATGGAATTTTCAGCAGGTGCAGCGTGTGATGGAAGCGGCAGCAGGCCTCCTGCAATACAGCCGATGAGGAGGCAATTGTTAGACCAGAAACGCATAGATTTGAGTTTATAAAAAAGAACGTGGTTCGATGAAATGATGAAACATCGAACTTATGCAGAGCAGACCCTCTTTTAACACCATTTGCTTCAGCCAGGAGAGAGGGTAAATCGCCACTTTCAAAATTACCTTTGAAGGTTTTAGCTGACCTCTAATTTTAAAGTTGACTGAATTCAATTACCGACCAACAACCTGGAGTGCCTGCCAAGAAGCCGGCGCATCGGAGGAGCTAAACTCGGCAAGACTGTCCAAGAAAAGGACGGTAAATCAACCGCTACAAGAATCATTTCTGGGCGTAACGGATTTCAACCACCCATGCAAGGAAAATTATGTTCAGTCACGTGATGGTCGGTGCCAATGACCTAGAGGCATCTAGAAAATTTTATGACGCTGTTCTCGGTACTTTAGAAATTGCACCAGGCGTCATCAATAAGGGCACTCGTTATTTCTACCGCACTTCAAAGGGTTCTTTCTCGATCACGAAACCTCTTGATGGTCAGCCCGCAAGCCATGCAAATGGTGGAACGATCGGATTTCTTGCGGAAAAACTTGAGCAGGTGCAAGCTTTTCATGCGGCAGGTATCGCCAATGGTGGAACCACCTGCGAAGAGCCGCCAGGACCCAGAGAAGGGCCATTTGGTGCTTTGCATCTTGCCTACCTGCGCGACCCAGCCGGCAATAAAATTTGCGCCCTGCACCGACCTCCTAAGCCGGTTTAAAAACAGCCACTGATTTCGGCCTTAAAGATGGCCGTGTCAGGCCTTCATGTTCCCACTACAGTTCTATCTTCAAATGCCATTGAAAAAATCGGCATCAGTTTCTAGAGAGTTCCAGGAGTTTTCCTACGCCAACAGGTTCCTCTTTAAGCAGTGGCAGCACAGCATAGCGAGTGGCGTGAGTATGGGCTACCAAATCAATTTCATGCAATTCGTTTTGCGCCCGCTTTCTCAATAAAGGCGAATGAGGGTTTGATGCAGCGACGCTATTGTTGACGACCCAGGCCCAAGGTTCAATTCCAGCTCTTCTTAAATCTGCCTGCAAGTTAGCAGCTTCTAATACGGGAGTGGTTTCAGCCAACGTTATTAAAAGTACTTTGGTTTGTTTTGGATCTTGCAACTGCATCATCGGGGTTGTGTAATGGGTATTGGTTTTACCCATCTGTCGTTGAATGTCTTGATGGTATGAACCAGTAGCGTCGAGCAGCAGCAGGGTGTGTCCTGTTGGAGCAGTATCCATGACGACAAACTTTTTACCTGCTTCGCGAATGATTCTTGAGAAAGCTTGGAATACTGCAATCTCCTCTGTGCAAGGGGAGCGCAAGTCTTCTTCTAAGAGTTTTCTACCTTCTTCATCTAGCGCTTTGCCCTTGGTGTCCATGACATGCTGTTTATATCGCTCGATCTCAGCATGGGGATCTATGCGGCTAACCGTTAAATGATCCATTGCACCATTGAGTGTTTCGTTGATGTGCGCCGCTGGATCGGAAGTTGTGAGATGAACTGACAGCCCACGATGGGCTAATTCAACGGCAACAGCAGCTGCAATCGTGGTTTTCCCAACCCCGCCTTTGCCCATTGTCATGATCAAGCCATGTCCATCTTTGGCAATTTCATCAACCAAAGTTGACAGATTTCTGGCATTCAGCGCAATAGGCTTGAATTCAGAAGAGTCAGTTGCAACGGCTTGGTCTTTGAGCAGGAGGTGCAAGGCCTCTAGGCCCACCAAATTAAAAGGCTTTAATTCAATAATGTCGGTGGGTAATGTTTTGAGTACTGCAGGAATGGCGGCAAGTACTTTTAGCTCTCTGGCATAGATGGCTTGTGCCAGCAGATCTTGTGAAGCCTCGCTTTGGGGCAACACACCATTAATTACAAGATGTTGCTTAGACAAGCCAATACCTGCTAACTCATCATGAGTACGAGCGGCTTCACGCAAAGTAGAAGCTTGTGCTCTGGCTACCAATATCAAGCGTGTTCGCTTTGGGTTGGCTAAAGCATCAACCGCCTCTTTGTATTGACTGCGTTGCTTTTCTAATCCAGCTAATGGCCCCAAGCATGAAGCATCACCTTTGCCTTCATCTAAAAAGCCGCTCCAAGCTCCTGGTAGCTGCAATAAGCGAATGGTATGGCCAGTAGGGGCAGTATCAAAGATCACATGATCGTATTCATCTGTTAATTTGCCATCTACCAGCAGGGCTGTGAATTCATCAAAGGCTGCAATCTCCGTAGTACATGCACCTGAGAGTTGTTCTTCAATGCCTTTGACTACCGCATCAGGCAATTTTCCTCTGACCGGGCCGACAATACGGTCCCTGTAGATCTGAGCAGCGGCTTGTGGGTCAATCTCTAGTGCTGATAAATTGGAGACGGCGGGTATGGTCGTTATGTTATTGCCAATCTTGATACCAAAGACTTGACCTACATTGGACGCTGGGTCAGTGCTGACAAGCAATATTTTTTTGCCGCGTTCAGCCAATTCAATGGCTGTAGCGCAGGCAATAGAAGTCTTCCCAACGCCACCTTTACCTGTAAAAAATAAAAAACGGGGAGGGGAGTTTAGGAACAGCATTTACTTCCAGCGCAGCAGCTTGAAGCAGGTTTTACTACCACCGGTGCTTCAGCAATGGTTGCCCAACGAGTTAATTCATTTCGAGTGGGATATCGACCCGCCAAAGCCAATTCACCATCCACCAGAATCAGTGGCAAGGCTTGTGCACCAGAACGCTCTAAGAAGCCACTGACTGTTTTGTTGTCGGCAAACGCCATGGGTTCTGACGAGAGATTAAAGCGTTCAATTTTGGCGCCATTTTTCTTTGCCCAATCCACATCAGCAGAAAAGGTCACTAAAGATGGGTCAACATCAACCCCGCACACCCCAGAGCTGCAGCACATGGATGGGTCAAATACTTGAATGGTTTTCATAAAAAACTCCTTTTATTAATCTGGCTACTCCATTTTTACATTTTCACAAAAAAATCTTACAGACCTTTTGATCCATGCCATAAAATTGGTTCAGAAACGAGAAGACTTTAAACACCAAGAAGTGGTAAATTGGTCTCAATTATTAAAAAAATACAACATGAACTTACTCAAACTCAAACGCTCACTGATCGCACTTTCTTTGTGCACCTGTTTCCTCTCGCCCGTTTGGGCGGGAAGCGACTTTGCCCAAGCGGCCGCCAAAGAGGCTGGCGCAAAAGTCACCCCCTCGGGTTTGGTGTATCGGTCCCTGCAAGACGGCCAGGGTGCCAACCCTGCGGCCAAAGACAAAGTCAAAGTGCATTACCGTGGCACCTTCCCCGACGGCAAGGAATTTGACAGTTCGTACAAGCGCAATGAAGCGATTGAATTTCCTTTGAACGGTGTGATTCCCTGCTGGACAGAAGGTGTGCAACTGATGAAAGTCGGTGGCAAGGCCAAATTAACCTGTCCGCCGGCCATTGCCTATGGCGCACGCGGCGCCGGTGGCGTAATTCCACCCAACGCCACACTTCAATTCGAAGTGGAACTGATCGCCATTAACGGTAAATAACCGATCAGGGTTTTTGCCCGACAAAACCGACCAAGGCCGACATGCCGCTATGGCCTGGGCCTTCGTCTACTTCTTGCGTATAAGTATGAAGGTCCATAATTTTGTATCCAGGAAAAGAGCTTAAGAGCAACTCTTCGTCATACAGGTTCTCAAGAATACCTGGGCCACCCGTCTTGTATTTCATTTGCTCTTTGCCATAGCCTTGAAGGACCAAGGTTCCTCCCGGCTTCAGTGCCAAATTCAGTTTGGCAAATAACGCAGTGCGAGGCCCAGGGTCTGCGAACTGAAAGAAGATTCCCGCAATGGTGTCGTAGCAGTTTGCTTTCCATTCAAAGCTTTCCCAACTGCTGCAGTGAAAATCAACTTGGACATTTTGTTTCTCTGCAAGCTTCTTGGCTTTTGCAATGGCGATAGGGGAAAAGTCAAAGGCATCAACCGCGAACCCTTGAGAAGCAAGCCAAACGCTGTTGCGCCCTTCGCCATCGGCAATGCACAGTGCCTTGCCTTTTTGCAGCAAAGGTGTTTTCTCTGCCAAGTAGCGGTTGGGACTTTCTCCGAACAGATAGGCATCCATGGAGAAGCGCTCGTTCCACCGAGCCAAGGGATTGCTGAAGTTTGTCATGTTGGTGGTTCAGGGGCCTTATTTTCCGCAAATTCCCTCGCCACCAGACAGCATCACTGCCTTGGCGCGTGATCCAAGGTCCAAACCCCATGGGGTGATTTGCCCACGTCAATTTGCCGCACCACTTTGCTGCTTTCCATGTCGATCACCGTGAGTTTTCGGGCCCAGCGTGAGGCCAGCAAGATGGTTTTGCCATCGGCGGTGATTTCCATGCAATCCGGGCCAGACGGGCCGGGGTAGTGCGCTACCACTTGCAAACTTTGGTAGTCAATTTTACTTATGGTGTTGGCCACGCGGTTGCTGACCAATACATGCTTTTTATCGCCCACAGCACGAAAGGCATGCGCGCCTTTGCCTGTCACGATGGTTTTGACCAATTTGGCGGGGCCCTTGGAGATGTCATAGACCTCAACGCCATTGCCCCCGGTCATACCCAGCAAGAGGGTTTTGTCGTCAGGCGTGACAAAAATATCGGCTGGCATGGTGCCCGTTTTGACGCGCCATTTCATGGTTTGCGTGGCCAAGTCAACAGCCACCAATTCGTTGCTGTCTTGCATGCTGGCCCACACGGTGGTGCTTTTGCTGTCAATCCACAAATGGCTGGGTGTTTTGGCTGAAGGAATGCGCTTTGCCAGCTTAGGGGTCTCGCCATCCCAATGGTAAATGTCGATGTGGTTCAAGCGGTTGGCCACCGTCACAAACCACTTCATATCAGGCGAAAAACGCAACTGGTAGGGGTCTAATATGCCGCTGACAGTGCGCTGAATTTCGGCAGTGCGGGGGTCGATGAAGGTCAGGGAATCAGACAGTGCGTTGGCCACAATGACTGACTTTTCATCCGGCGTGAGATACAAGTGGTGAGGCTCTTTGCCTGTAGGAATGCGTTTGGTTTCGGTCCAACTGACAGGGTCGATCACGCTGACAGTGCCGTCCAAAGAATTGAGCACAAAAATGGGAGATGCTTTTGGCGCCTCGACAGGCGCCTCCACGGCAGGTGGGCGAGACATGGCGCCAGCCAGCGAGCTTGTTAACAGCGACAAAGATAGGATTAAAAAAGTCAGTTGCATGATGGCAAGTGTACTGTTGAACTGTTCGGCAAACCTGAGGCAACCCATTAGAATGGTGCCAACTATGGCGACAACTATTGACCCAGGCAAGCTTGAAGTGGCTCAGACACGAGGCGCTTCGACCCAATGGATGGGTGTGCAGTGGCTGGGCGGGTTTTTTGCATTGCCTTTGTCCTGTGTGGCCGCCGTTTTGCGCGCTGCGCGGTCTGAGCAGCAGGCAGCCCAAATGATTGTGGACGTTGAAATTCACGAAGGCGCCGCAGTGTTCATGCGCTCTTTTGCCGATTGCTTTGCCATTCAGGCCCAGTCTCCCCAAGGCGCTGTGGATGAAACCCATGACTGGGTGCTGGTCATGGATTGGCCCACAATTTCACCGATTGGCTGCAGGGTGCACCACGTGGTGGGGCCTTTTTGGGCCGAGCATCGCTCTGAATTTTTGACGCATGACGGGCTAGATTGGCGCCCTGTGCTCCCCTTGGGAGGTGCGCATGCTTGAAGCCAGAAAACTCAGCGCGCAGATGCACCATGACATGAAGCTGCGCTTTTGGGCTGCGCTTTCCTTGTTGATTTGGAGCCTGTGCACGGCGCTGCTCATCAGCGTTTGGTTGGGCGCTGCGTTTGAGCCGCCAGTGCCCGACACCTCCCAAGACAAGATGGCGCAAGAACACGTCAAAGCGGTGGAGGTGCTGGGCCTTTTGAAAAATCATTTGGCGCCAGAGCAAGAACTCACACCGGCGCTGTTTGAGCAGATCGCCCAACTGCGCGGGCTACTGGAGGAGTTTGCGCAAAGTTCGGCCACTGGCCTGCATGCCGACAAAGACTCACGCGACGCGCAAATTTGGCCCGGCCGTGCCAATCTGATATTGGACGATGTCAAGGCGCTGCTGAACAGCCAAGAAGCGATGCAACAATTTTTACTTCTGCGTGAACCGTTAACTGGTTTGTACAAGCCCAAAGGCCCGGTCAACGCTCAAAAGTTTTCACAAGCCTCTGCAGCACGTGGGTTTTATTTGATCTCTTTAGAGTGGGTGCAGCAAACCGAGGCTGCGTCAGGTGCTCCAAAGATCACCTGGGCACTGCTTGGAAAAGGCAAAGCCTCTTGGCAGCAGCTCAACAGCCAGATGGACGCATTGGAGGTCGAGTTCAAACTGGAAGACGATACGGGGCGCAGCAAAATTGCGCATGAATTGCTCACTGCTTTGTCACAACACGGCCTCAAGCAAGCCATCAAATCGATCGATCAAAGCATGGCGCGGGCTTGGTCTGCGCAAGATCGACTGCTCACTTCTTTAGACAAATTGCCAGCCGTGCCCCAAGTGGTTTTAGAGCCTGTGCCTTGGAGCTGGAGCCAGCTGGCCTTTCCGGGCACGACGCTGCAAGGCCTGCTGGGCTGCATCGCCTTGATGATGCTCGGGCTTGCTGTATCGCTGCTCGAGCAGCTGGTGCGCAGGCATCAAATGCACGTGCTGTCTTTGCGTTGGTTGACCTTGGCGCACCAACTCGAGAGCGCTGTGCGCGGGGTGGGTGTGCCGCTCAGCAGTGCCGTGAACCGCATTGACGCGCTGTCTTCCTTGTTCGCGCCCATGCTGGAGAAATTGCGCAGCATGCAGGAGTTGATCAAAACGCCCCCGCAATCGCCTCAAAAAACACTTGAAGAAGAGGCTTGGCGCACAGCTGATCGAATGCAAGCAGAGTTAGAGGGCGACTTGTCTTTGCTGCGCGAAAAACTGCTGAACATTCACCTTCAATTTTGCAGTGGGCAGACTCATGAAAACTTGGTCTATGACTTGGCTTTCACCACCGAGGCAATGCAAACCATTTACATGACAGCGCGAGACTTGGGCCGCTCTTTTGCGTTGCTGCAAGAAAGCTTGCGCCAAGTGGAACCCGAAGACAATGGTGATGAGGTGCAAGCGCTGATCGCTCAAGTTGACAGTCTTAAAACTGCGGCCAAAAAAGTGGCGATCAATCTTCAGGAAGTCTCAGGCCGTTTGCAAGTGGCCGTGGAAGACGTGCCGCAAGGCAAGCGTTTTGAGAATGCTGCGCATGCCAATTTGCATGCCCAAGCGATGGGGAGGCCACGTGGCAACGAACCGGTTTGATCAATTGGCCCTGATGGTGGCCGATGCCGAGCGCAGCTTGGAAGGCTTGACGCGCAGTTTGCAAATTGGCTCTGAAGACATGAAGCAAGCGGCTTTGCATGCGCTTGATTTGTCGGGTGCTTTGTCGCTCTTGGGGCTTGGCACCGCTGCGGGCTTGCTTGAAGATGTGGCACGGCAAATGACCTTGGGGCAACCCAGCGTGCTTGACCTCGCGCAGGGCTTGTTGCCCTTGGTGGCGCAAGCCATCAAAGACGTTCAGCTGGGCCATGCGCCTGAATCCGACGAGCAGTTGCAAGCTTGGGCGCCCTGGTCGTCTCGGCTTCAAGTGCTGGTCTCGCGTGATACAGCTTCTCTGACCAGCTTTGTGGCCGTGATGCCTAAGGCCTCGGCTTTGCAGTATGTGGGTGCAGCAGACCCGGGGTTTCGCGCGCTTCGCATGAAGGGGCTGAACCTGATTCAAAATGCCCGCATCCTCAACCAGCGCGATGATGAGCGCACCATTCGGCAAATGGACGCCTTGCTCAGCGAGTTGCAAGACTGGTCTTTGCGTGTGGGGCAAGTGCCTTTGACTCAGTTGTTTCCACAGTTTGCGCAAGATATGCAGGATGTTTGGCTCGATGCCAGCTTGATGGACCGCCTGGACCCTCTGCGTGACTTTGGTGCCAAGGCCAAGAGCATTCAAGCGCACTCTCGCAGCTTGACGATTTACATGAACTGGCAAGGGCTGAGCTTGTCAGACAAAGAGTATCTGCAGATGGGTCAGTGCCTTCGGGCTGTATCGGGTCATGTGCAGCGCATCCAAGACGGCTATGGCTTGGTGTTCCCCTGCAGTTTGACGCGCATGCGCTTGATGCCCTTTTTGCGCAATGAGCAGCGCTACGCGGTGGCTGCCTCACAGTTTGTCCAGTTTCAACCTCAAGAGGCGCAAGCCGGCTTTGCCGGCAGCCTGATGCTGCGCAGCGGGGTGGACACGCTTTCCATGCAAGCCGACCGCGCCCTGCCGGCAGAAAACATGAATATTTTTGACGTGCCAGAAGGCACGGTGCGGCCAGAGGGTGTCTTTGGCGTGGCCTTGGACGGCGCGGGTGAGATTTATTTTTGTTTGTCGCCAAAATGAAGCTGATCAAACTCCAACAGGGACTTTTGGCAGTACTGTTGCTGCTGTCATGGCCTGCCCAAGCGGCCTTGCCCGCCAGCACCAGTTTGCCAGCTCCCGCCGCTTGGACGGCGCAGGCCCGCGAGTCGATCAACCAGTTTTTGGCCAGTCATGCCACCTTGGAGGGGCGTGAATATTCCGTTCAGTGGAATGATCTGAAGGCTGAAATTCCCCAATGTGAGCGTTCACCTCGCGTGGCCTTGCAAGGAAGAGACCGTGTTTGGGGTAAGGTCTTTCTGTCTTTGCGGTGTGAGTCGGGGCGCACTTGGGTGCGGCCCGTGAGCATTTATGTGGAGGTCAAGGGGCGCTATTTGGTGGCCGCCCGAGCCCTGCGCAAGGGGCAGACCCTGACGCCCGCCGACTGGCAGTGGACCGAAGGAGACTTGAGTAAACTAGACGATTCAGCCGTGATCGACGACCCCGAACGGGTCAAAGACATGGAGGTTGTGCGGGCAGTGCAGTCCGGCAATCCCCTGCGACTAAACGATTTCAGGCCTATGACCGTAATCAGAATGGGAGACCAAGTTCGGGTAACGATGCTGGGTCGAGGATTTGCAATTGATGCGTCGGGCCAAGCCATGGCGGACGCTGCTTTAGGCGGTACTGTGAAAGTGCGGATATCTGAGGGTAAGATTGTCCAAGGCAAAGCAGTTTCCCCCGGGTCGGTCGAAGTCATAATAGAGTGAGGTGATCATGGTTATCAAAATGAATGATGTGCGTGGCATAGGCCAGCCCCAAGCCCCTGGCTTGAGTGGTGGCGCGCCCTCGGCTGCCGTACAACAAACCGTCAGCGGAAAATCTGAGCCTGCAGCGCGCATTGGACTGAGTGAAGCGGCCAAGGCCACGCAAGCCCTGCCTGCTGGCGCCGTGTTTGACAAGTTGGACATGGACTTGGTCAAAGAAATTCGCCAACGCATTGCCAATGGCACGTTTGAAATTGATTATCAAAAAGTAGCAGGCAACTTGCTTGGGGACGCTGTTGCAGCAGTGCACGCTGGCCGTCGTTAATGCCACAGCGCCTTAGATGAATCTTCAAAACGTCCAAGCCCTGGTCGAGCAAGTTGCGCAGGCCGTGATGCAACTGCGCGTGACCTTAGAGAACCATGAATTGCCAGGCCTGGAAGCGGCCATTGTCAACAGCCAGATGGCCTTGAAGGGGCTAGAGGCACACCCCGGGGGCGTTGAAGGTTTGCGCCAATTGATCACCACTTTTCCCGCTGATGCGCAAAAACAGCTCAACGACCGGTTGGAAGAAGCCCGCTCCAACCACCAACTCAATTCTGATTTGATTCGCTTGGCCATGCAGCGCAACGCTGCTTTGCAGGCATTTGCTGCGCAGTCTTCTGCGGGCGCCACTTACTCCAGCGAGGGCGGTGTGTCCTTCATGGGCGGCGGGCAGTTGCTGGGCAAGTTCTGATTCAAGCGCAGGGCTTAAACGTCCAGCAGCGCGCGAATGGCGATCATCGCCTGTGTATGCAACTGGCTGATGCGCCCCGGCGTTAACTCCATGACGGCGGCAATCTCTCGGTACGACAAGTCTTCTTGGTAGTGCAAGGCCACCACCAAGCGCTGTTTGTCTGGCAGCTTTTTCAAAATCTCAACAACTTGCCCTAAAAACTGCTTCCCCGAAACTTTTTCCAGAGGGTCTGCAGAAAAATCGGTGGGCAAGAGGTTCTCGGGCACATCGTCCAAGGGCATGACGTTGACATAAGTGTCGATCACCCCAAAGTATTCTTCCAGCGAGACGCCGGCCTCTGTGGCCACCTCTTGCTCGGTGGGCAAACGACCTAGGGTGTGCTCCAGGCGCTGGGTGACTTTCTCGAGCACATCGAGCTGATCACGCTGGTTGCGCGGCAAGATGTCTTCTTTTCTGCAGGCGTCATAAATGGCGCCGCGAATGCGCATGCTGGCATAGGCTTCAAAACTTTGATTGGGCTGGGGCACGTAGCGCTGCAAGGCGTCTAAGAGGCCTGTCATGCCTTCTTGGATCAAGTCATCGAGCATCACATTGGCCGGCAGGCGCGAGCCAATGCGCGAGGCGATCCTGCGCACCAGGGGCTGATACTTTTTGAGCTGCTCGCCCAGATCTTCTTGGTACTTGGGTGGCGGCATGGTCAGTGGATCAACAGGTGATTCATGAGTGCGTCGGTCAACTCTGGCTGGCGGCTCCATAGGCTTGAGAGTGGTGCCGCTGTGATTTGAGTCTCTATGCTCCCAAGTAATTTGAGTGGCTGGGCTTGGCCCAGTTTTTCGCGGCCGGCATCTTCCATCCACTGCATGCCATGGGCCAATGTCTCGCTTTTTCCTGCCAAAACCAAACTCACCGAGGCCACGCTGCTGTGGGCCTTGGCTTGCTTAAGCCAAGTCAAGGTTTGCTGCAACTCGCTATTGTCGCACCCCGTGATGGCAGTGCAGTGAATGCGCGAGCCGTAGTGCGAAAAACTTTCGGGTTTGTTCGTGGCACCAGAGACGATCACACTGTCAAAGCGAAAGCCGCTTTTCATCAGGCGCTCGGACAAGGTGCGGCTGGGGCTGCCAATGCGCGAGGTGTGCAAAGACAAGCCGTACCAAAGCGTTGGCTGCAGGGGCGTGACGCCTTTGTCCAAGGTCTCAAGACCTTGCAAGCTTTTGGACAAGTCGAACTTGACTTTGCACGGCAAGGGCCACAGCTCGCGCTCTGCAAAATCAATTTCGTCCACCCACATCACGGTGTTGCCGCGAGCCACCATGGCTTTGCTCAGGTCGCTGATCAAGGGCAGTGTCAGGGCTGGGCGTTCAGGGCAACACAGCACATGGACAGGCGCTGCATGCTGCCCAAATAAGTTTCGCAGCCCCGTGGCTTGGTCTATGACATCGTTCATCTGCCCTGCTTGCATCAGGAAGCCTTGATCCAGTTGTTCAACTGATCGGTCATGTGCACAGGGATTTGTTCGTCTGGAATTTGCATGCGGTTCGATAGCATGCGCGGGTGCAATGCGCGGTGGCTCAAATAGGCCGTGTTGGCTTGGCTCAAGTCTTCGGGCACGCGCTGGCCATTGGCCAAGAACATCAAAGGCAACTTGTGGCGAATCAGGCAATCGAGCACGGGGCCAATTTGCGCAGCCTCATCGGTTTTGGTGATGATGGCGGCAATCACGGCCCGAGATTTCTCACTCTCAGCGGCCATTTGGTACATCAAAATCACATCTTCTTGCGTGCGCAGATCAGTGGTGCTGCTCATGACCAAAATGCGTTTGAGGGCTGGCGCGCCTTCGAGCAGCAATTGCGATTGCTCGAGCATTTGCGTGTCGCGCTGGCTCACGCCTGCTGTGTCGAGCAAGATCACGCGGCGGTCTTTGAGGCTGTTGATCTTGGCGGCCAGGTCGTCGCTGTCGCGCAAAGAAACCACGGGCACGCCAATGATTTTGGCGTAGACCTTGAGTTGCTCTTGGGCCCCAATTCGAAACGTGTCGGTGGTCAGCAGCGCTAATTGGTCTCGGCCATAGCGCAGCACGCAGCGCGCAGCAATTTTGGCAATGGCCGTTGTTTTGCCCACGCCCGTGGGGCCAATGAATGCAAAAATGCCGCCCGGGTCAAACACAGACAAAGGCTCTAGGGTCTGAATTTTGGACTCCAGCAGCACTTTCAAGCGGTCCATCAAAGGTGCGTTGAGTTCGGGTGCTTGCGCTGCGGCCATCAAATCGTCAGCCAACTCGCCGCACAACTGAGGCGAAAAACCCGCATTGAGCAAAATGCGCAAGGCCTCGGCTTTTTCAGTCGACTGCGCTTGCATATCGTCCCAAGCGCGGGCCGACAAATGCGTTTGCAGCAACTGCTTGACCTCAGAGAACTCGGCCAGCAACTGGTCTACCCGCTTGTCTTGCGTGCCGCCGCTTGCAGCTGCGGGGCTGGTTGGCTGGTGTGAAGCGTGCGGTGGCATGGCAAAGCCAGGGGCTTGCGGGGCAGGGGTGGCCCAAGCGTCAGATCCTGAGGCGGGCTTGGAAGATGCTGCTTTGTTGAAATTGCCTGCTGAGACGGCTGCACCCCCAATGCCCGCACCACTGGGCGCCTTAGTGTCTTGGCGCTGCGACATTTGGCTCAAGGCCTCTGGCGAAATGGCCACAATCTCCACGCCCTGGGGGGTGTCTCGGGTGGACAGCACCATGGCGTCGCCTCCCACCTGTTCGTGTACAAGCTTGAGCGCCTCAGTGGTGGTGCGTGCAATGAATTTTTGAGGGCCCATCAGTGTTTGTCCTGCGCGTTAGGTGGGGCTGGCTTGTGAGCAAATGAATTTCTCAAAAGTCAGCTGCGTCTCCAGTGGCAATTCTGTCATAGACAGCACATGAGCCTGACTGCGTATTTTCTTGGCGATGCGCGCAAACGTCAACCGAGTGCGCGGGTTGCACACAATCACAGGGGGCAAGTTCTTGGCTTCCATGGCGTCCACATGGGTTGAGATCTCTTGCACCAGCAGGCGCATCAGCGAGGGCTCGATCACCCCGTCTGGCGCCACGGCTGCAGTGCCAATGGCCTGCTCAATGAGCCGCTCAAACTCGGGCTGCACCCCTAAAACACGCGCTTGTTGGCCACTGCCCAAGGCGTGCTGCACGATGGTGCGGCGAATGGCCAGGCGAACCATGGGCAAAATGTCCAGCGCGTCGGGGGTCTTGGGCGCGTGCTCGGCCGCCACCTCCAAGATGGTGCGCAAGTCTTTCACGCTGATGCCCTCTTCCAGCAGCAACTGCAGCAGGCGCTGCAAGAGGGCCAGCGAAACCACCTTGGGCACCACATCTTCCACCAGCTTGGGGAAGCTGCCCTTGAAGTGGTCCAGTAGCTCTTGGGTTTCTTGGCGGCCCAGCAGCTCATTGGCGTGGCGGTGAATCAAAGTGTCCAGGTGGGTGGCCATGACCACGGCCGGCTCGACCACGGTGTGGCCGCGGCTGATGGCCACCTCGCGGGCGCTGACTTCAATCCAAGTGGCGGGCATGCCAAAGGAAGGGTCTCTGATTTGCAAGCCTGGCATGGGCTCCACGCCCTCGGGCGCAATGGCCAGCAAGCGGTCGGGCAGGCACTGGCCGCGCCCCACCTCGCCACCATAAATCATGAAGCGGTAGGTCTCGGGGGGGAGTTGCAAGTTGTCCCGAATGTGCACCGAAGGCGTGAGAAAGCCCATGTCGGTGATGAACTTGCGCCGAATGGCGCGAATGCGCTTGATCAAATCGCTGTCTTCACCCTTGTCCACCATGGGAATCAAGCGGTAGGGCAGCTCCAAGCACAGGGGCTCGACCACCGGCACATCGGCCCAGCCCAGCTCTTGGCGGCCAGACTCGCTGTGAGTCTGGGCTGCCGAATCAGTGGCCACCAGAGCGGCTTTGCGCTTGATCATGTAGGCCAGCGCGCCAAACATGGCGGCAAAAATCAAGAAGGTCATGTGGGGCATGCCCGGCAGCACGCCCAAGAGCGCCAACACTGCGCCCGAGACCATCAAGGCGTTTTGGTTGCTGCTCATTTGCTTGGACAACTGCTCGGAAAAATCGTCCTCGGTGGCCACACGGGTGACCAAAATACCGGCGGCTGTAGAGATGATCAGCGCCGGCACCTGCGCCACCAAGCCATCACCAATAGTCAAAGTGCCGTAAATCGTCAGAGCTTTGCTAAAGCTCAGGTTGTGCGTGATCATGCCGGTGATCAAGCCGCCAATCAGGTTGATCACCAAGATCAAGATGCCGGCCACCGCATCGCCGCGCACGAATTTGGAGGCACCGTCCATGGAGCCAAAAAAGTCAGCTTCTTGGGCCACTTCTTGGCGCCGCTGCTTGGCTTCTTCTTGCTTGATCAGGCCCGCGTTCATGTCGGCGTCGATCGCCATTTGTTTGCCGGGCATGGAGTCCAAAGCAAAGCGGGCAGACACCTCGGCCACCCGGCCCGAGCCCTTGGTGATCACCACAAAGTTGATGATGGTGATCAAGATGAAAATCACCACCCCCACTGTGAAATTGCCGCCAATCAAAAACTTGCCAAACGACTCGATCACCTTGCCCGCGGCGTCAGTGCCCGAGTGGCCTTGCAGCAAAACGATGCGGGTGGAGGCCACGTTGAGCGACAGGCGCATCAGCGTGGTGATCAAAAGCAGGGTGGGAAAAGAGACGAAGTCTTTGAAGTTCTTGACGTTCAAAGCCGCAATCAAGACCATGATTGCCACGCCAATGTTCAAAGTGAACAGCAAGTCCAGCAGGAGCGCGGGCAGGGGCACCAGCATCATCACCAAGATGAGCAGCACCATCACCGGCACGCCGGCTTGAGCCAAAGGCTTGAGCAGCCCCGCAAGTCTGGACATGAAAGTATTCATCTAGAGGGTTAATTTGCCTAGATATTAACCATTTATCGGGGAGGGCTGGGTAATACCTTTAGAAAAGGCGTTCAGCGCTGCGCAGCGTGGGCCCCACAATTTGACTGCACCAAACGTTGTTGGCATAATTGCCAACATGGAGGCGCTTCTCATTACCCGGTTCAAGAACATCAACCCTGATGGGTCAATACTTGAACTGGTTGTCTGGAAAGTCCCGCAGCCAGTATCTCCTACCCTGCATGGCTATAAGTATCGTGCGGCTTATGTTGTGGAGGGGGTACACATTGTGGGATTTGACAATGAAAGAGGCAAGGGCGATCACTGCCATCTAGATGGCAAAGAGCTAGCCTTCACATTTACAGGCATTGAGCAATTGGTTGAAGACTTTATTGCGGCCGTTGCAGCAAGGAAAAAATCATGACACAACGCTATCTGACCATCACTTTTCAGCCAGACTGGAAGGCTGCAATGCGTGCCGTTGGCAAGACTGCTAAAGCAAAAACCTATCAAGGTGAAGTGCTTAACTTTGAGACGCCAGCGCAGTTCTTTGGGCAGTTGTCAGAAAAGCGGTGGAACATTGTTCGTGCCGCACAAGGCAAGGCAGAGATGTCTGTGCGGGAGTTGGCACGTGTTGTGGGCCGTGACGTCAAACGTGTGCACGATGATGTTGTGATCTTGGCAGAGCTTGGTTTGCTGGAGAGAACACAAACCGGTGGCTTGACTTGCCCGTACACGTCTATGCACATCGATATGCATTTAATGGCAGCTCCAAACCGGGACTAAACGCCTTGCCTTAGAAGACCGTAAAGGTGTCTAAGGGCAACTGCAGAAGTAGCCCCCAAAAATTTGATAATTCATTGAGGAGTTTTCATGGCAGCAGTTCTAAATTCCAACATAGCCTCGTTATGGGCTTCCAAAAACCTGCAGGGCGCTCAGACCAAAATGGCTGACTCCGTGGAGCGCTTGTCTTCTGGTTTGCGTATCAACCGTGCAAGAGATGACGCAGCAGGTTTGGGTATTGCCAATGCCTTGACTTCGCAGATCAATGGGGCCAACCAAGGTGTTCGCAACTTGAATGACGGTATCTCTATGGTTCAAACCGCTGAGGGCGCGATTGCTGCGGCTCAAGAAATGGGTCAGCGGATTTTGACTTTGGCTACACAAGGGGCTAATGGCACTTTGGGCACTTCAGAACGCACAGCTATTAAAAATGAAATGAGCCAATTGCTGACCGCGATAAATGCGATTGGTGGACGGACTAAATTTTCTGGAAACAGTCTTTTGAATAACGACGCTCGGACTTCTGCTGCTACTGCTGCGCCTCCGACAACTACAAAATTTTCACTTCAATCGAGCAACGTCACAACTGACACAATTGCATTATCTGCCGCAGGATTTTTGAATATTGGAGGTTTTTCTTCTTCCGCAAAAAGCATTACCATTACGCCTACCGCACTAACCGCTGCGGCTGCTACAACACTTTTATTACCCA
>Ga0114969_10000753_pt1 | contig 28097 bp, 17 predicted proteins | sample M_130807_MF_Meta_FD_87316 | JGI IMG/M metagenome (GOLD analysis project Ga0114969, IMG submission 87316) | Freshwater microbial communities from Lake Montjoie, Canada to study carbon cycling - M_130807_MF_MetaG | ecosystem: Environmental > Aquatic > Freshwater > Lake | place: Lake Montjoie...
ATTAGTAGAATCGATGATGGTTGCAACAATGGCAGAAGGAGATGTGATCGTAACCATTGCTGTATCTAAACAACCATTACTGTCTTTCACTTCAACGCCTTGCAAGCCTGAGCACAAATTTGCGCCAACAGGACCGTTTTGATTACCCGCATTGTACCAATTGTAAGTATATGGCAATAAACCGCCAACAGCGAAAACCGTGGCACTTCCATCGCATTGCCCAAAACAGGAAATATTGGTAGAATCCACGATAGTGGCAACTAAGGCAGGGGGCGGTGCAATAACAAAGTGAATAGTGTCCACACAACTGTTCGCATCAGTAACCTCAACAGCATGGTTGCCCGCGCAAACATTTATAGCGCTGTCTAAAATTTGATTTCCCGAAGTATACCAATTGTAGGCATAGGGAACTGTTCCGCCAGAAGGCGTCACCTCTGCACTAGCATTGCAAATACCAACACAAGTAGGTTGTGTTGATGCACTCAACAACAAACTCAACGCCAATGGCTCAGTGATCGACGCTACTGCACTGTCAACGCAACCATTGGCGTCGGTGACTTCTACATTTTTGGTAACAACGCACAAGTTACTGATACTGATGGTGGATTGATTTCCCGCGTCGTACCAATTATAGGTATAAGGCGCTGTTCCACCCGCAGTGGGCAAAGCAGTCATAGTACCATTGCACAAACCATTGCAAGATATGTCAACTTTGGCAATCGCCGCTACAAGCAAAGTAGGTTCAGTGATATGCACAGCAACGGTATCAATACAACCTTTTGAATCGGTCACTTCCGCGTGAAAAGTTCCAGCGCACAGTGCAGACGCGAGTATCGTTGTGGGAGTTCCAGCAACATCATACCAAGAATAAGTGTATGGTCCGGTGCCACCAAGCGCATCAGCAGTAGCATCTCCTATGCAAACACCATTACAAGAAAGGTTAGTTGAATCTATGATGCTGGCCACCACAGCCAAAGGTTGGGTAATGTTTACACTAGCAGTATCTATACATCCGTTGGCATCTGTCACTTGCACTTGCTGCAATTTGCTGCAAAGCGCCGTAGCCAAAAGGGTACTTTGATTGCCTGCGGTAAACCAATCGTAAGTATAAGGAGCCAAGCCACCAACTGCGGCAACGGTGGCATCGCCATTGCAAAGACCATTACACGTGGCATTCGTGCTGTCGGTGATGCTTGCCACCACCACTACTGGCGCCGTAATTGCCACCAACACTGTGTCTTTACAACCTTTTGAATCGGTAGCCTCTACATTGTGATTACCCGCACAAAGTGTCAAGCGGGTTGGGCCACTTGGAGTTCCCACTAAATCATACCACAAGTACGTGTATGCCGCTGTTCCGCCACTCGCAGTAACGGTAGCCGTACCGTTGCAAATACCTGCGCATGTAGCTTGCGTAGAGGCCGTCAACACCACGTCCAAAGCCAAAGCAGGTTCTGTAATGATAAACGCCATCGTGTCTTTACAACCGATGGCATCGGTAACTTCAACGTTATATGTTCCGGCACAAAGCGCGGTTGCCTTCGCGGTAATTTGATTGCCCGCATCGTACCAATTGTAAGTATAAGGACCCGTGCCCCCAGAAGCGGAAACTGTTGCTGTTCCATCGCAAGTGCCTTTACAATTCAAATTCTTTTGTCCACCCGATATCAATGCAATCGCTGTGGGTTGAATAATGGTAGCCGAATCGGTGACCGAACAACCATTTAAGTCCGTGATGGAAACGTGAAACAATCCCGGACACAAGCCGGAAACAGCAGCTGTTGCAGGATCAACAGGCGCATCATACCAACTGTACACCAAAGGCGCAACGCCACCGAGGGCAGTCACTGTAGCGCCACCATCACAGGCGCCATGGCACTGCACATTGGTTAAAGTGGTGATACTTGAAGTCATGGTCACCGGACTATCAATAGTAACTTGAGCGGTATCTTTACAGCCATTGGCGTCAGTCACTTCAACATTTTGAATACTGGCACAAAGATTTGTTGCCTTCACCGTCGTTTGTCCACCGGCATTGTACCATTTGTAGGTGTATCCAGCGGTACCGCCGGCTGCAGCAGCAGTGGCATCGCCATTGCAAACATTGCCACACAAAAGATCAGTAGAATCGGTGATGCTGGCAACCAACGCAGCAGGTTCAGTAATGGTTGCAACGGCAGTATCTTTACAACTATTTTTATCTGTTACTTCAGCGTGATGAGCGCCAATGCACAATCCGGTAACTTTTAAAGTCGACTTATTGGCATCATCATACCAGTTGTAAGTATATGGCGCAGTTCCGCCTGTGGGCGCTGCTGTGAGTTGACCAGTGCAAAGACCATGACAAGTAACATTTACTTGGGTGCCAATCGCTGCATTTAAAGCAGGAGGTTCTGATAAAGTATAATTCGCCACCCCAGTACAACCATTGGCATCACTCACCTGTACACTGTACGCACCAGTGCACAACCCCGATGCTATTGCCGTGACTGGACCCACCGGAGCCAACCACAAGTAGGTATAGCCAGGTGTTCCGCCCGCACCCGCTGCAGTCAATGAACCATTACAATTGCCGTTACATGCCAAAGGAATACTGTCTATAAAACTTGCCGTCACTTGAGTGGGCGCGGTAATAGAGACAGGGATGGTGTCTAAACAGCCATTGCCGTCTGTTACCTCAACGTGGTAAGTGTTGGCACACAAACTATTTGAAAATGTATCGATCTCTAAGCCAGGAGTGTCATACCAATTGTATGTATATGGAAGTGTTCCACCGGTAGGACGAACAGTAGCATCGCCAATACAAGTGCCAAAACACAAGTTATTGTGTTGGTTTACAATGTTTACAAATAGTGTTGTTGCCGGTTGAATAATCGTCACCGTAGCGGTATCTTTACAGCCCTTGGCGTCGGTCACTTGCACATTAGAAGCTCCTGCACAAATTCCAGTTGCATGCGTAGTCGTTTGTGCAAATAAATTGTACCAATCGTAGGTGTAAGGCGCTGTTCCACCAACAACACCAACATCTGCAGTACCGTTGCATAAACCACGACACATTACGTTGGTTGAGTCAATAATTGTCGCCACCAAAGCATTGGGTTCAGTGACTGAAGTAACAGCTGTTTTAGTACACAAGTTAGCATCGGTAACACGCACATGATAGGTTCCGGCGCACATACTGGTCACTGGTGTTCCGGTAGGTAAGCCTGGCGCATCATACCATGAATAGGTCAATGCCCCAGTACCGCCAGAACCAACATAAGATACTTGTCCGATACACACCCCATGACACAAAATATTTTGATCCGTTGCAGCAGTGAGCACCAGTGGCGAGGGCTGTGTGATCACTGCTGTTGCAGTATCTTTACAGCCGTGTGAATCGATAATTTCAATGTGGTAGGTTCCAGCTGCTAAGTTGGTAATGGCGGCAGTTGTTTGCCCAGCGGCATCGTACCACAAATAAGTATAGGGCGAAGACCCGCCGGAAGCCGAACCTGTTGCTGCTCCGGTAGATGCTCCACCACAGGCTACATTGGTTTTAGCAGTAATGGTAGCGACAAGTGGCGTTGGTTCAGTGACCACGTCTGAATAATTTGCTGTACACCCAGCGGCATCTGTAACAACCAGACTGTAATTTCCTGCGCAAAGATTGGACGCCGTACCTGTGGTCTGCGCAGCACCATCATCCCATAAATAAGTAATAGCACCGTTGCCTCCCAAACCAATAGCGCCCAACTGACCGTCACAACTGTTGTTGCACGTGTTGTTCACTGGCGGACTAGGAACAACGAACAAAGCCGGATTCGGACCATCAATAGTAAATGCTTTAAAATTCACTTGATTCAGCGCGTCTTTGACAACGACCACGTAGTTTTTTGGACACAAATTGTAAATAGAATCACCCGGTTCTCCAGCATAAGGCCCAAGAGGAGTATAGGTATAAATATAAGGCGCTGTTCCACCAACTTGGGTTACCTTTGCTGTTCCTTCACAACCACAGGTGGCATCAGTTTTCGTAACTGTAACACTGGTGATTGGACCCAACATGAGGTTGCCGCTTCCCTTGCTCTTTTTGAAAACTGAATTTTCAGGTTGTACTAAGAAAGTCCAAACACCCTTAAAATCATTGCCTGCAAGATTTCCTGCATAGCCGGCATCGCTTTGAGAAATATAATCAATGCTTCCGGCAAATTCATTGTGCATGTCTTTAGCCAAAAAGACTGGTCCATAAAGTGTGATCTTTTGCGCCGGAGAACCTGTTAATGTGGGGTTATTTGAAACGGCGGTCCAATCCATACCACCAACATAAACGGCACCTGTAATTGATACTACCTGTCCATCAACGCTAAAAGACTTAGCGTCAAAAATTGCCACGTCAAGTTCTGTCGGTACTGTTGCGCCTGCTTTACCACCACTGGTCATTGACCAATGTGCTGCATCGCTCCAATTACCTCCATTACCCACCCAAAAGCGAGAAGCCTGTAATCCTGAAAAGGAGAACAAGAGGGCGATAAAAAGCGCCGATATTTTATGGTATATTCTCAACATTTTATACACAGTCCAACCCAAAGTCCTTGTTTCTACGGCGCAATTTCTAATGGGTTTCCAAAATTTTATGCGCTGACACAGCATTGCATAGCCGCTTACCTCTGAAACGCTTACCCTTAACCATTTCCCCGCAATCACGACAAACAAAAGGAGCACTCAATTCGTCCTCTGTCGCTTGATAATCAAATGTAATTTCGTCTCCCGCACTGATGTTCGTCAACGCAAGCAAGTTGTATCCCTCCACTTTGGTGTTGGGAGAACAAGAATGATTGATGAATTTTGCAGGTGCTGCGACATCAACGTGCACATTTTCGGCAATTTGTATGGACGTACGCAGCGGGTGATCCATGATCTCCCCCTCAATTGCAAGCACCACCTCGCCTTCGCGGTAAGGCAAAGAGCTGAAGAGTCCAAACATTTTTCCGATCGCCTTTACTTCCATTAACCACAAAGCAAGAAAATAAACGCACACTTGGTGAACAATATCAAAATTGTAATCAACAACCAAAAGTGAAAATCGCGGTAAAATTAGTAGTCAATTTTGATAGAAATGTTATGTGGGGCAAGCCTATTGCCACCAAAATACGGGTATTGCAAATAGCGATCGTTTCCCGTACAAATTCGCTTTTCATTATGTAAAACACTGTTGACTAAAAAAACGTATTCCCCTCTTTTCGCTGTAATTGAGCAATGCACCGTCTCGCCAATATTCACTGAAGTGATATAAGTGGTCGTTCGAACACTGTTGCAATACACATATGAAAACAATTGCAAACTGTCTTGAAACCAACGCCAACCAATGCGAGCACTATTCATGTGATTAGCCATTCCGCAATCTGTCATTCCGAAAAGTTTGTTGACGTCTTCTTTGTCTTCACGAGCAACAATTTTGTATATGGCACTAGAATCAAAGACCACATCAAATTTCAGTATGGAATCGTCATAGGAAACAAAAGCGCTTCTTGAATTGTGTTGCCCTTTTTTGATGAGGAAAACTTCAAAACCAGATTCCTCCCTTTGTACTTTTGTACAACTTGTGAAAACGAATATTAGCAGCGGAATTAAACATGCATTTTTCATACGCCTCCCCTTTAATCATCTAGATTGGTGTATCGCAAAAAACAATGGAAGGTTGCAAAATTTGAAAAATTTAATATTCCAAAGGCACTTCTTTGACGTATTTGATTTTCGAGAACAAATCCGTTTCCTCTTCCAAGACCGTCGAACTCTAAAAATATATTCGCGTCCCTATCTCGCAGAAAATAATTTCACTTCAAAATTGTCAATCAAAAATTTATCTCCACCGGAATTCATGGTATAGGCTTTAAAAATCACCTTGTTTTCCTTTTCGAAGGCTTCCGAATTTATTTCAAACCTACTTTTTACGCGCACCCACTCATTCGCTTTAAAACCATCCATCATACCTCCAGTTTTGTATATCAAATTGCGCGTTTCATTGTCAAAAGAAAGCACTATAGTTGCGTCTTTGTTGGGGGCCTCGGCATAAAGCATAAAGTTAACCTCTACTCTTTTGACTTTCTTTAGCAACGCCAAAGAGTCACATGAAAAAGTGGGGCCATAAACTCCTTCTTTAGCAACAATTGCAGCGCTATTTCCAGCAAACTTTATTGCTTCACTGGGAACAAAATTCAATTTTTCACCTGTTTCGAAATCGGCTGTAAAACTGTACAAAACCTCCCTTTCACTGGCGATTTTCTCCTCTTCTTGTTGCTTGTGCTTTGCATCATACTTCAGTGCCGAATATACAACGATGAAAGCCACTGCGGCATAAGGAAGTATTGAAAGTAGTTTTGTTTTCATGCGTTCTAATGCTATTTTTTCTCAAATGCTTCAATATGAAAATTATCGATGTAGAAATTTTTCTTGCCACGGTGCCAAATGTATATTTCCATTTTATCACTTTCCATGTACGGAAATGGTGTCATGTAATCCACTACAACATGGTTCCATTCATTGGGTTTAAAAGGGCGCTTTTGCAAATCAAAGGCCTTGTACTTCAACAAATAATCGCCATGAGGCATATTGATCACCAGTGAAGCCGGATTTTCATTGATGTCGGCACCGGCAAAGTAATCCAACGAAACTCTGAGCCACACGTGGTCCTTATCTTCCTTTACCAGATTGTCATAGCGAATTGAAAAAGTGGGGCCCCATTCCTCATTTGCTCCATATCGGTATGAATAGGGCTTGCTCAATGAAAAAGTGTCACAGCGATTGGGATCAACAAACTCTGAATTCACAGTTTCATAGTTGAAAAAACCAATGGTTTTCTTGCTGTAATCTTGCTCATTTGTAAATTCCTCAGTGGCGCTGATAGAGCGTTGTATTTCCATCAATGACCTGTCTTCATCGCTGACTTCGGTTTTCAACCAAATTTGTTTGTAGTAGGCCCAATTCATCCTGTCGCAGGGAATGATCCAGTTCACATACTGCCAGGTTTGAAAAAGATTCAAGGCACTAAGCGCAGTCAATACCAAGTAAAAGCTCGACTTAACCCACCACTTACTGCTGCCAATGGCGCTTATAACGAATCCAAAGGGAAGCGCCAATACTGAATAAGATTCCGTGAAATACCGCATTCCGTAACTTCCTCCATTCCACCATGCCGCCCATGAACACAGCAGATAGAAATTAAATGCAGTAAAGACGACGATCGGATAATACACTTCTTTTTTTCTCTTTCGCAACAGAAAAATACCAAGCAAAGGAAAAATGATAATGGGCGTATAAATGAACCACGATTTTTTGAAGCTGAACAAACTGTTCCAAATATGCGGATGTAAAAAATCAAATCCTTCGGTGCGCTGATAACTGAAAAACAAAAATGAATCAGTGACCACTTTCCAATATATCAGCTGCGGAATCACCACCACAAATGCGGCAAGCGCAGCAAACAACAAGTGGGAAAAATTGTCTTTTACATTTTTAATTTTGTCTAACAGCGACTGTTTGTCATACACATTCCACAGCAGTGGAATAAAAACACACAAAATCTCACTGGGTCTCAACAAAATCATGATGCCCATTAAAAATCCACAATAAACAGCGTACTTTCTTTTGAAGGTGTCGTGCCAAAGCATCGTGTAATACATCAGCATGGCATAGCCTGTAAACAAGATAGCGTGTGGCTGCAAATAATCGTCGAAAGCCTCGTGAAAATAATTTGTGCCCAGTACCAAAAACAACATGGTTAAAGCAGCCACGCCATCGCTAAAAAAGCGCAAAAGTGTTTTACGCACAAAAAATATTCCGGGTAAAATCAGGAGAATACTTCCAAAAGCAATGCAAAACTGATAGGGAAAGGAGAGGCCATCCACTGGGTAATCCGACAAGTTCGCCCACAAGTGCGCAATGGCAAAAAACGGCGACCAAAGCATCGCAAAACCACAAGTATAATTGGGTGTCCAATTTCCATTTTCAATTTGAAAAATTTGATAAAATGTTGGGGAAGGCTCGTATTTGTTGAATAAAGCATGCAACGTGTCTTGCTTGGTCAGTGCGATATCATCGTAAATAAATGTCGCTGGCAAATACAAGTAATAAGAAAAGGTGTCAAAAGTCAACTCTCTTTTGTAGTGTCCTTCGGTGGTTCTTGGATTGTAGAAATGTGCCAACAAAATGGCAAAAACGATTGCCCATGCGGCAATCAAGGACTTGTTGCTTTTCTGTTCCATATTTTATTGGTCGGTGTTCGTTTCCCGAACGATGTATAGCGGACGATTTTTAATATTATTGGCTACCCTTGAAATGTATTCTCCTATCATACCCAAGCAAATCAATTGGATTCCGCCGAGAAACAAAACAGCAAGCATCAAGGAAGTCCAGCCCTGCACATAATCGCGCGAAATAAAGCGTGCATACAAGGCGTACAATATCATAAGAAAGGCAAATCCAGACACAATAAAACCTATCAATGAAGCCAATTTAAGAGGTGCATCAGAAAAAGAAGTAATACCGTCTAAGGCAAATTTTATCATCTTTTTAAAAGTGTAGCCAGTTTCTCCTGCGTGGCGCGGATCGCGATCATATTCCACATAAGTTTGTTTGAATCCTGCCCAGGAAATTTGACCCCTTAAAAACTTTTGCTGCTCCGGCATGCTCTTCAGCACATCCACAATTTTTCTGTCAATGATTCTGAAATCGCCCGTATCCATTGGGATATTGAACGAAATCATTTTGTTGATGACACGGTAAAACAATTTAGCACTGAACTTCTTAAAGAAATTTTCACCTCTGCGCTCTTTTCGTTTTGCATACACGACCTCAAATCCCTCCTGCCATTTGGCAAACATTTCAGCGATCAGTTCAGGAGGATCTTGCAAATCGGCATCAATGATTACTACCGCATCACCCTTGGCGATATCCAAGCCTGCCGTCACTGCAATTTGATGTCCGAAATTTCTGCTAAAATCAATAAATTTTACATTGCTGTGCGCTGCCGCCAACAGCTTTATGATAGCCAGAGAATTGTCTCGGCTTCCATCGTTCACAAAAATGAACTCCAGCTGAGCATTCAACTTTTGTACAACACCACACAAACGCTCGTGCAACAAGCGAATGTTTTCCTCTTCATTAAAAATGGGCACTACCACTGATAAAAGCATAGGTGTGTTTTTTATACGATGCTAATCTAACCAATTCGACCACTTCAACCAACTTAATTGAGGATGGGCATACTCTTGAAAATGCGAATATACGCTAGTACTCTAAAGGCACCTCCTTAGCGTCTTTGATTTTAGAGAGAATAACCATGGAGTGCATCTGTCCGATTTCCTCTATTTTGCTGAGTTTATTAGAAATCAATTGCTCAAAAGAGGGAATGTCCTTCACCATTATTTTGACAAGGTAATCGGCATTTCCGGTCACTTGATAGCATTCCATAATTTCAGGAATAGCGTTGATTTTCATTTTGAATCCAGCAATAGCATTATCGATTTGCCGCGTCAGCGAAATCGAAATAAACGCTTGAATACCCAAACCCAATATTTGTTCATTTACCGCGGCGTGGTAACTGGCAATGATGCCAGATGCCTCCAGTTTTTTAACCCGCTCTAATGTTGGCGCAGGAGACAATCCTATGTCCTGACTCAATTGCAAGTTGGTGATGCGTCCATCTTTTTGCAAAGCGCGCAATATTTTCAAATCTATTTTATCCAATTTCATAATCCCTGTTATGTGGTAAAGATCTATTTTAGCAAAACAAAAATCAAGTAAATTATTACTTCCGCAAAATCATTTTTCGGTCAATACAAATAAATCAGAAGCAATGCGATCTGCAATAAATTTTCCATCGTCACTCAAAGTAAATTTTCCATCGCAGTACTGCACCATTCCACTTTTAAGATAAACTTGTACTTCCTTGTGAAAAGTAGTTGCGCACTCCTCACCAAAAGCCTTTAGCGCAAAGTCCTCCACTCCCCAAATGGTGCGCAAACGTGTGAGCACATACTCATTGTACGCGGTACCGTTAGTAATTTCTTCTGATTCTGCAGGCACATTGTTTTGCTCTATTTCCAGAATGTAGCGCATGTTGTTTGAAACGTTCCAATAGCGCTTCGTCCCATCAAAGGAGTGGGCGGAGGGCCCAATGCCCAAATATTTTTTGCCCTGCCAATACGACGAGTTGTGCTGCGAAATTTTTTCTGGAAGTGCGAAATTAGAAATTTCATAATGCACAAATCCTGCTGCATTTAGGGCACGTTGCAGCATTTTAAAATGCTGAATGCTTTGCTCGTCATCGAGCGCAGGCGACTTCCCTTTCAAAATATATTGACTCAGCGCAGTGCCTGTTTCAACCGTCATTGCATACGAAGAAATGTGCGAAACCCCCATTTCAATTGCAGTGTCAAGATTGCGCTGCCACTTGTCGACAGTCAATCCCGGAAAACCATAAATCAAATCAATACTGATGTTTTCAATCCCAGCTTGCTGGGCCAATGCAACACAGCGCAGCGCTTGTTTACTGTTGTGCGCGCGGTTCATGTATTGCAAATCTTCGTCAAAAAACGACTGTATGCCTATGCTCAAGCGGTTAATACCGGCATTGAACAAGTTATGTAGGTGTGTTTCACTAAGATCGTCAGGATTGGCTTCAAGTGTAATTTCTTTCAGCGCAGTCGCGTCAAAAGTATTGCGCACTTTCTCTATTATTTGTTCAACTTCTACCGCCGTGAGCAAAGATGGCGTTCCCCCACCAAAATAGAGGGTCTCAAGCGGCGTATTCAAAAAATGCTTTTGCAATTCAATTTCCTTGCACAAGGCAGCAATCATTCTGTCACGATAACCTTTGAAAGTCGTTGAAAAGTGAAAATCACAATAGTGACAGCTCTGCTTGCAAAAGGGAATATGTATGTAAATACCCGACATCTATTTTTTGAGAGCCACCCTAAAAGTGCTACCTACATTGGGTTGCGACTCCTTTACAAATATTTTCCCCTTGTGGTAATACTCCACAATGCGTTTTGCCAAAGATAGGCCAAGACCCCAACCCCTTGTTTTGGTGGTAAATCCGGGTCGAAAAATTCTCTTAAAATCACCAGAAGGAATTCCCTTTCCCGTATCACAAAAATCAATGAAAACCTGCTTTTCATTCTCACTAATGCTCACCTTCAACTGTCCCTCGCCCTCCATCGCATCAACAGCATTTTTGAATAAATTTTCAATGACCCATTCAAATAAAGGTTGGTTCAAAGGCACCAGCAATTGTTCGCTGCAATTTACCTCGAGTTCAAGCGACACCTTCTTCGACACCCGTGTTTTCAAGTAACCTAGCGCCTGCTCTACCACTGTTATTACCTGCAAGGGCTTGAGCGTTGGCGTAGCGCCTATCTTCGAGAAACGCTGTGTCACGGTTTCTAAACGGTGAATGTCTTTTTCAATTTCAACGCTAATACTTTCGTCAAGACCAGTTGATTTTAAATACTCCAACCAACCCATCAATGAAGACAATGGCGTACCCAATTGATGCGCGGTCTCTTTAGCCATACCCACCCACACTTGATTTTGCTCTGCATTACGACTTGAAGAAAATGCCAAATAAGCCACCAAAATAAAAATAGCGATGACCGTCAACTGGGCATATGGATAATATTTCAGTTGTGTCAGCAACAAAGAATCAGTATAATAAATGTAATTGAAATGGTTGTCGGCCAAAGGAATGACAATAGGCGGATGGTCGGCCTTCATTTGCGTCAACATTTCCTTTAAAAATTCAGGACTCGTCATTGCCTTGAGTGAATCGAGGTTTCGCCATGACACCACATCGCCTTCTTGATTCGTCAATATTACCGGCACCGTTGTGTTGTTTTGCACTACAGTGTTGAATAAAAAACTGATCTCACTCATTGTGGTTTCCATGCTGGTTAAGCGCTTGGTTCCTTCGGCCCAGAGTTTTACTTTTTTTTCTTCTTCCTGCGACAATTTTTCCACCAAACCGTTGGTGTACCACAGCGACAAAATCGCGATGCCTACGGCGATAGCGAGCAAGGTGATTTTCCAGATTTGTTTTCGGTAGTAAATATTCATCGCAAAGTTCTTAGTTGTCGTCCCACTGCACTTCAAAACGCGACTTGTCCTCAATTTGTTTTTTGACCTCGTTTTTTTCTTCCTTTATTTCAATTTTCTTTGATCCGAATTCCTTTTTAAAGGCCTCTCTGAATTTCTCCTTTTCCTTTTCTATTTTCGCCTTTGCCAAATCTTTGCGCACTGCCTTATCGTAGCCAAACTCAGGATTATCGGTAGTTCCCTTCATGTAAAAAGGAATGGTTTCACTAATGTCCTCATCGGCTTCTACAAATTCATTGTCGCTTTTTTTCTTGCTTTTGTATGCGCGCATCAACTCCGAACTCTTGATTTTGAAATGGTAATCAATCGCCATATCAAAACTGTGTTCCCCTGATATTTCAAGGTTCAGCGCCGATGACTTAATGACCATATTTGGTATAACGATGTTTCGCTTTTCAATGCGAATATCGTTCTCCAACGTTGAAAACGAAAGATTGCCCAAATCGTTAAACTTCATTTTGTATTCCTTTGATAGGTACTCGTCAAGCTCTAGCATGGCAGGAAAATTAATGAGTTTTCCATTTTCAATTTTAATGTGCGCCAAAGTATACATCTTCGACATGTCAATGTTCATGGCCGAATCAGACTGAGCCACAAAGTGAATATCACTACTCAGCAAGCCTTCAATGTGCTGGTCTTGAATGAAGTCTTGTGAGAAATTTTCAAATTGAGAAAACAAAGTCTTAACATTGATCTTGTCCAATGAACCATTGCATTCGTATTTGATTTTGTTAGGGCCTTCAATGGCAACCGACGCATTAATTTTGGCCGATCCCTCGCTGGTTTTGCACGTAAACTCATCCAATGTCAACACTTGATTTTGCAGCGTTGCTGAACCTTTCACTGCACTCGCCTCAAACTTTCTAAACAAAAATTTACCGATGTTGAACTTCAACGTAAGGTCAGTGTTGTCGGGGAAAGTCAACTTGTAATCGTCGTCGGAAGCGGATTCACTTTCCGACAAAAATTCATCCATTTTAAATTGATTAGACTGCACTTGCGCTGTCATTTTGAACTTGGATTGACCCAACAAAAACAAAAACACATCGGGCACCTTCCCTTGAATCATGAAATCGGTAGAATTGGCAAACCCCGCAATACTATCGATCATGAAATCACGATTGTTGAATGAAATCTTCCCTCTGATATCCTTGTAAATATTCGGGTCTTCTACCAATTTTACTTGCACATTATTGAAGACAATTTCACCATCCGACTTAAACAACTGCAAATAACGCAAGTCTTTTTCAATAAAAATATCGGCCAGCTTACCTTGAAAATTAAATGCCGTATGCGTGCGTCCCGACATACTTTCAACCTTAGTTATCTTTATTTTTTTATAAAGATCCTCCAGTAAAATATCGGCTTCCCCCTTCAGTCGTACGTACGGATTTTTTAGTTCCGATAATTGCACTTCGCCTTTAATATAGCTGTCGCCAAATTTCATCACATATTCGCTGATGTTGACTGAATGCGGATTCAGCACACTTTCGCCATCGTACAAATAATGCCCTTTACTTTGAATGTTGTCAAGGGTGATGCCATCTTCAGGCATTAGCAATTGCAAGTCTTTAAAGTCAAAGTCGATGCGCACATCGGGCGAACGCACGGCGTCATTTTTACCAGTAATGGCGATCTTGATATTGCTTTCTCCTTCGGGTTTTAGGGGCGTTACTTCTTCTAAATATGAGGTTGGAAAAAGCGCCATCAGATCTTCCACACTCACCTGATCCGTTTCGGCTTTAAAATCAAAATATAGGCCGTCTTTCTTATCCTGCAAAGTGCCGTGACTCTTCACAGCAATTTTACCGTCAAGCTCCAATTCCAGTTCTCTGATTTTAAGCAAGTCGCTATCATAGAAAAAATTTCCCCCGCTGAGGTGATGGTCAATTTCTATTTCTTTGTCGAATAGCAAATCGCTGTTCTTCAATTTTTTCATAACTACTTTCCCCTCCGATGCAAAGGCGATATTGCTTTCATTGAACACTGGATAAAAATCAACCTTCTCCATAAGGAAAGAGTATTTGCTCTCTTCGTCTTCGTTGAAATAAGAAAACAAAACATGATCCAAGTTGACCATCGTGAGGTTGATCTTTACATTGGATGCTTCATCATCGGGTGCACTTTCCTTCCAAATCCAAAAATTAGCTTTATCGCCACGTTCGTAGCCCAAGTTCAGCTCGCCTTCCTGCACATCAATGGCATCCACTTCAAAATTGCTGGTGAAAACCGAAAGCATATCGAAAAGCAAATACAATTTATCTACTGTCAACAAATTCGGCGCGCCTTTGCGCATACCCGGAATGGTGATGTTGTTGATTTCAACGGAAGCCTTAGGGAATTTCGAAAAAATAGAAAAGTGCACATCGGCATCGGCCACTTTAACATCGCGCGACAAATTTTTGCGCAATTCCTTCATCACAATACCCTTTACCTCATCTTGGTACACCGTGCCAATAACAACGCCGGCAATGATGAAGAGCAGCACCAATCCCAATAAAACGAGTCCAACTATTTTTAGTTTTTTTTTCACAAAAAATAAAACGGATTTTCTATCCCAACATTTTCAAGGTGCGCACTTCGTTTTCGGTGAGGAACCTCCATTTACCGCGGGGCAAATCTTTTTTTGTAAGTCCTGCAAAAAACACGCGGTCGAGTTTCAATACTTGGTAATTGAAGTTTTCAAATATCCTTCTAACAATACGATTTCGGCCCGAATGTATTTCGATTCCCAACTCTTTTTTATTCTCCTTGTTGGCATACTCCAAAGCATCAGGCTTTATAAAACCATCTTCCAAGGTAATGCCATCGGTAATCATTTTGAAATGGTCAGCATCAATACCGCGATGCAACTCAATATGGTAGATCTTCTTCACCAAGTGTTTCGGGTGCAAAAGCTTTTGGGTGAGCTCGCCATCATTGGTAAAAAGTAAAACGCCCATCGTCATTCTGTCGAGGCGACCTACCGGATACACTCTGTATTTTCCCACGCCTTTTAACAATTCCATTACCGTTCTTCTGTTTTGCGGATCATCAGACGTGGTCACGAAATCTTTCGGCTTATTCAATAAAACGTAAATGTTTTTCTCAGGCTTCAAAGTCTCTTTTCCGTATTGCACTTTATCACTAACATGCACTTTTGTGCCAACTTCTGTCACCACTTTTCCATTCACTGAAACCGCACCCACCTTGATCAATTCATCGGCCTCGCGGCGTGAACATACACCGGCGTTTGAAATAAATTTATTGAGACGCATGTAGCCATCGTCTTCTTTAAAAGTTTCAGGTTTCGACACCAACTTCTTTTTAACCACCTTTTGAAAAGGCTTTGTATAGGGCTTTTTTTCTTCTGTTTTTTCTGGCGCAACGCTTTTGCTGATGCCTTTGATAGCGCGAACTGGTGCAGGTTTATCAGGTTTTTTAAACTTAAATCCTTTCTTTTCAGCAGCCGGTTTTGCCTTGCGTGAAAAACTTGCACTTTCTCTTTTTTCTGTTGGCTTCCCGCCTCTTTTTCTGCCTTTGTCGGATGCTCCCTTTTCTGTCGCCATAACTTCAATTTGATGTAAAAATACAATTTTGTTGTGAGATCTGAGTCACCTCTGCAACGACAGATCACTTAACGCAGCGATGGATGCTTCAACTGCTGCAGCACATAACGAATGTAGGGGTCATTTTGCAACAACACGTTATAGTAGGCATTGCTGTCGTATGCACATTTGGCAACAATGGCGCACACCTCTTTCGCCAAAAACGCTGTGCTTGCCGCATTGAGTGGTTTGCTTAAAAGTTTCATTGCTCCCAATTGCGCCACAGCACTCCTCCTAATGTCGGCTTGAGCAGCTATTGATTGTAAAAAAATAGGTGCTGGCAATGCTTTCAACTGCTGTTTGTGTTTCAAATAATAAAACAATGCAGCTTTGCGAATGAAATCTTCCTCATAAATTTTATTCAACAGCGACCACTGCAATACAGAGTCATGCGCTAGTACAACATCAGGTGATACGCCACCACATGCATATACCTTACGCTTATTCTTAGTGTAAAACACTTTGGAGCTATCGGTTTTTGATTCATCGAAACGTTCACTGCTGTACTTGTCATAATCAACTCCTTTGTATTCACGCTGAATACAGCGCCCTGACGGCGTGTAATAACGCGAAACAGTGAGGCGCATTTGTCCGCCATCTGCCAAGGGAAAAACCTCTTGCACCAAACCCTTTCCAAAAGTGCGCTCACCAATCAAAACACCGCGGTCATTGTCTTGAATAGCCCCTGCAAAAATTTCACTCGCGGATGCAGACTCGCTGTTGATGAGCACATATACTTTGGCGTTTTCAAATTGCCCCTTTTCGGTAGCAAACATCTTTTTTTGCTGGTGCATGCGGTCATCTGTATACACCACCAATTCGCCCTCTTTTAAAAACTCATCGGCCAAATCAAAACAAGTATTGAGATAGCCTCCTCCGTTGTAGCGCAAATCAACAACTACATTCTTCACATTTTTGTTGCTATACGGCGCACTCTCTTGCAATTCCTTAATGGTGTTCTCGGCAAACTCTTCTATTTTAAAATAGGCCGTAGTAGAGTCGAGCATAAATGCTGCTACAACACTGTGAATGGGAATTTCGGCACGTGTGATCGCAAAAGGAAGCAGTCGTTTTTCAGCTGTGCGCAAAACAGAAATATGCACCACAGTGCCACGTTTTCCGCGCAATTTTTTGATGACTGCATCTGAATTCATGCCGGTACCCGCCGCATTTTTCCCTTCAATTTGAATGATTTTGTCGCCGGGCTGCAAACCCGCCTGCTCCGATGGACCGCCAATGACAGGCTTCACAACTACTATCGTATCTTTAAAAAGCGTAAACTCCATGCCGATGCCTTCAAAACTACCTTTCAAGGACTCATTCATCTTATCAACCTGCGCCGATGGGACATATGCTGAATGCGGATCGAGCTGTTTCAACAAATCATTAATTCCACGCTGCGCTATTTTGGTGACATCAACGGAATCAACGTAGTGTTCTTTCACCAATTCGAGCATTTCTGAAAGGTTGTACATTTCATTTGCCAGCGAATCTGACTTCGACGAATGTCCCACCGTTGCTGAAAAACCCTTTGGCAGGGCGCGCCCGATCACCATACCAGTAATTAGTGCAAGCGCCAAGTAAATGGGGAAATAATATAGTTTAGAAAATCTACTCATCGCCGAGTACCGGAAGATGCGTAATGTCAATATCTGATTTCGACAAAAAAGCAATGCCTTCGTCATCCTTGTAGGCATTCATGTAAACCACTCTTTTAATACCTGATTGCAGTATCAATTTACTGCAATCTTTACAAGGCGACAAAGTGATATACAACGTTGCGCCTTCGCCACTATTGGTTGATTTTGCCAATTTCAAAATCGCATTGGCTTCGGCGTGCAACACATACCAATGCGTTTCATTGCTGTCGTTTTCGCAGCAATTGTCAAAGCCCGACGGCGTTCCATTGTAACCATCGCTAATAATCATTCCATTTTTTACAATGATGGCACCCACTTGCTTTCTGGTACAGTGCGACAATTTTGCCCATTCAATAGCCATCTTCAGATACGCAACGTCATATCGGCGCTGTTTTTCAGGTTGATCATAAGTAAGCGTGGTCTTGTTCATGGGGCAAAGATAGCAAGAGAAGGGAGAATGAGAAACAAGGAGAAAGTAAAATCTTTCTTGTCCTAATAAGACGAAGTTCATTTCAATTGAAAAATAGGAACCTTAATTTCATTGCAACTAAACGGGCCCAAGGGCTTTTATTTATTATCTAACCTTTATAAAAATGGACGAATTAATCGGTGTAATCAAATTATTTGGAGGCACTTTTGCGCCAAGAGGCACTATGCTTTGCAATGGACAACTGTTGCAAATCAGCCAACATGCGGCTGTGTTTTCACTACTCGGAACTACCTACGGTGGCGATGGAAAAACAACCTTTGCGCTGCCAAAATTGACAGGGCCAGAAGGAACAATTTACATTATTTGCATAGAGGGGATTTATCCATCGAGAGACTAAACTCTTCTGCGAAACGCACAAAAAACAAAAAGCCCGCTAACATCACGTTAACGGGCTTTTCAATTGTACCCAGGAAAGGAATCGAACCTTCACGACCGAGGTCGCTAGATTTTGAGTCTAGTGCGTCTACCAATTCCGCCACCTGGGCATTTCTCAATGCGAGGGCAAATTTATTCAAATATTCCTACTTTCAAAATTAATTTTATATCTTTGTCCTCCCTTATTGAAAAAAAACTTTTTTGAAAGGGCAAATTGTTGACACCAAGATGGCAAGAGATTTTAAAATATTTTCAGGAAGAAACACCATGGCACTCTCACAAGAGATCGCTGCCAAGGTTGGTGTACCACTCGGAAATGTGGGCTTTTTCGAATTTAGTGATGGTGAATTCCAAACTTCATTTGAAGAAAGCATCCGCGGTCAAGATGTATTTATTATACAATCTACTGTTCCGCCAACCGACAATTTGTTTGAAGTATTGCAAATGGTAGACGCTGCCAAAAGAGCTTCGGCACACGAAATTGTTGCCGTTATGCCTTACTACGGTTATGCACGCCAAGACAGAAAAGACAAACCTAGAGTATCCATCACTTCTAAATTAGTAGCCAATTTATTGACTGCTGCTGGAGTGACCCGAATAATGACCATGGATTTGCACGCTGATCAAATACAAGGATTTTTTGAAGTACCGGTAGACCATCTTTATGGCTCCTCTATCTTTATGCCTTATTTGAAAACACTGGATCTTACAAACATGGTGATCGCAGCTCCCGATACTGGAGGCACAAAAAGAGCCAATGCTTACGCTAAACATTTAGATGTTGATTTGGCCATCTGCTACAAACAAAGAGAAAAAGCAAATCAAGTTTCAAGCATGACCGTTATTGGTGATGTTAAAGGAAAAGATGTTGTGCTGATCGATGACATGTGCGATACTGCCGGCACCTTAACCAAGGCTGCTGAAATGATGATGGAACACGGTGCAATCAGCGTTCGCGCTTTGTGCACACACGCAGTGCTGTCAGGTAAAGCCTACGAAACAATTGAAAAATCTGTGTTGACAGAGTTAGTTGTAACAAGCACCATTCCTTTGAAAAAAGAATGTGCTAAAATAAAAGTATTATCGGTTGCCGACTTGTTCGCGAAAGTGATCAAAAGTGTAAACGTCAACCAATCTATAAGTGCCAATTTTATTGTTTGATTTAAATTTAGAGTCATGAAATCAGTAGAGATTCAAGGAACATCAAGAGCAACAAGTGAAACGAAAGCAACTATCAAAGCGGTACGCAACTCAGGACTGGTTCCTTGTGTTCTTTACGGCGGCGAAAAACCATTGCATTTCACAACACCGTTGACCTCTTTTAAATTATTAGTTTTTACACCAGATTCATACCTGGTTAACTTGGAAGTTGACGGCAAAAAAGTACAAGCCGTTCTTCAAGAAACACAATTTCACGCTTTAACAGACGAAATGCTGCATGCAGATTTTATGCAAGTTTTTGAAGACAAAGCTGTGGTAATGGAAGTGCCTGTGAAATTAACAGGAACATCTACAGGTGTTTTGGCCGGTGGTAAATTACAAGTGAAATTGAAAAAATTGAAGGTAAAGGCTTTGCCTAAAAATCTTCCTGATTCAGTAACTGTTGACATCAGCAACATTGGTATCGGTCAGTCTGTAAAAGTTGGTGCTTTAGCGGCAAAAGGTTTCGATTTCGTTTCTTCTGCTAACTCAGTAGTGGTAACGGTTCGTGTAACTAGAGCAGCAGCACAAGAGGCGAATGCAGCAGCGGCAGCAGCGAAAGCTCCAGCTAAAGGCGGCAAAGCGGCTCCAGCAAAAGCAGCAGCTCCAGCAGCTAAGAAATAGTAGTCACTCGCTAAGACGAGTTATATGAAATTTCTAATCGCGGGTCTCGGCAATATTGGTAAAGAATACGAAGAGACGCGTCACAACATAGGATTTAAAATATTGGATGCCTTGGCTAAGGCATCCAATATTTTTTTTAGCACCGACCGTTATGGCGACATCGCCACCCTAAAACACAAAGGCAGAACCTATATTCTGCTTAAGCCAAGCACCTACATGAATCTCAGTGGTAATGCAGTGCGCTATTGGATGCAAAAAGAAAATATTCCCATTGAACGCACTTTAATTGTTGCCGATGATTTGGCATTGCCTTTCGGAAAATTGCGCATCCGCACCAGCGGTAGCGACGGCGGGCACAACGGATTTAAAAACATCAACGAAATTTTAGGCAACAACAACTATCCCCGCTTGCGCTTCGGCATTGCTGCTGATTTCAGCAAAGGCAAACAAGTTGATTACGTTTTGGGTGAATGGAACAAAGAAGAAAAAGAAACCCTCAACGAACGCATTGAAATAGCAACAAAAGCAGTGCTGGCTTTTGGTCTCATCGATATCGGAAAGGTAATGAGCGAGTTTAATGCGAAGTAAAATTATTTTCGAATTTATCCACATTAATATTCTCCTCCTACCACGCGTCTGAAGGATGCATCTGCAGGAGATAATTTAGGAAGCGTTATCGGAGCAGAAGTCAACCCTGTAGTATCACTAAGTGATTCAAGAAAATGAATAATATCATTGATCTGTTGATTGCTCAATTCCAATGGATCACGTGAAAGTGTTTGATTTGGAACATCAATTCTAAATCCTGAAGCGCCGCCTTTGTTGTAAAAATTCATTACTTCCAAAAGGGTTTTAAGTGAGCCATTGTGCATGTATGGTGCTGTAAGCGCTGCATTGCGCAAACCTGGTACTTTAAATCCAAATTTCAAATGTTCTGCACCATTCTTTATTTTTGCTGCGCCTTCATCCTTATCTAGATGAGGGTTTTTAAAATCGTTGCTGCCCAGAGTACCGATAATTTCAAATTCCGATTTATTGTAAAGTGGAGGTATTACTCCATTGAACAACGGAAAGAAGTGACAACTTCCACATTTGGCTTTTCCCATAAACAAATTAAAACCATTGATCTCAGAGGCGCTTAATGTATTTTTTTCTCCTCTCAAATACCTGTCGAAATCGGAATTAAAAGCCACCAATGTTTTTTCATAATCGGCAATTGCCTTATTGATCAAATTGGCACCAATTGGTTCACTGGGAAAAGCTGCATCAAACAATTTTGTATATTCTTTGCTTTTTTGCAAACGCGATACAATGGTTGTAAAATTGTTGTTTAATTCCTTGGGGTTATTGACCACTGCCGCAATCTGTCCCTCTAATGAAGCTTCACGGGAGTCATCAAAAAAAGAAACTTGTAAACAGGCATTGACGACAGTGGGTGCATTTCTGTCAACAAATTGACCCAACTCAAATGCTTTACTTTTGGAGAGCCCATCAGTAAAAGCTTTGTCAGGATGGTGACAAGATGCACAGGCTCTTTTATAATTCCCGGATAATACCGGATCAAAAAATAATATTTTTCCCAAGGATATTCTTGCCTCATGATTACTTGAATCGCGATCCTTATAAAAATAGTTGAAAGACTGTAAATCGAAAATTGTCTTTGCATTCAAATCAACATTTGGGTTGTAGCTCGCGTATGTTATATTTAATTCCGCTGCAAAATCGTCAAGCAAAAGGCTTAATGCTGTGTAATGCTTGGTAATAAAATCTAATCTATTGAATTTATCGGCGCTTTTGCTTTTTTCTATGAACGAGCTGGCGCTGGCAAAAATACTGTCTGTTGCCGAAAGCAATTGGAGACTTACAAGGCCATCAAATAACTTCAGATTGTCGCACACAGCGTGAAGGGCTGTCAGCGATTCCTCCAAATAGTTTTTCATTACCGGATTATCATATTCCGTAAATCCCAGCGCAGATATTTTAATGATCTCATATTTAAGAGCCGCAAGCATTTCAGAATTAGTTGAGTTTGACAAAAATGATATCGCTTCACTTAGGCTTAAAACAGTGGTGTACAGCCGCTTCGTCTCAGCAAGCAATTTATTTTTTTGATCAGCATCAAGCGGACTACCTTGCAACACCAAATTTTCAAGAACTTGCATTCCGTGTGCAGGTTCAAACTCTTCGGGTTCTTCCTCCTCCAAAACATCCGTTCCATTGATTCTAGTGGCAACTGATGGATAATAATACGCAATAGCCCATTCCATTTTTTTGTATTCCAGGCGACAAGCAAACAACATTTTTTTTACACTGTCTGTCTTAATTGTATCGGCTTTTAAATTACAAGTGAGCAACAGGAGAAGATCGTGCGTCTTTTGTACAAGAGTATTTTTGTTCGTCAAAAAAAGTGCCGTTGCCCTTTTCACCGGAGCATCTTCAGAAATAGGCATTGCCCCATAAATCAGCAATACAATTGCTAGGATGGAGAAAACAACAATTGTTTTTTTCATAGAATCCTTTCATTAAAAAACCAAAAAGTGCAAATTCACCCTTCAATGAATTTGCACTTTAATACTTTTTTATCTCTTAATGACAGATCTGGTTATACTGTGCAACAAATGTCAAAAAATCATTAATATTCACAAGCCCATCTCCATTAATGTCTTCTGCACAATCATTACAACTAGTGCCAAATTTTCCAACAAATAGTAGAAAATCATCAATGTTTACCAATTTGTTTCTGTTAATGTCAGCCATTAAATTAACAGTCACATTCGTCATTGTTGAAGTTGCTGAACATTTGCTGCGAACGTTGGAAATAGCAACATTAAAGGATCCTGATCTTTTCAATGTAATAGACTGCGCTGTCTTTCCATTTGACCATAAGTAGGAACTGTTGTTAATATTCGCAGACAAGCTCACTGAATCACCGGCACAAAAAGTAGTAGCCCCATTAATGACATTAGAAGCATCAAATCCAGTGCAAATATTCAAATTAACATCATTTAAAACATTAGAATGGAATTTTCTTAAATTAAGATTGGCAAAATCTTTTGCTCCGGTTGCATCGTTATATAGAATATCATCTCCGCCATCACAAATAATTTGTATTTGATTTAAAGAACTTCCAATCTGCATCGCGCCTTCCATATTTATTGCGCCGTTCATTGAACTTGATATTGCCACAGGAGCATCAATTGCATATCCAGTCCATTTGTACAGAACACTGTTTCCATCATATGCCGAACCTCCTGAAACTATAATATAGGTTCCATTGCTTAATCGGATCAAATCACGGAAACCATTTCCTCCAAGATTCAATTCTATCGGAGCGCCAAATGTTGGATTTCCTGACGTAGCACCATTATTGAACCATGTTTCAAAATTTATAATAGGAACAATTACCGCTTTATTTCTTGTTCCGGTTGGGACCATAGGAGCCCTCATACCAATATACAGAGTAGTGCTGTCTGGTCCGAATACCATACTTTCGGCAGCAAAACCATCAATAGATTTAGAGTCGTGACCAGCAGCAGCACTTGCTGTAAAGTCATAACCATTTGCGTCACCCCAAGCTAATATTTGATTTTTTAAATCACAGTAACCTGAAAAAGTGAATGCAGTTGCCGCCCCTGTTCCTGTAACCGTTGTTGCAAATAATCTGTTGCGGTTTGGTTTATTGTCGAAAGGTGCTTTACCATTACTCATTGATCCCAACCAGAATAATTTATTAGGATTGACGAAACTTCTTGTAGCGGCTTCCAAATCTACTTCAGGTTTACTCGGATTAGGTAATGCCAACTGAGAACTAAAATCATAAATCACAAGAGGTAAGCCTGAGTTGTATCGTGAATACACATTCAATTGATTTAATTCATCATCACCACTGATGTAATAAGAAGAATCTATTGCAATAGCATCTGACGCATCTGACATTCCTGTATGCCATGTTGTAGCCTCTGGCGCGCTCGCATTGGCAATGGAAGAAGCAAAGGCAATCACAAAAATTGAATTGTTTGTTCCGTCATTAACTGTTACAGTAATATTTGCATATCCAGCATCAACAGAATTTATTTTTACATTTCTGTTTACACCGCTTCCTGTTAAAGTAATATTTGCGTTTGGCACAACGTTGGCGTTACTGCTTGTAGCAGTTACTGTCAATGCATTGACGTCCGTTTCATTGTCACCAATGGTAAAGTTAATTCCAAAATTACGTGCAGGATCCGTAAGATCACCAACCACACCACTGATTCCATAAGGACTGATAACAGAAGCCACTCCACCATCCAGATAGTTTGTAGTTGTGGCAGTGTTAAGTGCAATTATTGGCGCACCATTCGCAACGAAACAAGGGTCCATAACAATTGTTGCTCGTGTGCTTTTACCCGGACTGGCTATGTCTGCACCTGCAGAGGTAAATGAACTTTCCACGTCGCTAACAGCCGATAAAGTCCATTGAGCTGGTTGATTATTACCTAATCCAGCCAAACTTACATACGCAGATTTGTTTTGAGTGCGCGGTCCGCCATCAACTACCAGATCATTGAAAGTTAAACGATCAATTAAAGTTAATCCGTTATATAAGTTGATTTCGTCGGTGCGACCCAAGCCGTCTGCAGTATATCCTCCAACTATTTTAATACCGGCACACAAGTTCCATGCACTTCGGAATGTTGCAGCAACAGCTTCTGTTGAGATGGCTGATTCACCAGCCTTAAGAATTCCAATAGGGCTTAAATCGTGAACTCCCGGAGTTCTGTTATTGTCATCCCAGCTCCATCCTGTTAAGTCAACATCGGTTCCACCAATATTGGTGAATTCAACAAATTCGCCGTTTGTTCCTGAATACATATATTCTGTAATTCTTATAGCTCCGTTAATTCCGATATTCATGCTTCTAGGTGCACTAGAGCCACAAGCATTGTTTGCAGTTACACTTAAAATACCTGCTGTTACTGCATTAGAAAAATTCACCGTAACACTGTTGCCGCTTCCACTGATGGCAGCTCCTGTGCCACTGTATGCCCAAGTATAACTTGTTGCAGCGGCGTCGTTAGGAATAGTGTAAACTACTGAACTTTGACCAGGATTAACTGTTGCTGAACTAGTAGTAAACGCTGAAGGTTGAACTGGCATTGAACAGGTTGGGGTAAATGACATTCCATGATACCATGTGTTGGCTGATCCTGTCACTAATGTAGTTGCTGCTGAAGCGGCGCCTATATCGGTGATTTTTATAATTCGGTTACCAACGGTATTTGCTTCATTGGTAGTAGCGTATAGAATAGGATTTGCACCGGAATAATCTACAGCTAATCCATAAGCTCCGATATTTGCAACGCCTGTTCCAAGAGTATATTGTAAAGACCAGGTGCCCGCAGTTTTAGTCCATTTTTGAATACCACCAGCCGGAGTGTTTAAATTAATGGCGATGTAACAAACATCTCCAGTAGAATTAATTGAAAAATCTTCTGGTGTTGCTGCTCCGGTGTTGATCTCTAGTGTTGGAGTAATGGTACCACTTGTTGGCATTCCGCTTCCCAAAGAATAGATACCAATACTTGGAGTTGAGCCCACAACAACTTTTTGAGTAGAGAAATATATTTGACCATTAAAGATATGCAAACTGTATGCTTTTGTATTTACAGCAAGTGGCGTTTGTGTTCCTGGACCAAAGTAGTCGATTCCATCCACTCCGGCAGTCGACGCACCCGAAGCCCAGTAATTGGTGCCGTCAGAAATAGCTCCACGGATATCATTGGCGCTGTAAAAAGTAGAACTTGATGCCACTTGACTGTATGTACCTGTATTGTCGAGTTTATAAATAATACGCGGAGTAGACGCTGCTGAAGTAAGCGTAATATCTACGATTCCCGTTGCTGATGTTGAATAACCGGCAAGCAATAAGGCAGAGCCGTCAGCCGATTTAGAAAGGAAACCTTCTGATCCGCCTGAACCAGCAGCCATTTGTATTGGAGTGCTGCCGGTAGAAGGAAGAGTTATTGAAATTCCACCTGTTCCGTCAGTGGCATATTCTTTAATGGTTACAGGAGATCCACCTTTAGCTGATGGTCCAGAGGTTTGAATAACCGCTAATCTTCCTGCTGTAAATACGGATGGTCCGGAAACACTGATGGCCATAGTTCTGGGGCTGCTTGTGCCGCAATTGTTGGTGGCAGTAACACTTAAATTTCCATTGCTTGCATTAAAAGCAAAATCAATTGTGATTGAATTTCCGCTGCCGTTGATGGTAGCTCCTGTTCCGCTGTAAGTCCATGCGTATGATGTTGCATTGACGTCGTTCGGAACTGTATAAGTAACATTTGTTTGTCCGGCATTTACACTTGAAGAGCTAGTGCTGAAAGTTGCAGGTTGTGCAGGAATAGTATCCATAACAACTGTAGCAGACGATGAAGTACCTGTACAAAATCCATTAGAAACAGTTACGGAATAAGCGCCAGCTGTTGCCGAAGATATTGTTTGTGTTGTTGCATTGTTGCTCCATAGGTACGAAGTGTAAGTAGCTCCTGCATCTAAAGTTGTTGATGCTCCTGCACAATAGTGTAAAGTTCCTGTGATTGCTGGTGTAGGAATGGCTTTCACAGTCATTATTATTGAAGAACTTACGTTAGCAGGTGAAGCACATGTTGCGTTTGATGAAAGAGTACAAACTACAGTATCTCTGTTGGTCAAAGCAGAACTCGTATAAGTTGCGCTGTTCGTTCCAACGATTGCACCGTTTAATTTCCAAACATAAGAAGGAGTAGTGCCTCCGTTAGCAGGGGCAGCAGTGAAGGTCACACTTGTTCCTGCACAAACAGTGTCGTTTGGTGAAGGAGTTACTGTTACCGCAGGTGTAACATTGGGAGTGATGGTTAAATGAAGGGTTGCAACAGAATCGCAGCCTGCACTATTTGTAGTGGTGTAGGTGTAGTTTCCTGAAGTATTATAAGTAGTTGCGTTCCAAACATAGCTGCCACATGCTACAATATTTGTTGATGAAGTAGTGGTTAAGCATATATTGAAATTTTTTCTAACCGTTGTTGCGTTCGCGTCTTCGTTGATAGGGTATGATGTTCCAACAGTAGGAGACATAGCGGTATTTCTACCTAAGCTCATTACGTTTACCGTTCTGTTGTTGTATAAGTTTACCAAAGTATAGCCGTAATATTGTTTACCGGCACCAGTCCAAGTAGTTTCCACGCGAGTACCACCGTTACCGTTGATCACCTGCCATGTTTTACCAATGTGCGGATGAATGGTGTCCCATAAGTGCTCATGAGCAGCGAACATCGCCTCACAATTGTTGTTTTCCAAATATTTCCACAAGCTGTCTCTTTGTGCAATGGTGCTTGCCGCGTCTAATCCACCAGCTGGAGTAAATGCAGAAGAGTAAGCAGGTTTGTGACCGAAGGCAAAAATGTGACGAGCGTGGTTTGCTCTTGCAGCTTGAATATCGGCAGCTATCCATTTGTAAGGAGTGATACCATCTTTTCCAACCGGATCGGTGTTGATCACGATAAAGTGGTCGCCACCATTGTTGAACGAGTAAGTGAGTTTACTTTGATCGGTAGTTAAACCATCAGGTCCACCCACACCCGGACCATTACTGCCGTGGATATACGGAGCCATCACTCTGGTAAATATTTGCTCGGCCTGAATGTAAGATGTTTTTCCTGCTGCTTTGTTTTGCGTTTCATGATTACCAGGAATAGCGATCAAGGTAATAGGCATAGAAGAAAGTGGGTGACTTTCGTAGATCGCTCTCCAAGCTATTAATTGTCTTGAAAGCTCAGCTGTATCAGCCACACCTTTATAACCCATTACGATATCACCTGTCATCACCAAATATTTTGGTAAAGGACTCAAATGAGAAATTTCTGTAAACACACGGTTCAACTGATAAACGTTGGCAGTACTTTTTCCTGCAGCGTAGTTAGGATCTGTTGTACTGAAAGTAGTATCTAAATAATCTACACGGTTACAGCCCAAAGTAACAAAGGAATAATCCAAGTTGGCTGCAGGGATTGAGATAGGGGAGTTAAC
>Ga0114969_10000754_pt1 | contig 28051 bp, 27 predicted proteins | sample M_130807_MF_Meta_FD_87316 | JGI IMG/M metagenome (GOLD analysis project Ga0114969, IMG submission 87316) | Freshwater microbial communities from Lake Montjoie, Canada to study carbon cycling - M_130807_MF_MetaG | ecosystem: Environmental > Aquatic > Freshwater > Lake | place: Lake Montjoie...
CTCGCTGACCGTTTCGGCACGCGCACGGTGTTCGCCGGGGCCATCGCTGCTTTCACGGTAACGTCCATCGCCTGCGGACTGGCGCCCGATTTTCGCACCTTTGTGGCGGCGCGCATCGCCCAAGGCGCGGCGGGGGCGCTCATGTCGCCGGTAGGGCGTCTCGTCGTGCTGCGCGCGACCGAGAAGCGCGATCTTCTGCGGGCGGCCGCCATAACCATCTGGCCCGGCCTGCTGGCGCCCGTCATTGGCCCGCCGCTGGGGGGATTCATCGCGACCTACGCAAGCTGGCGCGGGATTTTTCTTCTCAACGTGCCACTCGGCATCGCGGGCGTACTGCTGGTGCTGCGCTATGTCCCCGAATTCCACGGCGAGAAACGCCGGCCGTTCGACATCGTGGGATTTGCGTTTTGCGGGCTCGCCCTCGGCACGCTGATGTATGGCTTCGACCGCATCGGCGTGCGCGCATGGTGGCCTGCGGCAACTCTCATTGCGATGGCCGTTATATTCAGCGTGCTGGCCGTGCGGCATCTGGAGCGCCACGTGCATCCCCTGGTGGAGCTGTCGGCGATGCGCGTCCACTCGTTCTGGGTAGGCATGTGGACCGGCATTTTGTTTCGGATGGCGGTCGGCGCCACGCCGGTGCTGCTGCCGCTGATGTTTCAGCGCGGCTTCGGTCTGACGGCCTTTGCAGCCGGCGTTCTTACGCTCGGTTATGCCATCGGCAATATCGGCATGAAGCCGCTGACGACACCCATCCTGAAACGGTTTGGCTTTCGCCGCACGCTTGTTGTGGACACGCTGCTGTCGAGCGTCTGCATCCTGCTGTGCGGCTTCATCGCGCCCTCAACGCCCGTGTGGCTGACGACGGGGTTGCTGATCCTGACAGGCGGCTTTCGTTCGCTTGGGCTGACAGGGCTTTTCACCTTGCCGTTCGTGGATGTTTCTCCCGCACAGCGCACGGCGGCCAATACGCTATCGAACATCACCTGGCAGGTTGGCATTGGTCTTGGCGTGGCCTTCGGGAGCATCGCCTTGCAGACGTCCTTGCTGCTCAGGGGCGCCGGAGAGGACGCCCTGACAGCTGTCGATTTCCGGTTTGCGTTTGTGGCTGTGGCGGTCGTGGGGGCCTTGGCTCTGCCGGGCTTCCTGAGCCTTTCGCCCCACGCGGGCGCCGAAGTCAGCGGTCACCGGGCGCAGCGCGCCGCCGAAGCCAAAGGGCCGGGCTGACGCATTGCTGTTTACCAGCGAATGCCGGAGTTCTTTTTCTTTGCGGGCGCCGGAGCATCGGCTGCGGTTCCCTGCCAGCTCCAATCACTGGCGATTCCGTCCTTCAGCTTCGGCAAAGCGTTACGGGCGAGCGACCAGGCTTCCTGTGGATCGCGCGCCAGCCGGCACAAAGGCGATTGGCGCGTCCAGGTCTCGTAAAAATCCCAATTCTTCCCATGGTCGTTGTTCAGGAAAACATGTGGGATGCCGAGCAGCAGGCAGAATATGTGTCCGTGGAGGCGATCGGTAATCACCAGCCGGCCAAGGGACAACATGTAAAGCGCGCGTGTCAGGCTCGCCTGGGACCGCCCGTCGAAATCAAGCCGGTTATAGGCGTTTCGCGCCTGTTCGTTTTCGAAGAAAAGCGAATACCAATCGGTCAGCAGAACCGTGGGCGGCCTGTGTTTGATGGCCGCGTGTATTTCGACGCTGTCTGGAAAACGGGGCAGGAAGAATTTTTCCGCAGCCTGGGAGGATAGGCGTGCGGCGGCTTCGGTCTGGTTGTTGGCGCCATCCCGATCCGTTCGGGCGAGCCACACAATATCGTATTTCGGCTCGCTTAAGCGTGTTTGAGGACCCAGCATGAACGCCATATCCGGCGCGGTTTCGATGGCCGCGTTTGAGCCAAAATAACGGTTGAAGAGATGCTCCGTCATCAGGCCGCGGGCGAACAGAGTCACCCCCGGATGTTTACCGATCAGTTCTGCCGAACGCTGAAGATAGTCATTGTCCAGAAACGTCGCCTGTTGCGGGAACAGTATCGCTTTGTTGTCAGGAAAGTCCTGTAGCACCTTGATACGGAACTCGTGGGACAGGGGATGACGGTCGCTGAAATTGCCGCCGCCTTGCATGAGAATTGTCCCATTGCCGAGCTTGGCCGCCATCGCATCGCGGTTATACGTCTGGACCGAACATTCATAGGCGACCGTTACGCCAAGATCGGCGAGCAGCTTCTTTTCGCCCAGCCAAATGGCATGGTCGCCGCTGTTTGCGGCATCGGGGTAATCGACTAGGGCAACGGGGCGGTCCGCCGGAATGAGCGGCGCAAACTTTTCCCGCAACTGTTTGGCAAAAAGGCTGACAAGATTATCGCTCGCCATGCGCAAACTCATTCCTAGCTACCGGCACAAACAGCTTTGCATCCCGGCGGGCCTCGCCCACACGCGAAAGCACAAACGATTGGGACGATTTGTCACCGCTCGATTGGACACATGCAAGCATTTTCGCGAACAACGCGCCCGACCCGTTCAATCCACGCTTGAGTTTGACGGTTCCGGTCTGGCACATCACTATCCAGCCGCAACTGTTATGCACCCCCGCAATCCGCTGCAATTTTCTCGCACCATCGTGAAATCGGAACCCATTCAGCCATGACGCAGAGCCGCCCTTCGCTTGCCCAGTTCGAACGCCTGGTTGCCGAACGCAATCTGCCTGAGGCGGTCACGCTGCTGATCCAGCTACTGCACGCCATCGATGCGCGTTACGGCAGACTTGAGAACATCGATATCGGCAATCTGGCTTCGATGGGCGGCGATGAAGAGGTCGCCGTGATTTTCAGCACGCGGTTTGCAGCGGCAATGGGACGGTTGCTCACCGAGCCCGGTCTTGAGCTTGGTCCTACCGAATACGAAACGCTGATGCTGCATCATCGCTGGATCGACCTTGTCTTTTCGCTGAGCGGTTTCCGCGTATCGGACTCGTTCCTTGCTGCGCTCGATTCCGGCGGCAAGTCCGGGCAGATGACATTCTCCGGGAACAATTTCCTGCGCTTGCTGGTGTTGTTGTCGATGAACACAGGCATCGGAATCGATTTCGAGCAATTCTGGCGCGCCAATCCGGTCGCAACGGGGCTCGCCTTCCTGCAATATATCAGCTCGCGTTACGTGTTTTCGCGGCGCGCCTTTTTGTTCCGGGAAAAGCTGCTCGAGTGGCTTCCGGAACACCTTTCCGATGTGAAGCTGGGAAGCCTGACACTCTCGCGGCTACCGGAAATCTACATGCATTGCAGCTATGCCGTGACCGCGAAAAAGCACGACATCAAGGGTCCGCTGATGCAGCAGATGCGGCGGGCCTCGCTTGAGGCAGGCTGCGTGGAAAGCACTGCTACCCTTGCCGAGCGGACAAGCGAGCGGCCGACAGTCGTTGTTGTGGCCGAGCATCTGTTGCCCGGCCATGCGGTCTTCCGGACGCATTCGCGCGCTGTGCAATCGTTGCGCGAGAAATTCCATACGGTGGGACTGATCTATCCCGATCCCAGGGGATCGGAGGTTGCGAATTTCTTCGACGAAGTGATTCCGCCGTCCGGCGCCGATTTCATGACGGGCATTCGTTCGATGTCGGCTGAAATTGCCGCCCGCAAGCCCGCGCTGATTCTCTTCTTAGGCGTCGGCATGGTTCCGCATGTGATCGGGCTGGCGTCCCTGCGCTTGGCGCCCATACAATGTGTTTCGTTCGGGCACACCGCGACGACGATGAGCCCCACGATGGACTATTTCGTGCTGCCGGAAGATTTCGTCGGCTCGCCCGCCTGTTTCTCCGAAAAGGTGCTCGGCTTGCCGAAAGAGGCCATGCCCTTCGCGCCGCGACCGTTGAAGGCGCCCGCAAAGCCGCCGGCTGACGGCGTGGTGCGGGTCGCGATACCGGCTTCGACGATGAAGCTCAATCCGATGCTCTTTGACGTCCTTGCGCAAATAGCCAAGGACGTAAAGTCGCGCACCGAGTTTCACTTCTTCCCGCTGGCGGGGACGGGGCTCCCCTATATAGATCTTGCCCGGGTTGTTAAGGCGCGCATCCCCGGCGCGACCGTTTTCCCCGAAGCGCCCCACGACGTCTACATGGAGCGGCTGGCGCATTGCGATCTGTTCCTGTGCCCGTTCCCCTACGGCAACATGAACAGCATCATCGATTCGTTTCAGCTCGGTCTGCCTGGCATATGCCTCGACGGGCCGGAGGCGCATGCCCATGCGGATGTGGCGATTTTCGCCCGCGCCGGGTTGCCGTCCGAGCTGGCGGCCAAGACGGCGGACGCGTATGTGGCGGCGGCGGTGCGCTTGATCGATGATTCGGAGTGGCGCGACAAATGCGCCCAACTCGCCAAGGGCGCCGATCTGGAGGAAGCGTTTTTCCGAGGGGATGCGAGCTTGTTCGCCCAGGCTCTGGCGGATTTGATCCAGCCGCCCGCCGCTGAATAGGCGTTTCTACGGTTGAGGATTTTTGAACGGGCCGTAAGCTAAATTGTTGCAGCGCAGCAGAGGCCAGATCGATGGAAGCCCTTTTTATCGGCCAAACCTATATTGACGTCACCTTCATCGCCGACCGCATCCCGACCGGCGATGAAAAGGACGTGGCGCGCGATTACGCTATTTCCTTTGGCGGCAATTCGGTGACCGCCGCCTTCTGTTGCGCCCATCTGGGCATCGCCCCCGATTTGCTGACCTCTTTGGCGGACGATTGGCTGGGGCGCATGTTCCTCGACATGGCGGCGAAATACCAAATCCCCGTACACCCCAGGAAAGTCAAACGGTCCTCCCTTTCCTTCGTGATGCCGAAGGATACGAAGCGCGCCATCCTGCGCTTGCGCGACGACAAATATCTCCATCCGTTTCCGCCTCTCAATCTGGACGGCTGCCGTGCGCTGCATCTCGACGGGCACATGTCGGACGCGGCGCTGCACTACGCTAGAGCTTGCCGCGAAGCCTGCATCTTTACGTCACTGGACGGCGGCGGCGTCCGCAGCAACAGCATGGAGCTTTTGCCGTTTATCGACACGGCGGTTCTGTCGGAGCGTTTCTGCGAACAGTTGAAGCTCTCGCCCGCGGCCACCTTGGACCTGCTCAAGCAAAAGGGCTGCAAGATCGGCGGCGTCACCATGGGTGACAAGGGTCTGCTCTGGTACGACGAAAAAGGCACGGTCGGCACGATGCCGGCGCTGCGCGTGCCCAAGGAAGACATCGTGGACACCAATGGCGCGGGCGATATTTTTCACGGGGCCTATGTCTACTCCCGCATGGCGAGGCCCGACGCACCGTGGACGGAGCATTTCCAGTTGGCCCGCGCGGCGTCCGCGCACGCTATCCACTATCTCGGCAACGAGGCGCGGCTTCCCAGCGTGGCGCAGATCGAAGAGGCGGTGCGGCGATATCCCGCCGCCATCGCCGCTTAGAGCATGATCCGATCGGAATGAATCGGATCACGCTCTAGATTTTTTGATTTTGCGCGCAATCTAACGACGAACCGGCGTCCACTTCGTCGGATTGCGCCTTAATTACTCGCCAGGAACCGGCTTCAACCCAAGCGCGCCCGCCCGTGCCCGCACGCGGGCATAGTCTTTGGCGATCAGGATGTAGAACGTCGGCACCACGAACAGCGTGAACAGCGTGCCGATGGAAATCCCGCTGAAGATTACCAGACCCATCGCGAAGCGCGCCACCGCGCCCGCGCCGGTCGACAGCAGCAGCGGCACGACGCCGAGCACCATGGCGGCGGTGGTCATCAGGATCGGACGCAAGCGGATACCGGCGGCCTGTTCAACGGCGTCGCGTTTGTTATGGCCTTCCCGCTGTAGCCGGTTGGCGACGTCCACAATGAGAATGCCGTGTTTGCTGATAAGGCCCATCAGCGTCACGATTCCGACCAGCGTGTAAATGTTCAGCGTTCCGCCGCCGAGCACCATCGCGTCGGGAAAGAACACGTGTAAGCCGCCGGCGATGTGCATGGCCATCATGGCGCCGGCAATCGACATCGGCACCGACACCAGAATGATGATCGGGTCGCGAAAGCTCTCGAACAGCGCCGCCAGGGTGAGATAGATGATGATCGCGGCAAACAGGAGCAGCGTCACGAAGCCGCCCGATTCCTGCACATATTGGCGCGAGGTGCCGGCGTAATCGATGATGTAGCCTTGCGGCAGCGTGCGCGCGGCGATCTCCTTCATCAGGTCGAGCGTGCCGCCCTGTGTCAGCCCCATTCCAACCATCGCGTTGATGGTCGCGGAATTGAGCTGCTGGAAATGAGACAGCGATTCGGGTGTCGTCTTCTGGGTGATCTTCGCCACCGTCGAAAGCGGCACAAGCGAGCCGTTCGGCGTGCGGATGTAGTAATCGAGTATCTGCTGCGGATTGAGCCGGTAGGGTTGGTCGGCCTGCGCCATCACGCGATAGGACCGGCCTTCCATGCTGAAATAGTTGACATAGCCGCCGCCCAGCATGGCCGACAGTGCGTTGCCGACATCGCCCATGGACAGGCCCATAAGCGCGGTCTTGTCGCGGTCGATGTCCACCGTCACTTGCGGCCGGTCGATCTTCAGATCGGTGTCGAGATAGAACGGAAATTTTCCGGTATCGCGCAGCTCTTTCATGAAGGTCTGCACCACATCGTTCAGGCGCTCGTAGGATTCCGTCGTGCTGATGACGAACTGCACGGGCGCGCCGAAGGTGCTCGGCAACGGCGGCGGCTGCGCCACGAGGAAGTTGTTGAACACCGGAAACTGCGTCACCGCGCGCTGAACGTCGTTCTGCACCTGGACCGAATTCTGGCTGCGTTCGTTCCACGGCTTCAGCGCGAAGAACTTGATCAAGCGGCTGGGCGAATCCGATTGGAAGATGAATTCCAGGCTGGGATTGCCCTTCAGCTCGTTATAGGTCGCGGCAGAGAATTCCTTGTACTGGGTCACCGAAGCGGTTGGGTTCGGCGGGCCGAACGCGAAGATGAAGCCCTGGTCTTCCTGCGGCGCCAGTTCCTGTTGCGTCGTCATCCACAGCGCGCCCGTGCCGACAACCACAATGACCGCAAAGGCAATCGTGACCGGCATGTAGTTGAGGATGCGATCCAGGCGGCGGGTGTAGGCGTTGTGAAGGCCTTCGAAGCGCCGGTCGATGAAACGCGTGATGCGGGCCTGCAGGCCGCGATCGTTCTCGTCATGCGGCTTGAGCAGCAGCGAGCACATCATCGGCGACAGGGTCAGCGCGACGATGGTGGACACGATGATCGTTCCGACCAGCGTGAAGGCAAATTCGATGAACAGGGCGCCGGTCAAACCGCCCTGGAAGGCGATCGGCAAATACACCGCAACCAGCACGGCGGTCATCGCGATAATGGGGCCGCCCAGTTCGCGTGCCGCTTGTAGCGACGCCTCAAATGGTCGCGCGCCCTCATTGATATGCCGGTGGACGTTCTCCACCACGATGATGGCGTCATCGACCACCAGACCGATGGCGAGCACCATGGCCAGCAGCGACAGCAAATTGATGGAAAAGCCCAGCACCAGCATCATGACGAAGGCGCCGATCAGCGATAGCGGAATCGCCACAATCGGAATCATCACGCTGCGGAGCGAGCCGAGGAACACGAACACCACGAGCATCACGATCAGAAGCGTCTGCACGATGGTGCTTTCCACTTCGGTGATGGCGGTGCTGACGAAGCGGGAGGCGTCGTAGAGGATCGCGCCTTCCAGGCCTTGCGGCAGTTGCGATTGGATTTGCGGGAAGACCGCCTGCACGCCCTTCATGACGTCCAGCAGGTTGGCGTCCGGCGCAATATCCACCGACAAGGCGATGGAGTTCTGCCCGTTATAGGAAATGCTGGTGTTGTAATCCTCCGCGCCGAGCACGACGGTTGCGACATCGGACAGCCGCACAATCGCGCCGCCGGTCTGCTTCACCACCAGATCGCGAAATTCATCCAGCGAATGCAGGCCGGTGGACGCGGTCAAGTTGACCTGCACCATCTGGCCTTTGGTGTTGCCAAGGCCGGAGATGAAATCATTCTGGGCGAGCGCGGTGTTCACGTCCGCCGCGGTGAGCCCATAGGCGGCAAGCTTGTTGGGATCGAGCCAGGCGCGTAAGGCAAAATTGCGCGCGCCGAACAGGTTCACCGTTTGAACGCCGGGCACGGCTTGAATTTTCGGCTGTACGACGCGGATGAGATAATCGGTGATCTGGTTCGGCTGCAGCACGTTGGAGCGGAAACCCAGATACATAGCGGAGACCGCCTGACCCACCTGCACCTGCAGCGCGGGCTGCTGCGATTGGGGCGGCAAACGGTTGAGCACCGAGCTGATTTTGCTGGTGATCTCGGTGACGGCGCGATTGTAATCGTAGTTCAGCCGCAGATTGACGGTGATGGTCGAAAGGCTGTTGCTGCTGGCCGAGGTGATGTAGTCGATGCCATTCGCCTGTGCGATGGCATTTTCCAGCGGCTGCGTAATGAAGCCCGCCACCACGTCCGGATCGGCGCCGTAATAGGCCGTGGTCACGGTCACGACAGCGTTTTCCGTGCGCGGATATTGGCGGATAGGCAGAGACAAAGCCGCTCTGAGGCCGATCACCAGAATGAGCAGGCTGACGACAGTCGCCAGCACCGGCTTTTTGACGAAGATATCGGTGAAGTTCATCGTGGCCTACTGTTCGTGCGGCTGCGGATTGGCTTCGTTGCTCGGCATAACGGTGTTGTTCTTCAGGACCGGTGCGCCGCTTTGCAGCTTCATCTGCCCGGCGGTGACGACTTCGTCGCCTTCGTTCAACCCGGAGAGCACGGCAATCTGATCGCCGCGGGTTTCGCCCGTCACCACCACAGTCTGCTGCGCGATTAGGGCGTCCTTGCCCGCTTTGTCCTTACCCGGCTTCACCACGTAGACCACGTTGCCGTAGGGGTTGAACGTGATGGCTGTCTGCGGAAGCGTGATGTAACGCTGCTGCTCACCCGTCGCGATAAGCGCCGTCGCATACATGCCCGGTAGCAGCTTGCGATCCTTGTTCGGGAGCGTGGCGCGTACGGCCACGTTGCGCGTTGCGGCGTCGACCTTCGGGTCGATGGTCGCGATGCGGCCGGCAAAGGCCGTATTCGGAAATGCGTCGACTTTGACCTCGATGGTCTGGCCGATGCGGATTTGCTGCAATTGCTGCTGCGGGATGAAGAAATCGATGTAGATCGGATCGAGCGCCTGCAACGTTACGACGGCGGTGCCCGGTGCGAGATACTGGCCCTCATTGACAGCCCGGATTCCAAGCTTTCCGTTGAAAGGCGCACGCAAGGTCTTCTTCGCAATGACCGCCTGCTGCTCCGCAATTTGCGCCTGGAACCCCTGCAAATTGGATGCCGTGATGTCGAATTGCGCCTTGCTGATGAGTTGCCTGTCCAGCTGGGCTTTATCGCGTGCGAAATTGGCCTGCCACAGATCGCGTGAGGCTTCGAGGGTGTGGAGCTTCGCGACATCATCCGTGTCGCGCAGCTTTATGATTTGCGCTCCGGCTTTCACGTCGCCGCCCGAGTCGAAATCGACTTCGTCGATGATGCCCGCAACTTCGACCGAAAGGTCGGCGCCGCGGACCGGCTTGAGCGAACCCACCACCTGGATCTGCGGCATCCATTCCTGGAATTCCGCCTTCGACGTAGAAACGCTTGCCGGAGGCGGCGTCGGGAATCCCTTGGTTATGTAGGCGGCGATGGGAAACGCAAAGATCGCCGCAAACAGCGCGGCGGACAAAAGCACGACGATGATCATCCACAGCCACAAGCGCCGGCGCCGCGGCGGGCGCTCCTGGATGAGAAGCTCAGGACGTTCAGGCTTGTTCATGGAATGCTCGCAAGACCGGTTGCGTCATGAAATTCAGGCACGTCCTGACGATTCCACCATCCGCCACCGAGGGATTGAAACAGCGCGACCGTGTCGGCAAAGCGATTCGCTTGAGCCGTGACGAGCGCGATGCGTGCTTGCTGGTATGTGCGCTGGGCATCGAGCAGCGACAGATAAGCGATCGCGCCTGCTTGAAACCGTTCCTGTGTGATTTCCAGGCTCTGCTCTGCCGTCTGTTCCGCATAGAGCTGCGTGCGCACGTTTTCCGCATCCAGCTGAAGGGCTGCCAGCACATTGGCGACATTGGCGAATGCGTTCAGCACGGTGCTGCGATATTGGGCCGCCGAGCGGTCCAGCACGTCGTAAGCCGCCCGCTGCTGCGCGCGCAGTGTGCCGCCGCGAAAGATCGGCGCGGTGAGCCCGGCAAGGACACTCCATCCAGTATTGGTGCCGTTGAAGAAGCCACCGAGTTGATTAGAGCTATCGCTCAGACTGCCGGTGACTGTGAACTGGGGAAACAGATTGGCGGTGGCGACTCCGACATTGGCGGTGGCGTTGTGAAGCAGGGCTTCGGACGCGCGAATGTCGGGGCGCTGCTGGATCAGATTGGAGGGCAGACTGAGCGGCAGGTCAGGCGGCAGGCGCAGATCGGCCAATTCAAGGCTCGGCACTTGCCCGTTCACCGGAAAACGGCCGGTGAGAATTGCGAGTGTATTGCGCACCTGTTCCAGCTGCTTCTGCACGGGCGGCAAGCTGGCCTGCGTGGACGCCAATTGCGACTGCTGCGCGAGAACGTCGCCGCGCGCTACCGCGCCCAGCTCAAACTGCTGATTTAACAGATCGAGTTCCTGGCTCTGGGCGGTGATGATGTCTTGCAGGGCTGCAATCTGTGCCGAGAGGGCGCCTTCCTGAATGGCCGCCGTAATGACATTGGACGTCAAAGCCAAATACGTCGCTTCAAGCTGAAAACGCGCGTTCTCTTCAAGCGCGCCCGAGGCTTCGATCGAACGTTGCACGCCGCCAAAAGCGTCGATGAGATAGGACACGCTGACCGAGGCGTTGAGCAGGTCGAAGTCACGTCCGTTCGAACGCTGGCGCCCCGTTTGGGCACTGCCGTTCACCTGCGGGAAGAGCGCGCCTTCCTGGGCGGTCAGATTGTCGTGGGTCTGCCTCAGTGTCGCCTGCGCCGCCTCGATGTCGGGATTAGCCCGCAGGGCCTGCTCGACGAGAGTCGTCAATGTGGGCGAACCGAATAAGGTCCACCATTGCCCTGGTACATCCGTGTCCTGCAGGAAGCGCTGTGCATCGCCGGCTATGGGTGTGTCGGCGGAGACGGTGGCGGTCGGCAGGGGGTACGAGGTGTAGCCCGTAACCATGGGCGGCGGCGGCGGGGCGAAATCGGGTCCAACCACGGTGCAGCCCGCAATTCCGACGGCCGCAGCCGAAGCAAGTAGAAATGGTGAAAGCGTCTTAAGCACGGTATGCCGCCCTTCAATTGCGCCCGTTCTATAGCGGAAAAACGCCACTGCGCCGACCCGAGCCCGAACGGAAAATGGCTTTTGGCGGCAGGCTCTCGCCCATGTGAGAGATATATCTATCTTTCGGAAACTACTTAGTTCCCTAATGCTTGTCAATCGGGTATTGTGCGGTGCAATGTTCCCCTGCGGAACATAAGAACGCATCAAGGGTGGAAATGGCTGTGGCTATCGGCCGGCGCGTCTTTCTCGTTTGGGGTGGACACCTGTGAGCCTGGATAATCATGGAACGGGACTGTGTCCGCTTCGCGGACGGCGCGGGCGTCCGTGCCAGATCGAGGAATCCGAGCGCCGTCAGCGTTTGCTCGACGCTGCCGAGAGCGTATTTCTTGAAGCGGGCTACGGCGAAGCCAGCATGGACGACATTGCCCGGCGGGCCGGGATGTCGAAGAAGACGCTTTATCGTGTCTTCGATACCAAAGAATCGCTCTTTGCCGCGGTCATCGCGGGCCGCCGTGCGGTTCTGGAAGCGATGATCTCGGGAGACGAATTTTCTTGCGGCGAACCGCCGGAGAACATTCTGCGCTCTTATCTTAGCAAGCTGGCGCGCTTTGTTTTATCGCCGCGGCAGGCTGCCTTGTACCGCTTGGTCATTGCCGAATCGCTCCGCACGCCGGAGCTTGCGCACGCCTTTTATCGCGAAGGACCGTGCAAGGGGCGGATGGTCCTGGAGCATTGGCTGGCGGGGCAACATGAGGCGGGTACGTTGCATGTATCGGACCCGGAGCGCGATGCCGCGATGCTCTGCTCCATGGTCATTTCCGAGTTGCAGATGCGATTCCTGGTGGGCGCGTTGCGCGCGCCCGACGACGCCATCATCGACGCCACAATAGATAGAGCGGTGGAGGTGTTCCTGAACGGCGCTCGGTGCCGGAAGCCTCAGGTCCAGGCCATCCGGTCAAAAGAACTGGCCGTTTAGAAAGCCCAGCCGGCCAGTGTGCAGCCGCCGCGGCCGGCGGGCCTCGGGCCGCACTACCGCACGCGCCAGCCTTGGCTGCGGGCTTGGCGTTCTGCTTCGGCTTCCAAGGTCTGGCCGACGATGAGGTTATCCATGACACCGCGCACCGATGGCGGAAGCGCGGCAGGAGCGAGCGGGAAGGGGACCTCTTCCGGCGCGACGGCGGCTGCAACCACGATGCGCCAAGCGCCGCGCTCGCGGCAGGCGATACCGGTCATCGCGCTCTCAGTATTTCCGCGCAAAGCAAAGCTGCGGCAGAAAGCGCCGTTCTTGCTCCAGAAGCTCGCGCCAATCTGGGCGGCACTCCGGCTTTGTTCATTCCAGAGCTGGGATGTGAGCGCCTGCGCCAGTTCGCCTTGCGCCACCAGCGACCCTGTTTCGCTCCGCAGGTTCGTTCCGATGCCGTAGGTACCGGCAAGAAGAACGCCGAGGCCGATGCCCGCCGCCACCGCGGCGGCCGGAATCCAAGCAGCGCTTGCGTGCGCGGCATCCGCGCTCCAACGTTTCAAACGAAGGACCGGCGGTGAGGACAACAGTGCGCGGGAGGCCTTGTGGTGTTCGACATAGGCAGCCATCTCGGGATCGTGCGCGAGTTCGCCGGCGATGCGTCCGGCCTCGCCGGGCGGCAGCTTTCCGTCGATGAAGTCCTGCAGAACATCAGTAGAGATCGTCATGGTGTCCTAGTATGACGCCAGTACCGTCTCACGGAAACATAATGCGTGCATGCTATAAGCCCCCCTGCGCGAGTCGGTCGAACAGGGGCATGTACGCATCGATGGGGAGGCTGAAACTGTGGCCATGAGCGAAGCCGGACGCTCGGCTTTGGACGGATGGCGCAGAGGCTCGCTCCTGCTGTTTGCGCTTGCTCTGTCCGGTCTTGCTGCCGCAATTTTTGCCGGCAGCGCCAGTGTTTCCTTAGCCGCGATGGTTATTGTCGTGGCGGCGAGCGGTTTACTTCATTTGGCCTCCCGCCGCCGGACATTAGCCGCCAACACCGCGCCGCACGCGCCAGCCGATGAAATGTCCGCCGTGCCTTCCGCCGCCCGAAGCATCCTGGAATGCGTTGATGAGCCACTGCTGGTGCTCAACCGCACCGGGCGTATCGTTTTTGCCAATAGAAGTTCGGAGGCGCTCGTCGGTGGAGATGCCGAACGAAAGCGCATTTCCGCTGTGCTCCGAACCCCGGAAGTCCTGGAAGCCATTGACCGCGTTCAGGAGTGTGGCGACCCGGAAGATGTCGCCTTCACTGTGCTGGTGCCCGTGCAACATTATTATGAGGCCCATATCGCCAAGGATCGCACGGGTCTCGTAGTCCTGCGAGTCCGCGATCTCACCGCGATCCGCCGGGCCGAGGAATTGCGGGCGGATTTCGTCGCCAATGCCAGCCATGAGCTGCGTACCCCGCTGGCGGCCGTCTCGGGCTTTATCGACACGCTCCGCGGTCACGCTAAGGACGACGCTCCGGCGCGCGAGCGTTTCCTTGGAATCATGAGCGTGGAAGCCGCACGCATGCGGCGGCTCATCGAAGATCTCTTATCCCTCACGCGAATCGAGTTGAACGAGCACAACCCGCCATCGAGCGAAGTGGATGTGGTGGCCGTCGTGCGTGATGCGGCCGCTGTGCTCGCGCCGCTCGCCCAGGCCGACCGCACGGTGCTCACCATCGAACCGCACGGACCGCTGCATGTGATCGGCGATCGCGACGAGCTTACGCAGGTGTTCCAGAACCTTCTGCACAATGCGGTCAAATATGGCCGCGAGGGCAGCGAGGTGCAGGTTCGTTTCGGTCACATGGAAACGCCGGGAAAGGCCGGCGCCGGACTATTTTATGCGGCTATCCACGATCAGGGCGAGGGCATCCCGCGAGAGGCCATCCCGCGCCTGACCGAGCGCTTCTACCGCGTGGACGTAAAGCGGAGCCGCGAGCGCGGCGGCACGGGCCTCGGCTTGGCCATCGTCAAGCACATCTTGAACCGCCATCAAGGAAAGCTTTTGATCGAAAGTATGCCCGGAGAAGGCAGTACGTTCACGGTCGCGCTTCCTGCGGTGCGCGAGACGGTCACGACCCAGCGATAAGCCCGGTTCGCCGCTCCGAATCTTCGTCACGAAACTGTTATATATGTGTCACATAGCAGTGACTCGCATGTCTTACAGCACGAGAGGCTGGCGAAGCGCCAGGGAGTTCCATGAGCGAACATATAGTGAAGTCGTTTACCGAGCAGCTGGAGTTGCTGGCCACTGGCGTTGCCCAGATGGGCGGGCTTGCCGAAGCCCAGTTTGCCAACGCGATTGAAGCCATCGCCAAACGCGACACCAAGCTTGCGGAAATCGCTATCGGTTCGGACGAACGGGTCGACCGCATCCAGCAAACCATCGAAGAGCAGGCGCTGAAAGTGCTGGCTCTGCGCCAGCCAATGGCGGTCGATCTGCGAACCACACTCGCTGCGCTGAAGATAGCCAACGAACTCGAGCGCATCGGCGATCTTGCCAAGAACATCGGTAAGCGCGCTCTGGTGTTGAACCGCGAGCCGCCGATCAAGCTGGCGCAAAGCCTGGCGCGCATGGGCCGGCAGTCGCTGGCGCAATTGAAGGCCGTACTCGACGCCTATTCCGCCCGCAACGCGGACGCCGCCAAGGCGGTCTGGCGGCAGGACGAAGAAATCGACGAGCTGTACAACAGCCTCTTCCGCGAACTTCTGACCTATATGATGGAAGACCCGCGCACGATCGGTCTGTGTACGCATCTTCTCTTTATCGCCAAAAATATCGAGCGCGCGGGCGATCACGCAACCAATATTGCCGAAACCGTCTACCACATGGTGACGGGCACTTATCTTCGTGTCGATCGGCCCAAGGCCGATCTGACTTCCACAACACCCATTCACGATCCCGGCGCGTAGCAGCGGGACAATCAGGATATCGCATGAAGGACGGCGGCGAACCCAGCGTGTTGGTGGTGGAGGATGAGGCGGCGCTGTCCACCTTGCTGCGCTACAATCTCGAACGCGAAGGCTATCGCGTGCAGGAGGCGCATGACGGCGAGGAAGCGCTTCTGGTCGCGGACGAAATGAAGCCCGACCTCGTGGTGCTCGATTGGATGCTGCCGCAGCTATCGGGCATCGAGGTCTGCCGGCGGCTGCGCAGCCGCGGCCATATGCGCAACGTGCCCATTGTCATGTTGACGGCGCGCGGCGAAGAGACCGACCGGATACGCGGCTTGGACATCGGCGCGGACGATTACATCGTCAAGCCGTTCTCGATGACCGAATTCCTCGCGCGGCTGCGCGCGGTTATGCGGCGGGTGCGGCCGAGTCTGGTTGAGGATGTGCTCTCGGCCGGCGAAATCAGCATCGACCGCAGTACGCATCGCGTGCGGCGGGCAAACCGCGACATTCACCTGGGGCCGACCGAATATCGCCTGCTCGATCAATTGATGCAGCATCCGGGCCGCGTCTTTTCGCGCGAGCAACTGCTCGACAGCGTCTGGGGTTCGGACGTCTATGTGGAAGCCCGCACGGTGGATGTGCATGTCGGGCGCTTGCGTAAGGCGCTCAATCTCACGGGCGAAAAAGATCCGATCCGCACGGTGCGCTCGGCGGGTTACTCGTTCGACGAGACATTCGCGATTCCATAGAGCGCAATCCGGCGAAGTGGACGTTCGGTTCGCCGCTAGATTGCGCGGCAAACGAAGTCGCGCCCAAGCCTTTCTCTGAACGCGCTCGTCCGGGGTGTTCAACCTGGAACGCAGGTCTGAGGAGGCTCTAATGAGAGCGCCTATTGGTCTGGCGACCAACCAAAACGACCGCATCGTCGATGGTATCTACGACGCATTTTACGGATCGAATGGAAAAAAGCTGGGACGATACCCCAGCTTTTTTCTTTGCGCTCTAGCCGACGGCGCGGCGGTCGCGGCGTTGCGGCTGTGGCTGATAGGCCTTGCGGGCGTGTGCTTCGCAGTAGGGCGAGCCGCGCTTGGGCTTATGGCCGCAGAAATGAAATTCGTTTTCGGACGGATCGCCGATCGGCCAGCGGCACATACGATCGTTGATCGTCAGCACCGTTGCGAAATTGCCGTCCGACAAGGTGATGGGATCTTCTTCCATCACCGGCGCCGTGGGCGTTACCGCATGGACAGCCGGCTTGCGGGCCACCGCCGCGCGAGGCCGCTCCGGCCGCGCCGGACCTGCCCGCCCGGCCAAGCCCAAACGATGGACTTTCCCGATAACGGCATTACGGGTGACGCTACCTAATACCCGTGCAATCTGGCTCGCCGAGAGCCCATCATTCCAAAGCGACTTTAGTTGCTCGACTCGTTCGTCCGTCCAGCCCATCGGTTGCTCTCTGCTTACGACCACAAAATATCGTAGCAGATACGGCCTCTTGCACAAGCAATGCGGGATACCCACTATGCCTTGTCCACAGCAATCGCGTGGCGGGCGGGCGGCTGAGAGCTGAGAGACTTGCTGAAATCGCAGAAAAACGAGAGTTCTCGCTTCTGATTTTCATACCCGAACTTTATAAAGCGCGTTTCGCTTCGCCGTGTAGCACAGGAGAGTTCTTTGATTTCGCCGGTACTTCCGACCTACAATAGGGCGGATATCGCATTTGAACGTGGCGAGGGGCCTTACCTTTTCGACGAAAAGGGCGTGCGTTATCTCGATTTCGGCTCCGGCATCGCCGTCTCGGCGCTGGGGCATGCGCACCCGCATCTTGTCGAGGCGGTGCGTGAGCAGGCTGGAAAGCTTTGGCACACCTCCAATCTCTACCGCGTGCCGGGTCAGGAAAAACTGGCTCGCCGGCTGATCGAGGCCAGCTTTGCCGACACCGTATTCTTCGCGAATTCCGGCGCCGAAGCCGTTGAGTGCGCGATCAAAATGGCGCGGCGCTACCATTATGCGTCCGGCGCCCCCGAACGCTTCCGCTTGGTCACCTTTGAAGGCGCTTTTCACGGCCGGACACTGGCGACCATCGCCGCCGGCGGCAGCGCCAAATATTTGGAAGGCTTCGGACCGAAAGCCGACGGCTTCGATCAAGTGCCTTGGGGCGATTTCGATGCCGCGGTGCAGGCGACGGGTCCCGCAACGGCCGGCATTCTGGTCGAGCCGATTCAGGGTGAAGTCGGCGTCCGCGTTCCGCCGGCCAATTTCCTCAGGCGCTTGCGGGAATTTTGCGACGCGCGCGGATTGCTGCTGGTGCTCGATGAGGTGCAGACCGGAATCGGCCGCACGGGACGCCTGTTTGCTTATGAAGAGACGGGTATCACGCCTGACATCATGGCGGTGGGCAAAGGGATCGGCGGCGGCTTTCCTCTCGGCGCCTGTTTGGCAACGGAACGCGCTGCCAAAGGAATGACGCCCGGCTCGCATGGGTCGACCTATGGCGGCAATCCGCTGGCGATGGCTGCCGGTAACGCCGTCATGGACGAAATCCTGAAGCCGGAATTCATGGAGCATGTGCGCGCGATCTCCGGCTACATGCAGCAAAACCTGGCTGCGCTCGCAGCAGAACATCCCAGCGTCATCGCGGAAGTCCGGGGACGGGGACTGCTGCTGGGATTGCGGCTCCACGTTCCGGCGGCGGCGTTTATGGCGCACCTGCGGGAAAGCCGGCTGCTGAGCGTTGGCGCAACCGAAAACGTGGTGCGGCTTTTGCCGCCCCTCAACATTGAAGAGCAGCATGTCAAGGAGGCCTTGACAGCATTGAGCTCGGCCTGTGCCGCCTTCGAGACGGAAAGGAAGGCGGTATGACCGCGCCCCGTGCTCTTAAGGAACGCAAGCCGCAGATCGGCCCGCGTCATTTTCTCGATCTCGCCGATTTCGATTCGGCGACGCTCAAAGGCCTGATTGCCTCGGCGCGGCGGCGCAAGGACGCGCGGGCCGGCATGCCGCGAGGGCTGGCCGACGCCGATGCCCCGCTCACCGGACGTATGCTCGCGCTGATCTTCGAAAAGCCTTCCACACGCACGCGCATTTCGTTTGATGTGGGTATGCAGGAACTCGGCGGCAGCACCATCATGCTGACCGGCGCGGAGATGCAGCTTGGACGCGGCGAGTCGATTGCCGACACCTCGCGGGTGCTGTCGCGCTATGTCGATGCGATCATGATCCGCACGCTGTCGCATGATGTGGTTCGGGAATTGGCGGAATATGCCGGCGTTCCCGTCATCAACGGCCTGACGAAGCTGTCCCACCCATGTCAGGTGATGGCCGACGTGATGACCTTCGAAGAAAAGAAGGGGCCTATTCGTGGCCGCACGGTCACCTGGACCGGCGACTGCAACAATGTGTGCGCCTCGTGGATTCACGCCGCCGCCCGTTTCGACTTTACGCTACGGGTTGCGACGCCCGGCGAATTGGGGCCCAAACCGGCCTTGCGCAAATGGGCCGAAAATTCCGGTGCGAAAATCGTCTTCACCGGCGATCCGGCGCAAGCCGTCACGGGCGCCGACTGCGTGGTGACGGATACGTGGGTGTCGATGGGCGACAAGGAAGGCAAGAAGCGGCACAGCCTTCTGGCGCCCTATCAGGTGAATAAGGAACTGATGGCGCGCGCCAAAGCGGACGCCATCTTCATGCACTGTCTGCCCGCGCATCGTGGCGAAGAGGTCACCGACGAAGTGATCGACGGGCCGCAGTCCGTGGTATTCGACGAAGCGGAAAACCGCATGCACGTGCAGAAAGCGATCCTTTTGTGGTGCCTGGCTTAGGTTCGCGCAGGCCTTGCGGGCGCGGGTATGCCGCCCCACATTGCCCAGAATGAGCGATACCCCATACACGCCTGCTCCTGCAGCCGATTTCGTGCTGCCGTTCGATCTGCCCGATGTGGGTTTGCGCGGCCGCATCCTGCGTTTGGATGCGGTTTCCACGCGCGCGCTGGCGGCTCATCCTTTGCCGGAACCTGGAAAAAGGGTGCTGGCCGAAGCGTTGGCGCTGTCCGCGCTATTGGGTTCCGCGCTACGCTTTGAAGGCCGCTTAAGCGTGCAGACCAGGGGCGATGGCCCGCTGAACATGCTGGTGACGGACTATTACGCAGGCGGCGGCTTGCGCGGTTATGCGCGTGTCGATGAGGCCAAATTCGCAGCTACTGGAAGCAACGCCGCGTTCGCGAGCCTTGTGGGCAACGGCGCGCTGGCGATTACGATTGAGCAGAAGGGTGGGGCGCAACCTTATCAAGGCTTGGTCCCGCTTTCGCCGGATGGTCTGGCTGCATCCGCGGAAACCTATTTCGCGCAAAGCGAGCAGCTTGCGACGATACTGAAGATAGCGGCCGGTCCGATCTACCGTTCAGGTGAGGGGAAGGGCTGGCGCGCGGGCGCCATGATGGTGCAGGCGGTGCCGGGCGCGAAAATCGGCGACATACGGACCTCCGATGACTGGCAGCGGGTGAATCTGTTTATGCAGACGTTGGAAGACGTCGAACTGCTGGACACCGATGTCCCCGCGGAATCCATTTTGTGGCGTCTCTTCCACGAAGATGACGTGCGCGTGCAGCCGAGCCAACCTTTGCGTTTCCAATGCACCTGCGAGGCCGAGCGTGTGCGCACGGTGCTGCAATCCTATTCCAAGGATGCGCTGAAGGACTTGCCCGATCCCGATGGCGTCATCCGTACGCGCTGCGAGTTCTGCGGCAGCGTGTATGAATTCCCGCTGGAAACGCTGGCGGATTAGCTGTCCCAGGCTTGCGGCAGATGCCGCGCGCCATGCAGAACGCGTTCTACACGGACCTCGGACGAGAGCACTTGGAAGAAGATAAGATAGTGCCGGTGTACCGCCATGCGGATTCCAGGCGCAATATCCGACCGCAGAGGATAGGCTTCTGGATTATCGCAAGCGCGTTCCGCCGCTGCGTATAACTCTTCAAGGAACGACACCGCTCGCGCCGGATTATCGCGGGAGATGTAGTCTCCAATTTCTTCGAGATCGGCCGCAGCGCGCGGGCTGATCCTTAAAGCCATCATTCTTGGATAGGCTTCTTTAGCGCGTATTTAGAACGTAGCCGGGCAAATACTGATTTTGCATCCAGCGATGCTCCGCTATCAATACCTTCCTGCACCAAGCAGCGCAGCCCATCGATATCCAACGCTTCCGCGTTACGCTTGTGTTTCCAATCACGAAGGGCTTCGTGCACAACCTCGCTGGGCGTCGCGTAATCGCCCTGTTCGACGGCGGCGTTAACGTCGGCTACCAAATCGTCCGGTAGTGCAACGCTGATTTTTTCAATCTTGCCCATCCGCGAAACTTAGGAATTATTCCTATCAGGGTCAACGCGTGGCGTTGCTACTCCGCCGCCTTGCGCGCGACTTTGCGCAGGAACGCGGCGCAGGCGTCGAGCTGATCCAGCGCGACGAATTCGTCGGCTTTGTGGCCCTGCTCGATCGAGCCGGGGCCGCAGATGACGGATGGTATGCCCGCTTCCTGGAACAATCCTGCTTCCGTGCCATAAGAAACAGCGTGCACATCGTTGCTGCCGGACAGCGCGCAGGCCATGCGCACCGCCGGTGAATCGAAATCGCGTTTCAGCCCCGGATAGGCGGCTTTGATGGCGGTTGCGAATCCCGCATGGGGTGCGCCCGCACGGTAGCGCGCGGCGATCGTTTCAGCGGCTGCTGCAGCGCGGGCCATAACACTGTCCGGATTGCGGTCAGGCAGGGCGCGGTATTCCCAGGTCACTTTGGCTTCGGGTGCGAGCACATTCACGGCCGTGCCGCCGGAAAAGACATTCGCCTGAACCGTGGTGTAAGGCGGATCGAAATGGTTGTCGGAATCGCCCATCAGCTCGTTTCCAAGCGCCGCCAACGCGCCGATGAATTCGCCCGCCATCATGACCGCGCTGGCGCCATGTGCGGGGGCGCTGGAATGGGCCGGGCGGCCCGTTGCAACGGTTTCGATCACCGCGCCGGCTTTGTGCGCGCCAACGATGCGCATTTCGGTCGGCTCGCCGATGATGGCGAGGGCTGGGCGGATATTGGCCGCCTGCAGATCCGCCAGCAGACTCCGCACGCCGACGCAGCCTACTTCTTCGTCGAACGACAAAGCGAAATGCAGCGGGCGTTTCAGCGATAGATTCGCGAACTCGGGAGCAAGCGCCAAAGCAACCGCGATAAAGCCTTTCATGTCGGCGGCGCCGCGCGCATACAGCAGCCCGTCCCGTACATCGGCCCTAAACGGATCGCTCGACCAATCCTGACCATCTACCGGCACAACGTCCGTGTGGCCGGAAAGCACATAGCCGCCATCGACGGCTGGCCCCAATGTCGCGAACACATTGGCTTTGCGCTTGGCGGAATCGTAGGTGAGCCGCGTCGTGGCGCCTGCCTTTTGCAGCAGCTCTTGCGCAAACGCGATCAGGTCCAGATTGGAATTGCGGCTGGTGGTATCGAAGGCGACCAGCCGTCCCAGCATGTCCTGTCCGGAGTGGGCCGCGTGCATGCGGAAGTTACACTCCGTTACTGGCGTTGGGGTGACGGATCATGGCAAGGAACTCGCGCCGCGTGCGGGAATCTTCCCGGAAGGCGCCCAGCATCATGGACGTCACCATGCTGACGCCGGGTTTGTGCACGCCACGCGTCGTCATGCATTCATGCGAAGCTTCGATCACCACGGCGACGCCTTTGGGTTCCAGAATATGCTGGATGCAATGGGCGATCTGCGCGCTCATTTTCTCCTGCACTTGCAGCCGGCGCGCATAGGCATCGACCACGCGCGCGAGCTTGGAAATGCCCACGACTTTACGGTCCGGCAGGTAGCCGACATGGGCGCGGCCGATGATCGGCGCCAGATGGTGTTCGCAGTGCGATTCAAAGCGAATGTCGCGCAGCACGACCATTTCGTCGTACCCGTCCACTTCTTCGAAGGTCCGTTGCAGGAACGAGACCGGATCGTCGGCGTAGCCGGAGAACCAATCTTCATAGGCGCGGACAACGCGTGCGGGGGTGTCGCGCAACCCCTCGCGGTCGGGATCGTCTCCCGCCCAGCGCAGCAGCGTGCGCAGCGCCGCTTCCGCTTCTTCGCGGGTTGGCTTCGGCTCGCTAGGCGTTGGCTGGGCAATTAAAGAAACATGGCAGGTGTCCATAAGAGGCTCCAATAACCGGCCCGCATTGTAACGAAAACGGGCGAGGGAGCCAGGACCACTCCTCGCGGGCGCGCCACATGGGGCATGTCTCACAACAGAAGCTTGTGGTTTTGTCCCGCTCAGTGCATGCGGCGGGACACGTAGGGGCTGTCCAGCGCGAACATGGGGATGCCCACCTCGAAGCTTTCTCCCGAGGCCGCGCGCATGTGGTAGGTGCCGGTCATGAAACCCGATGGCGTCTCCAGCGGTGCGCCGCTGGTATATTCAAAGGCGCTGCCGGGGGCGATGACTGGCTGCTCCCCAATCACGCCCTCGCCGCGCACTTCGCGGGTGCGTCCGCGGTCGTCGGTGATGCGCCAGTAGCGCGATAGAAGCTGAACCGTCAGATCGCTCTTGTTTTCAATAGTCACCCGATAGGCCCAGAGGAAGCGGTTCTCCTCCGGTTCCGATTGGTCTTCCAGAAAAGCCGGTTCCACGACGATCTTGATGTTGCGGGTGATTTCTTCATAGCGAGGCATGTTCAAGCGGGTGGCTCCACGGTGACGATGGTTTTCACCGAATTGGCGATGAAGCACCCCTCGTGCGCCTGATGATGCAGCTTGTCGAGGTCGGCATCCGAAACGGTGACCCCGGGCGACCATGCGATCTGCGGGCGCAATACGACCCGCGTCATGGCAAGCCGGCCTTCCGCGTTCTTTTCGAGATAGCCGACCGCTTCGTCGCGATAGGAGTCGATCGAGAACTTTCGTTTGGTGCAAATCGCCAGAAACGTCAGCATGTGGCAGGAGGAGAGGGACGCGATAAACGCTTCCTCCGGGTTCACGCGTTCGGGTTCTCCGCGATAGGCGGGTGCGGAAGAGGCTGGCACCGTGACGGAATGGAAGCTCCATTCATGCGCGCGGTTGTACGTTTCATAGGTGAAGGTATCGCTTGTCCGCTGCCAGCTTACCGTTGCGTGGTGTTCCATCGGCAATCCCTCATATTTTGGCTAAGGCCTGGGCGAGGTCCTCGCAAATATCGGCGGGGTCTTCGAGGCCCACGGCGATGCGCAGCATGCCATCGCTGATACCCGCCAAGGCGCGCGCCTCCGGCGTCATGCGCATATGCGTGGTCGTCGCCGGATGCGTGAGCAGGCTTTTCGAGTCGCCGAGATTGTTCGAGATATCGACAAGCTTAAGCGCGTTTCCGACTTTGAACGCTTCGTTCTTTCCGCCTGCGACCTCAAAGGTAACGATGCCGCCGCCAGCGGACATTTGCCGCTTGGCAAGTTCGCGTTGCGGATGGTTTTCGCCGAACGGATACAGCACCCGGCGCACGTTCTTTTCTTTCGCCAGGAAGTCCGCCACTGCCGCGGCATTGCGGCAATGCTCGCGCATGCGCAGTTCCAGCGTCTCAAGGCTTTTGAGGTGAACCCAGGCGTTAAACGGGCTGATGGCTGGCCCGGTGTTGCGCAGGAACACTTGAAGATGATCGTTGAGGTAATCTTCCTTACACAGAACAATGCCGCCCATCGCGCGGCCCTGGCCGTCGATATATTTGGTCGAGGAATGTACGACCACATCAGCGCCGAATTCCATCGGCCGTTGCAGGGCGGGCGTCGCAAAGGCGTTGTCGACAATCACGCGCGCGCCGGCCTTGTGGGCGATGTCGGCGACGCCGGCAATATCGATGATCTCCAGCGTCGGATTGGAGGGTGTCTCGAAGAATGCAATCTTGGTTTCCGGGCGCATCGCGTCGCGCCAGGCTTCCAGATCGGTGCCGTCCACAATAGTGCTCTTGACGCCAAAGCGGCCAAGCAGGTCCTCGATGACGTAGCGGATAGCCCCAAACATGGAGCGCGCCGCAACAATGTGATCGCCGGCTTTGACACAGCACATCAGGCTCGCGGTAACCGCGGCCATGCCCGACGCGGTCGCGCGCGCGACCGGCGCACCTTCGAGCAGCGCCATGCGTTCTTCGAACACCGACGTCGTCGGGTTGCCGTAGCGCGTGTAGGTGTAACCCGGTGCGCCCTTGAACCGCGCTTCGGGTTCTTCCGGCCCTTCATAGGCAAAGCCCGTTGTCAGGAACAAAGCTTCGCTGGTTTCCTGAAAGGGGGTGCGTACATGTCCGCCGCGCACCGCCAGGGTTTGCCGCCGCCACTTCGTCCAATCCTTATTCGTCGCCATCTCACATCCGCGTGGTCATAATTTGTTCAAGCGATAGGGTTGGACCGCGCAACCGTCAAGCACCGGGCCATTGTGGAACTGCCTTGGAGCCAAGCCGTTCTCTAGGCGAGGCCCAAACAAGACAGGAAATCCAATGGATAAAGATCGCGTGGAAGGTATCGCCCAGCAGGGCAAGGGCGCCGTTAAGGAAGCAATCGGCAAGATGACGGGCGATGAAAAGCTCAAAGCCGACGGCAAGATGGACAAGTTTGAAGGCAAGGTCCGCAACACCGTGGGCGGCCTAAAAGACAGCATTCGGGACGCTACAAAGTCCGACTGATTGTGACGATGCCTGAGAATGCCCGGCCGCCAGGCGGCCGGGCATTTTCGTATTGCGCGCCAGTTGGGCGCATTCTGTCTTCCCGCCGCTGCATGTTCTAGTGTTGGACGATTCTACGAAGATCGTCTCCTTGCGGCTCTTTCTGTTACGTCACGCAAAATCGGATTGGCCGGACAATCTGGGCGATCACGAACGTCCATTGACGCAGCGGGGGCGCGATGTCGCGCCGCGCATGGGCATGTTCATGCACAAACGGGGCTATGTTCCGGCGAAAATCTTATGTTCGACAGCCGCACGGACAAGGGAAACGCTCGACCTCCTGCTGGGCACGCTCGGCGATGACATCGACGTCGCGTACGAACGTGCCTTGTATTTGCCGGCTTGGCAGGTGTTGCTGGCCAATGTGCAAGCCGCAGCCGCGACGCCCCTCCTGTTAATCGGTCACAATCCGGGCATGGAGGAACTGGCGTCCGCTTTGGCTGCCACACCGCAAAATGATGCCGAGCGGATGCGTCTTAAAAAATTGCGGAACAAATTTCCGACAGCAGCCCTGGCCGTGCTGGATTTCGATGTTGCGCAGTGGAGCGCGATCCGGGCCGGGACGGGGACACTGATCGATTTCATACGGCCGCGCGACATTGGCGCCAGCGTTATTGGTACAGGAGATGACGATTGACCGATCTTCGCGAGGGACAAGGGCGGACGGTTCTCATTACGGGCGCGTCCGCGGGGATAGGCGCGGCGCTCGCGCGGGTTTTTGCCTCTCGCGGATTCGATTGCGTTCTGACCGCGCGCCGCACCGAACGGCTGAATGCATTCGCGATAGAATTGCGCGATACCCATGCCATCAACACGCACGTCATCACCGCCGACCTTGCCAAACCCGAAGCCTGTGGTGCGATCGCCTTGGAACTGAACCGCCGCGGCATTGCCGTAGACGTGCTCGTCAACAATGCTGGATACGGCGTTACCGGGCTCTATCGCGACACAGCCTGGGAATTGCAGCGGGATTTCATCCAGGTGCTGGTCACCGCGCCGTGCGAGCTGACGCACCGCCTTCTTCCGGCCATGCAGGCGCGCGGCTATGGGCGCATTCTTAATGTCGCTTCCGTGGCGGGTCTGCTGCCGGGATCTGCCAGCCACACGCTTTATGGCGCGGCCAAAGCGATGCTGGTCAGCTTCTCGCAGGCCCTTCATAGCGAGCAGGAAGGCACCGGCGTTTACGTCAGCGCGCTATGTCCGGGTTTCACCTATAGCGAATTCCATGATGTGAATGGCACGCGCGCCCGCATGAAGAGCACGCCCAAATGGATGTGGCTCAGCGCAGAGCAAGTCGCCGAGGATGGGTATCGCGCCGTGATGAAAAATCAGACGGTCTGCATTCCGGGCAGGCAGTACAAGGCGATCAGCACTCTGGTGCGGCTGCTGCCGCTGGATGTCGCCTATCGCATTGGGCACCGCCGCTCGCGCAGGATTCACCAAGCTGAGGGTTAGTGAGTGCGGCTTGCCTCGGCCAGCACAAGCCGCGTCCAGCCGAATGCGACTTCCGGCACGGGAACGCCCATCATCGCGGTTGTGCGCTCGGCGATAAGCTTGCCGCCCAAAGCCTCATAGAAAAATCGCGCCGGGTTGCCGGCATGGGCCCAAATTACGCAGCGTGTGTGGCCGTGCTCGGCAAGGGCGTCAAAGGCGCCCGCCAACAACGCGCGTCCCACACCGTTTCCCGTGAGCGCGGGACCGACATAAAGCGTGTAAATTTCGGCGTCATAACCCAAGCCGGTGTCGCGTGCGCGACCCATGCTGGTCATCCCAACGATTTTGCTTTTCTCATCTTCCGCGACGAAGACGCTTTCCCGCGCGGCGAGGGAGATCGCATTGCGCCAGCGGGCGGCTTGGCCCTCGACCGTCATGCTTGAGAGCAGGCGTGCCGGAAGCACGAGCGGATAGGTGTCGCGCCATGAGTCGACATAGATGCGCGCCACAGCTTCCGCGTCTGCCGGACGCGCTTTGCGGACGGTGAACTTGCCAGCCATGATGCGAGCTTGACCGTATGTAAGGCCGCATTCAAGTGAAATTCGTTGCACAGCCTGGAGCGGAAAGGCGATTGGGCTTGCGCGCTATTGACGCAAGCATGCGTCCGCTCGGCGCTCGCCAATCGCAGAGGCGACCGCAAGCTTTTCTGGAGCACAGAATGCATCGCGGCGTGCCGCTGAACGCGCAGTTGAAAGCGCACGTCATGCCCCATACCGAGCGGCTCTGGGGCCATGACGTGGCGCTGGAAGAAATGCCGGCCTGATGCGTCAGAACAGAATATTTTCACCCACGATCAACAACGTCCAAGAGCAGCTCAAGACCTTACAGGCAGGTCCGCGTCATACGTTTTGTTCCAATTGAAAATTCGGCTAGAACGCCGTTAGTCACTTTGGGGAGGGGTGAATGCATCATCGTGGTAGTGCAATCACGGCGATCCTTACTGTTTTGTGGGGATCTATTGTTGCCATGGCGCTATTCGCTCTTGTTGTAGTAGTGCCTCTGTCGTTTTTAGTGTCGCCAAGCGAGAAGATTGTGTATTTGCAGCCTGTCGATGTAAGAGGTAATGGAGGTGAGCTTCTATACTTGGGTTATAAAACATCAACATTTGGAGTGGCGATTAGACATGTATCGTTACCGGTATATCTCCGGGATGATGGCTATGTCTTGGGTGTAACTGGCAGTGAGAAGCAATACTACCGTCTCACGGCAGATAACGCCGTCAAGCTTCAAAAGGACCAATCTCTGCCTACGCCGCTGCCAAGGTACGCGATAAGCTTTTGGTCGTATTTAAGTGCGTTTTCGGGGTGGGCTGGCTGTATAGTAACTGTGCCAATTCTGGTCTCTTTCGTATTTCTGTGGCGTTTTTTCAATAAAGTTGGCTACTTACGATATTACGCAAGGCGGGAATCCCCTTACGCAAATGAGCTCGCTCGTATGTATCTATCTGGAAATGGCGTTCGCCAAGACGACGTTGAGGCACTTAAGTGGTTTTGGGTTGCCGCTTCGGTTAAGGGGGACACCATCGAGGTAGCTGCTGCAGTCAAGGCATGCAATGCGCTGTCCGCCACGTTGACTCGCGAGCAGATTTCTCTTGCCATTAAAATGGCGCGTGAAGAGTGCTCGAGA